>Ga0209188_1000123_pt1 | contig 88987 bp, 93 predicted proteins | sample C_130625_EF_Meta_FD_187307 | JGI IMG/M metagenome (GOLD analysis project Ga0209188, IMG submission 187307) | Freshwater microbial communities from Lake Croche, Canada to study carbon cycling - C_130625_EF_MetaG (SPAdes) (version 2) | ecosystem: Environmental > Aquatic > Freshwater > Lake...
GACTGAATATGGGCGCAAACGTCTACAAGTCCAACGCTGTTCAGGTGACCAAGCCTTCTCAGGTTTCACGCAGAAACTGGGCCGACTGGAGCGACAGCGAGGATGAGCAGGAAGAGGTGGCCGACGGATGGTAAGCGTAGCGACCGAAAAGCGTAGCGACTGAAAAGCGTAGCGACCGAAAAGCGTAGCGACCGAAAAGCGTAGCTAGAGAAGCGTTAAAAAACCCTTAGAACCACAAAAATTAGTTTTAGATTTTGCCTTGTTTTAACATGTCTTGTAACCTATATAATTAAAGAGTTAAAAGGTACCAACCTTTTTTCCACCTTTCGTAAACTTGTTGAAAAGGTGGAGCCAAATCCTTCAACCTTTCGTAAACTTGTTGAAAAGGTTGAGCCAAATCCAAAACCATTTTGCTCCACTTTTTTAAAGTGGAAATTTTTAGTCACCGTCCGCCCGCATACATTTCAAAAAAAATTGAAATACTTTTCGGGCTATGACTGACACTTACCGCAAACATTGCATCAAATTTGGTTTAACCTTTCATCTGTTTATATATAATGACGACCTGCCCTGGCTGCTTTCCCACGTTCCAGGCCAACCAAATGGCGCACATGTGCTTTGGTGGTTGCATGTGCGACGAGATCTCCGTTTGCGAAAGCAAAGGCGAAAGCAAAGGCGAAAGCGACGAAGAGAGCGTGGGAAGCTGGGAAAGCGATGATGAAGAGGAGGGCTGCTTCCTGGGCTTGGCGCCGCTCAACCTGGATGAAGAATTTGCAAGCGAAGCGACTGCAAGCGAAGCGACTGCAAGCGAAGCGACTGCAAGCGCAAGCGCAAGCGAATCAAGCGTAGCAAAAGAAGTGTTCTGCACCCCTTGCGGAAACGAGTGCGCAATTTGCATGGATGACATAGGCGCCAGCAACTGCACCGTCACCGAGTGCGGCCACCGCTTCCACTCCAGCTGCATCTTTAGGAACATGATGGAGCGCATTGAGTGCCCTATGTGCCGCAAGGAGCTTGTGGACGTTCCTGAGGAGGAGGATGATGAGGAAGAGTTTGACGGAGAGGAGGATAGCGATAGCGACAGCGAGGATGAAGGTGAGGAGCGTGACCTCACGTGCAAGCAGATGGCCGACAAACTGCAGACAATGGGCTACACGATGGCGGATCTCTTGTTCTACGCCACGACGTACCGCCACAGCAGTGAAGCTGGGCGCTTGAATGATGATCTGGATAATCGTCTTGGCGGCCTGATTGATCGCATGCTTGACGGCGAACTCGCGGTTGATCATCGCGACGGGCGCACCTATGCTCAAGTGTTGACCTCTCAAGTGCAAGATCCTCAGCCGCAACAAGCTCCTCAGCCGCAACAAGCTCCTCAGCCGCAACAAGCTCAACCGCAAGCTTATGCAGAGCCAAAGTCCCCGAGACGCCGCAGACCCGAGTTCTTTGAACCCGCTCCTAGCCTAGAGGCTATTTGAAAACCAACAAACCCAATAAAAAATAGATAGATAACCTTTGTTTTGAATTTATGTTTTGCCTTGTAACCCTTAATAATTAAAGATGGAAAGGCTTAAAGCCTTTTTTCTTCCACCTTTAGAAAAGGTGGAGCCAAATATCCACTTTAAAAAAGTGGAGCAAAAATCCCACCCTTTAATACCGCGTATTTGGCTCCACCTTTTTTAAAGGTGGAAAAAAGGTGGAAGAGACCCAGTCTATAAAGATAACAAACAACCATAACTCTCTAACAAGACGCGAACCAAAAACCGAGTGATTTGCATTAGCCCTTTTTTTCAATAGTTCCAAAATACCACCACCACAAAACATCATTATTCTCTTCTTACTAGCTATTAAAAAAAATAGGATCAACCCCGCGAAAAGAATAAATTGCCAAAAGTACTTAAAGACGCTCCCTATTTACGAATAACTAAAAAAATTGATATGCTTTTTTTGAAAGTATTTGACTGTACAAAGTGTTTCACCAACAAGAGCCATGAGCGAGTTTAATACCCCACCTGCAATGAATGACTGGAATCAAGGAGACGGTGTGGAATGGCCTCCGGCTCCTTCGGTTGAGGAGTGGGTTCAAGCGGGCTGGAACCAAGAAGAGGACTGGAACCAAGAAGAGGACTGGAACCAAGAAGAGGACTGGAACCAAGAAGAGGGAGAAGATGAAGAGTGGAATGGAGACATTGTTTACCACGAGTGTTTTCCAGAGGAGTGGCTGGACACTCACGTCCCAGAAACTGGTCCCAAAGAGTGTGCAAATTGCCGCTGGTATGGAAGCCTTGACGGAATCTTCATCGGCTATTGCATAAATTGCGCTCAATACGTCTACAATGGCGAGCGAGGCCGAGGACTCTACGGCGATGGTCTAGAAGAGATCAACCCAGAATTTCTAGGCCACAGTATTTATAGGACCTACCTTGCGGGCTACACCGTGAGCCCAGACGGAAAGAGTCTTGTCAAAACCAACGATCTGCCAGCCATAGTTTTGGCCGATTTGGAGGCGCGATATTTGAAATTGGTAAAGGAAGAGTAAACAACCCCCCATCTCAAAAAACAATAAAAAATAAAAATAAAAATTATACATGCAATAAAAAATTTTTTTATTTTGCGGTAATTTTTTATTGCATACAAAAAATATTTAAAGTCCAAACAAAACAAAACAAACTCTAATCTAACCGAATTTTCTATCTACTAGCGATCCTGGTGCTCGGGTCGCCAAGCATAAATCCTTTGAATACCATTTACAACAAAGGTCTCGCCCAGCGCAGGCTCTTGCACCTTCAAGGTCTTATCCACGGCCCACGAGGGAACCGTCTCCAAGTTCCAGTGCTCCTTGTCGTCCTGCCAATAACGTCCAATCCGCGCATCATCGTCGTAGTAGTTTAAGAAGAGAACCTCTCTTCTCCACTCGCTCCTGGAGGACATGAACTTGTGAGGTCCAGGTCCCACTACCTTGTCCGCGTTCGCCATGGATGCCTCGGCCAACTTCTTCAGCTTCTCTTTTTTCTTAAGATCCTGCTCCAAATGATACTTGCGAATGTCAATCTTTGCTCTGTTAATGGCGCCCCAAAGGGTGCTAGGTAAAGCCGACATTGATGTCACGTTTCTAAAACAAAGTGCTTCTACCTAACACGATGAAAAGTATTTCAATTTTTTTTCTTATTCGCAAATGCAAACAAGAAAAAAAATACTGGTGAAAGATTCGGTGGAAATCCTAGTATTCTTTTTTTGCACCCGATGAGGGACTCGAACCCTCAGCCTCAAGATTAGAAGTCTTACGCGCTATCCAATTGCGCCAACCGGGCTTAAATGACAGTTTTTTATGCCAAAGCAAAGGTAGATACTGACAAACTGATTTTGCTCCATGTGGAGCAGACACCCGATGAGGGACTTGAACCCTCGACCACTAGCTTTCAGTCGCACGAATGTACTTTAAAAGGCTAGCGCTCTACCAACTGAGCTAACCGGGTATTAATGTTAGTTTTTTTGTGAGGGATAACTAACAAACCCGGATTCCCGCACCGGGAGTTGAACCCGGCCCTCGTCCTTGAAAGGGACATATCCTAACCGATAGACTATGCGGGATTTGTTTTCCGTTTTGGGAGACCGGACACTCGGGTTGCGTTGTAAGGGAATCGAACCCCTAGCTCAACCTTGGAAGGGTTGCATGTTACCACTACACCAACAACGCTTTAGTTTTCCACCTTTGGAAAAGGTGGATTTTTGTTTTTTGTTTTGTATTTTTTATGTTTATTTTGTTTTTATGTTTTGTTTTTGGCTCCACCTTTTTTAAAGGTGGAATTTTGGCTACACTTTTCCTAAGATTTGGCTCCACCTTTTTTAAAGGTGGACTAGGCATCATCGCCCTGTGCATAGTGCGCCGCAATCGCCTCCTCCAGCAGATCGTCCGCCTCCTTGGTGTCGCGCAAAGCATCCAGCTCGCCCTGTAGACGCTCAATCTCCATCTCCAGGTAATTTGCATAGTCTGCGCTCACAAAAGCCTGATCATCTGGCTGCTCTGCAGGCTGCTGAAAAGCAATGTCAGGAAACTGGAAGTGCACCGAGCGTGGAGCGGGATTAAGCGAAGCAGGCGCAAGCATCTGCGGAAGAGGAGGAAAGTCATTCGCTCCAAACAACGAGTAGCCCTGGCTCTGGCCCTGGCCCTGAAACTCAATGTAAGCCTTTTGAACGCGCGCCTGCTTTGGCTTGTTCTCCAACACGATCCAGAACCAGGGATCATCGTAGACCACGCGCGGAGGGTTCTGTGGGCCGCCGTTCTGGAGCTTGTCCAAGAAGCGCCTGACCATGTTGGTGTCATTCATACTAGCAAAATGCACGTAGACGGAGTTGTACTCATCGCCTTTCTCGCCACGGCGGCGAACAAAGTCAACGCGGTCCACGCAACCAAAACCCAGGCTCTCAAACACGCCAATGACGCGTTCCTCGCCAATGTTCTTGAACACGCGAGGGATATAGAAGCTGGGGAAAGAACTCAAAGAAGAAGACATGGTTAATAACCGATTTGCAAAGCAAGTTGTATCTGTACTTTCATCGCATAAATAGGTTTCAATTTTTTTTTAAAGTACTTATTCAACCGCTCACTAAAAGTTTTTGCACGTTGAGAAATTTTAGTATACACATACATTAGCTATTTTTCAAAAAATTGAAATGCTTTTCACAGTCCTTCAAACTGGAACTAACCTTTTCGCCATTACGGTTGATCTAATCGCATTTAACCTTTGAATATATTTTGAGACTATGGATTCCGCCACAGTTGATCTTAGCACTTTGCCACCCAACGTGCCTAGTATGTGCATCCCAAGAGTATTCAAGAACATCACCGATGCACGTGTCCGTCGGGTTCTTGAGCAGCTCAATCTGGGGGACATTGATCGTGTGGATATGGTGCCCAAGCGCAACGACGGTGGTGACGAGTTCCAGCGCGTCTTCATCCACTTCAAGCGCTGGTATAAGAATGCGGACGCAGACAAGGCCAGGGAGCGCCTTCTAACAGGTAAGGAAATCAAGATCGTTTACGATGACCCGTGGTTCTGGAAAATCTCGGCCAATCGCAGTGTTTCTGGAGAGCAAAGACGTGGGCCAGAGCAGCGCCGCGGACCCGCACTAGAGTTTGATAGCCCTCGCAACCAAAGGCCTCCTCGCGACCACAAGCAAAGGCCTCCTCGCGACTACCTCCCCAGGGAGCGCGATCCTCGCCGAGAGCAGCAGCGCATGCAGCGCCAACAGAGAGTGCAAAGCGAAAAAACCGATACGCGCGTGCAAGCCCCAAGCTTTGAGCCACGATCCCCCGACAATTCGCCTCCCAGGGCCAGAGAGCCATCCCCCTGCCTTGACGTGGATTCTCCTTCAAGCACTCACGCTCTCCAAGGGATTGACTACGGGGATATCACACTTCCAGTGAAGAAGCGCCGAGTTATCAAGAAGCCTCCTGCTTCACCACAAGAGGCTCTAACCCAAGAACAAACAGAAGTATAAAAACCAAAACTAAAACTAAAAAAATGCCTGTATAAAATGTAAACACAAAAATTCAAAGAAAAAAACGCGCGTATATTTGTTTTATTGTAAATGAAAAAAGTGGGATAAAACCCCTTTTTTCATTTTTTTATCTTACTTTTGAAAAGACTTAATGCACTCCCAGATCTTTCCAGATTCATCAAAAGTGAATGAGCCACGGCGTTGTGCCAAGTTCAAAAAAGAAACCATTAGCGTGAGGGCGGTGTTTTGATCCGTAACTTCAACATCAACAAGACGAGTCTTTTGTTCCTCTTTAGCAGCCTCAGCGGAAACAGAAATATTTACATTGTCGCCAGCAGATTGGTCAACAACTTTATTAAAAACAGTAGTTTGCTCAACAGCTTCCATTATAAATATTATACAGCGATAATTTTAAGTAGCTTTTCCATCAAATTCTTTACCACAAAATTTTTATTCACTTCCAAAATATCCTCCCTTTCCTATCTTAAAATCGCTCAACCGAGTAATTATCTCATCTTTATTTTTCATAACCTCTTTAATTAAATCTTTGATCGAGATCATTCCCAAAAATTCATTATTTGATTCATCAATTACAAGAAGATGACGAATATCCTTAAATAGCATCTTGTTCATACATTGCTCAATTGTGTCATCCTTTTTTGCAATAATTATATTAGGTGTATATGTGCAAATATCCTTAACCTTAACAATATCATCATTCTTTCCTAGTGCAGAAACCTTATTAATATAATCGCGTTCAGATAAAACACCCACAAGATTATTTTTGGAATCAGTTACTGCTAGACATCCAATATTAAATGCCGCAAATCGTTTGACAGCATTATTTACCGTATTATCTTCGCTAATCTTAAAATCAATTTTGTGATAACACGAGTTTTTAAATACAGATAATGCAGAAACAGTATTTTTAGTAGTAGCTGTTGAAAGCAGACGACGACCAAGCATTGAATAATTATAATTTGCATATAGTTTTATATTGTTTGGACAAAGATTATTACTCAACTATAAGTTTTTGAGAATTTGGAATTGGAAAAAAAATTGAAACCAATTTCAAAAACTAATAGAGTTCACAACCCCCCGTTCGCACGTCTCAAGTAAACATGAGCGCATTTGATATTGAATCCCAGACTACTATGGCAAGATCCTCATCCTTGCCGATTGAAAATCTTTCTATAGAGTTCCACGACTCGTCCATTCCCCTCCCACAAGATCTCTACGATGTCGCCGATGGCCAGTTCGGCATTGTGAAGATGAAGGTTCGCGGCGACATCTCAATTCCCGCAGGAGTCTACCTTGTGAACATGGAAAAAGACGGCTCAGGCTCCATGACCACGGGCACCAACGATGGTCGCACCAGAGACGAGCATGTGAAGGCTACAATCTGCAACGCTATTCGCGCTTTAACCAAGATCGCCACAGAGAATCCGCAAGTCCAGCTCTTTGTAAAGCTAGCCGATTTTGACACGGCCGTCTATCCAGTCCTTGCCCTGACTCAACTCAGTGTCGACAACATGGAGCAACTTGTTTCCACCGTTACCGAACGCAAGCTTCCAAATAACAGCACGAACATTGAGCTGGCTCTTCGCAATTCGGTCAAATCTTGTGACGAGTTCCTTGCCGAAAACCCAGGCGCGCACATTATCTCTGTTATCACCACTGATGGCGAGGCAAATTCGGGCGAGTGTAACAAGTTCAAGCTGCAGGACATTGTCAAGAGTAGCCCCTACCCTACCATCTGCATTGGTTATGGAGCTGGTCACAATGCAGACTTGCTGATCACCGTTGGGTCTTCGTACTTCTACGTTGCGGACTTTGAGCGCGCGGGCGAGCCTATTGGTGAGATCCTACAAAACTTCCTGTATATCGCTATGGAAAAGAGCGAGCTGCAGATCCTGAATGGAGAGATTTTGCATGAGGACCAAACGTGGAGAAACAAGCTCAACCTTGGAAACATTATTGGTGGCACGGAAAAGACGTACAGCGTGAGATCCAAAGATCCCGAGGCAGTTCACGCCCTGCTTTATGGCAAGAACACGCAAACAACCGAACCCAACCCGCTGATTATGCTTGCCGAGAGCGCCGCATTCACGTGCTACAAGGATTTGACGCGCGACATCTTCCGTCACAAGACGGTTGAGCTATTGGCCCAGGCTCGCGACAATTTGGCTCTGGATCTTGTGGCACCTACTCACCCTCAGTACAGTGACAATTATGCAGCAGACATGGAGCGCTACGAGGGCGAAGTCGTGGCCTACACGGAGCTTGTCAAGTCTCACGCTGAGCAAAAGAAAACTCTGCGTGACAAGCTAAAAGTCTTCTTCCGCTCCATGAAGGACTACGCCAAAGACAAAAATATGGAAAACGAGGCGCTAATGAAGCAGCTGCTGGACGACGTCTACACTGTCTGGCTCTCGCTGGGCAGTCGTTTCACGCAAAACGAGGCGCGAGCGTTTACGCAGGCCAAGTACATGTGCAATGCTCGCCAGTTGTCCAACAATACCTCTGCAAGAAGCGCTAGTCAAACCCCTGGTCTCAGGCGTCAAAATGCGGGTCTCCAGCGCCAGAATGCAATCAGTCCGGCCTACGATAATTCGCAAGGAGGCGTGGCAGTCGCCCCTCTTAGACCACCCATGCTCATGCGCACTCCCACCTGCATGACCCACCCTGGAATGGAAGATCTTGAAGATGGAGAGGTGGACGAGGAAGACGACTTGGTGCACGAGCTGACGGATGGTGCCGTCTCTGCTTATGCCACTCAACCAACAGTTGCGCTAATGCGCGAGGTCAGCAGCGCGCGCTCTTCTGTATAAAATCCAACCTTATCCACCTTTAAGCGAAGCGACGGTCACCCTCCTTAAAGGTGGAGCCAAATAAAAACAAAAAAACAAAAAAAAACAAAAAAAACAATACAAAATAAAAACCAATATAAAAATTTTTTATTTTGCGCAACTACTTAAATACCTGTGGCCAAACCATAATAAAACCCCTTATTCTTTGGATCACTTGTGTCATACATTTTCTCCACAAATTGTCTAGCTTCTTCCTCATTGGGTTCCTTCAAGCCCCAAAGTTGTTCCCAAATAGGCGATATTTTTTTACCACTAAAATTATTATCTCCTCCCCGATAATTTCCCTTGTTCTTCCCTCTAATATTCAATGTAAACGGGCAGTTATATTCTGGAGGGTTTTCTAAAGGCCCACATGGGTTGCATGGTCCCTTTACAAACTCAAATCCAGGCATCTCCTTTGGTATATCCTCGTCTAATACATCTTCCGTCTTAGTATTTTTGTATCCATTAAAATAGTTGTATCCATGGAAAGATTTTTTCTGCATCTTTGATATGCCATTTTTATCTTGAACACACTTAATAATATTTTTTGGTTGATATTCGTCTTGAGGACTGTCATCATTTACTAAGGGATCGTATGCAGCCAATCCACCATTAATAATAAAATTGCCCTCTTTTGTGTTCCATGATAATAATTGTTGTGCCGCCTTCTCATTGTAAAGCTGCATGGCTTCATTCAATTGAATTACTGGATTAATTCTAATCATTTGCAACCTCTCAGCCTGTTCCACATACATTTTCTTTGTAACATCCGTCCAAGGCCAATAACCAGTCTTCACGTATTCTTCTACCTCTTCATCACTCGCTTGTTCTTGCAAGATCTGCAAATTGAATTGAGTATCAGGGTGAACTTTTGCATTGTATGTTTTAAAATCGTCAAGAGTTTTTTTAGACCAGGAACCAGTAGCCACACCTCCTTTAAATCCTTCTTTTCCTTTTATTATTTCCCCCGCGACAAAATAAAGAATTGCAACAAACAAAGAAACAATGCATCCATAATAAAAATCCCTAACAAATGCTAAACCTATGATTGAGAATAAAATAACCTTTCCTAAAATATTGTTAAACATTCCAGCATAAACCACCGGGTCATAATAGATAGCAATAAAAGCAAAAACAATTGCAATAAATAGGCTTGAAATCAAACACAATTTAACCTGGAAGAATGCGCGTATCTCTTTAAATATTTTTAATAGAGCTCCCATGCCTTCTATTGTCTTTGTAACTTTTTTTATAAAACCTTTAACACTCATAATTGTCTGTCTATAATATGCTTAGAATAAAACACCTCTTATCTTTTTGCCAAGTGTGAGAACTGATAAAAAATTACAAATGTAATTGCCAATGCAATGGCAACCTTTGGATTATATTTTGCAGCCAATAAAACAGTTAGAAAAAGAATAGCATTTCCTAAAAGAGTGTCAAACAACCCAACAAATACACTTGGTATTAAATACATAACAGTCCAACTCCCAATAAAAATTGCCAATAATCCAAACATTAAATATACATTGTTTTTGGTAAATATCTTGTTAAAACGCGAAGCTAATGTTGACATATTTTATATTATATGACAACATTTAATTATCTAGTTCCCAGTTGACTTATCTCCCAGTTGACTTATCTCCCAGTTGACTTATCTCCCAGTTGACCCAAACCCACCAGCACCTCGCACAGTCTCCTCCAGCTCATTCTCATTATCCACCATAATCACAAAAATGGGACACAAAGTAGGTGCACAGATCTGCACATATCTATCGTATTCAACTGTTTGAAATGACGATCCCAAACAATCAAACGCGCCAATCAAATTGCCACGATAACCAGAATCAATAATCCCGACACTATTAGCCAAACGCAAAGGAGTCTTAGACAAGCTTGATCTAGGATACATGTAAAATCCTGTGGGAAAACTCTTGTCATTATCCATAACCATTGTGGCCTCGCACTTCACGCCAAAATTAATCTTATTAACTTCTCCTCCAGATGCTACGCTTACAAACGGATTCAATACATCAAATCCGGCGTCAATAAATGGATTATTATAAAGCCGCATATTATGATTATCAATAGCATTTCTATATGCATTCTTCAAGTCCTCATTTCCATCCACAAACAACTTGAGAACCATTATGCGGTCAGTCTTTGAAAAAAGAGAAGAAATACCAACATTGTTAATATTGTTGTAAATAATATTATTTATATTATTGAAATTGTTCGCATTATTAATGATGTTATTAAATGTCGCCATCTATAATACTGTAACATGTCAAGAAGTTTTTAAGTATTTTTCACATATTCACTTCTTAGTTTCTTCCCCCACCAACAGAGAGAAGATCTAAAAAGATGTTTATAATATCCAAATAATAATCAATTGAAGCCGTTATAAAGTCGCCATAATAATTTCTTTGCAATATCCTATTTGTATCATAAACCACAAAACCAGAAAAAATCATAAGTGATAATACAGTCAAACCTTTTGCAAACATTGTATAGCTTCCCAAAAATAAACTGGCAATCTGGAACACAATCAAAAATAATAACGCCATGAGCAACCAAAACCCAACACTCACACTCAATTGAATTCCAAACATTACAAGAAACACGCCAAATGATAAAGTAGTTGCAAATACAGCCAATGTGCTGACTATGGCAGTCCTAATAATTTTTACATTTGCTTCCGTTTTAATAACGGATAATGAAATACCAAATGTTGCAGAGAATATACAGAATAACACAAATTTTAAAAATGGTGACATTGGAACAAATGATAGTACAACAATAATAACCAACTGCACAATAAACATGAAAGTCATCATCATAGATCTATTTCCCTTTGAATCAAGACCAACCGTGTTTTTCATCATTAAATAATATGTTATCCCTAATTGGAAAATAAGATTAATAAACGTAAGAACCAAAAACTGCTTTTTATCAGCAACAATATCTAATAAATTGTCCGTATACCCCCTTTTGCCTCCTCCCTTTTGAACCCCAAAAAATCTGTTATATAATGATGAGTTTGCCATTATATAACTATATGCATAAAAAAAATATATTATTACAAAGCGCCCTATCAAAATAACGCAATCTAGCAAATAAAATCATATCTTCGTTCTTGATTAATTGGCAAACATTCTGTTGAAATGGTCTTTTTGGCAAGGTGCCAATCAGGAATTGTAACTCCAAAATTAAGGGCAGGTCCACCACATCCCGGGTTTCCATTAACAGCATAAGGATAATGCGTCTTCTTCAAGTCAGCTGTAGCACTTTTTCTTTGAACGCGAAGTGTGTGTTGAGATGAAGTCTGTGGCTGATAAAGCTGCTTGGTATAAGGCGCGATTGAGGATAGAGTATTGTACTTGTGAGGAGGCACAATATTTAATTTAGCATAAACTGGGCAACATGCTTTTACATTATCAACATATTTGTAAGCTCCATTAACATCAACATGGCAATCGTTTGCAGCAGATTTATTGTGAACATATAATCCTTGACTAGCATTATCCTTGAGATTTCCGGAGGCGTAAATGGGTTGAACCCAATAGTTGGGAAACTGTCCATTGTATAAATATTTGTATTTCTTTCGCAACATTCCACCAGTAGATAAAGAAGAAGGTTTATTGTATTGATATTGATTTCCCATGACATCAACATACGCAGGGCTAGCATTAAAAGTCTGGTTTTCCCTTGGATAACGACCGCCAACTCCACCGGATCCTAGAGCGCACACCCCTCTAAATGGCGTACCATTTTTACTCATAGCCATGCTCTGTCCAACGCGTCCAACATTTCTATGAGTACCTGCAAGAGAAAATCCAACAGATCCATAATTTTCTTTTGCGGCTGTAAGCATAACGGAATTGATTGTTTTATTAGATCCAAATGGTCCTTGGGGCAACCAATATGCCCCGACAGGTTTGCCAGAAATATTAGAACCAAATTGAATTACTGATTTTTTTTTAAATGTAGCCAACGACATATAACATATTGTTAGAAATTTATATTAACAACAGTCGTCTTTTTTCTACATTTGAATGCAAACATCTTTTAATAAACCCAAAAAGCTTTGTATCAATAATAGAATTAAGAATTTTATCTTGTTCCAAAACAGATCCCCGTTCAGTCAATGGAGAACCATTCAAATAACAAAGAACCACTAATCCTAAACTGTAGTAAATTGAGTTGTAAGGAATAGATGAAGGAAGAACCGACAAGTTTTTCAATTCGGGTGATATAAAGCCATCTTTATTTACGGGCGTATAAAATGAAATAGTTTTGGGTATTGAATTATTTATTTTAAAAATTAGCCCACGATCAATAACTATAAACCTGCAATCATCTATGACAATAATACTGTCCATTGTTAATTTAAAAAATGAATATCCTCGCGATTCTAGATAGAATATTTGCTTGGATAAACAATCAATCATATTCATAATTGCATTCATCTCGCAAGAGATTCTAGCCTTTTTCTTTTGTAAAAAGTCTGCAAAGGTTGTAACAAACTCTGCATAAAAGTATAATTTATTTCTGTGCAAATTACTTGATGCGCCTACTAAAATTTGAGGTTCTATCAACGATTTAATAAAAACTTCAGTATCTGCCTTTTTTTCTTCCCCTCCTGAAAATTCAATACAATATTTGCTACCATTATCCTTACATACCTTGTAATTTGGCATTCTTTACTGTAGATTAAATGGAAAAATATATTAATATTAAAACTAAACTAAAACTAAAACTAAAACTAAAACTAAAACTAAAACTAAAACTAAAACTTATTATTATAATATAATAAAGTAAGGCTAATGCAAAATTATTTAAATGTGTTATTATTTTCAATATTATCACTCCAATGGACAAGATCAATCGTTTGTTTCTTCCCTTTACATAACAGACGTTCTCCTCCAACCCATCAAAATTTGATAAAAGACCAAGAGATTAAAAAGACAATAAAATATACCTTACCGCCGTCTAAGCAAAACCAAATAAATAAATTGGATGGATTTTTTGGTATAATAGGTCCAAACATAAACTTTACAAAAAATACCAATTTATTGGATCTATTTATTGGTGATGGAATCATACAAGGGGTCTTTTTTAGAGATGGTCAAATAACATTTGTAAAACAGTTTATTAAAACAGAAAAAATTCTGCATGAAGAAAAATATGGTAAAATACCTGATAATATATTTGTAAAATTAGTATTTTACTTTTTACATTCCATGAAAATGATGCCCAATGTATTTGGAGTAGCAAATACAGCCTTACTCAAAATAAAGTCCAACATTTACGCTCTGTATGAAAAGGATTCCCCATACAAATTACACATTGATTTTGATAACACCAACATTCAAACTATTAAAAAAGTAAACATCGAACCTTTGCACCACTTTTCAGCGCATTCAAAGATCCAGAAACAACAACAACAAATAATAGAAACAATAGACTACAACATTTTTACAAACACTCTAGAATATTATCAGTTAAATCAAGACTTTGTTTTATTGAATAAGCGAAACATCCAACTAAAATACATGCCATTAGTCCATGATTTCTTGACAACACCAGATAAGCTGATAATCATTGATTCCCCCTTAACAATAGATCAAGCAAAACGTTCCTTGGTGTTGCATCAAACCCAAAAAACTATAATTAGGATTTTAAACAAGGAAACAGACACCATTGAATCTTACGAAACAGACGAAGTCTTTTTTATATTCCATTATGCAGGCCTTAAAGAAGACGCTACAAATCTTTATATATATGCGTCCGTGTACAACAATATTGATTTCACTGAATTCCAGTTTTCTGGTAAATATCGTAAGATAATAGTAAATAAACTCACTAAAAAAGTTACGATTGAAAGAGATCCAATTGCCGAAATGTACAACCTTGATTTTCCTATTAGCTTCAATGGAAAAACGGTATTTACCAAAAAGGATGGAATTGCCATTTTCAAAGACTTAACCCTAGTGAAAGACTTGACGTTTCGCAATAAATATAGTTGCGGTGAATCTGCAGTTACATACATTGACAATGTTCCCTATCTTCTTGCGTTAACTTTTGACAAGATTGACAATAAAAAAAGCTTTCTAATTTTAGTCAACTTGAACAATTATGAAATTACTGAGATTAGTTTGGATGAACAATTGCACGTAGGATTTCATTCTATATTTGTTCCAAGTATTGAAAAACTTATTTAGATTATTAATAAAATTAAACCTTTGCAATATATATAAGAATAAGTTTTATGGCAACAGAAGTGCAAATCTTTTTAAATGCAGTAAAAACAAAAAACTGGGAAATAGTTCACGGTTTATTACCAAAAATATTATCTAATCCTGGTATTGATAAAAGAGCTGTATTATCGGCTATTGAAGAGCGCCACCCTACAGTAGTTCAAGACATGTTAAATATTAAAATGGGTAGACAACCTCTTAAAAAATCTAGACATACCTTTGATGATGATAGTGATGATGATTTTGAAACTGGGGGCTATGTAACTAGAATGCGACGCATGCCTGCGGCTCAAGCAAAAGCTGAAAAGCAAAGTACAGAGGTAACAGATTTAATTAAACGTTTACAAGATAGTATTGACGAGGAAGAAAGATTGAAAATAGAGAAAAGGGTGGCAGATATAGAAGCTGAATATGCAGAGCAGGCTGCTGCAGCAGGAAGACAATTAGAACAACAACAAGAACGTTTGGTTGGAGAAAAGAGAAGCAGTGGAGATCTCGGAGGAAAAAGTCGTCGCAAAAGAAAGAACAAAACTGCAAAGAAAACAAAAAGACGAAAAACAGTCAAAAGAAGAAAGTCTAACAAGAAAAGAAGATAAGTATTTCAATTAAATATACCATGATCAATAAAACCATGATATATTTTTCGCTCCTGACAGGGCTCGAACCTGCGACCTAACGGTTAACAGCCGTTTGCTCTACCTACTGAGCTACAGAAGCTCTAAATGCTGTCTTCACTTTGGGCTTTTCAATTAAAGTTTGGGGAATTGCTGTGATGAAGACAACCACTTTTACAAAAAAGTGGTGCAAAAGATTTTGAAACACCTTTCATAATTTTTTTATGAAAGGTGTATTATTTGGACGCCAACCGGACTCGAACCGGTGACTAACACAGATTTACAGTCTGCTGCTCTACCAACTGAGCTATGGCGTCAGGATTGCGCTAGTTTTGGGGAGTCTACGCAACTCAGTGGGCCAGCGGGATTCGAACCCGCGACCTCCCCCTTGTAAGGGGCGTTTGTACCGCTCAACCATGGCCCACCTTTCATAAACTTTTAATTTATGAAAGGTGGATCTCAACTTTTTCTAAAAGTGGAAAGAGTTTTGCTCCACTTTTTCTAAAAGTGGAAAGGTTAGCCCTAGCGGGAGTTGAACCCACATCTTATCCGTGTAAAGGATACGTGATAACCGCTACACTATAGAGCCAGTAAATATTTCTAGTTTTGGGAGTCTAGGAACTCAATTGTTTTAATTTTGATTTGTTTTTTATAAATATAAATATTATCTTTTTTACAAATTTTTTAACGATGGAATATTTGGGCTCCACCTTTCTTAAAGTGGATTATGTTTGGCTCCACCTTTCTTAAAGGTGGATCTTTCTTAAAGTGGATTATTTTTGGCTCCACCTTTCTTAAAGGTGGATCTTTCCTAAAAGTGGATTATTTTTGGCTCCACCTTTCTTAAAGGTGGAAACACCCGATGAGGGACTTGAACCCTCGACCACTAGCTTAAAAGGCTAGCGCTCTACCGACTGAGCTAACCGGGTACTAAAACTAGAACAGAGCTCTCACTGGGATTTGAACCCAGGATAACAGATTCAAAGTCTGTGGTGCTAACCGCTACACTATGAGAGCAAAGAATAATGCACTCCGCGTGCACAAGAGACTCGGTGTCTCTTCCAAACGATGCCTGCACTGCACATATTTTAAACAGTAATTCGCTGTGATGGAAACTTCTAAATGCTGCTTCCATATTAGCAATTCCACGTTGCCTCCAAATTAGCAACTACATGTTGCTATAAGCCATTTTGCATTGAAAATGCGCAATGGCGAAAAGACCTACTTCGGGGTCTCAACCACAGCGCTAAACCACCAAGGCTTAGCGCTTAACACCTAAAAAGCAAACATACTTACAATTGAATGAAGTACGTCGCGATTCAGGTTATTATTCCAAAAGGAATAATAAATTAATTTTGATCGCTGTAACGGAACCTACACGCCTAGGACTACTAGTTCCTTACTGTATTTGCTTGTAGCAGTTTTTGCTTAAAATGCAAGAATCGCTGTATGCTACAAATAGGTTGCACAGAGTGGGGTTCGAACCCACGCATCAAACGATAGCAGGTCTTAAGTCTGCCGCCTTAAACCACTCGGCCATCTGTGCTTAATCCACTTTTGAGAAAAGTAGAAAAACGGAGTTTGCTGTTTTCTTTTTTGCTTCAAGGCGATTAATGTTTTGAAAGGGAGTTGCTGAAAGAAAACATTCCACCTTTAGAAAAGGTGGAGCCAAATACGTGGTCTTAAGGGTGGAATTTTTTCTCCACTTTTTCAAAGTGGATTTTGCGCAACCTTTTCTAAAGGTTGAAGTGCTCATGCGCGGACTTGAACCGCGGACCCTCAGCTCATAAGACTGATGCTCTAACCAACTGAGCTACAAGAGCAATTAAATTCCATTACGGGGACTTGAACCCCGGCCTAAGGGGTGAAAACCCTCCATCCTAACCAACTAGACTATAACGGAACCTTTTACAAAATGCTTGCATCTTTTAAACTAAAATGTTGTGATCGCTGTAAGATGCATCAAGGGCGACTGCCGCCCACTTCACTATACTAAGGCGGCTTGTCTTTAAGCGGTTTAATGCCATTTATTATATTTCGCGCCAATAAACAAAAATATTAGCCTGAATTATCAGGCAACGACATTTACTAGTTTATCAAAAAATTGAAATAGAAAGTATTATCAAGATACTTTTACACCACGCGTTTACACTCACTCAGGAAAACCTAACAAAATGTCTAGCTTTAGCAAAGCTGCCGCAGTTACGACTCAAACATCTCCATTCGCTTTAGAGAAGCAGATGGATGCACTTGCAAAGAAATACACGCAAACTATTGACATGATGGGTCAAGATGGCGAACCTGACCTTTCATGGATTGACGAACCGCCTTCCAATGGTAAGGGGGCAAAAAAAACTAAAGTTGCTGCAGATCCATTGGCCGAGATGAAGGCAAATTATTCAAAGACTATCAAGGACAAGATGGCCGTCACTTTGGGCCAGGCAAAAGAAATGATGGAAAAAGAAGGTCGCGTCCTAGGCAAGTACGTTTTAGGCCCCCTCGTCTTTAACAATATTCTAGTCGGGACATTTGTAGACGGAAAAATTAAAGATTACTTCTTGCTTCCAGAAGAGATGATTAACCTGGCCATCAAGCAAAAAAAGATGTCAAATCTTCGCAAAAAGCTGAGTAATCAGCGCGCTGGAAAGGGTTCGCGAGAAATCATTGTAGATGATAAAATTGACATCAATGACATTTTGGACAAGCTCATTAAGCATGGAAAGTAGTTGCTAACTAAAACTAGCTTCAACATCTAAAGGCCAAAGCAAAAAAAGCCACTGCAATTATGCCTAAAACAAGACCAGAGTGATAATAAACTTGCATATTCCTATACATTTTCAACCATGCCTTTGTTTGATCTTCCCCTTTTATATGATCAAGCATCCAGTTTGTTTTTGGTGAAAGAATATAATAAAAATAATTTGTTAAAAATGATACCGCAATCACAATGCAAACAATGGATGCAGTTGATAAACCTCCACTTTTTCCTTTCCTAATAGAATAATTATAAAAAATGATAATTGCAGAGAGGATAAATCCTAACACATAACCAAAATAATAAATCCCCAATCTTTCATTCACAATTTTTTTATACAAATTCTGCAGATCTGCTGGTAATTGTTTTTGATAATTTTGCATTGTGGAACTCTTGGAAGCTGCATTATGCATATAAATCATTGAAACAATAAAAATAAGAGCGAAAGAACAACTTATAGAACAAGGCATTTAGTTTCTTATTATATTAGTATAATATATAATATATAATTTAAAATGTTTAAAATCATGGGCGAAAGATCAAATATTTACCTGGTGTTTATATTTTATATTATTTTTTTGAAGATTATATTTCTTATTGCGTCAACTGGCGATGTTTATTTAAAATTCTTTGACAAGACAAAACACCCTATTATTGAAGAAAAATTCAATTATTGGAAAGAGAGAACCGAATTTTTATTTATAGCATGTATGTCGGCTCTTTTGTTAATCATGTTCTTCCCTCATCACCGTAAAGAATGGAAACTTAATAGGGAAGAAAGACTAATGTTGTATCTTTTTGGATGGATTCTTCTTTACACTGCAAATTGGAAACTATTTATTGAAGACGCTGCTTGGTATCCTTCTATTTCACCATATCTTCCTTCATGGTTTCAAAAATGGCTTGTATAATAACATTAATAGATTTTTTACACGAAAGAAAAAGTTTAGTTAAGACAGTAATACACAATACAAAAAAAAATTGAAATGCTTTTCTTACACCAAGTCATAAATACATTTCTATACGCGCACAATTGTTTGAACAATGACTTCTTCTTTTAATACCAATGAACAGCTCGGTTTGTTCCAGAACTGGAACTCCATTCGCATCCCGCGAATTTCCAGGAGTTTTAACGAGCAGATGATTGCTCAGATATTCAATGACCTTGGAATTGGCTTCGTTGAGCGCGTGGATTTTGTTGCCATCCCGAATCAAGAAGCGTCGCCCTTTCGCACGGCATACGTGCACATGGCCTCGTGGTGCAACACTCAGCTTATGCACGACGTACGTTTCTCCATTGACTCCACGGGCAGCTACCGCATGAATTTCTACGACGGAACGTACTGCTTCTTCCAGCGCATGACTTGTGAGCCTGTGCCCACGACGGACCAGAACATCCATCAACTGGCGGCCGCTTTAACCTTCATGGAAGCCAGACTTCGCGCCACGGAAGAGCAGCTTGCTATCAAGAACACAGAACACGCTGATGCGATTGACCAAATTGGCGAGCAGGCTTCACAAATCGCAGATCTTGAGCGCCGCTTGGACGAGTACGACGAGTACTATGAGAATGAGTACAATTATGAGACCTTTGATGAAGCCGAAGGCGACTACGAAGCCGAAGGCGACTACGAAGCCGAAGGCGACTACGAAGCCGAAGGCGACTACCAAGCCGAAGGCGACAATTCGTGTTACAATTTCAGGGTGACAAGAACCATGAGTAGCGAGGACCTAGAGGAGGGCGATGTTGATGAGGCGGGCTTTCACAGCAGCTACTACACGAGTGACCCAGATATTTCCAAGATGTCTCTTGATGAGCTCGCGGCCTTGGTGCAAGATCCTGACCAAGCATTTGATTGCGGATCGCCCATGGACGAGAGTTCGGTGCCAGATCTCATCCTCGATGACAGCGAGTCGGAGGACAGCACCGAGCGCATGCGCACGACGCAATACCTGTGCGATAACTATTAGACTAAACCAAAGCAAATAAAAAATAAAAAACTTACACCATTGCACATTCAAAACGCCCGCTTTGCGGGCAGTTATGAGTGGCATGGAACGGTTACTTTGCGCATTTCATAAACTTGTGAAATGCGCAAAGGTGTAAATAAAAAAGTAGTAGATAGATAGCGCATATTTGTTTTGTAACTAACTTAAATAGAGTCTAGGGTGAAATTCCCTTTTTCTATTTAGACCGTCTCTTCATGAGCAACCTTAAAGAACCCACGAATATCCCCCTTTTTTTCTTCAACCACTATTTCATCAGCAACCAATTCATCATAGAATTCGCGCACCTTTCTATTTATCTTAATGCGACTTGCATCAAATGACGTCAAATATAGACCATCCAAGCTCTTAACTCTGGACAAGGCCACGTATGTTTGTCCGCATTCAAATACCCCCGTACCAACATCAATCTCTGCTGCATCCATGGATGCGCCTTGCGATTTGTGAATGCTGAGAGCCCACGCTAAAATCAGCGGAATCTGCAAAACTCCTACACCAGGAATGTTATCGCTTTGCCAAGTATGAAACCCAATAGGAATCTCAAACCCCTGGTTAAATTTGACAACTGGCAAACCTTGTTCCGTAAATTTTGTTACAATTCCTTGACTTCCGTTGCATAACTGAAATCCAGGCATAGGTTCCGCATTCACGATGCACATTACTTGGCATCCCACTTTCAAAATAAATGATTTTTCGCAAAGTAAACTGGATTGAAGATATTGCATCTCAATGCGAATTTCCTCTTTAGTAAACCCTATGCGAGACTCTTTCTCAAGAGCAGTAATAGGCAAATCATCCACGAATTTCATCTCAAACCTTTTTTCTTCTGTTTGCAACCCATGCATCTCTGCCAAATTAATAGAATCAACCTTGTTTCTTGTAGGGAAAAGTTTGGTCGGCTGGATAAGATTGTCCTCGCCCACAACTCTTCCAACATATCTCTGCAAATGTTCCACGGATGAACGGCGAAGACGGCCTTCACGAATCTGTGAAAGAATCTTTGTATAAACTGGATCTGTTTGCCGAAATATCTTCACTAGTTGAATGCAATCGTCCTTATCAAATACTTGATCCCATTCTTCACTCTCAAAACAGAACTGAGACGTTTCCACTTCACCCTTTGTTCCAACGGGAGGCAACTGATAAAAATCTCCTGAAAATATAATTTGAATCCCGCCAAATGGCTGCCCCTTTTTTCGCAAAGCTTTGCCAATTGCATTCAAAATCTCAAATATCTTTTTTGACATCATACTAACTTCATCAACTATCAAAATATCAACAGCCTTCCAATTTTTCTTCTTGAAGAAAGATTTTGTCACTTTTTGTACTATGCCATCTTTTTCACCCGCCCCAAGTCCTATTCCAGACCAAGAATGGATTGTTTTTGCACTACAATCTAGAAGAACCGCCGCACACCCAGTCATTGCACAAACCTGGATCTTTTTTCCCTTTGAAATGGCATGCTGATAAATGCGTTTTATTAATGCAGATTTTCCAGTCCCCCCTGGACCAGTGATAAATATATTCTTCTTTTCAATATATTTATTAAAAGCCAACTCTTGTTCACTTGAGAATTCTACAATTTCCATCTGTTTACTACAGTAACGATAATCGTGCGATATTAATATAAATATTCAATGAATTGTTTATATCAATTTTAAATTATTATCCTTGCAATTAATTTATATACCATGCTTAAAAATATAAAGTTTATAATAATTAAGAAATAAAAATCATATCAGTTTGGGGTAATATAATCTAAATATATGCTTTATATATAGTATATTATGAATTTTGATTTGAACATTCAAAATTACAACAAACAAGAATTAGAAAATTTATTTGATCTAACAAAAAATTATAGCAGCAAGGATCTTCACGAAAAAGAAGAAAAACTTAGAAAAACAATAGTTTCAAATGTTTCAATTACTGAAAATATGCGAACCAAGATTATTTCTTTTTTAAATGAAGCAAAAAACACGATTATTTTTAATAATATTCAGCAAAGTTCAAATGACATTCCTAACTTAGTAAAACCTATACCAAATGTGAGTGAACTAAAAGGCATATACAAGGACATATATAATTTAGACACAACTCTCAAGGCAAGCGAGGTTACTAGCAGCGGAGGAACATTTTTGATTGAGCCAAAAGTAACAGCTTATGGTCAATCTTCCCCTAGTGAATTTTATCAGGGAGTTATTAATCCATTGAATAAGAGGATTATAAAGCAATGCTTAAATATTGACACGCGTTTTAGAGAAAATTATTTTAATAGTCAATCTACAAATTTTCACATAGATTTGCCAATTCGTTTCTCAAAGGTTGTTTCTATGCAATTAGCATCATTTGAAGCACCTAGTTCTCAATTTGTTTTTTCCAAGGTCTTGGGAAATAATTTTTTTGCGATAAGAATTAATGACATAGAAGAAGTAATTACAATAAATGATGGAAACTATTCCAATTCTTTTGATTTTATAACATACTTGAACCAAATTTTTGCATCCATTGGCGGAGACTTTGAAAAAATACAGGTTTCACAGGACCTTTATCATGAAAATGGTTCCGGAAGGATAATTTTTTCTAGCAAAGATTCAAGTGTTAACTTTTCACTAAATTTTCAAACAGATCGCAATGGAAATCTCGATAAAGCAACCCCTCTTCCTTTAAAACTTGGCTGGGCCCTTGGGTTTCGCCTAGGTTATTACGAAAATACTAATACAACTCCAACAAATCCAGTAGTTAGTTATGTAGGAGAAGGTCTCCTAGATTTGCAAGGCCCGCGTTACATGTATCTAGTAGTGGATGATCATAATAATAATGTTAATAATGGATTTTATAGCGCCTTTAATTCCTCTATTCTTAATAATAATATTCTTGCTAGAATTTCATTACAAGGACCAAGTGATTTAACAATACAGAACAATTTGTCAATGATAACAAATACAAGACAATATTTTGGTCCAGTTGATATTCAAAAGTTAAATATTCAGTTAATTGATGAATATGGAAGAATTATTAATTTGAATAATATGGACTACAGTTTCTGTTTAAATTTACAAACTATATACGATTTATAATAAATTTCTATTGAATTACTATTTCATAAAAAATATAATCTTTTTATGAAACAATCCACCTGTAAAAGATTGACAATTATTGTTGTTTTAGAATGAATGGTCTGAGTCATGTTCATCACGTTGCTGATACTTTATCCATGACTCTGGTGATTTTTTCGTGCCTCCATCATAAGGAACAACAAGTTTATTATCCAGCATCCACCCATTTACATGAAGCTCTCCAACGTAAACATCTGCCAGCAAACGCCCATATTTCTCAGTGTCAACATTTCTCAATTGCACCGTTTTATTCATAACCAAATGAATCATTTCATTCTTTGCATATACTGCTGCAAGTTTTTCGTCCTCATTTGAACCTTTAATTTCCGGTGCATCAATTCCATTAAGACGAACTTGAAAGCGATACATTGGTGATTCTGGATAAGGTAGCTTAGATGCGACTGTAATTGTATCACCGTCATATACTTTTACAACAACTCCTTCTGTAATTGGTGGAACAAATTTTACAGTATTTTTGTAATTAACATGAGATGGTGTATTTTCAGCAGCAATTACAAGTGCGGTTTGTTCATCAATTGAAATATGCCCTTTTAATTCTACTTTCACTTCACCTTCACCTCCCCCTTCTAGTTCTGCATTTCCATGAATGGAAGCATCAAGCGACTCAAATTCATTTCGGGATTTTATTATTTTATCTTTTCCCGAATAACACAATGCTGGAAAACATAATAATAACCGGTTTAATCTGGACATGGACATTATAATGGTATACTTAGCATATATATATTATCTATAAATCAATTTTTAATATTATTTATTTTAATTTGTTTAACTATTTCTTGTTTTCTTGCAAACATTTTATTCTTTAAAATATATAAATATGGCATTTACGTTTAATTCAAATCCTGCAAATAAAGCTTTTGGAAAGGTAAAAAAAATTGGATATGCAAGCGATTATCTTGAAAATAAAAAAGCAAAATTAGCATATTGCGAAAGAGTGACAAATCAAACCCGACCACTATTATATCGCTGTAATAAATTAGTTCGGGCAAATTCATTTGAAACTCTGTATCTTTTTAATCGTGCAAAATTAAATAAAAATGAAACAAATGGTAATTTGGATGTAAATTTATATACTAAAGAAAATTTTGCTACTGTAAATGTAATAGAAGGAACCCCTCCAAGTGCAGGCCCTTTTCCACAGCCAATAGACTTTACTAAATATAGAGTTGATCCATGCGGTGAATTATTTGGAAATTCTCAATGTGGCGTTGGAAATTTTATAAAATATCTAGAATTAAATGTACTAGATTTGTGTAATCTTCCAAAAACAATAGAATATGCTCCGCCTGAATTATACCCGTCATCACTTAATTGTTACCCCCGAAACTAAGAATATCCTGACGTTTTTCATGTGTAAATCCATAAAAATATGCAGAAATACATGCACTAAATAGGCAACTTGTAAATAAACATCCAGTAAATAAATATAGTAGAATTCTTTTATTAAACTTTCTACAATTATTATTGTTATTTTTGTCATCTGGATTTGCATCTGCATCATCGGCGCAATTTTCATTATTATAGTCATCATCAAATATATCTGTGCTAGAAGTTTTACTACAATTGTAGTTTTCGCGTTCATAATCAGCGTCCAAATATATATAAAAATCCCAACCATCTTCGAAAGAGTCTTCGCTAGTAGTGTATTTATTAATTTTAGTTTCAAACCTTTGCGACATTATGTGTATTTAATCCTTTATTTAATAAAGGATTAAATTTTAGATAATTGAATCAATTAAAAATAAAAATCTCAATTCTAACCATATTATTACATCTTAAGCAGCATCTTTCGTGATTTTGAAGCAATTGTTTTATATTTTCTTCCCTTGCTACTATATTGACGCGATCTAACATAAGCAGCATAAACACCCTTTTTGCTAACAGTGCATGTATTTTTTTTACAAATTGGAAAACTTTTATTTGATCCTAAAAAGCATTTTTTTCCACAGCGCTTCAGCATAAGTGTTTTTTGGTGAGTCCCAGGAACTTGTTTATTCCAACCTTTCCAAGGAGTATTCTTGCGGGTATGTCTGGATGGCATAATAATATAATAATATAAAATTAAAAATAAAATAGTAAAAAGATTATATAAGAAAGAGCAAATGGCAGAAAATATTATATTAGAATTGCAGAACCAAGAACAAGAACAAGAACAAAGTATACATGATGATAATACAGAAAATGAAAGACTAAAATTAATGAAAATAGGATTTAATGCAATCAAAAGAAATGTTAATACTGAAAAAAGACAAGCCCGAGACCCCCCAACAAATAAAAAATCTACCCTTGAAAAAATGGTTATAGAAAATAGTAAATATGGTGATAGTGGAAGTGAATTAAGTGATAGTTATACGGAAACATCTTTTAATACATCGGGTGAGACTGATGATGGAACAGAAGATGATTTGATCCATTCATTATGTGAAGATAATACTGATATTTATTTTTTAGATAATTTTTCAAAATCAAAATCAAAATCAAAATTAAAAGAGAAAAATAAACCCATTTCTTACAAAAAATTAAATTACATGGAAGTTGAACATAAAATTGACAAATATTATAGTGATATAAATCATAAATATTCATCTGCATTAGACATTTTAGCAAGCTATTTAAAAGGTCAAAAAATTATTTATATGGAATCTAAATATTATGCCGAACAAAATTTAAATCTGCTTATGATGCCAGCAATTATGCTTTCAACTGCAGCAACAGTTTTAGCATCTATATTGCGTGATTATATGTGGGGCGCCATGTTCATATCAGCAGTTAATGGAATAATTGCATTTTTATTGGCACTTGTAAATTTTTTCAAATTAGATGCAGCATCAGAGGCACATAAAATATCAGCTCATCAATATGACAAGCTTCAAAGTACTGTTGAATTTACATCAGGATCTGTTCTACTTTTTAGAAACACTGACTTGCAAAAAAGTTTATATAAAGGTGCGTTACCAGAAGAAGAAAAAAAAGCAATTAAAACACAAATTTACAATTATAAACGTGAAATGGAACAAGAAATGATACAAAAGTTATCAGATGTTGAAAAAAAAATAGCAGAGATAAAAGAAACAAACCAGTTTATTATTCCGCGCGTAATTCGTTTTCGTTACCCAGTAATTTATAATACAAATATATTTTCAATCATAAAAAAAATTGATGATCACAGGAAAAAAACAATAACTCAGTTAAAAAATGTTAAAAATGAAATTCGTTATATAAATTCAATGCAAAAAACAAAAAATACTTTAAACACTGAACAGCGCAATCAATTAAGAATTCTATTCAATTCAAAACACAAATTAGTTCGTGAAATTCTGTTATTAAAATCAGCATTTTCAATCATTGATCAAATGTTTCACAAGGAAATTGCCAATGCGGAGATTTTGCGACAAAACATATTTTGCTCATTTTTTTGTAATCCGCCAGAACTGATAGAACCACAAAAATTGAACGAATTTATTGAAGATCTTATGGACCCATTTAAAAAACATACAATTGACATTCGTGAAACACAAATTAATATAAATTAATAAAAATATTAAATCTCAAGACTTAATATTTTTTATTCCCGCTTGCTGGAATTGAACCAGCGACACCTTGATTTACAGTCAAGTGCTCTACCAACTGAGCTAAAGCAGGAGCAATAGACGATCCCCAACTGTTTACCAGAAACCACCCATCAACTTAAGTAATTAAGTTTTCTTTAAGTTGTTTTTACGTTTAATATTATCCAGTCTAATAGACCTTTTACACCTTGAATATTTATAATGGGACGGTTTAAAGCCTATTCTTACGACCAAGCCTAGCAGCCGCAGTAGTGCCGACCATTCCATACGCAGTATGAGACTTGTAAATATAGTTGTGATTGTGAGTAAAACAAAGAGTATTTTTGCAGTTGTTGAATCTTGTATTCCAAAAAAGTGGTCCAGAATAATTAGAAGAATAGTAATTTGATCTGTTTAATATTGAAGATGGGTATGAAGCATTATTTCCACCAATTGGCATTATACTATTTAAAAATATAAAATTATTTTTATACGACAACTGTTTTGGTATAAAAATAATAATTCCTCTTTATTTTCCACATCCTCCGCATTTTGCTGAACCATCAAGACGAGAAATCATTTGCCCGCCAAAACTCATCCTGCTAAAATATTTGTGAGCAGTTCCTAAATTTATTTTACTAGCTTGTTGTTGTTGCAAATTGGCCAATCTATGTTGTAAGCCCCGATTTACTCCTTTAACATCTAAAACCATTGCCATTTTTTTCATGTTATATATTTAATCAAGAATATATATTTGGATAAGAAACATTTCTTATTTCACTTTGTATATAATTTATAATATCAGAAGAAATCTCTTCATTTGCTAACATTCCCAAAAGTTCACATGCTGGACTAATTTTATTATCATTTAAATATGAAATAGAGTATTCTCTAATAAAATCTATTAATGATGAAGAACAATTATCGCACTTAAAATATATTAACAATTCTCCATATGTTTTATAATTAATTTCGTTGCTATCGTGAAATTTAATTTCATATATTCCATTCGAAATAGCTAAAATAATTGCTTTGTAATATGGTCCAGTTTTATTTGAATTTTTAATAGCATAAACAAAATCTCCAACAGAAAATGTGTAATCCACTGAATATATCTCGTTTTGTAAAGGACTTTTGTAAATGCGGCGATCTGCATCAATTCTTTCTTCTATTGGACAATTACAATTGTTAACAATACTTGTTTTAGTTGTTTTTCCTCCATACACTGGAAATGCTTGATTAAAAGGAATTGAAGGTGCGCCAAACGTTGCAGGAATGACTCCACGACGCAAAGGGGACTTACCCTTAATCCTTGCCAAGTATCTATCATAAGAATTGTGTTTCATATCAACGCCAACTCCTCCCGGTGACATTGCACCCGGACGATTTCTAGTAACTGAACGCCTTGTACTACTTCCGCGACTAGGAACATACACATTTTGAATGTGAGGAATTGCTCTGTCGCTCATTTGTTTCCAATTTACTCCAAATCTCGGTTCAGGTTTTTGATAAACATTTAATGCTCCTAAATTGTCAATGTATAATGATGCTGGAACTCTAACAGTATTTTGTATAAGTTTTTGCCTTTGATATTGTGACGCCGGATCATTACTTGCCAAATTTCTATTACATCCGCGACAACCAGACTTTGAAAATTCTAGAGGATTATTGTATAAGTCGTCTTTATTTCCTTTATGCGTATTTGAATTTATTCCTGATATCATTTCTATAAACTAACGTGATATATAATTTACAGGCAAAAATATATTTTTTAAAAAATTGATTTTAAAATTGATAATATTTGCATTTGTTATTAGATTTTACACCAAAATGGCTTTTGTCATCTCTGTATTAAACAAACCTTTAAACCAAACCTCTAAACACTGCTGTTCTTCTTGTGACAAAAAGTATACAAACAAGTCCTCTTTGTACAGACATCAAATCGTATGCGAAATTGCAAATAAACCTCCTCGCGAAAAGTTAATTGAAGGCGAAGAAGAGGGAGATCTTCCAACTTATAAACAGTTGGTTATTATTGTGCAGGAGCTTACAAAAAAATGCTCGTCTATGGAAAAGAAAATGACAGAAATGCAGAAATGGGTTCAAAGAACTAAGAAGAAGATTGATGTTATCCAATGGTTAAATACGAGTTCTTCAGCAAAACCCCACACTAGTTTTACCGAATGGTTCCAGAATTTGACTATTAATGCAGGAACAATAGATATTCTTATGGAAAATACCATGTACCAGACTCTGGCGACAATATTTGCAAAAAATTTGCCAGAGGATGCAGATAATCCCGTTTGTAGTTTTTGTCAAAAGCAGGGCTCAATATACATCTATGAGATGGATGGTGATGCTCCCACTTGGAAGCTTCTTTCTAGAGAACAATTCACCAAGGGTCTTAACCGGCTGCATCTAAAAATATTGAATGAATTATTGGCATGGAAAGAAAAGAATGAAGAAAAAATAGAGAATGATGACAAGTTAGCGGAAAAATATAACAAGACTATGATGAAGCTTATGGGAATTAATTTTACTCAAGAGCACGTCTACAGTAAAATCAAGGGTGATCTGTTCTCTTATGTTAAGAAGGATATTAAAAATATTCTTGAGTATGAAGTGGAATTTTAGAATAAAAACATATTATTATTATTATTGCAAAATGTTTTTCTTATTTGCACATCTACAAAAATTTTAAATACTTATAAAAGTTTTTAAAAAAATTGAAAGTTTTTTTGACAAGCTTTCTTCTAGTAAAACACTCCACATACACACGACCAAATCAAAATGACTGAATTCAAGAAGCTTGCGCTCAATCAGCATGATTTTATGCATCTCTACATTCCAAGCGTTCCCAATCATCTCACTACTACACCTGCCCAAAACCCTTTTGGCGTTACGTGTAGTGAGTTGGCCAATCTGCTGGAGAATCAGCTTGGTCTAGGACATATTTCGTGGATTGAGTTTAACACCGTAACTGATCATCATGGAAATGCTATAGGTCGTCAAGCGCACGTTAAGTTTGCCTGCTGGTATGACAGCGAGGAAGCCAAGATAGTCCGCAACGACATTAAGATCAAAGGTTCTCACTTGTGTCGTGGTTACCACGATGGGGAAAAGTTTGTGAATCTCACTCATGATGACTACATCTCTCTGTGCGCACATTTCCTTTCCGCAAAGCATAGTGATGAAAACGTGGAGGACCTTCATCGTCGCATTGCTGAATTGGAACAGGAGCGCGAAAATATGCGCCAAGAATACGATATGGCGCTTGACAAGGAGATTCAACGAAATGCCAAGCTTGTTATTGCGCGCCAGGAGCAATCAAGAAAAATCATTGAATTGCTCGATAAGGTTCAATTGCGCGATGCTGAAATTGCAGCTCTCATTGCAGCTCTCAATTCTCTAAATGCTCTCACAAAAGAAGTTCATAAACAGGGGTATGAGGTCATCTGTGCCAAAGAGGGCGGGGTTCCTTTCTAATACTTGAAATTTGTATGAAAGTAGAAGTAGATTGTCTGTAATACTAATTAATAAAAGAAATTAGGGGTTTACCCTTTTTCTAATGTTCAAATGACCAATAGTTTAAAGATAATTTTGTATAGATAATATATATGAGATTTTTCTCATTCACTTGGATTTTTTTGTTGTTGGTTGCACGAAGTGGCGTGTCAAATGAGTATGATAGAGAATTGCAATATGGTGGAGATTATGGAGCTGATAGTAGCGCTGATTACAGTAGTTCTTCATACAGTTCGGGAGATCAATCATCTACATATGATTCAACAGCAGAAGAAGATCACTCCTTCGCAACAGACGACATTCCTCAAGAAACAACTCCCTCAAAGATTAGCGTTCCAGGTGAAAAATCTATAGACAAAGCATTAAAAACCGCGCCCAAGATAATAGATGTCATAAAGAAAATCCAAAAGTCTGTTGATAAGTCTAAGGCAAAAAAACTTGTAAAGAAGCCTCTTAAAACAAAGAAACCTGTAAAGAAGCCTCTTAAAACAAAGAAACCTTCAAAGAAGCCTCTTAAAACAAAGAAACCTGTCAAGTCAAAAAAGGCACCAACACATTTGCGCACGCTATGAAGGCAATACTTGCCTATTTGTATAATACTCTATTGCTTTATTTCTAATAATATAAATTGCTGAAATTGTTAATAAAGAAACTTCGGTTGAAGATCGCACAATCATTGGAAAATCCTTGTTATTGACACTGTAATATATCCACATACCAGATGAAGCAATATTTAAAATACAAAATAGTAAAGATAAAACATTTGTGCTTTTGTTTCTGTACAAAAGAAACATGAAAATGAATCTTCCAACAACAGATATTGACGTTGCTGTATAAGGTAAAGAATCTAAATTATTGTTATTCATGATTATAATTATATATTAGAACATATAATTATAACATATATTGCATTTATTCTAGATGCTAGATGATGCAAATTTATTTAAACTGTTGGGAATGATGGTTGCATTGCGATTCCACAGACGCCAGCATCATTTACGTCATCTGTACGTTTAATTTTAACATAGCCTTCATCACCCCAACTGGCAGACCATGAATTCTTCACCAACCAATAATCAATTCCATCCTCGCTTCCATAACCAACAATAAGAACTCCATGATCCAACTTAGTTCCACATGTATCGCTAGTAATAACACCGGAAGAATATGATTGAAAAATTCGTGTATCGGCCTCAATTGCAATAGATACAGGACCCAAAGCCACTGCAGCCTTTAGATCAGCCTGGTTGTTAGGGGTGACATCATTACACCCAGAGATCTGCACAACGGCGTCGCACTTTTGACATGACCCTCCTTCGGCAGTATATGGATAAAACTCCTCCCCACAAATTCCCGAATTGTCAATCGCGTAGAGAAACGCATTGTCCATAAGCCCTCCCTTGCACCCAAGATTCCCATATCTATGGGAGCAATCAACAAGTTGCTGCTCGGATAAACTAACAAGGTTTCCAGTCTTGATTGACCACGCACCCTCCATGGCTCCAGTTGCAGAAAATGACCAACAACTCCCACATTGTCCTTGGTCCTTTACCACAGTTACTGCGTTCTTCTTGCGCCAATCAACAACATCTGGCAACATCATCACAGAACCTTTTACAAACTTACCACATGTAGATCTGCCAACATTTTGCAAGAGACCAGAAACATACGTTTCTTTGAACTCATCTGGAGTCAAATCAGTAAACTGATTCATTCCGAGAGTATAATTCTGGGAACGATCACTATTGTGATGGACAATCCCGCGCATATTCTCAACAAAAACGTCAAAGCGCTTTACAAGCTCTTCAACTGATTCATACTTCTTTTGAAAACGATTCTGGAATTGCAAAAAATCATTCCAGAATGGTTGTGCAGCATTCACATTTACAAAAATATTAGAAAATAGGAGAGCAATCAATACAACGGTTTTAAACATTTTTCCTTATATATATTGTTCAGGTATTTTTATTAGCTTTTTTAACACTATATAAAAGTTTTTTAACAAAAACATTGTTATTTATATGAAAAAACAGTTGGATAAATCATGGTAGATGGATGAAAATTTACCCCAAATATTTGCATTGCTATTAACATGACTATTTTTATTGAAAGAAGCGTTGCCACATTAATTAATAATTCCATTGTGCACTCAAATTTATGATCACACTTATACATTATGCCAAAATTATTATAACATTTCATTCTTTCAATCAACATGCTTGTATTTGTATATTTTTCCTCAAATATATTCAATGGACAATCACTCAAAATTATACATCCAAGAGAATCCAAAAAAATAATATTTAAAAGAAGAATCAAATGGTAAACATTATTGTCAAATAAAAAAATTATTGTTGAGAATGCTGCAAGACAAAGATGCAAATACATATACCATGCCCCACACAATTTTTTTAAATATGGTCTAACCTTATTCATGCAGTTGCGAATAATATTTTCCTCCATAAATTGTTAAATATTATTTATTTTTATTTTTTCCCATTCTGTTAATTTTTATCCAAAATAGGTTTGCATAAATTCGTCGGGAGTCATAATAGGAATTCCCTTTTGTTTTGCTTCTTCGGCCTTTCCTGTGTCCTCATCCTTTGACTTGGCAATGACAACAAGAGTATTTCCACTTACAGAAGATCCAAGTTTGGCTCCAACTGTTTTAAGCGCTTCAATAACAGTCTTATCCCGAATGCCAGTCATAACAACCGTCTTCTTAAAGAGTGGATGAGCCTCATTTACTGCAGCCTTTTCGGCACTTGCAACGACAGTTGACAGCTTGTTATCCAGTTGGGCATCATGCAAGAACTTTATAAAATCGGGAATCTTTGACACAAATGCCTCTGCGGTCTTTCTCTCAATACCCTTGATCTTTCTAAGTTTCTCCACCTTTACTTCAGGTGAATCGGTTGAAGTTAGAATATCTGGTTCAGCCTCCAGAATAGGATCAATTCTCTTGTCATTAAATCCTCTGCCAAAGATATTTGAAGCCGACATGATTGTCACAAGTGAGGCAGCACCAACCTTCTCCTTAATTCCTTCATATAACTTTGTCGCCATTTTTTGCTTAAAACCGTCAACTTTCAAAAAGTCACTCAAATCCATTTGTAAAATGGCTGGAACAGAGTCGTGACCAGCTTTAATAATACGCGCAACATTTCCGCTGCTCAAACCTTCCACTTCTAATCCTCTAAAGAACCCCGTAATATTCTTTTCCTTTACGGTTTCATTTGATTCAGCATCTTCCAGCATAATATCTACGTGTGTATCATTCCACATATAAGGAACATCAGGCATCTTTGCCTCTTCAGCAGGCTCCACAACGCTTTTAATGTGCGGAATTACATCTCCACTCCTGATAAGTTCAATCAGGGCGCCGATGCCGACCTTATTTTGTTCAATGAATGCACCATTGAAACCAGTAGCATATTCAATTCTAACGCCACCCAACTGGATTGGTTCAATTTGAACACGTGGTTTCAAATATCCATCCTTGCTAGGGGTCCAGATGACATTGACCACTTTTGCCTCTGCAACTTGATCGCTTAAAACCATCTTGAATGCAAATGAGTGCTCTGGATTTCCGCTTCCTCTAGGATACAGTTTATCATTTGTGACAATAATTCCATCAATTTCATATGCATAATTCTTGCGCAAATCAATTAAAAGTGCAGAAAGAACATCATTAGAAACTGCGTCCAATATTTTGTAGTAAACTGGCTCAACGTCAAGCGTTCCCAAAAACTCCATCTGTGCACTCGGTTTCAGCTCAGGTTTAATAACCTCATATGCCACAAAACTTACATCGCGAGCCTTTTCATCCACAGACTTTTGGTTAATGACACCAGCGACCAAGTTTCGCGCATTGGCAAACTTGTCCTTGTACTTCTTCTCAAAAACGCCCTTTTGAATGACAAACTCGCCACGAATCGCAATGCCTTGTGTCTTTGGTAAGCGCAAATGTGGGATTAAATGGCTAACATCTTGACCGACTTTGCCGTTGCCTCTTGTATACAACTTGGGTTTCTCGCCTTCAGTGGTGTAAAGACCGCTTACACCGTCCAACTTTGTAGACACGACATAAGGTCCAGTGAATTTCTTCTCCCATGCACCAAGAGCACCAGTATCAGGCTTGATCTTATCCATAGATGCCATTTCATATGGCAGCTCCACTTTATTTTTGCCAACTGGCGCTCCAACTGCCAGCACTTCCGCATTCTTGGGATACTTGTTTTCAACGTATTCCTTGATAATATCGTATTGATTATCCGTCATAACAGGTATATCATTGTAATAAACATATCTGGCGACATGAATAATTTGACTCAACTGATTCTCATTTAATCCTTCCAAAACAGAAATGCCATTCTTCTTGAAATCCACAATAGCCTTCATAATGTCGGGAGGTATCTCTGCAGCCTTTTTAACATCAACCATTCCCTCCGGTTCCGCAATTACGAATTCCATCTCGGTATTCTTTGGCTTCTTCAAAGACGTATTCTTCTTGGTGGGCGCAGGTTTTGGCAAAACTTCACTAAAACTCTCCTTCACGGATGTAGGCGCTGTTTTCACAGCTGCAAAAGTCTCCTTGATGGATGTAGGTAACATTTTTTTGTTAGCCACCATTTTTGCTCCCGATGTAGGCGCGGCCACAATTGCGCGCGCATCTTGGCGCTCCATCGGGGTCTTGTATTCCATTCCTAGGAAATCAAATATGGATTTTTCATCAGGGAACACATGATCAATGAGTTCACCCTTAACTTTACCCTCCATCTTTGACATGCCATGCTCGTTCAAAGAATAGCCTTGATCAAGAGCTCGTTGGCGCATAAGCGTGTTAAACACCTTGCTACCAGTGAAATACAGAATTGCAAATGGGAATTGCTCTGGACTGGCATATAAGAAATCTACGCGTCTTGCTATATTGTTTCCAGGCAGCTTTGCAATTACTAGGCACTTGGAGTCGCCTCTTGAAAGCACTTCCAAGATAATATTTTCTTCTACCAACCGGTCAACAAACTCCTTGAAAACTGTTGACCCCTCTGGAGCAGTGATAATGACATCAATGTCTCCAGATGTTTCCGCACCGCGGCGATAACTTCCAACAATCTCCATTTTTGCGCCCTCCTCTTTGGGAAAAGCTTCTTGAAAGATGATCTCATACTCTTCAATCTCTGAGCGAGGAATTCTCTTCAAGATGTCCTCATAATATTTCAGTCCAACCTTTTGCACATTGTTGAGAACCTCTTCTTGCCTTTCGCGCAACTGAGCAATTGTCGTAATGCCAATCTTTACCAATTCCTCAGCCTTCTTGGGGCCAATGCCATAAACATCACCAAGGATCACAGTTGGGTCGTTTTTTCCGCGCTCCAAAACGGGGAGCGTCTTCTCGGGTGACATCGTATATTGTCGCAACTTCTCCAAAATGGTTGGACCAATGCCTGGCATGCCCTTGAGCTGATCGGGACTAGTAATATCACCATCATACTTCAAAATGGTTTGCTCAGCATTTCTATAGGCACGAGCTCGCATGGGTTCTTTTTGCTTCATCATAAGAGCAGCTAATTTAACCATAAGCTCGCTATATTCTTCATTCCATCGTTTCTGTGTATCCATTTGTTGGATTACTGCGGTTGTCTTTAAACTACTTTTTGGTGATGGCAATTTCTCTTCAATTTTTTTAGAAATTAATTTTGCCGCCTGCGCAGATTCCACTGCAGAATTTTTTGAAGAGCTAGAAGTTTTCTTACGTGACATTGCAGTTTTTGGCTTCCTCCTCAACTTTCTGGATTTTTTTGGTTCTGGAAGTTCCATTTCCACGTAATTCTCCAAAGGTCGTAGATCATCTTGTTCCAATACCGTTGAGTGTGGTTGAGCTTGCATTGGTTGAGCTTGCATTGGTTGAGCTTGCATTGGTTGAGCTTGCATTGGTTGAGCTTGCATTGGTTGAGCTTGCAAAAATTGCTCAGTTATAGTTGTTGCATCTTGAGGAGCCAACTGAGTGGGTAGTTTCGCAGACAACATCTCATCAGTTATTGTTGTCATATCTTGAGGTAACTTTTCATTAACTAATGCAATTGGTTCCTCTATAACAAGTTCAATATTTTCTTCATTTCTTTTTCTCCTGGAAGTCTTCTTCTTCTCCTTTGAACTTGTACCCGATACAATTATTCCCGTTTTATCCTTTTTTCTTGAATATTTTTTCTTTTCTTTTGGTCCTTGTATTTGCATATATATTTCTTACATATTATTATCTATTAAGTTTAAATAAATTATTTGGATCTAGACCTAAACCTTGTAATATATTTGTATTTTGATTATTAAACAGCATTTTTTTGGGTTTTATTTTTTCAATTCTTTTTCTAGCAAGAAACTGTTTAATTTTTTTAAATATTAGCATTTTTTTGAACTCTTCCTTTGTTCTTGGAATTTGAACACTTGCTTTCTCTTCTGCTTGAACCTGGTCTTTAAAATACTTGTTTAAAATATAGTTTCCACCTTTTGGAACTTTCATATTTTTAGGTTGCTGTTGACGTAACCTCGCGGGCGGAATTGGTATTGGTAAATGAACTTTTTGAGGTATCTGTTTTGCGGGTGCAATAGGTTGAATATTATTTGCACGATACATTACACCATTTCTAATAACAATATTCATATTTGACAAAAGATCATCATATGTTAATACTGGACCAGTTTTAGAAGGCAAAGGCTGATAATCTATAACTTGAGGTCTTTCTATAAATGGTTTTGATGGATTTTTAAAATTATTATTGTTAATATTTTTGTTGGAATTTTTAATGCGATCTACAATGGGATTTGCAATAGGATGTTTTACCTTTGTTCTAGGAGCTGGCCCAAGATTTAAAAATTCTGTTTCTTTTGCTGTATTAATTCCATTTTGCTTTCTTGACAAAACTGGAACAACACATTTTTCAAAATTATTTATAGAACTAGCTAAATTATTCATCTCATCTACATCAAACGGTAAATCTTCATATTCACTCGCATTTAGTTGCATGCTTTTATATTTATCGCAAATATTTTAAATATGTAAAAAATACATATTAAAAAAAATAATAATATGTATTTTGTATATAGAAAAATGAATTTGAACATTGAAAGTAAAGGACAGGCCGACACAATTATAAGTGCAAATGGAAAAAAAAGGACAAGTAGTTTATCATGGGATGGAAATATGAAAAAAGGTAAAGGTAAATTGCACATTAAGATGAATAATAATGGTGAAAAGATTGACAAAACTATGAATTTTACCGAACAAGATTTAGTCAAACTTTTATCTGTTCCTGCCGTTAATAAGGACATTGATCAACGTTTGTTTAATACTTATTTGAGCCCCTCAAGTTCATCAATCCAAGAACCATTTGAAATACAGACATTTGAATTTTCTGGTCATCCTGCCGTTGAACTTGGAGAGTTTCCTGAAGATGGATTAGAGTCATTATCTGTTCTTCCATTTAAACAAATGGATACGAAAAATACAGTCACACCAAAAAAAGCCGCGACAAAAAAACACTCTACAAAAAAGGCTACGACAAAAAAAAAGTCCAAATCCAAGTCCAAAAAGTCTAAATCTAAATCCAAGAAATAAAAACAACCTTACTATTTTTTGTCTTTCTTTTTATCCTTATCTTTGTCATTATCGTTCTCTTTATACTTCTCAAGATATTTAAGAAGTATAAGCTCACCATCTGTATAACCGCGATCTCTTTTTAATCTTTTGTAGTTTTCCATGCAACCCTTATCCATCGTCGACAAATAATATTTTGACGCATATATTAGTTTAAAATCGGCTTCACAAACAGACTCTATATGAGTCTCTTTTAACTTTTTAATTTTTCCTATAAATTTTGCACAGTTCATTATTTCATCTTCTTCAAAATACACGGTTAATACGCAATGGTTTCTTGTAATCTTGGTTCCGCCTTCCATCTCATAATTCTCATGCACACTTTCACAATTGTGCAAAAACGCAATATTTTCAATGTCATTTTTAATAGTTGAAAAATTTGCGTGACACGATAAGCTAATGGATATCTCAACGATATACCCCATTAATATTACTAAATATTATTAAAACTAATAAAATTTTGGCTTTGTCCACACAATATTTGATTTTTCTAGGCAAAGAAAGTATATTAATTGAAAATGATTTGAATAAAAATTATAAGAATAGAATATAGAATACATGTCATTTAGAAAATATGGAGGGTTGGATCGTGCCGCAACAAATAATATCGTGCGCAGCAATTATGCAACTGGCAATAATGAAAGTATAACTATTGCATTGGGCCAGGAAAACTCCAAAATTGTATGCAAAAGTGATCTTGATTTAAATGGAAATACATTAATAAATATCTCTTCTATTTATTTTGAAGATTATGCAAATTTATATGGAAAATTAATAAATATAAATGCAAATGTAAATTTAGACGGATATTTAATTGTTTCTTCTGAAACGACAATTAATGGTCCTTTAATTGTTAATAATAAATCTTTTTTTGAAGGTAATTCTACTTTTAATGAAAACGTGACAATTAATGGTCCTTTAATTGTTAATTCCGGCATACTCACTAGTGCTGCAGAAACTTTTCTATTTTTACCATATAGTTCTACTACAATTGAATATGGTGGAAACACTACGTCAAATATTATTATGAGCAGTGAACAGTCCAGTGGGATAAATAATGGTGCACTTGTTGTAAAAGGTGGTGTCGGCATTGGTAAAAATTTGAATGTTGGTGGTATTTCTACGTATTTAGATAATGGAGTTTTTATAACTACAACTGGAAATCCATATATTACAAATTATAATAATATTAAAATTTACACTTTTATTAACAATGGTACTATAAAATTTGAATCAACTGTTTTTAACACAATTAATATTAATTACATTGTAGTTGGAGGTGGAGGTGGAGGTGGAGGTGCCCCACTAGATAATGGACCAAATGGCGGAGGTGGAGGCGGTGGTGGAGGCGAAGTATTAAATGGGTTAACCCAGCTACCTACAAGTTCAACACCATACAATATTACTGTTGGACTTGGTGGTTTAGCTCCAATAACAAATAATACAAATGGAAATGCAGGATCTCAAAGCAATTTTGGTTCAATAATTGCAAGTGGTGGAAATCCTGGTTTAATATCTGCAAATGGTGGAGGGGGTGGTTCTGGATTTGGTGTAGGAAATTTAGGCGGTGGTGGACACGGCGGAGATGGAAGTTCTGGAGGCGAGACAGGTGGTAATGGAACAGCAAATTTTAATCAAACTATTAATGGAATTGCGTATTCTCTTGGAAATGGAGGCGGTGGAGGCAATAATAATCAAACTGGTTCAGACCCATCTGGTGCGCCAGGAGGACCGGGTGGAGGAGCTGGAGGAGGACCTGGTCAAGGTGCTGGACATGACGCTTATACTGCTAATTATAATATTTATGGTGGTGGAGGAGGTGGAGGAGCTGTTCAGGGTGCGGGTACAATAGGAGGGTCAGGATCTAATGGTGTTGTTATAATCTATTTTGACACTTCAATATATCCATTAGTATCTTCAATTGTAAATACAACAATAGATGGTGGATCAATAACAACAAATTCAATAACAACAAATTCAATAACAACGGGTTCTTTAATAGTTACAGGAAATGTTGTCGCAGAAGGTAGTGCATCTGTTAGTGGACCTCTTGAAGTTACAGAAAATTCTATTTTTAAAGGAAATTTAACAATTCTTGGAACATTGACAGCTAATAATATAGATGATAAAAATTCTACTTTTAATGAAAGTATAACAATTAATGGAGATTTAACCGTTGTTGATGCATCTTATTTTGACGGTATTTCAACATTTAAAAGTGACGTCATTATTGATGGAGAACTAACTGTTAATAATATATCTTCTTTTACAGGTATTTCAACATTTAAAAGTGACGTAACAATTGACGGCACATTAAATTTAGATAGTGGAATACTTACTAGTAAGGCAACAACTTTTCAATTTTTGCCGCACAGCTCTACTATAATTCAATATGGCGGAGATACTACATCAAATATTATTATTGGAAGCAATGAGTCCACTGCGCCAAATAATGGTGCGCTTGTTGTTAATGGTGGAATTGGCGTTGAAAAAAATTTGAATATTGGTGGAGACACAAATGTCACTGGACATCTTACTGTAAATGATGAAACAATAATGAATGGTATTTTAAATGTAAATAATGATGCAATTTTTTCAAGTATAATTTCAATGGATGATGTAATAATAACATCAAGTAATAACGATCACTATTACTCATTAGTTAATCCATTTTCAACTAATCCATCTTCAACTGGTTCAAAATATGCCTATATTATATTTACTTCTGGAACTGGTACCATTTCACTTAAAAATGACGCAACATTAAAATTTTATTATATTTGTGTTGGTGGCGGAGGAGGAGGCGGAGGATCATATAAAGACGTTACTCATTGTGGAGGAGGTGGGGGTGGGGGTCAAGTATTCTCCAATAGTTCAACTAATTTAATTTCTCTTTCATCTAACGAAACAATAAATATTACAGTTGGAACTGGAGGCCTTCAGGGAGATGCGTACGCGTCAACGAATGGTTCTCCAGGAGGTTCAAGTAGTATAATTTACGGTACTACTACAATTATTTGCAATGGTGGAGGAGGAGGTCAAGTGGGTGATAACAAATACAATGAGGAATATGGAAATGGTGGAAATGGAGGAGGTGGTGGAATAGGAGGGCAAGGCGGAGGGAAGTCAGGATCATCGCCTGGTGGCGGAGGAGCAGGTGGAGGAGCTCCAGAATATGATGGTTCAAAACCAACTGATGCTGGAAATGGAGCAGATGGAGTTCAGGTTACTTTTATGGATGGAATTGAACAATATTTTGGTGGAGGTGGTGGTGGCGGAGCAGGTGATGGAAATGGCAAAGGTGGAAAAGCTGGACAAGGAGGAAAGGGTGGTGGAGGAGCAGGTTTTGAAGGTGTAGGAACAGCGTCTAGTGGAGGGACCGTAAATGGGTTTAGTTTAGGCGGTGGAGGTGGTGGTACTGGATGCAATGAACTTGGAGGCAATCTTGGAACTCCTGGAACGGGTGGTTCTGGAATTGTTATAATTTACTTTGATATTACACAAAAAGATATTGTTGAAATTGCAAAGGGATCTATTATTGCAAGTGGAACTATTACAACAAATAGCAATTTTAATACATCTGATTATCGTATTAAGAAAAATATCAAGGAACTTGATAAAACATTTTCTGTAGACAAATTAAGACCTGTAACATATATAAATAAAATTACTAAAACACAAAATATTGGGTTTATAGCTAATGAAGTTCAACAACTATATCCTTATCTAGTAACTGGCGAAAAAGATGGAGAAAACTTGCAGGCATTAAACTATATAGGATTGATAGGAGTTTTGGTAAATGATATTAAAGAGTTAAAAAAACGTGTCCAACTATTAGAAAATAAATAAATTAAAAAGGTAAATAATAAAATTGATTATAAAAACTAATCTATAATCAATTATAATAATCTACAGAAAAATGTTGAAACCTACTCTATTAAATCGCAATCTTCATCCAAGAGACAAGAATCTCGTCTTTGATGAGCCCGCCCACAAATACACCATTACTACAGATCCAGGTTCCAAATATACTAGCGTGACAACGTGGAACCATTCACATTTCCCCAAATTTGACGCAGATGCCATCATTGAGAATATGATGCGCGGCAAGAGCTGGAAGCCTGGTCACAAATACTGGGGCCTAACGGCAGACGCAATCAAGCAATCATGGACCAATAATGGCTCAACAGCTGGTACAGATCTGCATTATAATATTGAATGCTTCATGAACATGGAGGCAACTAGCAATGGAAAAACAACACACAAAGATTTACTTGACTACTATCATAAGAATGGTGCATCGGTTGTCCAAAATAGCTCTCAAGAATGGGTATACTTCTTGCAATATATTACAGCCTTTCCTGAATTCAAACCATATCGCACTGAATGGATGATTTATCATGAAGAGCTAAAACTAGCTGGATCCATAGATATGGTATATGAGAATCCAGACGGAACACTCATGATTTATGATTGGAAGAGAAGCAAAGAAATTGTCAAGGCAAGTAAATGGAACAAGTATGCGATCACAGAATGCATAGACTCAATGCCAGATACAAATTACTGGCATTACTCTCTGCAGCTCAATGTCTACAAGGCAATATTAGAGGCCAAATATGGTAAAACCGTGACCGACTTGTTCCTTGTGAGGCTCCATCCTGAAAATAATCCAAAAAACACTTATGAGCTGATACGCGTTCCAGATTTATCCGCAGTCATTGCACAACTCTTTGAGGAAAGACGAAAACAAGTTTCTTCAGCGCAAACAGAAAAACAAGAACCAAAACATTGAAATAAATAGTTAACCAACTTAAATACAAAATCACAAATAAAATATATTACACATGTCTTCCTCAAATTTACTAGATTATAATATATTCTTTTTTTTCATACTTGGAAGTTTCAGTGTTTATTATTTTGATAGCCAAGAAAATAGAGCGAGAGTACATGCATTTTTAAAATACATTTTTCAAACTAGTTACAATCTTTATTTAAGTGCGCCAGAAGAAGTGTTAATAATAGAAGCTGTAGACAAAAGCCCACAACCAGTTGCAAATGTTGAAGTACCATATGAAGAAAGATATATTGATAAATATAACCTACTTCCACTAGTAGAATTGGACAAAGAAAAATTAGCATCATTAAAGAACTGCATTATTATTGAAAAAACTCCCCTTGGAAATGTAATAATGTGTTACGATGCAGATCGCGAAGTTTTTAAATATTATACAGATAATACAATACCATATAGAATGTTAGAAACAGTTGGTCGCAAATATGTATGTACTTATCAGTGTAAATCTATATATGTTAATATGAAAGAAGTACTTAAAGAGGCGGAAGAGAAATTTGTACAAGAGGAACTTTTGGATAAAGAAAAAGAGAAGGAACAAAAAGAGGAAAGATTAAAGCAAGAAAAGGAGGAGCCTGAAAAAAAGAGTGTTTTTGCAAAATTTAAAAAGTACAATGACAGTTCTAACAAAGGACCTTCTAGTCAACCATCAACAGCATCAGTATCAACAGCATCTAATAGAAAGATGATACTAAAAGAAAAAGCAAATCATTATACATGTGAAGGAAAGATCTTTAATTATAGCATTATTAAGAAGGTAGATAGAAAGGAGGTAGATAAAAAATATACTCTTACATTTGCAGATTATAAGAGAATGATACAAGAAACTAAAGAAAATATGCAATAGAATAAAGATTAAAATTGAATGATGCTAATATTTAAACATAGTTTATTATACTTATACTTAATAACGCATCATAAATGAATATGTACTATGTAAAAATAAAACCAATCCCAAGTATAAATCCAAATCAAAAACCAACACCAAAAATAATATACAATAAGAAACGTGAAAAAGGTAAAGGACTTCCACCGCATCTTAAACAAAAACCTCAAAAAAAGAAGGAAATATTAGAGTGGATTTTAAGTTGGAAGATTTGGGTTCCAATAAAAATACTTTGCGGATAATTGTAACGACAATAAATTGTCACCGAGTTTACACCTTTGAACATTGTAATCCGCACAAAGTGTAGATTGTGTTCAAATGCAACGTTTACCGATAAATCAATTAAGACGTGCACGAAGTGTGCGAACTTAAATGTTCATCGGTTTAAAATAAAAACTTGACTTATATTAGCCTACTATTTATGGGAGAATCAAAAAAAATAAGAAAAGACATGGCTGGAAGATTTACTCAAAAACAAAAGGATTATATTAAAAAAGGCAACAAAGCATTTGATTGCCTTTTAAAAGAGGCCAAAGCAAATGTTCTTGTAAGAGTTCCAACAAGAATTGGAAGAAAAACATCAATGTATGGTGCGACAGTAATAACGAGATTTATTCTTCTTTTAATTTTAGAATTTATTCAGGTTCAAATGCTAACAAAACCTGAACCATTTCATTCTCTTTATACAACAGAATCTCATGTATCAACAGAAGCTTTGAACAATGTTAGAACAGTTTTAAGTACTGATCCATTAAAATCAAAATTTACAGAGGTTTATGCTTTAACAGCCGGACAATTCAAAACAAGGGTTTCTGGTTTTTTTACTCGCTATTTTGATTCTATACCTGATTATACTGATCCTGAAACTGGTGAAACGATTAATGTAAAAGTACTTTTAACTGGAATCTATCAAAAATTATTTGAAATTGTTGGAGATTCAAAGAAAATTCCAGGCTTGATTTTAAAAAATCTGGATGGAGTGTTTAGTTTAATAAATACTCTGGCTGAGAAGGCATTGGCTAATAGTTCACCGACCATAAGTGCAACAGAACTACTAGGCCAGATGAAAGGACTTCATTCACAGTTAAATACAGAATTTGCAACGAATCCTAAATTGCAAGAAATGATAAAAACCAAGATGCAAAAAGGTGGGGCCGTTGCAGAAGAACCACCTGATACAAACGCCATTGTATGCGCACTTAAAGCAATGTTTTTCTCTTCACCAGTTATCCTGGTTGTTGGATTTATCATCAATTTTACAACATATACCGTTGGAAAGCTACTTGAAATTAGTTTGCAGAAATTATTAGATGCAATGAAAAAAAATATACAAGGAGTAACACTTCCACAAATTGACGAATTATTGAATATTAATTATGCTATTTCGTCAAATGCATTTTCGCAATTATTTGACTCAATGCTTGGAAATAAAGATAAAATAGGCAAAATTGTCTCAAGTTTTACTGGATTTATAGATGCATTACAAGGTATTATTGATTCATTTATTGAGATGTACAATGAAAAAGTTCCTGTGCCTATAAAAAATTTTATTTTAAGTTATTTTGTAAAAGTGTTGCAACTAGTAGATAGTTTGGAAAGTTCTCCGCAAATGGGTTTAGAGGCTCTCTTAAATATAATGGCGTTAGTAAATAACACTATGAGTGAACTTGATCCAGGTCTAATAACACAATTCTTTAATTCAATGGTTGAAAAAATTACACCACAACAAATGTCTTCTTCTAGTTCACCATCTTATTATAGTGACGACATGCAAGGCGGAGAAGGTTTTCCAATTTATACTGCAAACAGAGGTGGAAAAAAAAGATTTAGATCAAAAACTAGACGTTTAAATGGAGGAAGGATTGATAAGGCAATAAGGCAGTTTTATCAAACTAATCGTGTTCACAGAAGAACCCAAAAACTGTATTAGGTTGAAGGCTGTTTCTTCTTCCAATCTTGGAAACCATTGCTTCTCAAAATGTTAAAAGATGACCCAAGATGATCTTTGGCAATCTTATACGCCATCTGTTCATTTGATGACAACTGATTCAAATATTGGATAATTGTCTTCTTCGCGGAGGAATCATACTTTTCAAAACTCTCGGGCAAATCTACATCAATTACAAGCTTCTCGGTCTCCATATTATCAACTGTTGTACTAGTTTTGCAAATTGTAATTATATTGATTTCTACAAATATAATTACATTGATTCAATTTTTAAAAATATTTTTGAATTTGAAATGCGTTATTTTTTGCCTACATATGTAAAGTAGCAAATCAACTTGTTTTCATTTGGTTTAACTTCACTTAGAAACATCATCTTAGTTATCTTTGTGTCAACATTGTATCCATTTGCGGTTAAAAAGGATATCAAATATGGGATCTCATCATCAGTCATCAAATCGCCTCCGCAAACACCCCTTCCCCCACATCCAGAGCCAATAGAGGAAGAAAATGGGCCACCCATAAATTGTCTTAATGATGTTAGAGCAAGCGAGCATTGGTTTGTTCTGTAACAAGCACTAGGTTGTTTAAATTGCGACAATGGTTTCAATTGAACTCGCCTAACATGCCGCGATAAGGGGCCTTCTGGAGGCAAATTAATAACAACAATGTTTCTATAACACTGGTTATAAAGATCTAAATAAACTTGAGATGATAAGGCATAAGTTTTTGGATACACAATTTTTTCTTTACAATGAGTTGCCATATATATCTCTATTGATAATTCTTTATTTTAGACAATTATTATCGTAATAATAAAAATAAAGATAATAGTTGAAATGAAAAAAAAATTGAAATTGAAATGCTTGCTAAGTATTTAAGTACATCGGTTCTATTACACGCATATTCAAGGCAAAATGACAAGCACATTCAATTTGAACGACCACGTCAACACCCAGTCACCAAACTTTATTAATGAGCTGAACATCGGCTTCAGCTATGAGTACAACAATATTACAATCATTAATCGTGTGGATGAAGATTCTCACGACAATGAGATCAACATCAATGATATAGACGTTAGCATCTTTCGCTTCAAGTTTACTGACGGGGTCATGGAACTGCTCAACCATTTTGCAAAAATCCATCAGTACGATGACCGACACGCATTCAAGGAGGCGTGGACTGCATGGCTTGACGAAAATGATGAAGCCATTGAAGACGAAGTAAACCGTCTTGAAAATCTAGGATACGAAGGTGACATTCTTGACAAGATGTTCAAGAGTGCAAGATACTATTACCGAAAAAAGAGCACTGAAAAAAAGGTGCCAAAAGAGCGCCGCCAATATGTAAGTGTTCAACGCGAGTTATTGGATTCAATGGATTCTCACATAAAGAAATCTATTATGTGTGACATCAATTTCAAACCACAAAATGGATTCATTGACTTTTGCATTTCAAACAGAGACGTTTTGCAGGAGGCCGTAGCAAAGCTTTGCGAAAGCGGCATCACTTCCAGCCAAGAAATTCAAGCCAAGGTCAAAAAGACTTACAAGAATCGCTACTTTATGATTGTAAGAAAGGACACTATCTCTCCATCATCGTAAAAACGCGAAATTAAATCTATCTGCAATAGATAGATAATAAAACGCAATGGCAAGCAAAGGACTGCAGATTAAAAGCTGTATTTTTTTTCCAATTCAAAAGAGGACTACAAACCGAAAGACAAATAATAGACCTATCAACATGGTTAAAAAATTAGACCTTTACACTTTAAATGAAATCAAGATTTCCAAGTTTTTAAAAACTCAAATAACCGATTTTCATAAGCATTGCAATACTTTTTCTTCCTTTGAACTTCTTGGGGTTTCATCCTTGAATGATAAATATCTAGAAAGAAGTGAAAGAATGCAACCTAATACAGGTTTTGCTCTTTTTAGATATTCTCCAACAAATACCCTTAATTTTTTTGATCAACTTTACAATTGTAATGATACAAGAATGTATATATACCATTTAATAAATGGTTTCAAAGGATATTTATCATGCATCCACTTTTTTCAATCGTATAAAATTTTGAATGTTGGTTTGTCTCCGCAAAACATGTTATACAATCCAGAAACCCTAATTCATATAGTGCATGACTTGACCTCATGTTTGATTCTTGAGCAGTTGTCAAAGGAAGAAAAAGTACTTCACCTTTCCTACTTTCAGTCTACTCACTATTTTTTACCCATTGAATTCCATGTAATTTCATATATCATTGAAAAAAAAGAAACAAGTATTTCTGCATTCAATATAGATGCAATTATAGCATCTTATATTGATTCTCATCCCCACATTAAAAAATTCTCTAAAACTTTTGCAGAAAGTTATCGCAAAGAATGCGAATTATCATTGTATCCGTTTATAAATAAACCAGAAGAATACATAGTTGACACCATTCTGAAATCCACATCTAAAACATGGGATACCTTTGCTTTAAGTTCTATTTTAATTAATATAATTTTTGGCTTAAAGACCGTTTGCAAAAAAAGCACAGGATGGCTGGATCGGGTTTTAAAACTTTTATTGTTAAATACTTATCCACAAGTTGAAAAAAGGAAAACAGTTGGCGAAACTATTCACTTATTTGATGCTATATGCAACAATGATGCAGCAATAGATGATTTGAAAAATATGATAATCTGTCTAAACGCGGATTCACTCAAAAAAGTGAATCAGCATTTATTAGAATGTAATGCATTTGTAATAGAAGCGTGCGAATCAAGAAAGAAATATAGCTTAATGTTTGCGACTCTTGCGAACAGAGGATCGTGCGCGCTTTGAGCTCTTCTTGGACTTGGTAGATCTTTTAGATTTACGGGCAGCTTTTCTTGAACCCTTTTTGGCAGGCATTGCTGCAGTCATAGATCCCTTATTCTTGCTATTCCAAAGAGGGGCAGCATCAGATAAAGCTTGTTTAAACTTATAGTTGGGGTTTGTCTTGTGTTTTTCCTCGTAAAACTGCTTTACAAAGTTGTTCCAGGCACTTGGCATTATATTATATTAGCAGATAATAAATTTATTCAATGCTAAATTTATCATTAAATTTAAAATTGAATATAAAAATAGTGGATTTATTATGATTACAATAAACTCGTCAATCAATTTCTAAATTGAACAATGAATCCTCCCATAGTTTTTACGCGATACTTGTATATAAAGGAAGAAGTTGCAATTGCGCTTCTTATATCGCTTCTTGAAAAAAGGAGCCAAGACGAATGTTTATTTTGGACATACGAGTTATATTATTCTGGATTTCAGGAAGAAATCTTCCAGATCATTTTAAAAATCTACTATGATTTCTTTGCCACATTGAATCCATCCATGGAAAGTTATATACTTGTTAAGTATGGAGAATGGAAAAAGGCTGCTTGCGAGGGAGAAGATCGCGACAAGATTCCAGGTCTCATTGTTGTTAACATGTTGACTAGACCATTCAATATGGACGTATTTGCATTAAGACAAATTGTGCAGAATTTTGACATTGATGAGAACTTTGTTGAAGGGAATGATATTTTGACATCTCTTGGAAAAAATGTGCAGATGATAGAATGGTTAGAAAAGAAAGACTACGAGAACATTTCAAAGTTTGTCTTGGAAGATTGTCCAGATGCAAAACTTGATCTGTTAATCACCATTGCAACAGGTCATTTTAACAATGGCGCAGAAGCCGAAAAACCATTTGACAAGTTTGCAAACTCTTATAAAAAGGCCAAGAAGGTTTATAAAAACACGAGACACTTGTTGCTGGCAAAGATTTTAACATGCTTCTCCATTTGTCAAAATTTGAAAATGGGGAAGAATGTGTATGCGGCTTTAAGTTGTCTAGAAATTAATATTTTCAAGACAAAGGAGATGGCTGATCTTAATCTAGATCAAGGCAGGTGTTATAAAACCTTGCCCATAGTTTGTAGATACAATATTGATTGCAGCAAACGGCTTGGACTATTCTCCTTGGGAAGAAAGAATCTTAATTTGAAAGAAGATTATTGGTATCATTGGGAATATTATGCATCATTTTCACCAATTTGGCAAGAGAGACTTGCCAGATTTAAAGGCGTTCCAAATGGGGATGCAAAGCGCATTGATTTTGAAAACGATGATTGGCACGAAGAATTCTATGACAGGTATGCATTGGAACCCGATGAACAAAAGAAGGAGACACAAGACAAAAATATTCAGGAGATTTTACAGGAGATTACATGGAAGGTATTTTATGACAAGTATGCTAGCTCTCATTTACTTGGAGACATTGATGATTATTTAAATGAAATGGAGACTGTTAAATATTGATCCAAATGAATTGGTATAACAACAATATAAAAATTTTTTATTGTTATTATCTAATAAGAAAAATGATAAATACAATTATTCAATCTTCAAAAATGATTCTTGGAGTTTTTTCTCTTTCCGCATTTACATCTATTGCCTATTGTAGGTTGATAAACAAACCTTATATAAATCCAAATTACAGTTTCGAAAAAACAAGGGAACAGTTAATTGATATGGCGCGCAATGTACCCATCCTTTTACTACAGTCAATATTGTTTACTTGTTACATCTATAATTCTTTGCTTCCGCGCGGATCTCACACCCCTTTTCAATCCGTTTACACATTATTCTACTATTCTGTTCTTGCAGAATTAAATTATTATGCATATCATCGCGCGGCACATTCACGATATTTCTACGCACTTGTACATAAAAAACATCATGCAATTGTAAATGTCTATCCATTTGACACATTTTATTTTACGTCAATAGATGACATATCTCTTGCAACCTGTTTGGAATTGCCACTATTATTTGTCTCTTTAACGCAAATGGAGTTAATCATTGTCTTGTGGTTTTACATAACTATGGGATTCCTCGCACATTCAAACTATGTATACGGTTTGCATGACCTTCATCATCTTTTCTTAAAATGCAATTATTGCATTGTTATTCCCTATTTTGATATTTTATTCGGCACATTTAAAACAAATATGCTTGTATCAGATTATCAAAAAATTAAAAATTGAAATGTGATAATGATATAAAATGAAAAATACAATAGGTATACACTAGTAGCGCATCCAAAAGCTAACAAAATGGTCAAGAATACAACTGGCGGTAGCGGACACAAGAAGTTTGCAAGAAAGAATGAGACTTCAAAGAAAGGGCGCAATCTGCGCATTTCTCTAGAAGACGCAGAAATATACGGAATTGTTACCAAAATGTTTGGTAACAAGTTCAATGCCATTTGTGCCGACGGAAAAGAACGAGGTGTTATGATTCGTGGTAAGTTCAGTGGAAAAGGCAAGCGCGATAATTTTGTCGCAGTAGGGACGTGGGTTCTCATTGGAAGTCGCGCAGAATGGTCCACTGAACTAGACAAGAATGGTATGGAAGTGTGTGATCTGTTGGAGGTTTATACTGCGCAAAATCGTGAGGAATTGAAGAGAACTGTACCAATAGATTGGTCGCATCTTGTTGCAAATGATTTGTCTGTTGCCGTGGGACAAGACGGTGCAACAGATGACAGTTTGGTATTTGAATCTGGTAGCAGCAATGATGAACTTAAAAAAATTATTGAGAGCGATATTGGGAAAAAGACGGTTGGATTTATGCCAAGCGCAGAAGTTGAAGAGGAAAAGGAAATAGATATTGATGATATTTAAAAGATATAATTAAACAAATACAGCTGTTTTGAAACCACTACAAATCATTTCTTTTGTATTAAAAGAGTATATAAGATTTTTAGATATAACTGCATTTTTTATTTGTGTATAAATATCTAACTTTGTAAACCTATCAGTTTTAACATTAGTTAATCTTGCGTAACTTAAATTGGTACCACGCAAATCAACGCCTCTTAAATTCGCATGAGATAAATTTGCATTGGTTAAATTGACACCACCCAAATTAGAGTTGTTAAATTTAGCATTTTTCAACATGGCATTTTTTAAACAAGCGTTGCATAACCAAAGATTTTCAAGATGTGCATCATTTAAATCGGCTCCTGGTCCTAGTAAATAACCACCAATTAACAACCAATTTATAGGTAATTTTTCAGGTATTCCAGATATTTTACCACTTTTAACACGTGTTAAATCTGCCTTACTTAAATCAAGATCATTTAGATTAGACCCAGTTAAATCGGCGCCCGGACCCACCAAATAACCTCCGATTAACAACCAATGTTTGGGTAAATTTGTCGGGATTCCCTTTATTATACCGCTTTTAACACCAGTTAAATCACATTCGCTTAAATCAATATTATTTAAATCAGCTTTGGATAAATCGGCGCCTGGACCTACTAAATAACCATTTTTTAGGCCCCAGTTGGTGGGCAATATAAAGTCTATTCCTGCAATATTTTCAGTTTTAATACCAGTTAAAACAGTGTCAGCTAAATTAGTATTCGTTAAATCAGCCCCTTTTAAATTAGCATCTGTAAAATTAGCACCTTTTAAATTAGCTTCGCCAAACTTGGCACCACTTAAATCGGCACCAGTTAAATTAGAATAATCTAGTCTGGTTTCTGCAGAAAAAACTACATTAGTTAACTTGGCGTAACTTAAATTAGCTCCATTTAAATTAGCACCAGATAAATCAAGATTATTTAGATTAAATTCTTTTAAATTAGCTCCAGGACCCAACAAATAACCGTTTCGTAAGAGCCAATTTGTAGGTAATTTTACATTCTTTCCAATTACATTACCGCTTCTAACTCCTGTTAAATAAATGTTAGTTAAGTCGGCTCCTTCCAGATTAGCTCTCTCCAGATCAGCCCCAAGCCCTATTAAACGCCCCTTGTATAACATCCAGTGTGGAGGTATATTTTTAGGTGTTCCTCTTATTTTACCACTTTTAATTCTTTTTAAATTGGCGCCTTTTAAATCAACATCATTTAAATTTGCTCCAAATAAATTAACTCCCGGACCTATTAAATACCCTTTTCGTAATATATAAAATTTGGGGAATTTTTGATTTGTTCCGGTTATATTACCACTTTTAACGCCTTCTAAATTAACGCCACTTAAATCAGTATTTGTCAAATTGGCGCCAAATAAATTAGCCCCAAATAAATTTCCACCATTTAAATCAGCATGAGTTAAATTACAGTTGGTTAAATTAGCTTGAGTTAAATTAGCTTTATATAATTTGCCACGAGTTAAATTAGTGTCGGTTAAATTAGCACCGGTTAAATTACTTCTAGTTAAATTGTTCCCTATTAACTCCAATCCACTTAAATTTGCTTCGGATAAATTGGCTCCTGGACATATTAAATATCCGTTAGTTATTTTTGTATGTTTAGGTAAATATTGGGGTTTTCCTTTTAGTTTACCACTTTTAACCCCAAATAAATTAGCGGACATTAAATTTGCATCACCTAAAATGGCGCCAGTTAAATCGGCACCTTTTAAATTAGCATTGCGTAATTTTGCACCAGATAAATTGGCGGTACACAAATCAGCTTTATATAAATCAGCACGATGACCTATTAAATAACCATTGCATAATTTTGTTTGGCCAAATAAATCAGGTGTTCCAATTATTTTGCCACTTTTTACTCCTATTAAATCAATAGAGTTATCTTTTTTTATGGAAAGTTCACCATCAATGGAAAGTTTAGTACCGGTCAAATTAGTTCCGGTTAAATCGGTGCATTCAAAATTATATCCATTTAAATCACGGCCAGAAAAATCTGCACCAATTAAATTTGCAGAAGCCAAGTCAATATTAGTTAAATCAACAGAACGTAAATCTTGACCAGACAAATCAACGTTTTTTAATTTATGGTATTGGTTGGCTAGTATATCATTTTCTCTTTTAAAAAAATCAGTATATACTTCGCTAATTATACTATCTATAGGACAAATTACACCCAAAATATCTTTGTCGGTAAAAACAATTTTTGTTGCAGAAGCAAAGAATGCAATTTGGCTGTTTAAAAAAAATGGGAATTTATCCCGTGGAATTTTTACAAATTTATAACCAGTAGGTAAATGCAAAGGTTCGCCAACATGTACATGTGAGTTTTTAAAATCTGGGTCTGTTAACTCTGTGTCTATTAAATTTATGTCTGTCAAAATACATTTTGACAACGAAAGTTTGTCATGAGTAAAATTAGCACGAGTTAAATTGCACAAAAAAAATTTACTAATAGAGTAACCTTTGTAAAAACTAGCATCAGTTAAATTACAGCGAACTGTATTCGTGGGTAAACAAGAATAATTTAAATTAGCACCAGTTAAATTTGTAAAATGTAAGGTAGAATGGGTTAAACCAGCGCGACGTAAATCAGCGCCAGTTAAATTAGCTTTAGTTAGATTAGTGAATCCAAAATTAACGCCACTTAAATTAGCATTGGTAAAATTAATATGATGCAAATTTAAATGGCTCAAATTAGCATGGGCTAACTTAGCACCAGTTAAATCCGCTCGTGGTCCTATTAAATAACCTTTAATTAATTTCCAAGGATAAGACAAATATTTAGTCCTTCCAACTATTTTACCACTTTTAATTCCATCTAAACAAGAATGAAATAATCGTGTGTTAGTCAAACAAGCACCATTAAAATCAGACCCGGTTAAATCGGTTCCTCTTAAATTAGCACTAGTTAAATTACATCTAGTTAAATTAGCTTCCCTTAAATTAGCGCCTCTTAAATCAGCATCAGTTAAATTAACACCACTTAAATTAAGACCGTTTAAATTAGCTTCTTTTAAATCTGCTTTGGGGCCTATTAAATAACCTTTAGTCAAATTCCAATCAAACGGTAAATATGCAGTCCTTCCAATTATTTTACCACTTTTAATTCTATCTAAACAAGATTGAAATAAAAGAGTATCGACCAAACAAGCACCATTCAAATCAGCGCCAGTTAAATTGGCGCCAGTTAAATTACAACTAGTTAAATCAGTTCCCCTTAAATTAGAATTAGTTAAATTAGCATTAGTTAAATCAACATTAATCAAATTAGCATCACTTAAATTAGCACCTTTTAAATTGGCTTCTTTTAAATCGGCACCTCTTAAATCAGCTTTATATAAATCAACATCTCTTAAATCAGCTCCAGGGCCTATTAAATAATCGCTTATTGATATCCAACCAATAGGCAATTCCTCTCCACTGCTTAGCACCATTAAAGTTATATATTATAGAAGAATATAATTTACAAAAATCTGCTTTAACTAGCTAAAATGTGCAATCAATATATATCCTTTATAGCATAAATACTAAAATGGAAATTTAAATAGACAAAATTATAAAACTAAAAATAAAAAATATATTTTCTTTGTGTATATTGATCCAAGGTTAGAAGGTGGCAACTTTGTTAAAACTTGGAAGGGGCGGACTAAAAATTTCGTCGCAAGAACTAGGGTGATTCAGACATTTCCCCGCACGGTCGCAAGGCTAGGGGGCGGTGTGGCTTTATGTCACACTGAACAAAAATGCGTTAAAGCGATGATGGTGATTTAATGTTTAGGTAAAGAATTTCTTCTTGTAAAAGTTGTAAATAATACCCTGAACGCCTTCTTAATTGAATGTGATCGCCACGTTACTTTAATGGATAACTACCATTTGACAGACTCTATATATATTTTGGGGGTGCTAATCACACTTCCATAGAAGTAAATCCGCGAGGTAAAACTTTGTGACTACATTTAGCTGAATGGGAAATACCCATAAGGTTGAATGAGCCGGGAATCGGGATCTTGCGAACGATTGGGAGCTTGCTAACGATTGGGAGCTTGCTAACGATTTCCGGCGCAGTCGAATAAACTATAGATATATCAGCTTGTTGGTGGGGTAATGGCTCACCAAGGCGAACCTATGGTAGCTGGGTGCGAAAATATCGCCCAGCATTTTGTTGGATGGGGCGTGGGGCGCACAGGTAGTCCACGCAGTTGGCATTAAATTCAATGCCTATCACGAATAAATAGCCAAACTATTTATTCGTGTTTTACTGGTATTCCAAAATAATGGAACCAATAATCTTTATTTAAGAAATGTACACCTATAAAATGATTGTCGCTACTATTTTCTTGTTAGAATAATTGGGACTCTGCTTTAATCCCGCATTACAAAAGTTTGTAAAATTTATAATTTAAATGCACAAAAGTGTAAAAAATATATTTTTTTTAAGTATTGTCATAGTTTATATGCCAAGCTATGATAATTATTATTACAAAAATAGAAATCTTCATATTGTAACCGTTTCTACTGATAGTAAATTTTACTATCCTTATTTGATTAAATCTTGCAAAAGAAATGGTGGAAATATTACCACATTGGGTTATAATCAAGAATGGAAAGGTTATTCATGGAAATTTGAATTAGTTATAAAATATTTAGAAAGCATTGATGATAATGACGTAGTGTGTTTTTTAGATGGTTATGATGTTTTATGTTGTAGAAACTTGGACGGATTTATTGACAAATTTTTAGATATTAAAACCCGTACCAGATGTAAAATTATTTGTGGAGCAGATACATATGAAAATAATTTATTTAAATTTGTTGCATCTATATATTTTCAAAAGTGCAAATCACAGAATTTAAATTCTGGAACATATTGTGGTTTTGCAAAAGATATTAAAAATATTTTAAATGCATCAAAAAATATTAACTTGACAGAAACGGATGATCAAAAATTATTAACAGAATATTGCATTCAAAATCCAAAAGATATATACGTTGATTCTAAAAATGAATTATTTTTAGTAATAGCAGATCCATTGAATGAAGCTGATAAGAATTTTAATATTACTATTAAAAAAAACTACATAGAGTTTAATGGAAAACGTCCATATTTTATACATGGTGTTGGATGTACGTATTTAAATAATATTTTAATAATTCAAGAATACAACATAAATTTAAATAAAATAAAACAAATTAATAACGAATGTTTTAATTATGTTTTTAAAAAAGGAATGGATCATGTAAAAGTATTTATTTTTAGTTTTTGGATATTTATACTTTTATTTATAATACTATTTAAATATTGGACATTTTTGATTATCATAATTTTATTAATAATAATTTTTTATAGAATACCAAAAGTATACATTACAAATAATAATGCAAAATTATTAAAATCAACATTAAAGTTTCCAAATAAATAAATAATAATAATTTTTAAAAGTTTATTATTATTTGCATATATAAATAAAAATGAAAATGAAAATTCCAATAAAGAAAAATATTATCATAATTATTTTAGTTATAATCATTGTCTTATTTTTACTATTTGCAACATTGTATCACACTTCTCTTGTAAATGAAAAGGATATATCAGTACAGGAATATTTGCATGAAATTTATATAAAATGCAAGAATTTAGAAAAAAAATATCATCCGCTTATAAATCCAAATTATCAGGTAGAAAAAATAAATAATGTTACTGTTGTTAAAGATATTTTGCATCCAAAATTTTTTGAATATTTGCAATCCCAATTTATGAATAAAAACTATGAATCCTCAAATACAATTATTAGAAAAGGTCATGCAATAGATTTTTTAAATTTGCACAAAAATGATGATTACACTGGTTTTCTAGAGTTGTACTATTCCAACAGTTTAACAGATGCGCTATCAAATGTAATGCAAAAACCAATTCAACGCACTCCTTTACACGATCCAAATGCTTGCTCTTTATTAATTTACAATAATAAGGGAGACCATATTGATTGGCATTTAGATTTGTCAAATTACTATGGAGATCGTTTTGTCAGTCTTATATCCATAATTAATCAAAATAGAGACGGGACTGGATTATCTCAAAATGAGTTTCAATACATGTATAACGGTAAGATTCACACTCTTCAACTAGCGCCCAATAGCATGATTATTTTTAAAGGCTCTGAAATTTTGCACAAAGCGACTGCTATTGCTGATGGAGAAAGAAGAATACTATTGTCCATGGTTTTCTGCGATGTGTGCCAAGAAAAATCAACACTTTTCTCAGTGTTTATAGAGAAAATTAAAAACTGGGCATTTTATAAAAGATAATATATACAATAATTAATGACAGCCCTCAAGAAAATTGATTTTTATCAATGGATGAAAATATTATTTCATTTTTTGAGCTTTGTGTTTTTAATTTATTTGGCAGTTTATTTAAAATCATTGAATTTGATTGCTAGGTTAGCATTAATTATTATTGCATTTGTTCACGGATACGATAGTTGGTGGTTTATATATAAATACACTCCAGAAAAAATATATGCTCCAATATAAAACAAAGCGTTGGTTTCTTTATTAAAAAAATTGAAATACTTTTACGCTGTGATAATTATATTACACAGCGCAAAATCAACTCGTCGCAAGATGGCTTCTCACTTGGAGGAAAGCAAGGTCCTGGAATACTATACGGTTTATACCAAGTGGCAGTTTTATCAGGAGTTTAAACCAGTTAATACTGACCAAAAAAGTGATTCAAACTTTGAAAAAAATATGGAAGAATTTGAGTCTGCTGTCAATGAGCTTTTGGAAGAAGGATGGCAGCCTTTGGGTGCACCCACATTTTCAATGACATGGCTTTCCAGGACTCACTGTGGAATAGCCATTCAAGCTCTTATTCGCGAGAAAAATATAGAGCGCGCTATTGTCGTTGACGTGTCACCAAATGTCGCAATTGCAGAAAATGTTACTCCTCTTAGGCAATCCGCTAGACTTTCATCCGGAAATAGGTAAAAATTATACAGACTTGTTATTTATTTTGTGTTTATTTTGTTTTGTTTTATTTTTTTATTTTTTTATTGGTTTAAAATAAATAAATAATAAATAAATAATATATATCTTCAATGGATAAAATTGTATTGGGAACTATGAATATTAGTTATAAGCATTCATCATTAAATGAAAAGAGCGTTGAAAATAAAGTTGATGAGTACACTAAAATTATCAAAACCTATATAAAATCTTGTTGCGCTCCAATATTAGATACTGCATATTATTATGGAAACACTGAATGCGAAAAAATATTAGGAAATATATTAAAAACGAGGAGATTTGAAAAACCATTGATCGCAACAAAAGCAAATCCATGGTTTGAAAATGATTTTACTAATGGAAAACTTGGTGGTCTTTCTTCCTTTCATTTGGAAAGACAATTGAACGAATCTCTACAAAATTTAAAACAAGGCTCAGTAGATTTATTTTTCTTGCATTGTCCAGATCATGAAACACCTATAAAAGAAACATTAGAAACTATAACTACTTTATGGCGGCACGATAAGTTCAACAGATTTGGAATATCAAACTTTAATCAAAATGATTTAACTTATTTATTAGATTTAAGTGAAAAGGAAGGATTTGTAAAACCATTGTGTTACCAAGGAATGTATAATGTTTTATGTAGAAAAGTGGAAGAAGTATTTCCAATATTGGATCAACACGATTTAGATTTTTGGGCTTATAATCCAATGGCAGGCGGGTTATTAACTGGAAAATACCGAGATATTCCTTTTGATTCACTTAATAAATTAAATGAAGGGTCTATAAATGATTCAAGGTTTAAAAACAACAAGATATATCAAAATATTTTTTGGAAAGAAGAAATATTAAATGGAGTTGAAACCTTTTTAAATATAAATCCAGAAGTTTCTCCAATTAAAAAGGCATTTGATTGGTTAATTCATTATTCGGCATTAAGGCCTGATGACAAAATTGTTATAGGTGTATCAACTGTGGAACAACTAGAAGATATAGTAAACTTTGTCAATGTTAAATGCAAATTAACAAAGGAAGACGTATTTAAATTAGACGAATCATATAACTCATTCAGTCAAGCAACGCCAAATTATTATTATTAGTCTACATGTTGTCATGTAAGTATTTTAATCCTACATGACAAAAATAAATATTTATACAACATTTCTATGTTGTGGACAATTCGGGTTTTGAACCCGATACCTCACGCATGCAAAGCGTGCGCTCTGCCAATTGAGCTAATCGCCCTATTTTTCTACTATTTTTTAAGGAAAAAATTCTCTACACTTCTTTTTTCCTACTATTTGTACATTCATATTGTACAAATTTTACATACACTCACTCCCATGTGTACAGACCCCGGTTTGCAACCTCCTGCAAATATATATCACGATTTTTCTTCTGACCGCAAGAAAGATTGAGTTTTATAAAAATGGCTGTGAGGAGGTAATTAATATTGTTCTCAACTCTTTAAATTGTATTTTGTGTGAATTATTTTTGATAAAACTTTTTAAACATCAATGATAATTAATTTAAAGATAATATTGCATTTAATTATAACAACAACTCTATCATAACAAAATATGGCAAGCAATCCTTTTAAAGTTCAATACAAAAGATCGGGTGAAAATAATATGCAGCGTTCAAACCAAACTAGAGGCAATAATTCTACTGACGCGCAGAATAGATTTAGAGGTAAGAATGCTAAACCAATTTTTTCATTAAGTGACGCCGATTTTCCCGAAATGATTGCCCCTCAAAGTGCGGTCTCAAACCCAAATGCTAGTCTAGATTATAAGGCTGCAACATTTATAAAAGATGCTGAACCAAAAGAGCAAGTTGCAAATCAGGAATATATTCCTCCAGGGCACGTATTGATTTATATGGATGAGAATCGTAATATAGTTCAAAAATATGGAGACAAAAATCCAATGGGTTATTACATGCATAATTACAATGATGAAGAGAATTTGGAACCAAGTTACGTTTTTCAAAAATTAGCAAATAGTTGGTTGTTAAGAAAACAAAAATATGATGAACTATACGGTGAAGGTGAATATGATCGCGTATATGGAATGCCTCATGTAGATAATGATTGTGAATACAGCGATGAAGAAGAGGAGAATTATGATGTAAATGACTATTACGATTATTAAAATAATAAGTTAAAAATTGTATTATAACTGCTGATTATAATACAATAAAGAATAATGGTTGAAGAGGAAAAAGAAATCAATTTAGATACTAGTTGGATTGAAGAATTTGAGCGCGAAGAAAAAGAATATAAAGGTTACTATCGGGAAGATTTGCAATCAATTAAAGTTCATTGCATATATGTAAATAAAAACAATGATATTGATAAAATAAAAGAGGAAAGAATATTTATGAGACAGCCAAACTATTTATCTGGTGATCAAGTGTTGACATTAATAAAAAAGAATTCTATCCAAGACACTGTCAAATATGCACTTTTATCCATATTAAAATATAATATTACTCTTGAACCGACAAATCTAAAAACTTTTATCAAATATAAAAGTCAAGGCGATATATTTCTTACATCTATTAAGAAAATAGACGCTATTTCTTTTGAAAAAACAATTTCTATGTTTCATGATCTCAATGATCTATTTATTTTATTTTATGAAGCTGATTCTAAAAAAGCATATCCGCAAAAAATGCAATCTAATGTAGCCAATAAAATTCATGAGCCGCCCAAGACTAAAAAAATATTTTTAAAATATTCAAATGCTAAAAGGAAAACTATTAGAAAACAACTTAAAGCTGTCAGCATATTATAATGTATCAACCATGGCAGCACTCGTTAACGCACTTGATACTATTACTCCTCTCCAATATGGTGAGAACGCTCATCTTGAACGCGGTTGGTCCAATTCTTTACAAGAAAGGGTTGTGCAGTTTCACTTTCAGGTGACGCGCGCAGATGAGACAAAGATTGAGGAACTTCGCGCTGTACTCGCGGGACTTCTTATTGAGATTAAGGCAAAGCTCAACGGTGCTGAGAGACAAGAAGCGCAGCTTCTTCTCGTAACGCTTTATAAGATTGTTGGCCAAACGCGCGATATTATTGATGGCAAGGGCGAGTACGCTTTGGCATATATGATGATTCTAACCTGGTACGAGTTTTGTCCGGCACTTGGAATGTACGCACTTTACAACTGCGTCACGCCCATTAAGATGCAGTTGAAGGATGGACAAGAGGCCGAGGATAAGAAGCAATCTCATCCTTATGGATCCTGGAAGGATATCAAGTATTTCTGCAACTATTGCAGGACCAAGGGACTCGCCGTTGACCACCCAATTGTGGAGTACTCTTTTAAGCTCATTAATGAGCAAGTTCACGCCGATCTTGCTAATGGAAGCCAAGAGTCATTGGCCTCAAAGTGGGTTCCTCGAGAGAAGTCAAAGAAGTTTGGCTGGATCTTCAATGAGCTCGCCATTCGCTACTTTCCAGAGTATCTTTTGACGGCAACCTCTGTTGCCAAGAGGGAATCTGCTGTCAAGAAGTGCAAGATGCAATATCGCAAGATTGTCAGTGGAATCAATGCAAAGCTTGGCACCACGCAGATCCTACAAGCTGGAGGTCGCTGGTCATCAATTGACATGAATAACGTAACATCTATTACGATGCATAAGCAGAAGAAGGCGCTCCTCAATGTCAAGAGTGATGGAAACACGCAGAGGAGCGAGTTGGAGGACCGTATCAAGTGTGGAGAAAATTTGCGAGAGTATCTCGCCAAGGCTGTCAAGGGAGATGTAACAATTAAGGGTAAGAGAATTGGAATGGCAGACTTTACAAAGGAGGCGCTTAATCTCATTAGAATGCGCGGTTACAACCGACCTCAAGACAAGCGCCCCGACTACAATGTTCCAGAGGCAATCCAGTCGCAGATTGATTTGTTGAACGCTCAGTGGCGAGATAGCACGACTTCAACTGAGGCGCTTGATCAAATTGTCCCCATGTGCGATTGTTCTGGATCTATGTTGGGCGATCCTATGCATGTGGCCATTGCGCTCAGCATTCGCACTGCGGAGAAATCAAAGCTTGGAAAGCGTGTTCTGGCGTTTAGCGCTCATCCTACGTGGACTGACCTGACCGCTTATGACAACTTTGTTGACATGGTTAGTGTCCTCATGCACGAGGGTCATGGCATGAACACAAACTTCCATTTGGCATTGAAGATGATGTTGGATGCCATTGAGGAGAAGAAGCTCACACCCGAAGATGTAAGTGGTCTAATTTTGGCCGTCTTCTCAGACATGCAGATTGATGGACAACCAGGATACAAGAATGAGGGTCTTGATATGTATTCTTCAATTGTCAAGCAATTCCACGATCTTGGGATGCGCCTTTGGGGCCGACCCTTTGCAGCTCCTCACCTGCTCTTTTGGAATTTGCGATCTACCAGCGGGTTTCCAGCTCTTTCAAGCGTTAAGAATGCATCTATGATGTCTGGGTTCAGTCCAGCTCTCCTCAATCTTTTCACCGAGAAGGGAATGGCTGCATTTGAAGGATGCACTCCATGGGGAATTCTTCTTGAGTCTTTGGAGAATGAGCGCTACAGGTGCCTAGGTGCAAAGCTCTACGAGGAGATGACCTTTTAAAAATTATCAAATAAACTATAAAATTTGAATTATTAATGTAGAATCAATAATTCAAATACTTTTTTTTAAAATACAATTTCTGGTGCAATCATAATTCTCGCACGATTTTTATTAATTGCTTGCATATGAAATGAACGATGTTCGCAATCTTCATTAATACTAGTATGTTTCTTTTGCACTAATTTTCCGGCAACAATAAAATTAGCAAGAATAAACTTTGGAGGAAATAGATCAAGTCTCATTTTTCCATCATAAAAACAATCAATAAATTTTGCAGTTCTATATATTGCAAATCCATTAAATGCCGATAAACATGAAATAAGCTGTTTAGGTTTTGCTTCATTTAATACATTTCTTATATAGGTACTCCACTTTGGCGTTGTGCGAAAATGATGACAACTTAGAACAAATGGATATTTTGAAAATGCCCAGGTGTCATAATATGGATTTTTATTAAAAGATAAACTATCCCAATCGTCTCTTCCCAAATAATATTTAATTATATCTGTTTTAACATTATTACTACAAACATCATCGCAATCCATCATTATAAAATATTCATAATCTGTAAACTTTTCACGAATTAAATCCATACATTTGTTGCGAGCCTTTGCAATATTATGAGTTCTATATTTAAATACCGGATCACTATTAATATGTAAAATAATTCTATCTGGATTTGTTTTCATATATGATTTAATTTTATCCAAAGAATCATCACTTGAAACGTCATAGGATAAAATAATAATATATTTGTCAAATAATGATCCAATTTTTTCCATATTTTCAAATATTTTTTTTAAATAAGGTCCACAATTTTTAACAGTTCCACATATACAACATGAATTTGACATTTAATAATTAATACTATATAATTATTAAAGTTTAAACTTATTAGTTTAACATGGAAAACCATTTTTTTTTGGCAACATTTAACATTTCACAATAATAAGGAATATTGTATAATTTTGCACACCATTCGCTAAAACTTGTCCCATGAGGATTTATAGTAAATGAAATAATGCTTTTTGCTTTTGACATAAGAAAGAAATCAACCAGTGTATTTTTAACTGATATAGAACTTGGGTTTTTTGATTCACCTAAATGAGTAATATCATTAATTATAAATTTTGCATTTGGAATACTTTTTGCAAGATACTCTTTTAATTCATTATTATCGGATAATAAAAGATACTGTCTAATAGGCGAAATATATTTTTTAATTTGATTGAGTATACTTAATGTTGAAAGCATGTCTATTTTTTTATTTTGTAAAATAAAAGCATCTCCAGTTCTTATGTGAATAACTCCATAAGTCGTGGACAGGTTTAGTTGTTTTTCCACGTTTTTTATTGTAGAAAATAATTCTTCAGTTGGTCTAATTTTTGAAAGAATAATTCTTCTTTGAAAATTTGTTATATGTGATATTGGATAGCTATTACAAAACAAATAATAATTTGGAACATTAATCAAGTTCAAATGTCTAGAAAATTCTGCATAAAACTCTTTATGCATTTTTTCCACATTATTTGGCAAGTATCTACAAATATTTTTAAAATCAATTTCTTCTTCCCTTTGTTCTTGAGAAATCTCCAAAAATTCGCCGATTGGATGATTCACAAAATTCATATCAAATTTTAAATTATTTTTCATTGCAATTTGTAAAAGAAAAAAACTACCTCTTAAATAATCACCAAACCCCTGCGCAATACCATTTCTGTATTGCGATTGATACAAATTTATTAAACGTTTTAATTTATTATTTTGATATTTTCCATTAATTATATTTTTATAACCAAAAATTGCGCTATTATTGCCAATACTTTTAATATTTTTTTGCAATGATCCTAAATTCATATTATACTATAATTTAAAAATTGATATGTTTTTACAAATAAAAATAATTGAATACAACAGATTTTATTTATATACATCCCAAAAGGGGGGAACAAATGTTTTATATGTCAACTCGCTTTAACAAGCAAACATGGGATGAACACGAGGCTTACCGCGCAAAAAAAGGTATAACTGGTTGCATTTATGGCAACCGTCAAATGATTCAAGATAGAATACCTTTACATTCTTTGATTTTCGTCGTTGAGATGAACAATACTCTTAACCGAATTGAAGGAATTGGTTTAATTAGAAATACAGTTTGCACGGACAAATACTACAAAATATATGACAATGGCGACTTTAATCGTTATACTTATAAGGGTAAATATCGTTTAGATCGCGAGCAGATCCAAAAATACAATCCAACAATCTTAAAGGTTCTTGATAACATTTTATTTAAAGGAAAAACACATTCAAAAAGACTTCCAGGAATTAGCTTGATTCCTGAGAAACTTGTCCAACATGAAATATGTGAGGGTATGGATTTAAAGAGAGAAATAGAATCAGCATTTATTGATGAATTTAAAGAAAGACTTGGCGAGGGAGAAGAAAAGATTTGATCAAAATATACATAATTTGCAAAATAGATAATAAACACTTTTTTAATGTTATAATAGTGTTTGTATATAATATGTCCAACTCTCAAAAAAAAATACAATCTTCTCAAAAGGTTAATACTAACATTGACGATTATAGTATAGAAGAAATGCTAACCATTCTTGGTTTAAATCATGAAGCTCCAAATGACGAGGAAATAATAAGTGCAACGAAGCAACACATTCAACGCTTTCAAGATGAAAATAACCCCGAAATGGCAGATTTTTTTCAAAAAATGCAGCAACATTTAATTGAATATATGCAAGATTTAGACGAGGGTTATGATGCTGCAGATGACACTGACGCTGGAAAACAAACAGAAACTTGGTGGAAAAATCAAGCACTTCAACAAAATGACCAAGTTCAAAGAGACAAGGTTACAGATCGCGTTCAAAAAGTAGATATTTATGAAAATCAACATGTTCCAATGAAAAGAGAGCAGCTAGGTGTCAGCAATACATTTCAAGTCCCGGTTGCACAAGATTCATTGAACCCTAATCTAAAAAACACTACATCTCGCATCATAATATTTGATAGTCAATTTAGACAAGCCAGTGGAGGAGCAGAAGCAATGTCAACAGATTATACTGCTGATTTATCCGAGCCTATAACAAACGCACTCAGTTTGCGTCTTTACTCTATTCAAATTCCGTATACTTGGTATACAATTGACTATAATCTTGGAAATACGTGCATGTGGGTTACAAATGATGGAACTACATTTATTATTACCATAGAACCAGGAAACTATAAAAAGCCTGAATTTGAAATTGCAATGAATGAGGCTTTTTTTAATGCAGGTTTTAGAGATTCAAGTGATCCTCATTCAACTGATCCACTTACAGTTACTCCACTATCAATTAAACCAACTAATGGGAAAGTAACTATAGATTTGGAAGGATATCTTGATCCAAATGGAAACGCAATTGCTGGATTAAATGCCGGAGAAGTGGCAACAGATACTACTCCATATCTTACTTTTTTTGATTTTAAGAGAATCTTGCGATGTGCTGGAGATGGATCCTGTTTACCGCAAGAAACCACATTTGACAGTTGTCTTGGATGGATTATGGGATATAGATTACCTGTTATTCCTATTTTAGCAAAAGGAAATGTCGCCACGGCTGCAATTGATTTATATGGGCCAAAATATTTTATTCTAGTATTAGACGATTATAATCAAAATCACATAAACAATGGGCTTATTACTATTACTGAATTGCCGTCTAGATTAGATCTTCCAAAATATTATACGCCAGACCAACCCATAAATTGCTCAAGAGGTTCAGGAAATATTACTTCTGCCAATCCAGTTATTCCTTTTAATATAACTCCAGATGAAGCCTTGGCTCTTGGAATTAATCCAGATAATATTGGAAATATTATTATGGACAAAGTAAATTTTTCTTATAAAGATATTCCAACTGTTTTACCTAGCGCTCCAAGAACATTGACTCAGGCCCAAATCTATACAATTAACGAGATTTATAAAGGAAGAGAAAAAACAATTAATTATAGAGGTAGAGCACCAAATAATTCCGACACGTTTGCGATTATTCCATTAAAAAGAGAAGGTTTTGCAACGGGTGAATTATATGTAGAATTTAGTGGTGGTTTACAAGACAATAAAAGAATTTATTTTGGTCCTGTTGACATTGATAGACTTCATATTAAATTACTGGATGACCGTGGAAATATTGTAAATTTGCACGGGCTTGATTGGTGCTTTACAGTTATCAGTGAAAACCTATATCAGTATTAATGTGCTCATCCTTTGTAAAAATAATAATTATATTTACAATTTATATAAATATACCATCATGCAAAAAATTGGCGTAGCAGCAATTGATTATTTGGGCTATTTTGGTCCTCAAATTTTATTTTTTGTCGCAATATATTTACTTATTAAATGGCCATTATATTTAGCCTTTTATTTAATTGGATTCGCAACCAATGTATTAGTCAACATCACATTAAAAGGTTTTTTTAAACAACCAAGACCAAGCGAAGATCGTAAAATATTCAATATTTCGGTAAATAATGGCAAACGTTTTGGATGGGACGTTTATGGCATGCCTTCTGGACATTCTCAAGGCGTTGGATTCTCAACTGCATTCATATTTTGCGTTACACAAAACCCTTATTTGCTTTTTGGATTTATATTAATCTCTGTTAACACTATTGTGCAAAGAATTAGGTACAAAAATCATACAGCTATGCAAACCGTTATTGGATTTTCACTTGGATTATGTTGGGGCATATTATTTTATATGCTAGGCAAAAAATTCATTCGCGGAAAAATGAATAAAAAAGAGGACGACAATGCATTTTTCCAGTTTTAATATCGTTTTAATATATAATTATACACCAATGATTGTTAAACCATTAGAAACTATTATTTTGGGAATTGTAGCGGGAGTTTTAGGAGGAGCACTTGGCCAATCTGGTGCAGAAATCATGGTCCCTGGCTTATTATTATTAGGAATTGTTTCTAACTTTAAAACTGCTGCGGGAACCGTCCTTCTTACTATTATCCCACCATTATCACTCATGGCCATTTTTGTTTATTGGAAAAGAAACCAAGTGCAGGTATGGACATCTGTGATATTGATTGTTGTTTATTTCTTTGCAGCCTGGGTTGGCGCATTTTTTACAAAAAATGTAACAGATCAAACACTTGAATACGTGTCTGGTGTGTATTTTATTTTGATTGGATTGTTCTTTTTATGGAATGCTTATACTGGAACATATGGACAAAGCAATTCTAATCCACATATCACAAACATTCACAAGGAGGGGTTTAAAAACTTGGTAAAACATTTTCCGTGGCAGGGGAATAAAGAATAGCACTATTTTTCACGGATCTCATTGTATTTAAAGCTTGCAGAAAATCTGCTTTGGCTCTTTTGTACATGGTCTCAAATTCAGTTCTATTTCTTGTCCTAATATTTAATCCGCGCAACCTTGCATCCAACATGCAAAAGTTGTCAACCTCTTTTGGAGAATAAAATTTCATAATAAATATGTCATCCATTGGTTCACGCCTCTGCATAGTGACATAAACATATGCTAAATTATTTTCAAATTTATATGACACAGAAATAACCTTTGCAATTGTCATTCTCTCTTAAGATGTTGTCTAGCCTTTAATTCGCGTATTGTAACTCATTGTTAAAATTGAAATACTCTTTCAATTTTAACTTTATTCAAAAAGGATACAAGTGAATCAAATAAAGTATAAATACCTAAAGTATAGACTCAAATTTAACAACATATTATTAAATCAACTTTAGATCTATCGCACTTATCTTTCCTTTGTTAGTTGCTAATTCATATGATACACGTTGGCCTTCCTCAAGTATTGTAATTCCAGCCTTTTGCACTTCTGTAATATGAAGAAAAACATCATGGCCTCCACCGTCAGGAGTTATAAACCCAAATCCTTTTTGTGCATTAAACCATTTTACTGTCCCAGTTTGCATTATTATAATGTATATTAAGAAAATAAAAACTTTTCTTTACATTATATATAAATGAATAGTCGTATAAAGTTAGCGCAGTTACTACAGAAGGACGCTGAAAAAAAACTTGTTTTAGCTAAACCGGAATCTCAACCTACCGTTCCTTCTTTTACAAAAATTTCTAATGAAACTAAAGAGACAATAATTAGCGCTGTTGATACTTCATCGTGTAGTTATACAAAACTAGATTTAACTAAAAAAAATGATAAAACCAAAGAAATAACATTTGAGTTTCTTGATGACAATGACAACTCAGTTGGATCTTATACTTATAAGTGTAATGATCAAAAAATATATAATAAAATAATTAACCTTCAAGAAAATTTCTTTAATAAGGTCAAAACAAAAAGTTCTGGAGATTTTTATTGCTGCATTAATAGGAATGATTCAACTCCTGAATTTTATTGGAAATTTACAAGTAACGAGTTACATTTTGAAACTAATAAATAATAGTATTTTTAATGTCTCCGTTTTGTTCTAACCATCTTACCCTTCTTTTTCGCAATTGTCCTTCTCTTTTTTCCACCTTTCATCTTGTAAACCCTTTCTCTCGCAACTAAACTCTGTTGTTTTATTTTACTCGCATCTGGGCTTTCCAACTCTACCAGTTTTTGAGTTTTTTTATTATTTTCAGTAACATCTTTTAATAATTTTGCCATAAAAGATTGGAAACCCTTTTCATTTTCAATGTCATCCACTTTATTATAAACAAAATCGCAATATGATTCCCCCCTTGCAGCCTTTCTAGAAGTAGTGACATTTGCAGATTGAATATTTTGAATGAATGGTTTTATTGCGTCTGCTTCCGCTTCCATATTGTGTCTTATATATTACTACAAAATTGTTTGTATAATATATAATAATTATAAGAAAATTGCTATTTATATTTTTTATTTTACTCGGTAATAAATAAGCATTTGATAACCGTGTCTAAAGTTCCATTCTAATGGAACTCCCTTATCCTTTGATCCTTGAAATCCCCACGAATGATCTGTATTTATGTATTTCTTCCATTCAAGCGGAACAAGGCGGTGGTAGCTTAGCCCATCATATCCCATCTCCACTTTTTCGCAGGTAAGAGTCGCACTAAAATGCTGTTGTGTAGTATCGCGAATAATAGCACTATCCAATGAATACTTCATATTATTTAAATGGAAAGATGTGGGTTTCTTTGTAACAATGCCAGAATCTCCTGCTGTCTTTTTCTTACCATCTCTAACTTCAAAAATAATAATATGCGGCGTCTTTGAGACTTTTTTCAACTTCTCAGTAAGCGCCTTTTTCCATTCATTGTCCGTCACTCTTAACACCATCATTTGCAGTGCATTGTTGTGAAGATAGCTTATAATGCTAGAATAATATCGCACAGGATTACTCGCTTCATCCACATCTACAATAAACGGCAGTTTTTTCTTAGCCGCATCTGGGATGCTTTTATAAATAATGCGGATAATATTGTTCGTGTCAAGCATATATGCGTATTTATTTCCAGTAAGACACGCGTCTATCGCAAAGTTGAGAAGCGAAAAGGACTCAGCCAATTTCAAGGGTATCACGGATCCATTTGCTTGGCGCCCTTCAATCATTAGCTGACGGAAGAAATGGAAGAATTTTCTTCCTTTATCGCTTACGAAAAAGGTGACAAACATTGTATTGAACCAACAGTTGGCAATAAGTTGAACTGGGGGAACGATTATGGACGCGTCTATATGCTTATTTGCCGCCAAGTTTTTTAATAGAACCTTTTTGGCTTCTGGCTTAGTAAAGAGAACACAGCTTCTCCCAAAAAATGTACCCGGAACGCTTACCTTAAGGGGTTCTTTTAATGTGAATGCCTCCATATTATTGCAATCTGGAATAGCCACATTTTGCGCAGTTTTAAGGGTTACAAGCTCATCATTAATTGTAGGTGCATAAGATTCATTCATCTTCTTTTTCATTTTTTTCGTTGTATTATTTGGCATAAAAAATTGAGGAACTACTAAATCTTGCTTTTTAACTTGTTTTGGATGATATGGAATATATTTATTAATTTCGGCGCTTACATTTTTAATATCCTGTGGCGTGGATGATGGCATTACGCGAAGGACGCCCCTGCGATTCAAATACTTCTTTCTTCCTCTCTTCTTTGTTTTTTTTGTCTGTGATCTTCTTCTTGTTAAAGGATAGTAGCCTGGATAATAATATGGGAGTGGAGGGGGGGGCGGAGGCATATAATATGACGGACGTCTCCTAGGCGTATAATATCTACTTTGTCTAGTTGTTTTTCTATTTGTTTTTCTTGTTTTTTGTGAAGGCATCTAATATATAGAATGAAAAAAACATTTCACTCTAGTGCGGTTAAATATAATATTTGCTTATTATAAAATGAAATTTACAAAAACGCAGAAAAGAATGTTTGTACATGCAATGTATACATCACTTCTCATTTTAGCATCACTTTTTATTTATGATATTGGTAATTTTTTAAGAAATGTATTATTGGATACAAATTATTTTAAAAATAAACCATACATTAAAGAGGCTTTAATTAGAAGCGTTCATATAACGGCTATATTTGCAACAGACTTTCTATTGGTATTTTTAATATATAAACTCTTTAAAATACTGTATTAATTTAAATGAATACGCGTATCAAAATTATAAATTATTTATAATTTATAATTTATATTTTATATTTTATATTCAGTTACATTATATGGGAGGCGGTATTTTACCAGCAACACTACACAACAATAAGGTATATTTTCTATTTGGAAAGGAGAATCGTTATGCTGATACTCCCGGGTGGAGTGACTTTGGCGGTGGAACCGAAAATGGTGAGGATTTTATGACTACTGCTATTCGCGAAGCTCAGGAAGAATTGACTGGATTTTTAGGCGGAGATAAGGAAATAATAGAACTCTTGCAAAAACATGGCACATTTGACATCACAAACAAGGGATATCGCATGCATATTTTCCCAATGAAGTATGATCCTCTTCTTCCTTTTTACTACAATAACAATCAGCATTTCTTGCAACGCAAATTGGATCCTAATGTCATAAAACACACCAAGATCTTTGAAAAAGCGGAAATACGCTGGGTTTGCGTTGATGAATTGGACCAATTAAAGCCCACCTTCCGTTCTTATTTCCAAGAAACCATTGGACTAATCTTAAAGAATAAAAAAACCATTGAGAGTTTTGTTAAGAAAAGTCTAGCTGTAAAAAGGAAGAAGACATCAAAAAAGAAATCTTCTGCCAAGAAGACAAGGAAGAAAAATTAAAGCATGTAGGGCAAAATTGTCAAAAAATCTTTCAAATCCATGCTACATCCATGTAGGCGATGCCCTACATCCATGTAGGTAATTTTTTATAAATAGTTGAAAATCCCTGACCTACATCATGTAGGTAAATGCAAAGTTTTTCGAAATTCCAAAACTATTTTCGCCAAGGCCATTTTGGACATTTATTTTTGTCCATTTTCCAAAAGTTATTTTACTTTTCAGCTTTTTTGCAAAAAAACACACTCTTACCATAATGCTCTTATTTTTTATTTTTCAGTAAAAAAATTTGTGATTGTAATTTTTTTGCAAAAAAAATATTTTTGCGGAAAATGATTTAGCAACTTTTTCTGTTAACAATATATCTAACAAATGTTAACATCCAAGTTGCAAAAAGTTGCAAAAGAATATTGTTGTCCTGTTTGTGATTATAATACCATAAGGAAGAGTAGTTTTGACAAGCATATTTTAACAGCTAAACATTTGTCGTTAACAAAATCTGCAATTTCTTTAACAAATCTAACAGAAAAGTTGCCAAAAGTTGCAAACTCTAGCATAAAATTATTTACCTGTGAAAATTGTGACAAGGTTTATAAGTCTAGGGTTGGGTTATGGTCTCATAAAAAGAAATGTTCTTTTGAAAATCTTCCAGATAAAAACTATACAAACATAATTGATTCTTCTAGCCAACTTGAACACATGTCCAATATGTTTATGGCAGTCGTTAAAGAAAATCAAGAATTTAAACAACTTGTAATGGATCAAAATAAGCAAATGTTAGAGTTGGCAAATAAAGTAAATACAACAAATGCTATAACAACTAGTAATAGCAATAACAATAATACTACTTTGAACAATAGTTTCAATATTAATTTCTTCCTTAATGAGACCTGTAAAGATGCAATGAACCTGACAGACTTTGTGGATTCTTTACAATTGACTTTGAAAGATTTGGAAGTAACTGGGAAGCTAGGATACGAAGAAGGAATATCAAAAATCTTTATTAATGGACTTAAAGAGCTAGATGTATCAAAGAGACCCATTCATTGTACAGATTCAAAACGAGAAAAGCTTTATATAAGAGACAAGGATATATGGGAAAAGGATCAGGAAAAAGAGCGTATTAGAAAAGCAGTAAGAAAGATTGCAAACAAAAATATGAATCAAATTGTGGATTGGATCAACGCAAATCCAGATTCACAGGATTATAATTCTAAAAAGAATGACCAGTATTTAAATATGGTTCTTAAGGCTACTGGAGGCAGTACAAAGGAAGAAGAGGAAAAACGTATAAATAAAGTGATTACCGCCATATCCAAAGAAGTAGTTATTGAAAAGACGTAATTATAGTTTTATTAAATTAATATGTATATAAATTAATTTAATACAAATGGCATTATAGTATTTTTATATTTTAATTTATCAACCTTAGACTCGTGTGTTTTTAAAAGAGTTTAAAAATGGATTTTTTTTGGGTTTTTGCATTGCATCTTGAGAAACTGGAGCTTCTTGGACAACTGGGGCTTCTTGGACAAGTGATGCCTCTGGAACCTTTGCATTTCTAAAAGAGCTTAAAAATGGATTTCTTTTAGTATTTTGCACTACATCTTGAACAACTTCAATACTTTCAATCTTTGTATTTTTAAAAGCATTTACTGATTGAAGTTTTGCATTTCTAAAAGAATTTGCAAATATATTTTTTTTTGGTTTTTCTGTATTAGAAGAAGGCTCATGTTCGTCTATAACCTTTTTAATATTTTCAAGCTCTTTTGAATTGACATCGGTTTCTTCTTTTAGTTGTTCTTCAAGACTTTCATTTTTATACAAAATCTCTGTTACTTTACTAGAAATGTCTTTTGTAATATGATGCTTGTCTATAAGTTTTTCAATTTCGTGCATTTTTTGGTTAGTTTCATCGAGTAGGCTAATATGCTTTTTACCAGCCTCTATATCAGCAGCTAAATGATCCTTGTGTATGTGCGCATAATCAGGTGGTCCAGTTAGCGCTACAGGTGCGTCGCGCACACTGTGGACATGGTGATTATCGGGGCCAGTGGGTCCCGTAGGTGCAGCTCCATGGGCATGAGGTCCAGTTTTTCCCGTTAGTGCTACAGGTGCGTCGCGCACACTGTGGACATGGTGATTATCGGGGCCAGTAGGTCCCGTAGGTGCAGCTCCATGGGCATGAGGTCCAGTTTTTCCAGTTGACCCATGTTCTTCTGATTGAAAACAACGAACTACGGGTCCTTTGGATGCAACCTTCTTTTTGGGCGGTACTTTTTTTGTAACAAGAATAGAATTAGAAGCATCATCCGCTACTTCTTTATTATTCTTTTGAGCTAACCTTGGAGAGCGTCTGCAAGATACTTCTTTAAATTTATTTTGTTCAACAGAAACGGCCTTCACAGAGGTATCCTTGCTTGAAGCAGTTTTTTCAGAAATGCGTTTCCACATTTTAATAGAAGCAGCTTTTTCGGCAGCAGCTTTTTTAGCTGCCTTTTTAGAAGTATTATTCTCAATTGTGACAGAAACGGTTTTCTCAGCTGCCGCGGCTTTCTCAGTGGTCTGTTTCCATACTCTAATTGCAGCGGCCTTCTCAGCGGCGGCTTTCTCATGAGCAGCCTTCTCAGCAGAGGCTTTATGAGCAGCAGCTACTTTCTCAGCGGCAGCTTTCTCATGAGCAGCCTTCTCAGCAGCGGCTTTATGCTCAGCAGCAGCCTTCTCAGCGGCAGCTTTCTCGTGAGCAGCCTTCTCAGCAGCGGCTTTATGCTCAGCAGCAGCCTTCTCAGCAACGGCTTTCTCGTGAGCAGCCTTCTCAGCAGAGGCTTTATGAGCAGAAGCTACTTTCTCAGCAGAGGTTTTCTCATTGGCGGCCTTCTCTGCAGCAGCTTTTGATTTAACTACAGATTCATTGTGAAGATTGACCATGCGTTGACACGCATTTTGCAACTTCTTATTCTTTACACGCAATTGTGCGACACTATAATTTAAGAAAGCTACTTTAGTGTTCATATAATATATCGCAATATAAAAAAAAATACAAAAGTAAATATATTTGTCTAAATAACATGCACTATTATTTAAGTTTATTTTACAAAAATATTTTACGCAAATAAAAATTTATTATATTTTATTTAATGTCAAAATTTTAAGTTTGAAATTTTTATAGTTTTAAAAAACTATAAAAACTTATTGTTTATGTTTCAAGATTATATTATTTTACTTTGGTTTTACACAATTGCATATTCAAAATGCCAACTTTGTAGGAGGGTATGATTACATTCCACTTGGCATAGTGGGCATAGTGGGCATAGAGGCATTTTGTATGAAATGGCATGAATTAACATCTTTACCACAACCATTTGTGAATGTCGCCACTACATAAGCCCCTTGTATTATACTTTGATTTGGGTTTGTCCAGTACTTACCAGTCTTGAGCGCTTCCACGGTATTAAATTTCACTAATGCCTGTGCCTGTGTAGGAATTTTAGTTATAGCATTTATATTTGAGGTATCAATTTTTTGCGTAGCAAGTACATTTATGCTGTTTGGTGTATAACTACTAAAAGATCCTAACATTAAAGAAGAATCCTCATAAAAATGATGATCCTCGTCGCATAAGCCATCTGCATTTAATTCGGGTTTATCGGTTGTGTTTAATTTAATACATAAGTTTGAACAGCCAATTGAAGGTGGGGAAATTGGAGTAAACTCTAATTGAATTTGTTGCATTGTTGCGGGTATATTATCATCACACAAACCATCAATAATAACAAAGGTTCTAAGCTCACTTAATGCGTAACCATTTAGGTCAAGATCAACAATTAATAAATCATTATAATCTCCCACATCTCTTGGCAATCCACCATTATTTAGTCCAACAACTGCGTTATATTTTGCCATAGTTGTCAAAGTTACTCCCTTTATACTAGGAACTCCAGTAGCAATAATAGTTGACACGCAAGGTTGAGATACATTCACTGAAGCTGGGTCATCGCAACAGTCCTTAAAGCTTGTTTTAGGTTTTATAGATACGGCATAACGAACACCTGGTGTAAGAACAGGCACTAAAAAGTTAACTTGTTTTGGATCATTCCTGCAGACCATTGATGTAGAGGCAACATCAGTGCCAAGATAAGAAGAGCCATCGGCATCCATAGTGGGCGCGCCTTGTTTTAAACCAATTAAATATGATCCACCGTTATTGAGAAGATCATTACCTACATTAGTTGGATATTTCAATTCACGAGCTCCGGGTGCTTTATCAATAGCAATACCTAGTTCATAATCATTCATATCGCTACCATCATCACTATATACCGATGAATATTGTACATATTTCGTAATCCACCCATCTAACAAGAGCTTAATTGATGTATCTTCAACACCTTTTAAGGTAGCCATAAAATAATTTTGAGTTTTATCTTTCATTAAGTGAGGTTTATCGGCAGGAGATAATTCAAGAGTAGGTTTATGCAAAACAGATGTATTTGCGTCAGCGGTGGCTAAAGACACTGCGCCATAATTGCTTGAACCTTGCGGATCATTAAATTGAAAATAGCCTTTTATTTTATATGTCGCTCCCGGAACAGTTTGCACTATGCCACTTGAAACATTACCATCTTCTATAATTTTATTCAAATTTTCAAGAGAAATCTCAATCTCAACAGGAGAAATTGGTGCAGAGAAAGTAGAGGTTCTTGGTAATGCAACAACGCGAAGTTTAGCCACAGGTTTTACGGCATTTTCATATTTATGCGCTACCTCCAAATAAGGATTTACAATTAATAAAATTCTATCAATTAACGTTTTAATAGTGTTTAAAATTTTAGTATATTGATCTGGGGTATATGATGTAGTGTCAGTTAAATTGGCGGGTGTTAACATATTATTGGTTACACCACTAGGCAACATTTTATTCTCAAGGGGAACTGTATCTAAATTCAATGCAGCAGCATATTCTAGTACTCTAGTATACCACTTTCCAATCTTATCGTTGAGAAATTTTCTGTTCTCAAGCGTTACAACATTTGCACCAGATGTTGCTCGGTCGCCAACAGCAAGAGTATATGCATCTTTTAACTGATTATTATAATATATTACAACCTTTTTAATCTGCTCTAATTCATGTTCATTGTATGAAAGACCATGCCTAAAAACACCAGTACGTTTTGAAGTAAATGGGGTTGTAACAGTAGAATCTTTTGGTACTAAGGTAAATGAGACACTTTCATCTTTAGCAGCAACAGCAACAGCAAGTCTGTAATCTTGGTTAATTCCTACTTTAGAGGACACATATCCAAAGTAGATGTATGCACTATTTATAGAATTCCAGTCAACATCATTTATTCTTGGACCACTTGTTATGCTTGTTATAGTGGGTTTCAAAAGAACTTCATTATCGATAAAGTTGGGAGACCCAGGTTGCAACTTATCTTCTTCATCCGTTAAGCCTGTAGATGGGTTATTTCCAGCCCCAACTAAATCGTCTATCCTTACTTTCAACGTTAAAGTATGTACTCCATTCTTAGATTCAGCCTTTTCAAATTTAAGTCCAGTGACTGGCGCGTAATCGCCAGCTTTAAGAGGTCTTCCTGCTCTAGCGGAAAAGTAAGAATTATTGGGGCGACCATTTTGTATTCTCTGTGCGCGTTTTGTAGATATGACATTTACTGTCGCATTTTGATAATTGTCACCTTTTACATAAGGCATGCCAGATGCATTTAATAATGGCACAAGGTTTCGTGTATAAAGCTTTATAATTGCTTCACCATTCATGCAAGTTGAGGGAGTGCCATCCGCCATTAATTCCACATCATTTTTAACTTCCATACTTTCAATTACTGGGTTAATGCCTGGACTTGGGGTAATAGGTTTGCTTGGGCATGAATAATAAAGGTTTCCATTAGTACTATTAAAAACTGCTTGTATTGAGCTAGTGGTGGAGGTATGCACTCTAGAGTTTTCTGGATACTTAGTTAAATCTACAAGGCTAGCTCCCTTGGGTAGTTTTACTGTAAGGGAGGCACTGTTCAAAAGGGTAGGATCACTTCTTATTTGTGAAATAGTCTTTGTGTTGCCATTTTTACCTTCGGGATTCAGAGAGAGCTCATTTGGATAAAGTTTTCCAGTAGCATATTCTAAAACCGTATAGTCCTTTGAAATTGTCGTTAGTGAAGAATCACCTAGTTTATATTCCTCAATCCCCACTTGCTTGCTTGCGCTATCATATAATGCAGGACTTACTATTTCCTGTATTACCCACTCACGTCCATTAGTGTTAGATCTAAGAATGTCAAAAGGATGGACGATATTTACATCTGCATCTAAGCTTGAATTCCTTGCAAAGTAAGATTCATTTAACATATATCCGATACGGCCCAAAGTATCTCCTGTTTTAGTAGCGATATTGCTAGCTAATAATTCATCCGGTGAGGGAACAATAACCAAACATTTGCCATTTCCTGTATAAAATGTAGTGGGAGGGTCAATGCACAAATCATATAAAACAGATGCACCATCAGTAGAATATTGCGTCACTAAACCTTTTGTGGTAGATGATAACAAGAATGTAAATAATGTATTTGTTGAACCATAAAGATCAGCATTTAGTTCATTGACACAAATGCTTGTGTGATTGGGATACCCATTAGTAGATGCATCAAAAGGCTTTGCGCTGTAATATAATAAAATATCTTCAACTCCATTGCTTGTATCTTTACCTAAAAAGCTAGTGGGCACGTTAATATCAATACCTCCCATATTGCTTCCTTCTTTGGCAAATAAAAGAGTAATGACTTTATTTATAAGTGGGCATGTTCCCCAATCCACCTGAAGAACAATGCCCATGTCAGTGGAGCTACCATTTTTCAATTGAACCGTCTTTGCGTGTCTCATTGAGGATGAAGCTCCACCGTCCAAATCTACAAAAGATGGAGCGGTAAAGGCATCATTCATTACTAAACATGCGTCTGATAGAGCATTGTTAATTTCGCTCTTATCGTTATCAAACTTAAAATTTAACACGAGTTGATAAAAAGTAGGTTTGTTCTCATCGTGATGATAATCATCAGGTACAGGAACGTGTAAAGTTGTTGATCCATGACGAGTAACAGGATATGAACTAGAAGTACGATTGAACGTTGTTCTTCCCTCAAATTGCTTGTGACTGAATGGAACATCTGTTTTGCTATATATTTTGAATCTTTCGCCCTCAGGATATGGAACCTTGCCATCTTTGCTGCAAACTAAGAAAGATGCTTGAATATTTATAACATCTCCCCAATTTACTGCGACCTCGTCCTCATCGTCAGATGAATCAGAGTTATAAGATGAGGATGAAGAATCAGTTGAATATCTGCCACTTCCATTTTTCTTTCCTACACCAGGGATATTTGAAAAATCTACCTCAAGTGGTATAGAATATGAACCATTTTCCTCGCTGGTTGAGCGGTGTTTGTCAGAACATTTGTTAACTATTTTAAAGGGACCTTTCTGACGGCAGGTGAACTTTACTTGCACAGGATCGTTATCGCAAGGCATATTATAATTAATGTAAATATAAAATTTTTTTCAAATAATAATATTTCCTAAATAAATAATTATAATTATTTGAAAAGACAAATAAGTCATGTGTTTTAACTAAATTCATACAGCAAATAATAGTTGGTTGTTTTTATAAAATTTTAAACATGTAGTTTTTAACGCGATAATTCATATTATTTGTTTATCTATATGCCATTGGTTTACTTGTTAATAAATATTTAAACTTGCATTATTAAATTGTGATTTCTAAATTGATTTATTTTTAAAATATGTAATATATTTAAAATTGATATACATATATTATTAAATGAATAAAGAATATTCGCCTATTATTATGCAAACAACAGAAGAGATTCAAAAAATATTTGTAAATGTCAATCCATCAAAGAAACGTGTTTCAAAGAAAAAGTCTAGTGAAATTTCTAAAGATGCTGCAACTATTTCCAATAATTCTCAAAATATTTTGCCTTTGCAAAAAACTCCAAGTTTAAATATTATTAATAATTGTGATTGTATTTTGGGGATGAAGCTTCTTCAGCCAGAGAGCGCAGATATTATTATTTGCGATCCACCATATAATATTGGCAAGGATTTTGGTAATAATAGTGACAAACAGTCTATGGATCAGTACTTGGCATGGTGCGACGAATGGATTGTTGAATGCATGAGAATTTTAAAACCCAAAGGCACATTGTATATATATGGGTTTAGCGAGACGCTTGCATTTATTAGAACGCGTTTGTCATGTAATGTTAGGTGGCTTGTATGGCATTATACAAACAAGGTTATACCATCATTGAATTTTTGGCAAAGAACCCATGAGAGCATTTTGTGCTGTTACAAGAATGCACCAGTGTTCAACCGGGATGATGTTAGAGAACCTTATACAGAAAACTTTTTGAAGAATGCAGCTGGAAAAGTGCGAAAAGCGACTAAAGGTAGGTTTAGTAATGGAGAGAAGGAGACGACATATAAGGCACACGAAGGTGGTGCTTTGCCACGGGACGTGATAAAGGTGGCAGCATTAGCAGGTGGTGCAGGAAAAAAGGAAAGAGTTAATCATCCTACACAAAAACCTCTGGCTCTATGCGAAACATTAATAAAAGCCGCATTGAATAAATGCGATGAAACACTAATAGTAGTGCCGTTTGTTGGATCTGGCTCAGAGTGCGTTGCAGCAAAAAATATGGGAGCAAATTTTATTGGTTATGAAATTAATGAAGAATATGTGGAGATCGCCAATAAAAGGCTTATAGACCAGATTTAAAAATTAAAATCTATGAATGTTTGTCTTTACTTGTTGTATGATTTTCTTTTGAAATTGTATTTTTTTGTTGACGTTTTTCGGCGAGACGTTCTTGATCACGAACATGTTTTGCAGTATAGACAGAATTTGGTGACTGTTTATCGCGCCCTTTTTTTTCTCTTCTAGTTTTTGGTTCATCGCAATTAGACGGCATTCTTAGTAATAAGTTATATAATATACATTTAATTTGCAATAAAACCTTTCAATTTTATTTTTTTTTATGTTTTTAAATCAAGATTTTTATATATATGCATGTATTATATATGATAAAAGTTAGCAATAAAAGATCTACAGGTGGTAGTTTATTTCACTATGCACATTTTTTATGCGATTGTTTATTTCCTGAAATAATTAATAATATTTTTAAATACAACGAAGTTATAAGAGAAAAAAATATTCGCCAAACAATTGGCAATTTTAGTAAAATTTATAAAGATGTTATGATAATTAAGCACAGGGAAATATTGCCCAAAAAATTTAATGAATTAAAAATAGGAACACTTACTTATAAAAATAAAGAACAATATTGTACTAAAATGCATTTTAATAAATTTAGAAATTTTATATTTTCACGATATAAGATAAATCATCTAGAATATAAAAGTGATTATCCAGAAGTAATATTAATTAAAAGAAGTGATCGCGTTAATTTAATTAATGATAAATATTTATCAAAATTAAATACAAATCCTACCACGGGCAAAGAACGAAGAGAAATTGACAATATTGATAATGTTGAGGCTTATTTAACTAATAAATATGGAAATGCTTTTAAAGCTTTATTTTTTGAAAATATTTCTTTTGAAAACCAGGTTTTGTATTTTAATAATGCCAAATTAATAATATGTGCACATGGCGCAGTAATGTCAAATATGTTTTTTTGTAAAGAAAATACAAAAATTATTGAGGTAACATGTAAAATGCATTGGAATTTTTTTAATAAAATTTCAAGCATATTAAATTTAAACCATATAAAATGCACTACAAATGAATATAATGCTGTTATAAATTGCATAAATGAAAATGAAATATAATATAAAAAATATTTTTCAACTAGATATATTTATGTTTAGTTGATAAATTTAATAAGTTGCGCCATTGTGCAGTAAACCTCGCATTTTTGTTTGTATTGGAACGAATCAAAGTGAATGTTGTCAAGGTCTTCATATACGTATCCAAATGTGCAGGTCTCTTGATCTTGGTCGCGCACACCATTAACAGTAACCACATCTATTCTCATATCCGCCGCGCGGATGGCCTTTCCACTGCAATACGTCTTCACAATGGTCTTGGTGTCTGGGAAATGAAATGTATATGTTTCGCCCTGCCGAATGTAATAGTTAACATTTCTACCCAGATTGATGCGAACAAGTCCATCCAGATTGATGCTCTCAATTGCAAGTGGAGGATTAGGATTAGAAAGAGCTTCGGCCTCCATGGTTGTAACAGGTGTACATTACACAAACAGACAAATAACTCTTTCAATTTTAAAAACTATTTTATTAAATTAAAAAATAATAATACATTCAAATTAACATAAACAAGTAAATTTATAACTAAATAATATGCAAAAAAAACACGTTGTATTATTTCAAACAAAACACCAAGATTGGATTGCTTATTCTACTACTGGAGCCGATGCAAAAAGAATAATAAATGTAAATAAAAAACATGCAGTTTTTTATATTTTTGAATGCAATTTATTAAAACAACATCCACACACTATGAAATTAAAAGCCCCATTTGAGAAATATTATGATTGCAAAAAAATAATTAAATATAAGGAAGAGTCTTTTTCAGAAAGTGATGACTACATTATTATTAGTTATGAAGATGATGATGATGGATCAATTTGTTTAGATGTAATGTGCAAAATATAGCTATTTTTCTAGCATTTGGTGAAGTTGCATATAATTGTATCGCCTATTCTTTGGCGAAATACAGGAACCAACAATATACTGTTTCAACTCCTCCGTCACACAAATAGACATCCATAGTTGTGACGACATGCTAAAAGTAATACTCATACTTGACCCACCCACCAAGTTGGTTCGCCAACCAACTTGCTTATCTCTATTCTGTCCTCGTTGACCAATCATAGGGACCCATTCATAAATTGCAGGATCAAATGCAGGATAGTCACTTGGTACAAGATACCAATCATATTTATATTTTTCACATGTTTCTTCTCTAACAATAATGGAGTAATACTGGAAATTCTTCTTGGCATTTATTCCAAGAATAATTTCGCTAATATTTCCGCAATTTGCATTAGAACACAGTGTTGTCAAACGATACGAGCTTACATTAAACGCGCCCATATCTCCCTCGTATTTTGCAGATTTGTTTGAAATATTACCTAAAGCGCACGTAATATCGCTTCCAGGTGAGTGTGAACCACAACTTTTATTTTCTACCGGGCATCCGCTTTCCACAAAGATTTGTTCATTCAGGTTCTCCCAAATACTCTCCTTTGCAGGTTCGCTATTAACAAGATGATAACCTTGAATACACCGATCAAAGTTAATGGAAAGTTTATCTCTAATACTGGCCAATAAATCCGTCATTTTTTTGGTTTTATTTGTTGTTCCAATAATACGTCGCAATCTGCTGTTAAAATACAGTGAGTCTATATATATTGTAAACTGTAGTACAAATAAAGCAAACAATAACCAAGGATTCAATTTTTAAAATAAAGAGATATAAAATTTTTATTGATCGTTTAATTCCAATATATGAGGATATTTATCATTGATTAAGTTTATTAGCTTATCGGATTTAATAAGTTTGTCGCGCTTTAATGCATCGGCTGCTTCTAAAATAAGATCCTTTGAATTTTGAACAATAAAATAAGCACACCTGTAGGCTTCATGAAGCATATCAATGACATCAGTATCTATGAGCTCCTTGTACTTATCACTCAAGTTAGGATAGATGACTTTCTTCCCCATACCATAATAAATAATCATCTTTTGGGCTAGCTTCAAGGCCTCCTCAAAGTCATTAATGGCGCCAGTGGTAACAGAAACGTCATATATAACCTCTTCTGCAATGCGACCAGCGAGAAGGATCATGAGATGTTCAAAGAGCGCTTCTCTTGTGTAAATATTAGATGTACTACTTTCAAATACAGTATATCCTGGACTATTGGGGGAAGAAAGATTAATGATAACCTTGGTCATCTTTGCATGATGTTTGCACAATAGTCCAACAATTGCATGCCCCATTTCATGAATTGCAATATGATCAATAATATCTGTTGTAAACTGATGCTCACTTGGTTGCCATCCGGCAATAATCTTATTAAGAACCGCATCAATATCACCATAAGTAAAGTGCTTTCTGTCTCCACGAAGAGCAGTCAACATGGCTTCATTTAATAGATTCTCAATTTGTGCACCAGAGAGCCCCATGGTAAGATCAACCAAGTCTCTCAAATCAACTGTTTTATCATGTGGCTTGCCTTTAATATGAATATTAAGAATTGCCTCACGAGTAAAATTATCGGGTAAGCCAATAAATACGCGCTTATCAATGCGTCCAGGGCGAATTAGGGCAGGATCCAAAAGATCAACCCGATTGGTTGCACCAATTACAAATATGCCAGAAGTGTTTTTAAATCCATCCAATCCAACAAGGAGCTCATTTAATGTATTGTCTCTCTCAGAGGATGCGGTGTCAGCATCGCTACTCCTTTTTCTTCCTAGGGCATCAATTTCATCAATGAAAATAATGCAAGGAATGTTCTTTTTTGCTAGTTCAAAAAGTTCCCTAATGCGCGCTGGTCCAACACCCACATATTTTTCTTGGAATTCAGCGCCAGAAACGGGGATAAATCCAGCTTTGGATTCTCCTGCTAGTCCCTTTGCCAATAGAGTTTTACCATTTCCTGGAGGCCCCTCTAAAATGAGTCCCTTGGGGACTCGAACATTATAAGGAGCATACTTGGTGTAATTTGTCAAAATATCAATGCATTGGGATAACTCATACTTGACCTTGTCATATCCGCCAATATCCTTGAACGATATAGGATAATCGGTAATAACTTGAAAATTTTCAGATTTCTTGTCAGCATCATTTTTATTTCTATTTCTGTTTGTATTGCGTCTGCCATATTTTCTGCTATATGAATCATAATCATCTGCATCGTCATTGTCTTCTTCATTCTCACCACCACGATTAAATATATCAAAATCGGCTAACCCCTGCTTAGAAATAATGATGCGAATACCAGGAATGCTTGTAATGTTTCCTTCAAATAAATCCTTGTTGAGATAGAAAGTATTATTGGCTTGTCTTTGTATAAAATCATCAACATCGTCTTCCCCCAAGATCTCATTGTTCTGTATGGAAGAGTTCTTAGAATTTAAACGTCTAATCTGTTGATGAAAATCAGGATTAGTAATAGTATAACGTCTCTTGTATTTGTTTATAAATGCTTCATGTTCATTTAATTCACTGCTGGAATTTCCAGCAATTCTTTTAATATAACTCGCATAGTAATTTGCAGAAAAAGGATACTTTTTATTTTCCCTCATCTGGTCTCTAATGGTATACATAGGCTTTTTAAAAGAAATATTGATAAGACCATCCGCGCAACAAGAGAAGAGGAAGAAGCATAAAAAAAGATATTGAACCATAGTGTATAATATAGACTGGAGTTAAAACTCTAATTAGAAATTATATAATACTATATTTTTCAAAATATATTATTTATAACATTTAAAGACTACGCAACAATTTCATCCTTGTTTTCCAAACCATTTTGGGCTGCAGTTTTAAGATTCAAATAATACTTTGTAACAAATAAAACTATAATTAGATCAATAGTTGTTTCAATAATTAACATGTCAATTTGGGAAAGTATGATGTTCATATACATGAAGAAATCAAACCATATAAAAATGGTAGATACAGATGAAAGTTCATAAGCTTTTGTATGATTAATAAGAATAGTATTATTAATGTCTTGAACTTGATTGGTTATCCACGGCTTAATAACATTGTGATGCATTGTTCTAATTGCACTATTAATGAAACAAAAAGAAAAAACGGTAAAATATTTTTCATTGTTGTCAATACAAATGTTTAATATGTAAAAGTTTTTATTGGGTCCAAATTTAAATATGCGATTATTGCTATCATCTTTTGCAATAATGTTGCTTAAAAATATAATAATTGTTGAAATCCAAATAATTATGATATGAGAACTGATTCTTTCAAGACTATATGGCAATTTCATAATTGTATTTGTTTTACTAATAATATATTTGAAGTATTTAAACATTTTTACACTTCAAACGCCAATTTTTTTAATATTTTAAATAATATTATATATTATATAATGGCAGGAAAAAGTCGTTCTGGATTAGCAAATGATAGAAGAGCTTATAGATGTGGTAGATGTTATACTCCCACTCCTACTCCTACTCCTACTCCTACTCCTACTCCTACTCCTACTCCTACTCCTACTTATGACTACACATTTAAAGGAAATGGTGTATTAACTCAAGCAATCGTAGATGAAAATATTGGAAATGCGAAAAATATTTTTATAGTAGGTTATACAAGTATTGGTAATAGCGCGTTCTTTGGTAAAACTCAAATTAGATCTGTAACAATTGGTAATACGGTTACAAGTATTAGTAGTTTTGCGTTCGCAGGTTGTACCAGTTTAACATCTATAACAATTCCAAATTCAGTTACAACTATTGGTGGTCAGGCGTTCAATGGTTGCACCAGTTTAACATCTATAACAATTCCCAATTCGGTTACAAATATTTCTGGAAATGCGTTCATAAGTTCTGGATTAACAAATGTTACTATAGCAACAAATCCTCAAATTATTTCAGGAATTACATTCACACCGTCTCCACCAACAGTTACATTTTTTGGAAAAGCAGGTGTTACTATTGTTTATCCTTAAACAATTACTAACAATTCGGGCGTTTGAAATGTAAAAAGGTGTAAAACATTTTTTAATACTAATAAAAAATATTCCAGGGTTAATATTAGTCATCAATAGGTATAAAAAATTCTAATCCTCCAAATAATATAAATAAAACAATCCATACTGTTAATATTAGACACGTGCATCCTAAGCATTGTTTTATGTTATAAGTAATATTGCATTTATAAGTAGGTTCTACTGAAGCTAACTCACGTGCAATAGTAAATGGTTCTGGATCATTTATTAGAATTGCATCACTAACATGAATAACATTTCCATGATATATTGGGTTTATAGTAATTTGATCACAATCATTCATTGATAACTAATTTAAATTAATATATAAAGTAGTTATGTCTATAAATAGTTTTAAACATTTGTAGTCTGTGTTTGTATTACAATATTTTTCTTTGAGCATCCTCTCTTGTGAGCTGATATACCCTTCAATGAGGAAGAAGTATATATGTTGCAAATCTCACAAGTAAATGCTCCAGTTTTTTGAACAGAAGCAAATTTGGTAGAAAGATATTTTTCAAGACCAGAGAACTTCATATCATCAAGCTGTCCAAGCATTTTCTTGTTGTAATCCTTCATTAATGTGGATAGTGCTTCTTTTTGAGTTGCAAAAATCTGAAATTCTTTATTTATATCTTCCAATGTTTCTTTTGGAATACTATTTTCTTCCTCGTCGGCGTTAAGATCATTCAATTTGGTTGAAAGAGTATCAATAACATCTATTGCAATCTGTATTTTTTCCCTACTATATTCAACATTATGTATATAAACTAAAACGTTGCCCTTGTGAAATTCAATATGATAATTAGGTTTTGATGTAATACCAGTATGCTGAGAAAGAAATATACCGTGACACCCTTGTTCATTTATATCACGAATAAATTTTTTAACTTCTTCGGGTTCAACATTATGATCATATGCTTTATTTTCAAAAAGTATTGTGGGCTTTTGATCTCTCTTCATAATAAAGTCGCCAGAAGCCTTTTGTCCAGTTGTATTAATAATTTCTGCAACTGGAAACATTTGTGTTAAAATAAGGTTAAGTTGGTTTTCGCCAAACTTACCCTTATGACTAGAGTTACGGTAACGGTTTAAGAACTCTCCAAGTTCCCCAAAAATCTTTTCTTGGGTAACCAGGGAAGAAGAGGAAGAATCTTTAAGGTTGCAAAGACTAGAATTTATTCTTTCTTCGCTTGCAGAAATAAAAGAAAAAATAGGTTGTTGAACAGTTTGAAACATTTGAGAAGTTTTTGTATCAAAATTAACCATAAATTCAGCAAAAGATTCCGCATTCATAGTTGTCATAAGTTTATTTGTGTCAGCTGAAATAGATGCCTGAAATGTGTGAATAGTATCGTATATTTTTTTATAGAAAGCTTCATTACTTCTAGGAACAATATCGTTTAGTATTAAATTTGTCTTATCTATTAGAAGAGCATTATTCTTTTCAATAAGAGTTGCAAGCTTATCCATTGTATTTGTTTGAACAATATTTTTAACATCTTCTGTATATTCTTTCTTTAAGTCTACAAATTTTAATAACATATTAGTACTAATGTCGTTATTCATTCTTCCTACAGAATCGTTGAGTGATTTGATTTTGGTGTTGAGTTCTGTAACAGAAGTGAGAATTTGAGAATTAACTGAAGCATTTAATGTACTTGACATGTCAGTAATAAGTTTTTCCATGAGATCAATAAAAACTAGATTGACAGCTTCAAAGTTAATATTAGGATTGTCTTTATAAAATTTTAGTATGCGTTTATTTGCCGTTTCAAGCTTAGTTGACATATATTATTAATAAGGAAGAAGATTTAAGTAGTTTGTTGCAAAATTGTATTTACAGTTGTAATTTCCTAAATTAGAATTGTAAATAGAAAAATTTGTAAATTACAGTTGTAATTTTGTAAATTAGAATTGTAATTAGAAAAATTTGTAAATTACAGTTGTAATTTTGTAAATTAGAATTGTAA
>Ga0209188_1000124_pt1 | contig 88962 bp, 99 predicted proteins | sample C_130625_EF_Meta_FD_187307 | JGI IMG/M metagenome (GOLD analysis project Ga0209188, IMG submission 187307) | Freshwater microbial communities from Lake Croche, Canada to study carbon cycling - C_130625_EF_MetaG (SPAdes) (version 2) | ecosystem: Environmental > Aquatic > Freshwater > Lake...
CGTCATCAATTTTTACCGCTTCAAGAACTTGTAAAAGATCTTGATCAGCATAAGGAATATGACGATCTAATTTGTCTGGCTTACCGGGAAATAAAGCTGTGTATCTTTCTTGCGGCGATTGGACTGTGCGCCAATCTAATTTGGGACTGCATGCCGCCAGAAGAAACAAAGCCGCTAATATAGTTGCGACTTTAAAGAACCCTCTAAACAACCCCAACTCCATGAGCTTGTTGATCTGCGTGATAGCTTGAGCGCACCATCGCGCCCACAGCAGCATGTGAGAAGCCCATGGCATAGGCCCTTTCCTCAAACATACTAAATACATCTGGATGTACATAGCGTGTAACGGGCAAATGATGTCCTGATGGTGCTAGATACTGCCCAATAGTGAGCATATCGATATTGTGCTCACGCATATCACGCATCACTTCTAAAATCTCTTCATCTGTTTCGCCGAGACCGACCATCAAACCACTCTTAGTAGGAATATGTGGGAAGCGCTCTTTAAAGTCTTTTAAGAGTTTTAGGGAATGTAAGTAGTCAGCGCCAGGTCTGGCTTGTTTATACAAACGCGGCACAGTTTCTAGGTTGTGATTCATTACATCGGGCAAGCCACTGGGTGCATGCTCATCAAATATATCCAATGCCTTATCAAGACGCCCACGAAAATCCGGGACTAGTACCTCAATACGAGTGTTGGGCGAAAGAGCGCGCGATTGAGAAATGCAATCCACATAATGCATTGCGCCACCATCTCGCAGATCATCACGATCTACACTAGTGATCACGACATAACTCAACTTGAGTGCGGCAATTGTGCGGGCTAAATTAGCCGGCTCTTTTATATCGAGGGGATCTGGTCTGCCGTGGCCCACATCGCAAAAAGGGCAACGACGGGTACATTTATCACCCATGATCATGAAGGTGGCAGTACCCTTACCAAAACATTCGCCAATATTCGGGCAGCTAGCTTCCTCACAAACAGTCACTAACTCGTTCTCGCGCAAAATCTTTTTGATTTCAGAAAAACGGGAATTGTTAGAGGCAGCTTTCACCCGAATCCAATCCGGCTTTTTTAATACCTCTTGAAGAGGAATAATTTTGATCGGAATACGCGCAGTCTTCTCGCTCGACTTTTGTTTGCGTGATGCGTCGTAATTGAGGTCTTGGCGGGCCTCAATAGCGGGATTAGTGTCTGGCTTATTTGTAGTCATGATGGCATTAGTTGCTTTTGTAAATGCTGCAAAAGCCTTTGGCTAATAGTATCTACATTGTCCTTGATCCCAAGAGTTTGCATATCAACCGTCTTTAAACCCTCATAACCACAAGGGTGGATACGCTTAAATGCCTCCAAATCAGTAGCTACATTTAAGGCTAAGCCATGATAGGAGCAGCTTTTGGAGACTTTAAGCCCTAAGGCAGCAATCTTGGCACCAACCCACTCTGGCGGCACTCCTGTCTGATTAGAGACATAGATTCCTGGTGCGCCTGATTGTCTCTCAGCCTCAATGCCAAAGTCAGCCAGAGTATCAATAACAGCTTGCTCTATTCGAGATACCAATTCTTTGACAAAAATCCCTAAGCGCCGCAGATCAAGCAAAAGATAGACCACAATTTGACCGGGTCCGTGATATGTAATCTCACCACCACGATCGACTTGAACGAGCGGGATTTGATTGCTGGGTGAATGTAAGTTACCCGCATCTCCAGCGAGACCTAGAGTAAAAACAGGGGGGTGCTCTAAAACCCAAATCTCATCTGCTGTATCGCTAGTACGTTCTTTAGTAAATACCTGCATTGCCTCATACGTTGATGCGTAATCCGCTAATCCAAGGCGCTTTACTAAGGCTGACATACGTCTAATTACAAAACTATGCTAACTAATGGATGAGTAGATAGTGTTCTATACAATTCATCTAATTGCTCACGACTAGTTGCAGTAATTGGCAAAGTAATTCCTAAATAATTTCCATCCTTAGAGGGCCGCTGCTCAACCTTAGTTTCATCGAAGGTAGGGTCAAACTGTTTGGCAATATGTACTATCGCAGGAAGGTACTCTGGATTAGCTTTGCCCATCACCTTAATAGGAAACATTGACGGGTACTCAATGAGTGATTTTTCTTCAGCCATATGTTCTTTCTATTTTTACCTTTTATTTCAAATTACTTGCGGTGATCTGGCATACCCAACCAAGCGCCAGTAATAATATTTCGGATGCAATGTAAGCGACGATGGAAAAAATGATCAGCGCCAGGAACGACCTGCACAGTAAGCTCTTGGGGGCGTGCCCAATCCAAAACATCAATCAAGGGAATGGTCTCATCTAATTCGCCATGAATCAAAATCGTATTGGCAGGCACTTGAGCTAGCATCCATTTGCCAGCAGCGCTACCCACCATCACAAGGCGCTCGGCTGGACGGCCCAAGTCAGCAAGCCTTTGAACTAAATGACTACCAACAAAGCTTCCAAAAGAAAATCCTGAGACTACCAAAGGCAAGGTAGTGGCGTTTGCAACCCAAGACTGATTTGCGGTTGCCTCAAATGCGCTCCAGCTAGATGGTGCTTGCATCCAATCAGTGACATGTAGTAAGTCCTCTAACTCTCCAATGCCATCATCATGAACGCCTTCAGTCCCACCTACTCCACGAAAGTTTGGGCGCACACTTACGTAACCCAATTGATTAAAAGCACGCGCCATCGTTTGGGCAACTTTGTTATCCATCGTTCCACCCATTAATGGATGTGGATGAGCCACTAGAGCCAAACCACGAATAGCAAATGTAGGATCATTTTTTAATTCATCCGGAAGATCAATGGACATTTCTATTGATCCAACAATGCCTTGAATCTGAATTATTTTTGTGCGGCTATTCATATCAATACTTTCAATTCTTTTAATCACTAAGTCAATTGCAAGCGCTCTACTGGGCGACCTTCGATTAAATGAGATTGAATAATTTCCTCAACGTCATCCGTATCGACAAAGGTATACCAAATACCTTCCGGATAAATAACCATGACTGGCCCATCAGAGCATCGATCTAAGCATCCAGCTTTATTCACGCGAATCTTTCCAGGACCCGCAAGACCGAGCTCTTTCACTCTCTTTTTTGCGTAGTCAAATAAAGCAAAGGCATTGTGCTGGTCACAGCACTCCTCACCATTGCTGCGTTGATTTAAACAAAAGAATAAGTGGTGTGAAAAGCTCATAGAAAAATTATATTCATCAATGTTTCGGTTTAGGGTCTATGGCGCTACGTATCATCCAAATAAGAGCCAGAGGTAACCATACTACTGAAACCCACTGCATCAGCTCATTAAAGTGCAATAAGCGTCCTTGGTACCAATGCCTGAGTGTCAATATAAAGTAGGGATTGTCAGGTAAAACGTTGACTGCGATTGTGGTGCCAAGCAAGCAGATCAAGGCTAAGCAGAACTTTACTCTTGAATCAAAACGCAATGTCCATCTCAATAAAAGACTCCCTAATATCATTCCCCAGAATGCGCCCGCCGTTAGCCAGATCAGACTGAACTCGGCGCCAAACTGTAATGCGGTAAATAGAGTCTTAATTAACACTGTCAGACCAAGCAGTCCGTTGAGAATGCGCCACTGTGGCGCCTTGGCACGCATCCCTAATGAAAGTAACAATGCAATCCCAAGCCAACATAAAGATGTGATGATCGTCTCTTGGATGACATGATTCATTACCAAAGTGCCCCAATCTACGGAGCCAAATATGGCATGGCCCCATACGCCTGTACCAAGCCAAGAACTTTGAGGATAAATCTGTGACCAAGGAAATAATAAGAACAAAGCACACGCCGCCCAATTGAGGCCAAACCATTGATCGAAACGCCGACGGATTGCACTACCAGACAGCCACTGAGGCCCAAGGGGAATAGCCAGCAAGCCTCCCAATAAGCCACCCAGACTATTGGCCCACCAATCCATCTGACTCGGTATGCGAGTAGGCAACCAGGATTGCAAAGTCTCTACACCTAGCGCTAGAGCAGCACTTAAGCCTAGGGCGATGCCAAGCGCAACGTAATTACGCCATCTTGGATAGGCAGCAAACACCACCAAAAATCCAAAAGGGATGTATGCCAGGATATTGACCGATACATCAAATAGAGTGAAAAACCGAGGTAAAGGAGCATCTATCCAGGCCCAAGCGGCAATACCGTTCTGGAAATCAAAATCAAAGGGATTCAGGCTCACATATAGAATCAAGAGCGCATAACTGAAACTCATAGCCCGAGCCAATGGCATAGCCTGAAGAGGCCATACCAACTTTCGGGGTCGTTGATCTTTTTGATCCATCACACAATTTTAGGTCAGACCTTTCTACAATGGCGGAATGACTGCAAATTGCATCCTTGAATGCGTTATCGAGACTAAATCAACTAACGATGATCTATTGGTACGCTGGCGTGCTGGCGAACTCATAGACCCGGTAGCTCGTATTGCCCACAAACAAACCGCTGGTAAAGGGAGAGCTGGTCGAGCATGGATTGCTAACCCAGATGACTCGCTATGCTTTTCTCTGGCATTCCCATTCAAAAGAACGCCTGCCGAGTTGAGCGGACTCGGCTTGATAGTTGGCTTAGCAGTTGTATTCGGCATTGCGCAAGCTTGCGATCTGAGCGAGGCAGAACTTAGAGCGGCTGGTTTACGCCTCAAATGGCCTAATGACTTATTACTCAATAACAGCAAACTTGGCGGCATTCTCATTGAGGGTGGGCAAACTAAAGCGGGTGATCCCACTTGGATGATTATTGGTGTCGGTATTAACTTGCGCAACGCAGATGTGATTGAGACAAATCTCGATGGTGGACTCAAAGTGGGTGCACTTACGCAACTCACAAAATCAGTGCCCGATGTCGAGTACCTTTGGCTCAAATTAATAGCCTCACTTGAACACCATCTCGCAGAATTTGATCTGCATGGATTCAAGCCCTACCAAGAGCATTGGATGCAGTGGGACGCCTATCGAGACCAGTCTGTGTGCATTTCTGGTACTGGCAAAGATCCCATATATGGCACCGCTAATGGCGTAGATGAAACTGGGGCATTACTGTTGCAGCAAGATCACAACACAATTGCAATTCATGCAGGCGATGTTTCATTGCGGATTCAATCATGAGCCTTTATTTATTTTTCGATGTTGGTAATACGCGTCTCAAATGGGCAGCCGTTGAATCCACTCAAAATCCAAGTACTCAACAAAAAAAATTATGGGCATACTCAGGCTCTATTAGTAGCAAGTCTTTGCAGTCTCCCGAACATCGTGCTGAATTAGCAGACTATATTGCCAAAACTCTACCAAAGCCCGCAGCCATTGGGTTTTGTTGCGTAGCTGGGCAAGAGGCAATCATGAACCTCAAATCATTATTCCCGCAATGGAACGATGTGCAGTGGCAGGAGTTGAAGGGTGACAGCGTTTACACGGGGATGCGTAGCCAGTACCAAGATCCCAGCAAGCTCGGTGCCGATCGATGGGCCACCCTGATAGGTGCCCGAGCACTATCAAAGAAAAATACCTTGATTGTGAATGCTGGTACTGCCACCACGATTGATCTTCTAGGGTCAAATGGTATGCATTACGGCGGATGGATTTTGCCTGGACTTGGATTAATGCAGACCAGTTTGGCAAACAATACTGCGCAGCTCGATTTAGCCACACGCTCAGAGCATTATGGTTTTGGCACAAGCACGAATGATGCAATTATTGGTGGTTGTGATGCAGCGCAAGTGGGAGCAATCCTTTACGGCATTCAGCACGCAAAAGAAATGAATATTCCTGTTGAAAAAATTTGGGTTGATGGTGGCAATGCCAAAATCTTAGCCAAAGAAATTACACAGAGCAATTTACCGGCTAAGGAAGTACTTGAGGTAACAGAGGGGTTGGTGTTGCGAGGTATTTGGGCATGGCTGCTACAGAATCTTTAAGAACGGATCTTACCTAAGAGGCTAGTAGTTGAGCGCTCATATAAGAACGGTATCGCGACCGCTTTACCACCCCAACTTTTTACTAAATGTGTTTCAGCTAGCGTATCAATCTCATAATCGCCGCCCTTAACGTAAATATCAGGGCGAATCTTTTCAATGAGATTGACTGGCGTTTGTTCGGCAAACAACACTGCCATATCTACACTCTCAAGTGCAGCCAAAAGAGCCTGACGATCAGTTTCAGTGTTAATGGGTCTGTCATCGCCTTTACCCAACATCTTTACTGAAGCATCTGAATTAACACCCACCACTAAACTAGCGCCCAAAGCACGCGCCTGAGCTAAATAGCTGGCGTGCCCACGATGCAAAATATCGAAGACCCCATTGGTAAATACCAATGGCCTAGGAAGCTTCGCCAAACGATCAGCAAGCTGTGCTGGTGGGCAGACTTTGGCCTCGAAAGCGGGTGGTGGCAAATCGGTCATGACTCAATATTAAAGGTAATCATGGAAGGTCAGCGATATTAGCCAGAATGTCTTAGACTTGGGCTCTATTCAGTGAAATGTAAAGGTGCACCATGCCCCGCTATTTAATGACTCTCCTATTTGGGCTATTTGCCCTTCTGTCAGGCATCCAGCCTGCATTGGCTGCGCCTAGTTGCAGCCCTTTACTTTCACATACCTTTCCCCGCCTTCAAGACGAGGCGCCACAAAGTCTTTGCCAATATCAAGGCAAAGTTATCTTGGTTGTGAATACGGCAAGTTTCTGCGGGTTTACGAGTCAATATGAGGGTCTTGAGAAGCTCTATGCCAAGTACAAAGATCAAGGCTTTGTAGTTTTAGGTTTCCCCTCCAATGACTTTGGTCAACAGGAACCTGGTAGCAATAAAGAAATTGCCGATTTCTGCAAAAATACATACGACGTGAAATTTCCGATGTTCGCCAAAAGTGTAGTTTCGGGCAATAACCCCAACCCCTTATTTAAGATGTTGATTGCTAAAACAGGCACAACTCCTAAATGGAATTTTTATAAATATTTAATAGATCGTAATGGCAATGTGGTTGATTCATTTGGCAGCATGACTAAACCGAGCAGTAGTAGCATTACCGGCCAAATTGAAAAGCTATTAGGAGAAAAGGCGCAGTGAGTAAAAAACGCATAGCGATTGTTGGCGCAGGTATTTCCGGATTGGGGTGTGCTTACGCATTAAGACAGCATCCAGAATTTGAAGTTACCTTATATGAGGCAGGCAATCACATTGGTGGCCATAGCAATACGGTAGACCTCACTTGCAGTATTCATGGGAAAGAAATCACACATGGTGTAGACACTGGCTTCTTAGTCTTCAATCGCAAAACATATCCGCGTCTTGTAAGACTATTTGAAGAAATTCAAGCGCCAATAGCACCCTCTGAAATGTCTTTTTCTGTCTCTATTGATGCCTCGGGGAAATCTGGAGAAAAGAAAAAGATTGAATGGGCAGGCAATGACATTAATTCTTTTTTTGGCCAACGATCCAATCTTCTTTCGCCATCATTTTGGAGAATGGCTTATGACATCTTGCGCTTTAACCGCCTGGCTACTTCACTCGCGCAACAACAAATTGAAGCCGGTCATTTATATAAAGAGCCTGACCAAAAGATTGCAGACTTTTTAAAACGTCATCGTTTTAGTCAAAGCTTTAAGGAGAATTATTTTCTCCCGATGATTGGTGCTATCTGGTCATGCTCAGTTGAGCAGATGCTGGAGTTCCCAATTCAAACAATGGTGCGTTTTTGCCATAACCATGGCTTACTGCAAATTCAAAATCGCCCACAATGGCTAACTATCAAGGGTGGCTCACGTGAGTATGTCAAGCGCATTGTTGCAGCGCTTGAAAAACACCATATCACCATTAAGCGTGAGTGTGTCTTGCGCGTTAATACTAATCAGAATAATGAACCTGTTGAGGTGATCAGCCAGTCTGGCTCAGCTTACTTTGACGAGGTCATCATGGCTTGCCATAGTGATCAGTCACTAGATTTAGTGCATGGCATTGATCAACAAGCCAGAAACATTCTTGCTGCAGTTCCATACCAGAAGAACCGTGCAATTTTGCATACAGACATTCGATTCTTGCCTGAGGCGAAACGCTGCTGGGCCGCATGGAACTACACCGCCAAATCTGGTGACAAACCAAATACAAAGCAACACGTCAGCGTTAATTACTTAATTAATCGCCTTCAACCACTACCAGCTCAACTTCAAGATACGGAAATTATTGTTAGCTTAAATCCTGCAGAAGAACCTGATCCAAATCTAGTTCATCAAGAGATTCATTATTCTCATCCGGTTTTTGATATGAGCGCAATTCAAGCGCAGAAGGAGCTACCTTTAATTCAAGGAAGTGCATCTATTTGGTATTGCGGCGCATGGACAGGATTTGGATTTCATGAGGACGGCCTACGCTCCGGCGAATTGGTAGCAGAAGCCTTGATTGAAAGCATTCGTCAACCCATTAAAACAAAACAAGATGTTTAATTAATGCTAGATGCCAAGATTAACTTTGGAGTAGTAAAACACCAGCGCTTTCGACCCGCTAAAAATGCATTTGGCTATGGCGTATTTACTGTCTCCATTCCTATGCGCGCCCGTGATACCAACCCGAATCTACTCAATCAAAATGGATTAAGGGATAACCGCTGGGGTCTTTGCTCATTCTATGATAAAGATCATGGTTTAGGAGAGGCAAATAGCCTTGCGTGGATCGAAAAGATCCTGGCTGAGAATCATGTCAAAAATATTGATGGAGAAATTTGGCTTCAGACTTTCCCAAGAGTACTAGGATATGTATTTAATCCAGTGAGTTTTTGGATCTGCACACGAGCTGATGGCAAAGTACAAGCCGTGCTTGCTGAAGTAAACAATACATTTGGTGAACGTCATTGCTATTTGCTACATAAAGATTCTGGCGAAGAACTATATTCTGGTGAAACGCTGACCAGTAAAAAAGTGTTTCATGTCTCACCATTTTGTGAAATACGAGGCGATTATCACTTCCGCTTTTTATTCCCTAAAGATAGTAGTAGCCGGAAAAATAATGTCTGTCGCATTGAACTACATGAGGACGGCCTACCCCTAATCAATACAAGTATTAGCGGTATCAGTCGCCCACTGAGCGAAGCCAATATCTTTTTGGCACTGCTACGCTATCCCTTAATGAGTCTTGGTGTAATCTTCCGTATCCATTGGCAAGCATTGAAACTATGGGTAAAAGGTGTACCCTTTCACTCAAAACCTAAACCACCAGAACTTGAAGTCAGTAGATGAACCGCCCCGGACAATCCCTTCTTTCCAGATTGAGCTTTTCTCGCCCACAAGAGCGAGATAACGCTTCGCCGCAACACCAAATTAAGACTAAGGCACTCCTAACGCTCCTGACAAAGCTCAGCAGCGGCTATTTAAAGCTCACCCTCCCCAATGGCGAGAAGCGCGAGTTTGGCATTCAAGGTGATTCATTGCATGCTGAAATCCATATCCTGGAATGGTCTGTCTTTAAAGAGATCATGTCTCATGGAGATATTGGATTTGCTGAGAGCTATATCCAAGGTAAATGGAATACGCCAGATCTCAAAGCACTCCTTGATCTAGCGATACGTAATCGTACTATTTTAGAAAAGGCTATCTACGGTAATTGGTACGGATCTATCTTCTATCGCCTAAAGCACTGGCTACGAGATAACAGTAAAGCGGGTAGCCGTAAAAATATCCACGCACATTACGACTTGGGTAACGCTTTCTATACGCTTTGGCTTGATCCTACGATGAGCTACTCTAGTGCTTGGTTTGCAGAAGGCGATAAGCAAGCTTTAGCGGATGCTCAGCGAGCGAAGATTAGACGCATCCTCGACTCTTTGAAAACTGGACCGGGGACTCATATCCTAGAGATTGGCTGTGGCTGGGGTGGAGTCATGGAAGAATCACTTCGTAGCAATAAAGCGATTACTGGCCTAACCTTGTCCATAGAACAAAAAGCGTTTGCAGAACAGCGCTTAGCTACAGTACAAACGCAATTATCGAATCCTCCAGCATTTGAAGTTCGCCTTCAGGATTATCGCGACTGCCAAGAAAAATTTGATGGCATCGCTTCAGTAGAAATGTTTGAGGCTGTTGGCGAGAAGCATTGGCCCGAGTATTTTGAAACTATTGCTCATTGCCTTAAAGCGGGTGGCAAAGCCTGTATCCAAACCATTGTAATTGCGGACGATCTATTTGATCGCTACCGTCGCAATACTGACTTTATTCAACAGTATGTTTTTCCTGGCGGCATGCTTCCCTCGAGAGCAAGCTTTAAAGCAAGCGCCGCTAAAGCTGGCCTACAAATTGAAGATGAGTTTGCGTTCGGCAGAGATTACGCAAAAACCCTTTGCATGTGGCGTGATAGCTTTAATCACAGACTTCAAGAGGTACGCCAGCTAGGCTTTGATGAAGCCTTTATCCGCCTGTGGAATTTCTACCTTATGTATTGTGCTGCCGGTTTTACTGAACGCAATATCGACGTGGTGCAATTCACCTTGAGCCATCAACCCCCACCAGCATCTTCCAACTCCCCAAATACATGAAACAACTAGGCATCGAACACTTCTCTGGAACAAGAGTCTGGGTTATTGGCGCATCGAGCGGTATTGGTGAAGCTTGTGCAAAAGCACTCATTCTGAAGGGGGCTAAGGTTGCGATTTCAAGTCGCAGGGTAGAGCGCTTAAACCTGATTGCTCTTAATGGAACCAATGATCAAACTCTCGTTATTCCATTAGATGTTACGAATGATACAGAGCTCCAGAATGGTTATCAAACTATTTTGACTGCTTGGGGTGGAATAGATCTTCTCTTATTTGTATCCGGTATGTATGTACCACTTCGCGCAGATCATTTTGATATCCAAGTTGCAGAAAAAACCATTGATGCAAATCTTCTAGGACCTATGAGGGCAGTCGCATTAGTGGTACCCGAGATGCTCAAGGCACAATCTGGACACATCGCTATCGTTGGCAGTGTTGCAGGCTATAGCGGCCTACCAAAAGCTTTAGCCTATGGCCCAAGCAAAGCTGCCATTATCAATTTTTGCGAGAACTTGTATTACGACTTACTGCCCACTGGAGTGAGCGTGCATATGATCTCTCCTGGATTTGTGGCAACAGAAGCTACTGCACAAAATGATTTTGAAATGCCAGCCTTAATTAGCGCTGAAGAAGCAGCAAATGAGATATTGATGGGTATTCAGAAGGGGGAATTTGACATTCATTTCCCTAAGCGCTTCTCCAGATTCTTAAAATTTCTTAGAATTTTGCCTTACCCAATGTACTTTTGGATTGTGCGCCGCTTCGTCAAAATTTAAACAGTGCACTTATTGAGAGTGCTGCTTAAAATTACTGCTCGTGATTTCTATTTATATTTATCTTTACGGATCTTCTCTTCTAAGTAATCCATTACAGCGATTGCTTTAGCCTTAGATCCGGCGATGGACGGTGATGTCACGTACTTACCTTGCATCACAATCGTCGGCACTCCATCAATTCGATAAGCTTCAGTCAGTTGTTTCGCTGCTCGGGCTTTTGAAACCACTGCAAAGGAGCGATAGGTCGCCAAGAAAGTATTACGATCGATTCCTTGTGAAGCTACCCAATCTGCAATTTCTGGTTCAGTTAAAAGGCGCTTATTCTCTTTATGCATCGCATACATGACTTTTTCATTAAGAGCATCACCTTTGCCCATTGCCTCTAAGGCATAGAACAACTGGCTATGAGGCAGGAAATCATCACGAAATGCAACAGGGACTCTTTTAAAGACGACATCCTTAGGTTGACGTTTTACCCAAGCACTCAACTCTGGCTCAAAGTCATAGCAATGGGGGCAACCGTACCAAAAGAATTCAATAACCTCTACTTTGCCCTTGGTCTCGACTGGCTGAGCAATAGGCAATATCCGATAATCAAAACCTTCTTCTATTTTTTGACCTTGCGCGCTAGCAAAACCACTTAATGAAAGAAGGGCTAAAAATGTAATGAATCTTTTGCTAAATGAAATCATGATTTGCTGGATTTAATTAAAGTTGGTTTAATGCCAATGCCGCTCAATTTGTCGCGTACTGAGTTGCTCTCCTCAACGCTGTTATATGGGCCCACACGGACGCGCCAAAGCGTATTGCCATCACTAGTCACTTCGCTTAGCTGCGCCTGAATTCCTTGAATGGCTAAGTTGGCTTTTTGTGCATCCGCATCAGCACGCTTATTGAACGCGCCCACTTGCAAGAAATAGATAGAGTCTGATTTTGCTGTAGGGGATGCATCGGCTGGCTTATCAGCAGTTTTCTTGCCATTTACCAAGTCGCCAATTGGATCTGCTGAAACAGGAGCAGGTGATTTACCCTGAAGTGGTTTATTTAAATCAATCGGCTCAGCTGGAGCAGCCGGCTCCCCTTCCGCTGGCGCTGCTGAGGGCTTAATAGTCAATGGCAAGCTAGGGGCACGCATGCCTGGTCTTTCTTGGGGGGTATTTTTTGATAGATAAAAGGCGATCACAAAAGCAATACCAAGACCAACCCCAAGGCCCAAAATAAAGCCAAGAATAGTACCGCCATATTGTCCATTTTTACTATCGACGGGGCTAGTTTGTTGATTCGGTGTTTTCATCATTTCCTCATCTTACATCCACACTTCATACCCCGCCATTACATCTTTGCTGGCGCAGATACCCCAAGTACTTTTAGGCCATTTTGCAATACTTGGCGGGTTGCTAGAAGCAAGGCAAGGCGCGCCTGCTTCAGATTCTGATCATCTACTAATACGCGATCGGCGTTATAGAAAGTATGGAAGTCACCCGCTAAATCACGCAGATAAAAAGCCAATGCATGAGGAGTCAATTCTTCTGCGGCAGCAGTCAGCACCTCTGGATATTCTGCCAAACGACGCAGCAAATGATCAGAAGCTTTGCTTTGCAAGAGTGACAAATCAGCCTGCGCCAAATCAGATGTTTGTCCACCCCATTGCTGCAAGATTGAGCTAATCCGCGCATGCGCATATTGAACATAGAACACTGGGTTCTCATCGTTCTGCTGCAAGGCTAAATCAATATCAAAAACAAATTCGGTATCGGCTTTACGAGAGATTAAGAAAAAGCGCACTGCATCGCGGCCACGCTGTAATGCAAACTCTTTTTCTTCGGGTGTCATTTCTGGAGTAACGCCACCAGACCATTCGACCAAATCACGTACGGTTACATAGGATCCGGCGCGCTTAGAGATTTTCACTTCTTCACCATTACGCATCACAGTAACCATTTTATGCAGCACATAATCTGGATAGGTTTTGGGAATATCCCAACCGCGCTTTTGCGCTACACCCTGCAAGCCTGAACGAACACGCGCAATCGTGCCGTGGTGATCGCTGCCCTGCACATTGATGACTTTCTCAAAACCGCGATTCCACTTGCTAGTGTGATACGCAACATCAGGTACAAAATAAGTAAAGCTACCATCAGACTTACGCATCACGCGGTCTTTATCGTCACCATCATCGGTACTCTTTAACCAGAGAGCGCCTTCAGACTCATATGTCTTGCCAATGCTCTGCAAATCGCTGACGATTTGAGCAACGCTACCATCGGTATACAAAGAAGATTCTAAGTAATAGCAATCAAATTTCACACCGAAAGTTTTTAAATCAATGTCTTGTTCATTACGCAAATATGCAACCGCAAATTGACGAATTGCTTCAATATCATCTTTAAATTCTGCAGAAGCTTTAAATGATTCAGCAATTTCTGCAATATATTCACCGTTATAAGCTTGCTCAGGCCACTTGACATCACCAGGCTTTAAGCCCTGCAAGCGTGCTTGTACTGATAAGGCTAGATTCGCAATCTGGACACCCGCATCGTTGTAATAAAACTCACGGTGAACTTTGATCCCTTGAGTCGCTAATAAATTCGCCAAGGCATCACCCAGTGCTGCTTGTCTACCATGACCAACATGCAATGGGCCAGTTGGATTAGCAGAAACAAACTCAATCATGGCGCTTTGGGCAGAGCCAGCAATTGGGGCAGACTCTCCAAAATGGGGTCCAGTAGAAAGTATCTCTTTAACTACCGAAGTCTTGGCAGCGTTACTGAGGCGGAAATTAATAAAGCCAGGGCCAGCGATTTCACAGGATGCAATGAGCTCATGAAAACCTGCTTGTTTCTGCAAGCACTCCACTAAGGCCTGCGCAAGTTCGCGTGGATTGAGCTTCCAAGCCTTAGAAAGCTGGAGGGCAATATTACAAGCGACATCGCCGTGATCAACAGCCTTGGGACGCTCTAGACGCGGGGCAGGCACTTCGCCTAGGCCGCGTTCCTGAGCCAAACCAGCAAGGGTATTGCTCAACATTTCAATTAAACGATTTTTATTGGTCGACAACATAGATAAGTGAGTTTATCAGGTGGTAAGCTGTCGAAATGATCTATCAATTTCGCTCAAAAGCTGGTCCAGACGTCATCATGCTGGCGGATCTGACTAAACGAATTTTTGATATTTTGGGGCTCCCCTTGGAGCCTCGCGGCATCCTTACGGTAGCGCAACTCCCAGCACTCATTACCGCTCTTGAAACCGCCATCCTCAAAGACCTTGAGGAACGAACTAAAGCAAGTGATGAGGCCGAGAATGGGGCTGAGAAGCCAAAGTTAGCTGATCGGCTTGGACAGCGCGCCTATCCATTCCTGGAGCTCATGAAGCAGGCTAAAGCTAAAGATGAACCCGTTATGTGGGGGGTTTAATCCAGCAGGCTTGCTAGTTGACGACGGGTATCCTCGATACTTTGACCGCGGCGCTTAGCCAGGTCTTCCACCTGATCGACCGATAGCTTGCCCACATTGAAGTAGCGCGCATCTGGATGAGCCAAATAGAAACCGCTCACGCTAGAGGCTGGATTCATTGCCATGGACTCAGTCAATGTCATACCGATATCTTCAGAACCAATAACGCGTAACAAATCTTCTTTAACCTCATGCGCAGGGCAAGCAGGATAACCAGGCGCCGGACGAATACCACGGTATTCCTCATTGATCATCTGATCATTGGTCAAAATCTCATCAGTTGCATAACCCCAAAGATCGGTACGGACACGATGGTGCATGAGTTCAGCAAAAGCTTCTGCTAAACGATCAGCCAAGGCCTTTAACATAATGGCACTGTAATCATCATGCTTTGCCTGAAACTCAGCCACTTTCTTTTCAACACCATGACCTGTTGTGACAGCAAAACATCCAAGGTAATCAGCAACGTGAGAGTCCTTGGGCGCAACATAATCGGCCAAGCAACGATTAGGTCTACGAATACCATCCACAACCGGACGCTCAGACTGTTGACGCAAGTTATGCCATACAAATAAGGGATGCTCGCGCGCTTCATCGCTATACAAAACAATGTCGTCACCAACTGTATTAGCTGGATAGAAAGCAACCACAGCATCAGCCTGTAGCCACTGGCCTTTAATCAGTTTATCGAGCAAGGCTTGAGCATCTGCAAATACCTTGCGCGCCTCAACCCCAACAATTTCATCATCCAAAATTGCTGGAAACTTACCAGCTAAATCCCAGGTCTGAAAGAACGGTGTCCAGTCGATATATTTAGCAATATCACTCAGTGCAAAGTTTTTAAATACACGACGACCAATAAACTTTGGCTTTTCTGGAACATAAGTAGACCAGTCAATCATCTCGCGATTCTTGCGAGCTGCCTCTAAAGAGATAGTTGGCGCAGCCTTCTTGTTCGCATGCTGCTCACGAATGCGTACATAGTCATCACGCATATCTTGAATAAATTTTTTGGCGCTTTCATCGGACAGCAAGCTAGAAGCTACTGAAACTGAACGCGATGCATCAGGCACATAGACTACTGGGCCATCGTAATGCGGCGCAATCTTCACTGCGGTATGAACGCGTGAAGTGGTTGCACCCCCAATCATCAATGGAATTTGACGCTCACGGAACCAATCATCACGTTGCATCTCTTGAGCAACATAAGTCATCTCTTCTAGCGAAGGTGTAATCAGGCCAGATAAGCCAACAATATCGGCATTCTCTTCTTTAGCGCGCTTCAGAATCTCAGCGCAAGGAACCATTACACCCATGTTAGCTACTTCGAAGTTATTACATTGCAGAACAACAGTCACAATATTTTTACCAATGTCATGGACGTCACCCTTCACAGTCGCCATCACAATCTTACCTTTGGCTTTGGCTTCGCCGCCAGCAGCAATATGTTGACGTTTCTCTTCCTCAATGTATGGAATCAAAATAGCAACGGCTTGTTTCATTACGCGAGCGCTCTTCACCACTTGAGGCAAAAACATTTTGCCGGCACCAAACAAGTCGCCAACCACATTCATACCATCCATCAGCGGACCTTCAATCACTTCGATTGGTCTGCCGCCTGCACCCATGATTTCAGCGCGTAGCTCCTCAGTATCTTCTTCAATGAAAGTCGTCATACCATGTACTAGAGCATGGGTTAAGCGCTCACGAACCGGTGCCTTACGCCAAACTAGGTTCTCAACTTGCTTAGCGCCACCACCTTTAAATTCATCGGCAATATCCAGCAAACGTTCAGTTGGCGTCTTGCCATCTTTTTCTTTAAAACGATTCAGGACAACGTCCTCAACTCGCTCACGTAACTCAGGATCTAAATCGGCATACACACCCAATTGACCAGCATTCACAATGCCCATATCCATACCAGCTTGAATAGCGTGGTACAGGAACACAGTATGAATGGCTTCACGAACGCGATCATTGCCACGGAAAGAGAAGCTCACATTGGAAACACCGCCGCTTACTTTGGTGCCCGGAAGATTTTCCTTAATCCAACGAGTGGCATTAATAAAGTCAACTGCATAGTTGTCGTGCTCTTCAATACCAGTGGCAATTGCAAAAATATTGGGGTCAAAAATAATGTCTTCTGCCGGGAAGCCAATTTCATTTACCAAGATCTTGTAGCAACGCTGACAGATTTCTGTCTTACGCTTAAAGGTATCTGCTTGCCCTACTTCATCGAAAGCCATTACTACAGAGGCAGCACCATAGCGACGAATTAAGCGCGCTTGCTTTCTAAAAGACTCTTCACCCTCTTTCAGGGAGATCGAGTTAACGATCGGCTTACCTTGAATACACTTCAACCCTGCTTCGATCACGCTCCACTTCGAGGAGTCGATCATGATGGGTACACGAGCAATATCCGGTTCGGATGCAATTAAATTCAGGAAGCGCGTCATCGCCGCTTCAGAATCTAACATTGCCTCGTCCATATTGATGTCAATGACTTGCGCGCCATTCTCAACTTGCTGACGTGCTACTACGAGCGCTTCATCAAATTGATTATTTAAAATCATGCGGGAGAATGCTTTAGAGCCAGTGACATTGGTACGCTCACCAATATTGACGAAGCCAACAGCGGCGGTCACGTTAAACGGCTCGAGACCAGACAGCTTCAATGGTGGCATTGTTTTTTTGCCCATCTTGCTCACGCTGCAGCCTCTACATTCTCTTTGTAGAAAGCACGGGGCTTACGTTTGGCAACTGCATTCGCTATTGCACGAATGTGATCTGGCGTAGTACCACAGCAACCACCCACTAAATTAACTAGACCATCTTTAGCAAATCCATCGACTAAGCTAGAGGTAATTTCTGGTGTTTCATCGAAGCCAGTGTCACTCATTGGATTAGGTAAACCTGCATTGGGATAGCAAGACACCGCAGCATCACAAATTCTAGCGAGCTCGGCGATATAAGGGCGCATTAAAGCTGCACCCAATGCACAGTTCAAACCAAAGGTAAGTGGCTTGATGTGGCGTAGGCTATTCCAAAATGCTTCGACTGTTTGCCCTGAAAGAATCCGTCCAGATGCATCAGTCACCGTTCCCGAAATCATCACGGGCAGGCGCTCACCAGTCTCTTCAAAAAATTCATCAAGAGCGAATAAAGCCGCTTTGGCATTGAGGGTATCAAAAATAGTTTCGACCAAAAATAAATCAACGCCACCATTAAACAGACCTTCAATCTGCTCACGATATGAAGCGCGCAACACATCAAAGGTGACATTACGTGCACCTGGATCATTTACATCCGGCGAAATACTTGCCGTCTTTGGTGTAGGCCCAATTGCGCCAGCAGCAAAACGTGGTTTTTCGGGAGTGCTGTATTTTTCGCAGGCAGCGCGAGCTAATCTGGCTGAGACTTCATTCATCTCACGTGCTAAGCCCGCCATTTTGTAATCCTCTTGCGCTACTGAAGTTGCACCAAAAGTATTGGTTTCAATAATGTCTGCACCTGCATCCAAATATTGCTCATGAATCTTGCTAATGATTTGGGGTTGAGTAAGGACCAGTAGCTCGTTGTTACCTTTGATATCTCCGGGATGATCGGCAAAACGAGAAGTGACCGGTAATCCGCGATAATCCGCTTCAGTTAATTTGTATTGCTGAATCATGGTTCCCATGGCGCCATCCAAAATCAGAATGCGCTGCTTCAATAGCTCAGGAAGCTCTTGACCACGGGTATAGGGCTGGGACAAACCATTAGATTGCATTGTTAAACCGGGATTAATCTCTAGAATCCCTTATTCTATTGGAAAAGCTACTTTTCATTTACCCCGGAGCCCTTATGTTTGGAACCATTCCAGAATTTAATCAAAGCCTAGAAATGTTTAAAACCATGTGGGGACAAAGCGCCGCAGGTCAAGCTGGACAGTTCCCCTTTACAACAGACGCTTCTAAGGCCGCTGGCGGCTTTGCTTCTGCTTTTCCAGGCCTGGATATAGATGAGCTTGAAAAACGCATTAAAGACCTCAAAAGCGTTGAAAATTGGCTGAATTTGAACCTCAACATCCTCAAATCAACGATTCAGGGTCTTGAAGTTCAACATGCCACGATGATGGCCCTCAAATCCTTTGGTGATGCAGTCTCTGCAGCAGGTACTGCAGCAACAGGTACTAGCGAAGAATCTGAGACTAAAACGACTAGCGCTAAACCGCGGAAAACCGCAACACGCCGTCGTCGCAAAGCTGGCGACGCAACTTACCTCGACGAAGTAGGTAATTCAGATGAGCAATAGCCTCACCCATTGCAAACGTCAGCTGATGAATATCTAACTCACGTTTAAACAAAACCGGCACAATCTCTTTTGCATGTGCCGGTTCTTTACATGCCTCTATAGTTTCAGCTAAGCGCTCATCATGATGGGCCTTTAGTTGCGCTACGCGCGGTCTAATTCCAGTAAAAGGTTTACCGTGCGAGGGAAGCACCAATGCTTCCTCAGGTAGTGCTAAATATTTTTCAATCGAGTCTAAATAGAGTCCGAGAGGATCTGCATCTGGGTCTGCATCATAGACGCTGACGTTAGTGGAGATGCGGGGCAGCAACATATCCCCAGAAATCAATACTCCAAGGTCTTTACAAAACAGAGAAGCATGCTCAGGTGCATGTCCATACCCCATGATGACTTGCCAAGCATGACCACCAATCGAAATCAATTCACCATCAATAATGCGGCGATATTGACGCGGCACTCCGGGAACCATATTGCTGTAATAGTTTGAACGTGCCCGAATTTTTTCTAAATCTTCAGCGTCTATTAAGCCATGTCTTTGAAAATGATCTGCGGAGCCACCACTGCCAGCGCGTGAACCTACTGCGGCACCACCCTCTTTGCAACTTAACCATTGAGCAGTTAAATAATCTGTCATGGATATCCACATGGGAACATTCCACTTCTCACATAGCCATTGCGATAAGCCCACATGGTCAGGATGCATGTGGGTCACGATGACACGTAAGACTGGTAATCCCTCAAGCTGGGTAGCAAATACTTGCTCCCATGAAGCTCTGGTCTCATCGTTGGCTATACCGCAGTCCACAATCGTCCAACCGGTTACACCGTCTATTTCATCGCGCAATAGCCAAAGATTGATGTGATCCAAGGCAAAAGGTAGACGCATTCTGATCCAGCGAACGCCAGGCGCAACCTCAATACTGCCGCCCACTTCCGGAAGCGAGTCTCCTAGGGGATAATGAATCGAAGCTTCAGTGCTTGCTTGGTTTTGAGTGCTCATATGAAATATTGTTTCTTTTATCTTTTAATTCTGGATTCGATTTGACAACAGTTCCATCACCTTGCATTAATTGGTGTGACATTAATCCTAAAAATGGTTACTGTCGTGGCTGCTATCGTACGCTTTCAGAAATTGCTGATTGGTCAGACTTAACGAATCCTGAAAAGCTTGAGGTCTGGAAGCAACTACAAAATCGCAAACCTCAAGCACCGCAGTAAATCTGATTTTTCTTCTGCACTTCTTCTTTATTTATTCACATCGACAATCAAACGTCCACGTACATTTCCGGCCATTAATTCTTGGGCGTATTTAATAGAATCCTCAAGTGAAATTTCATGAGAGATTTCATCTAGCGTTTTCAAATCCACCAGCTTAGCTAACTGTTCATAGGCAGCAATTCTTTTCGCGCGTGGAACAGTAACGCTGTTAATTCCATACAAAGTAACGCCGCGCAAAATAAATGGCGCAACCGTTGACGGAAAGTCCATGCCTTGAGCCAAGCCACAAGCCGCTACAGCGCCATCGCTCTTGGTCTGCGCACAAGCATTAGCCAAGGTGTGGCTACCAACACTATCCACTACTGCAGCCCAGCGCTCTTTTGCTAGCGGCTTTCCGGGAGCCGATAAAGTGGCACGATCGATTACTTCGGCAGCGCCTAATTTTTTGAGGTAGTCAGCCTCTGCCATGCGGCCAGTACTAGCAACTACTGTAAATCCGAGCTTGCTCAGCAATGTGATGGCAAAGCTACCAACACCACCTGCAGCACCGGTTACCAAAACCTCGCCATCGCTAGGCTTAAGGCCGTGCTTTTGTAATGCCATGACACAGAGCATGGCGGTATAACCAGCAGTACCAATGGCTAATGCTTGTTTAGCAGTAAAGCCCTTTGGCAATGGGATCAACCAATCGCCTTTAACCCGAGCCTGCTGACCCAAACCACCCCAATGGCCTTCGCCTACCCCCCAGCCATTGAGAAGCACCATATCGCCAGCCTTGAAGTCCGAATTACTGCTTTCTAGCACTTCGCCAGCAAAATCGATTCCAGGCACCATAGGAAAGCTACGAACCACTGGGCCTTTGCCAGTAATAGCTAGACCATCCTTGTAGTTGAGCGTGGAATACATCACCCTTACACTCACATCACCCTGTGGGAGGCTGGCCTCATCTACTTGGGCCAATTCTGCGCGGTACCCTTGATCATCCTTATTTACTAATATTGCTTTAAACATGTCTCTTCCTTTTAGATCGAGGTATTTCCCCGCAGCAATTGCTTAATAGGTTTATCCTAACGAGCATCGCTGATTATGGAGGTTTCCATGAAAAAAATTCTACTATTAACTACGATTTCTGGCTTGGTGCTTTCTGGGTGCTATTCCACCCAGATCAACATGTCTATGGGCAATATGCGCCTTATTAGCTCTAGCGCAGCGCCACAGGATGTGATGGATTTCGCCACAAAAACCTGTAAGGACGATTTCTATGAGGGTGCAAGTTTTCTTTCCAAGGCGGGCAAAGAATATCGCTTCAAGTGTGTAAAGGCTGAAGAAAACGAAATCTTGATCCCTATTCCAGGAACAACCCTCGCCGCTCCTGCAAAAGCAGAAGCCAAGTAAACAAAAAATAATGACCCCATTTACTTCACAAGAGCTACGCAAAGGTTTCGCATCATTTGCAACTGGGGTCACTGTTATTACTTGCTTGGACGAGGAGAATAATCCTCATGGCATTACGATTAGCTCCTTTAATACCGTTTCGCTCGAACCGCCACTGATTCTGTGGAGTCTGAAGAAACAGTCACGCCTGATGCCTTGGGTTGAACTCGGGAAGAAACATCTCATTCACGTGCTAGAGCGCTCTCAAGAAAATTTAGCAATGCATTTTGCTACTGTAAAAACAGAGCAATTTAAAGATGTTGATCACAAGCTAGCGGCTAGCGGCCTTACTCAAATTAATCATTGTGTTGCCTATTATGAATGTGAGACTGTTTGCGTTCACATCGGCGGTGATCACAACATCATTGTTGCCAAAGTCATCAACTTAAAAAATCATCCCGACAGAGAGCCGCTCATTTTTGCTCGCAGCCAATTTGTTGGTCTTGATTTCGCTGAATCTAAAACTAGCTAATACTGATTTATTCTCACTGGAAGATACTATGATGCGTTTATGGGGTCGTAAAAGTTCTATCAACGTTCAAAAAGTATTATGGTGCCTTGCTGAACTTGGACTCAAAGAGGGTAAGGACTGTGAGCGGATTGACGCTGGGCTACATTTTGGCCTCAATAACACACCAGAGTTTCTGAAAATGAATCCAAATGGGCTTGTGCCTACTCTTGAAGATGGGGATCTGGTGCTCTGGGAATCCAATACCATCATGCGTTATTTAGTTTCGCAGTACGACAAAAATGGACGATTTCCTAAAGGTGTTGCAGCTCAATACAGCTCTGAAAAAATGATGGACTGGCAATTAGCAACTCTTTGGCCTCCTTTGCGTACCGCCTTTCTGGGCCTCACTAGAACACCTGAAAAAGATCGTAATTACGACGCTATCCTTCAGGGCTATCAAACGACTAACCAAACTCTCAGCTTGCTCGATCAGATCTTATCTGACCAAGACTATTGCTCAAGCAATCAATTTAATATTGGGGATATTGTTGTTGCTCTGGGCGTACATCGCTGGGTTTTACTACACGATACCTTCCCAGAAAAAACTGGTCCACGTAGTGAACTAAAAAACGTTGACCGCTGGTTAAGGCAATTGAGAAAAGAGACCTGTTTTGGCGAATTCGCTGATAAAGAACTGAATATCGTTAAGTAGTTTTCTGTTCTTTTCCAACCTTTAATTTTTTACTGCTGCTTAAATTTCTTGACGTGATGATCAGCGCCTATAAATAAGTACATCGCTGGCACTACAAAGAGTGTGAAAAGTGTACCAATTGATAAGCCAGTAAAAATCACGATGCCCATGGATTTTCTTCCAGCAGCTCCAGCACCAGAAGCGATCACTAAAGGCAATACGCCTAGAACCATCGCGGCAGTTGTCATCAGAATAGGGCGCAAACGAACGCTACTCGCCTCCACGATGGCATCGAGCTTACTGCGGCCAGCTTCTTGAAGCTCATTAGCAAACTCCACAATCAAAATACCGTGCTTACTAATCAAACCCATAAGTGTGACTAGACCGACTTGGGTATAGACGTTCAAGGTGGTGAAGCCCAGATTAATAAAGATCAATGCTCCAAATAGTGCTAACGGTACTGAAACCAAAATGACAATCGGGTCACGGAAACTTTCGAACTGGGCTGCAAGCACCAAGAACACAATCAAAATCGCAAAGAACATAGTGACCAAAAAGCCGCCAGACTCCGCCATAAATTGGCGTGAGGGGCCAGCGTAGTCCATGCTGTAACCATTAGGTGCAACCTCTTTCAGGGTCTGCCGCATAAACTCTAATAAGTCCGCTTGGGAGATAAATGGCGTACTCACACCAACAATGGTTGCTGAATTTAATTGCTGAAAGTGATTAATCGATTGAGGCACCACTCTTTGCTTAATGGTTGCAATAGTTCGCGCTTGAACCATCGCGCCACTCGGTGTGCGAATGTAGTAATCCAATATTTGATCTGGATTTAGACGATCCACTTGTTTGACTTGTGGAATAACACGATAAGAGCGTCCAGCCACTGAGAAGTAATTCACATAGCCGCCACCCAATGCCGCAGATAGCGCTGAGCCCACTTGCTGCTGAGTCATTCCCAAAGCCGCAACCTTTTCTCGATCAATTTCTAATACATCTTGTGGCTTATCGATCTTTAGATCGGAATCAACGAAGAAGAAATTACCACTGCGACGTGCTTTATCCAGCACCGCTTGCGAGACTTCATTTAAGGCTGTATACGATTCAGTTGTATTAATGACTACCTGAACTGGCAAGCCTTGTGCGCCAGGCAATGCAGGGAATTGGAAAGCGGCAACGCGTGCACCTGCAATGGAGTTCCACTTCTGTTGCATATCCTCTTGAAACTTCGTAGCATTACGACTACGCTCTCCCCAATCTTTCAACAAGATACCGCCAAAGCTTGATGTTGGACTCGTAATTTGGAAAGCTTGCTCGTATTCTGGTTCTGCTGCAGCAATGGCGTAAATTTGATCCGCATAAGTCTGCATTTGCGTAACGGTACTGTTGGGTGGTCCTGATGCTTGCATCAAAACAATTCCTTGGTCTTCAGTTGGCGCCAATTCAGCGCGAGCAGTTGAGTACAAATAAGCCACACCACCTAATAAGATGAAACCCATCACGATGATGACTTGCCAAGTACTTAATAAATCACGCAAGGTAGTTTGATAACTGTGATGTACCTTGTCAAAGACACGATCAATCTTTTGAACAAATGGTGAGACTTCTTGCTCTTCGGTAAAGATGCGGGAGCACATCATCGGCGAGAGCGTTAAAGCAATGAGTCCCGAAACGGCTACCGCACTGGCTAAAGTAAAAGCAAACTCAGTAAACAATGCGCCCGTTAGTCCACCCTGGAAGCCAATCGGGATATACACAGCAATCAGTACCACTGTCATTGCCAAGATAGGGCTGCCTAATTCACGGGCAGCAATCAAAGAAGCCTCTAGCGGAGATTTACCCTCTTTCATATGGCGGTCAACGTTTTCGACCACGATAATGGCATCGTCTACCACCAATCCAATTGCTAAAACTAGTGCCAGCAGAGTCAGCAAGTTAATGGAGTAACCCAAAACTTGCATTAAAAAGAAAGTGCCAATTAAAGATAAAGGCATTGCAATTACTGGAACAGCAACAGCACGTGCGCTACCTAAGAAGAGGTAAATCACTACCGTCACAATGACTAATGCTTCTAATAAAGTAGAAATTACTTCCTCAATCGAGCTAGTAATGAATTTAGTGGAGTCATAAACAATCTTGCCGGTCATACCAATAGGTAGCTGCTTCTGAATACTAGGCACCACATCGCGAACTCGCTGCGCAACATCTAATAAGTTGGCCTGTGGCGCTACTTTAATGGCAATAAATACTGACTTTTTGCCACTAAAAGCAACATTGGTGTTGTAATCCTCAGACCCTAGCGTGACAGTAGCCACCTGATCTAAGTAAACAATATTAACGCCATCTTTTTTAATAACCAGCTTACGAAACTCTTCAAGCGTATGCAGATCCGTGCCAGCAACCAAGTCAACCGATACCATATCGCCTTTGGTGCTTCCAACTGCGGAGAGGTAGTTATTAGCAGACATAGCGCTATAGACATCATCAGCACCAACGCCCAAACCAGCCATCTTCTCGCGATCTAGCCAAGCACGCAGAGCAAACTTTCGTCCGCCAGTGATCTCAGCGTTTTGTACACCTTCAACTGAATCGAGCTTTGGCTTTACAACACGCAACAGATAATCAGTAATTGCGTTATTAGGGATTTCATCGCTGTAGAAACCCATATACATTGCAGCAGTAGATTGACCAACCTGCACTGTCAAGACAGGCTGTTGTGCCTGGGGCGGTAGCTGGTTCTTTACTGCGCTAATTTGGGTTTGTATCTGCGTTAAAGCTGCATTGGAGTCGTAGTTCAGCTTCAAGGTAGCAGTAATGGTGGAGATGCCACTCACGCTCGTCGAAGATAGGTAATCAATACCTTGGGCTTGGGCTATAGATGCTTCTAAAGGCTGAGTAATAAAGCCTGCAATGGTTTCTGGATCTGCACCATAGTAGGCAGTGGTGATCGTCACAATCGCATTCTGCGTTTGTGGATATTGGTTCACGGGTAAAGAGCCAATCGCCTTTAGGCCGAAAATCAATACCAGGGCACTCACCACCATGGAGAGCACTGGCCTACGAATGAATATATCAGTCCAATTCATCTGCTACTTATTCCTGCGGCTTGGGATCAGGTGAGTTAGCTGGTTGCACCTTATTATTAATAATCAATGGTGTGCCATTCTTCAACTTCAGCTGACCGCTGGTAACAACTGTTGCGCCCTCTTCAATACCCTTCAAAATCGCTACCTGATCGCCACGAGTCGATCCAGTGGTCACAAATACTTGTTGCGCCTCAAGAGCAGGGTTGCCCTGCTTATCTTTCTTACCAGTTGGCTTAGCAATAAATACTGTTGAGCCATAGGGGTTATAAGTCACTGCTGTTTGCGGTAAGGTTAAGTACTTCACCTGATCGCCCAACTTGATATTTACATTAGCAAACATACCCGGCAGAATTTTCTTATCGGGATTAGCTAGCTGTGCCTCTATTTGGATATTACGAGTGTTGGTATCCACCTTTGGACTAACAGCAGTAATCTTGCCGGTGAAGATGGCATCTTTAAATGCATCAGTCGTTACCACCACCTCTTGACCAACTTGTACTTGCTCAGCATTATTTTGCGGTAAGTTGAAATCGACAAAAATAGGATCGAGCGTTTGTAGCGTCAATAGCTTATCTCCAGGATTCACATACTGACCTGGGTTAATCGACACAATACCAACACGCCCACTAAATGGTGCCTTGAGATTTTTCTTGGCTACTAGAGCAGTTTGCTGTTCAACCTGAGCTTGTTTTGATTTAGCATCAGCAGCGCTAGTATCAAATACGTTCTTGCTAATTGCCTGGATTGCTAATTGCTGTCTATCGCGCTCATTGATGACCTTGGCCAAATCAGCTACTGCTTTTAAGGAGTTTAATTGGGCCACATCTGAAACATCATTCAACTTAATCAGGAGCTCGCCTTCTTTTACATCTTGGCCTGACTTGATGGGCACTGTTTGCACTAAGCCGCCAATCTCTGTACTGAGCTCAACACCTCTAAAGGCACGCACATTACCAACGCTGGTTAATTTAGGCTGCCATTCAGTGGTAGCAACTACCATGGTAGATACCGTTGCAGGAGGCAAGCCCATGCCAGCAATGAAATGCTTAATCATGAAAGTCTTCAACTGATTAAAGGTGAAAATTAAGCCTAGTAATAAGAATACGCCGCAGAGCATGATGGTCATGCGACGCTTTAACGGCTCCATTGCCATTAATTTTTCATGCGCCTTAGTGCCGCGCCACTTTTGACCCATACGCGCCCAAAAAGCTTTTGCTTTTTCCCAAAGAGCAATCACTCTCTCGCGTAATTTCCATTCAATCGCTTTGCGCTTTATCCAAGCCCACAAGGCAAGAACTAAAACAATGAGCTTATTCTTAATGAATTCCAGAAGTTTCATTTTGATCTTTGTTCGCTATGTCTTTTGGTTTAAAAGCGGGGCCTTCACGATTCCACCAACCACCGCCGAGTGCTGCAAATAATGCTGCTGTATCCGAGAAGCGAGTTGCTTGTGCTGCAACGGATTTCACTTTTGCTTGTTGATACTGATTTTGGTAATAGAGCACAGCTAAATAACTTGCCGTACCCAGCTTATATTGTTGCTGAACCAAATCTAAAGTCTCATAGGCATAACGCTCTGCATCAGACGCTGCTTTAAGCGCCTGGGCGCCAGTCTCTAGCGCACGTAATGCATTCGCTACCTCTTGAAATGCGTTTAAAACTGTTGCCTGATATTGAAAAGCTGCTAGCTCATAGTTAGCAATAGCACCACGCCGTTGCGCCAATAAAGCACCGCCTTGAAATAAAGGCTGCAAGATACCTCCGCCAAGGGTCCAGAGCGCAGAGTTTGGTCCAAATAATCCGTTGGAAGTTAATGCAGCTGCGCCAATCGATCCAGTGATATTAAATTGTGGCAATAAATTTGCTGTTGCTACGCCTACAAAAGCATTCTGAGCTTTGAGTTGCGCTTCGGCGGCACGTACGTCGGGGCGCTGACGCACCAAGCTAGATGGCACTGATAAAGGTAATTTCTCTGGTAAATGTAAATTTACTAAATCAAACTTTGCAATATTGGCATTGCTTGGAATCTCTCCAACAAGTACTGCCAATTGATTACGTGCAAAGGCAAGATTACGCTCGTAGTTAAACAGATCTACTTGAGAATTCGATACTAAGGTTCGCTGTGAGGTAACGTCTACTTTTGAAACTGTACCAATGACTAATTGTTTCTCAGTCACCTCAGCAAGATTGGTTTGGGCCTTCAAAATTTCTTCAGTAGCTTGCATCTGCGCACGTAATGCCGCCTCTTTCACTGCACTAGTAACTACGTTGGCAGTTAAGGAAAGGTATGCACCCTCTAACTGAAACTGTGCAACCTCTGCTTGTGCCCGAGCGCCTTCCACTACACGACGTGCGCCACCAAATACATCCAACTTATAAGTCACATTGACTGTTGCGTTGTACAGGTTATAGGTATCAGTACCAAAGTTCATCCCATAAACAGCTGAAGGTTGCTTTTGTCTTAAAGCGTTTGCACCAACACCAATTGCCGGAAAGTACTGCCCGCCAACCTGAGCATTAACGTTTTCTTGGGCGGCACGTAGTGCAGCATCAGCCGCACCTAAATTTGGATTCTGCTCAAGCGCTCTTTTAATAAGTGCATCAAGCTCGGGAGATTTATAGAGCTCCCACCACTGCGCTTCAATATCAGCGCCCTCAACAAACTCTTGATCAGTACCACCAGGGACTCCAGGCGCAGAGGCTAGCTTCTTGGCTAAAGGAGTTTCGGTATAAGAAGAAGTCTTTGGTGCTTCAGGTTGTTTGAAGTCTGGCCCAACTGCGCACGCAGAAAGTACGCCTGCACAAATCAGCACAAGTAAACGCGAATGAAGAAGTGGGGAAGTCGACAAAAACATGGGTTGCAACAAATATCCTCTTTTACAAGAGTTATTTGAACACAAAAATACAATCAGGACTCCGTAAAGGTCTGATTTATCTACTAAATTTTGTTCACAACTTTAGACGAATGTCAAACGGATGAAGGTTTATTCAACCGTCACACTCTTTGCTAGGTTTCTAGGCTTATCAACATCGGTGCCACGTGCGCAGGCTGTGTGATAGGCCAAGAGCTGCAAGGGAACTACATGCAGGATGGGCGATAGGTTGCCGTAGTGCTCTGGTAATCGAATGACATGAATACCATTGCCATTAACAATCTCAGTATTTTGATCGGCAAATACATAGAGCATGCCACCACGTGCTTTGACTTCTTGCATATTAGACTTGAGTTTCTCCAATAACTCGTCTTTCGGCGCAACAGTCACAACAGGCATCTTGTAAGTCACCAAAGCAAGTGGTCCATGTTTTAACTCGCCAGCTGGATAGGCTTCGGCATGAATATATGAAATCTCTTTGAGCTTTAGTGCGCCTTCAAGTGCAATGGGATAGTGCATACCACGGCCAAGGAAGAGGGCGTTCTCACACTTAGCAAAAGCATCGCTCCAAGCAATGATTTGGGGCTCAAGCGCAAGAACTGCATGCAAAGCTTTTGGTAGGTGACGTAATTCACGTAAGAGCTCTTTTTCTTTTTCTGGAGAAATTCTGCCATCACGTTTAGCAATTGAAACTGCTAATAGATAAAGCACCAACAACTGAGTTGTAAATGCTTTTGTAGAAGCAACCCCAATTTCAGTGCCAGCTTTAGTCAAGAAATGCCAGCCAGTTTCGCGAACCATGGCGCTACTTGCCACATTACAAATTGCTAATGTGTACTGATGACCTAGGCTCTTGGAATGACGTAAAGCAGCCAAGGTATCCGCAGTCTCACCCGATTGTGAAACTACCACAATCAATGTTTTTGGATTCGGTACAGTTGTGCGATAGCGATACTCGCTTGCAATCTCTACTTGCGTTGGAATACCTGCAATATCTTCCAGCCAATATTTAGCTACGCATGCAGAGTAGTAACTGGTGCCGCAAGCCAAGATCAAAATTTGATTAAAGGCTTTCCAGTCTTCTGGTTTAGCTTCAAATAGTTCAGGACCAAAGTTAGCGATATTGGCTAAGGTATCGCCAATTGCTCTAGGTTGCTCAAAAATTTCTTTTTGCATGTAGTGCTGATAAGGACCAAGATCAACTGAGTCAGCTTGAGCAGGCATAGGCTTCAATTCTCGTTGAGCAACCTTACCCACTTGATCAATGACTTCAACACCATCCGCCTTAAGAACGGCGACATCGCCTTCTTCCAAATACATCATAGAATGAGCGCGCCCTGCTAATGCCAAGGCATCGGAAGCCAAGAAATGCTCATGATCGCCAATAGCAACGACCAGTGGAGAGCCGACACGAGCACCTACTAAGGTGCTTGGATTATCTTGAGCGATTACACCAATAGCGTATGCACCATGTAACTTAGGTAACACTGCTCTGACGGATGCAGCAATATCTTTTTGACCGCTAGCAACATATTGCTGGTGAATCAAATGGGCAATTACTTCCGTATCTGTTTCAGAAGTAAATACATATCCAGCAGCTTTTAATTCAGAACGTAAAACTTCATAGTTCTCAATGATGCCGTTATGAACTACTGCGACTAAATCATTAGAAGTATGTGGATGGGCATTTTGTGTATCTGGCTTTCCATGAGTAGCCCAACGCGTATGGGCAATACCTAAGGTGCCGAAAAAATCTTTGCCTTGTTCACCCAGTTCAGAAACGCGTGCAGTGGTTCGAGCTCTTTCAATGGAGTGCTTTGCATCATTGCCATTAATTACTGCAAAACCACAAGAGTCGTAACCGCGGTACTCCAGGCGGCGCAAGCCTTCAACCAAAACATCCACAATATTTTTATGAGAGGCTGCACCAACAATACCGCACATTATTTTTTACCCTTTGCAGCTTTCTTGACTACTTTCTTCACAACTTTCTTTACGGCCTTCTTTGTTGCCATCTTCTTGATGGCAGATTTTTTAACTGCTATTTTTTTTGTAGGTACTTTTTTGGCCGCGGTTTTCTTTTCCTGCTTCACAGGGCGCTGCCACTTTAAGGAAATTTGCTTTGCTCTGGATACAGTCAATTGATTTGCAGGGGCATCTTTAGTCAGGGTTGTGCCAGCACCTAATGTGGCTCCACGCCCTACACGCACTGGTGCAACTAGCTGTGTATCAGAACCAATAAAGACATCGTCTTCAATAATGGTCTGGTGCTTGTTTACGCCATCGTAATTGCATGTAATCGTGCCAGCGCCAATATTGACTCTTGAACCAACAATGGAGTCACCAACATAAGCCAAATGATTTGCTTTGCTATTGGCAGCGATCTTACTGTTCTTCACCTCGACAAAGTTACCAATATGTACATCATTGGATAAATCTGCGCCTGGACGCAAACGAGCATAAGGGCCAATGATCGATTGATTTCCTACCTTTGCACCATCTACATGGCTATACGCATGGATAGAAACACCTTTACCAATCACGCTGTTATGAATCACGCAATACGGGCCAATTTTTGTGCCAGCATCTAAGGTAACGCAACCTTCAAATATACAACCGACATCAATTGACACGTCCGTGCCGCACTCTAAAGTACCGCGCACATCAATACGTGCAGGGTCAGCAAGTGATACGCCCGCATCCATTAATTGATTTGCAACATTGAGTTGGTGCACTCGTTCTAGTGCAGCTAATTGATCGCGACTATTAACGCCAATCGTTTCAAACTCATCATCAGCCTGTGTAGTCCGAATCGGCACCCCATCTTTCACGGCCATAGCAATCACATCGGTCAAGTAGTACTCGCCTTGTGCATTACTTGCACGTAAAGCCTTGAGCCACTTCTTTAATGAGTTTGTTGGCAACACCATGATGCCGGTATTAATTTCTTGAATTGCTTTTTGCGCTGGCGTTGCGTCTTTCTCTTCAATAATCTCTTTGACTGAGCCATCAGAATCGCGCACAATTCGACCATAACCAGTTGGGTTGCTGAGGTTCTGGGTCAACAGGGCCAAAGCAGAATCTTGCCCTCTTACACCATCAGCCAATTTAGCTAATTTAGCCAGTGTCTTTTTAGTAGTAAGAGGAACATCACCATACAAAACTAAGGTTGGTTCTTGAATATCTAATTTAGGCAAAGCTTGAAGAAGAGCATGGCCTGTGCCTTTTTGCTCTGCTTGCAGGGCAGTCACTACCCTAGCAAAGCTTAGATCTTCTTTGCTTGCGTTTAATAAAAATGTTTTTACGTCTGCTGCTCCATGACCAACTACTACAACAGGGCCAGATTTAGCCTTCTTGTCCTGTAGTGAAAGTGCGGTATTGAGAACGTGTTGGAGCAAGGGCTTGCCTGCGAGAGTTTGCAGGACCTTGGGCAGTGCGGATTTCATCCGCTTTCCTTGCCCAGCAGCCAATATGACGATATTCATAAAGGAGGATTATAAGTCCCCTGAATTATGGTTCCACAGGCTAATTCATCTAATTCAGCCTCATCAATTGCCCTGTCACCAGCCGATCTAGCGCCAATACCTGAGAGCTCAGTAGAAATCTCGAGGTTTTTGAAGTCAAAGGCTTCACCATCCATTAAATGGGATGGAACGATGTGATGCATAGAACGGAATAAGTTCTCGACCCGGCCTGGATGCTTCTTTTCCCATTCGCGAAGCATTTCTTTCATGACCTGACGCTGCAAATTGGGCTGACTGCCACATAAATCACACGGAATAATTGGGAAATTCATGTCTGCCGCATAACGCTCAAGAAGCTTCTCTGGAACATAGGCCAAGGGGCGAATCACAATATGCTTGCCATCATCTGAGCGTAACTTAGGTGGCATGCCTTTTAACTTGCCCGCATAAAACATATTGAGCATCAAGGTTTCTAGAATGTCATCACGGTGATGGCCTAAAGCGATCTTTGTGGCACCCAACTCATCTGCTACGCGATACAAAATGCCACGACGCAAGCGTGAACACAATCCACAGGTAGTTTTACCCTCAGGAATTACGCGCTTCACAATGCTATAAGTATCTTGCTCTTCGATGTGATACTGAACACCTAAACTCTTCAAATAATTAGGCAAGATTTCTGCGGGGAAATTAGGTTGCTTCTGATCTAAATTCACTGCAACGATTTCAAAGTTGATGGGTGCACGTTCACGCAACTTCATCAAAATATCCAGCATGGCATAACTATCTTTGCCACCCGACACGCACACCATGACTTTGTCGCTCTCCTCAATCATGCCAAAGTCACCAATAGCTTGACCAACCAAGCGACAGAGTTTTTTCTCTAGCTTGTTTTCTTCGAAGACAACTTTACGAATATCGCCCATAAGAGTTCTTTTCTAAATTCTTTTTAAGAAGTCTTGATCCGAAATACTTCAACGCCCACCGAGTGGCAATCTGGATAAACATCTGGCTTGGCAGTGCTCACGCGGGCAGCCAATACTTTAGGATGTACCAACATAGCAGTCACGATGTCATCACAGAAGGTTTCCTGCAAATGAATATGTCCCCGAGAGGCTCTAGCCTTAATGGTCTCGCGCATGAAGTCGTAATCCACCACCTCATCTAACTGATCTTGAGTTGGCGTATTAAGCCCGAGTGGCACATACAGATCTACATTCAAGATAACGCGTTGCTCTGCTTTTTTCTCAAAGTCATGAACACCGATATTGATGTAGATCTCATAGTCGCGCAAAAATAAACGGCGACAATCAATAAGAGCGGGATGAGAAAGAATAGCTTGCATGTGTATTTACTTTTTAAAAATACTTAATTGGTTTTAAACATCACATCACGTGATGATGGCAACAAATGTTGCCCACCGTCCACATATAAAGTGGTTCCAGTAATAGCACTAGATTCAGCTAAAAATACTGCTGCTTTTGCAATGTCAGAAGGCGTTGAAGATCTTCCTATCGGCGTCATTTGATGTGCCTTAGTAAAGGCATCAATCGTTTGATCACCTGATGGTAAAGATATTCCAGGGGCCAATCCGACTACTCGTAAATGCGGGGCAAAATCCATTGCCAATAGCTCAACAGAAGAAAGTAATGCTGCCTTAGACAATGTGTAAGATAAATAATCTGGATTCAGATTGATTAACTTCTGATCTAATAATTGAATAACTGCTGGAATCACTGCTGAACTCGCATCTAATGTATTTGCTTTACTTTTCTGATACTCAAACATTAATTGAGACAGTAAAATAGGTGCTGTCAAATTGACCTGCATATGGTCTTGCAAGCTTTTTCTACTGAAGGGGGTGCTTGAGTTAGCGCGATCGTATTCAAAGATAGATGCACTATTTACTAAGCAGGCTAAATGAGAAAAGTTTTTACTCACAGCCAAGAAGAGCTCTTTGGTGGCAGCCTCATCAGCCAAGTCCGACTGGAAGGCTTGGGCTTTCACACCCATCATCTCGATTTCTCTGATAGTTTCTTGGGCCTCTTGCTCAGATCGCCCATAATGAACCGCTATATCCCAGCCCTGACGGGCAAACTGCAAGGCAATTTCTCGACCTAGACGCTTAGCGGCGCCAGTCACTAAAACTGCCTTTTTTTGCTGGGATGGGGTTGTTGAACTAGGGTTCAATTAAATTCTCTTAGACTAGCGAGCTATGGATATTACCTTGACCAGCCTGGAAACGGAGCATAGTGAGCTTCTAAAGGCCAAAATAGCCTCTCAAATCGCCTCTAAAGGCGGCTGGCTGGCATTTTCTCGCTATATGGAGATTGCCCTCTATGAGCCTGGTATGGGCTATTACAGCGCAGGCGCCCACAAACTAGGTGCTGGAGGTGATTTCACGACCGCCCCCGAACTCAGTCCTCTCTTTGGCGCTGCTATTTGCTCCACCCTCTTGCCGGTACTTGAGGGACTCAAGGAAAAAGGGCTTCCAAGTCAAATTTTAGAATTTGGCGCTGGGACAGGCAAGCTGGCAACTTCTATGCTGACTCGCCTAGGCGATCTTGGGTTTGCTTTAGATCGTTACGACATTATTGAAATTTCACCAGACCTCGCTCAGCGGCAACAAGAAAGAATTAAAACTACTATTGAGCAATTGCATCTCAAGACTCAGTGCAACTGGCTTACAGAACTGCCGGAAAAATTTGTAGGCATCATTCTTGCAAACGAAGTCATTGATGCCATTCCTTGTGATGTCATCATTTTTCAAAATGGCTTCTGGTATTGGTATGGCGTTACTTTTGAGAATGGCAAACTCGTTTGGAAGGCTGGCTCTCCAGTTGAGCAATCATTAATTCCTGAAAGTCTACTGAGTGGAAATTTTTCAGAAGGCTATGTCACAGAATTACATGCACCTGCGAATGCTTGGATGCAAGAAGTTGCTAAGTGTCTAGAGATAGGCTTATTTCTTACTTTTGACTATGGCTTTCCGGAAAGCGAGTACTACCACCCACAAAGACTTGAAGGCACTTTGATGGCCCATCATCGTCATCACGCAATTCAAGATCCATTCCATCTTCCCGGTCTTTGCGACATAACCACTCATGTTGATTGGTCACAAATTGCGCGCAGTGCATTGACTGAAAATGCCGATGATGTTTATCTCACAAACCAGGCTGCATACCTACTAGATGCAGGCATTGGCGACATTGCGCTCGAAATAGGTGACCCGAGTGACCCAGAAACATTTCTACCCATTTCTAACTCTTTGCAAAAACTATTATCCGAAGCCGAGATGGGTGAACTATTTAAGGCTTTTGCATTTTCTAAGAACCTAGCAAATCTATTGCCAGGTTATACACTCGAAGATCTACCAGGCCTACGCGGCAGAAATAGGCTATAGAATGAATCCGCCCCTAAGACTCTAGAGCTTCAGTGATCGCGGCCAGTCTGGCAGACTCAAACGCGCTGCCAATGCGCTCGCCATTAGATCGATCTTCTGCAGCAACGCCAGCAATAACTTCTGCAGTGTTGATAGCTTGTGTGATCCGCATTGCATTGATTAAAGGGAAAACATTCATTTCTAATTTTTGTGCAAGATTCAAGATCGCTTGAGCACGATCTGGCTTACGCCAAACATCTGCACGATTGAACCAAGCTAAAACATCTACAGCTTGATAAGGAGTATCGAGATACTGACTTATCAAGAGTTTTAAGTCACTAAAGATTTCACTGAAATCCCGCACATCGATTGGCATACGAACGTAATCTGCCCATGAACGAATTTCACTTGCAGGCAAATTCATTAAGGTAATTGCGCAGCGCTCTTCAATACTATTTCCAGCCAAGGAAAAATATCTGATGAGCTCTTCACGAAAAGACTCCTCAGATAGCTGGGTAGTCAATGTAGGCGCCAAGATCGTTTTAGCAGCGCCAGTATTTAATAGCACTTGGAATAGGTGCATGGGCTTAGAGGCCACTAATCCCCTGGCTAACTCCTGCCAAATACGCTCTGCTGATAATGTATTTAATTCACCCGATTGAACAATTGCCTTTAAGGCAACGAGCGTTTCATCGGCAACACTAAATTCAGGAAAGCGTGCAGCAAATCGAGCGATTCGTAGCAGGCGCAATGGGTCTTCCGCAAATGCGTCCGATACATGGCGAAATACTTTGGCGGCTAAATCTTCTTGACCGTTGTATGGATCAATCATCGGTCCAAATTGCTTTCCATCAGGACCCACCTCTTGCGCCATCGCATTGATCGTTAAATCACGACGCTCTAAGTCTTGCTCTAGGGTAACGGAGGGGTCAGCATAAAAATGAAAGCCCTTATAACCCTGACCAGTCTTGCGCTCTGTACGTGCAAGTGCGTATTCAGCCTGCGTCTCTGGATGCAAAAACACTGGGAAGTCTTTACCGACAGGTCGAAAACCCTTAGCTACCATCTCTTCTACGCTAGAGCCCACTACAACATAATCAATATCGTGCACAGGTAAACCCATCAGAGTATCCCTGATAGCTCCGCCTACTGCGAATATTTTCATTACCGCATACCTTCCAAGGTACGACGACTCATCTTGAAAACCTCACTCAATGCATCAACGCCATTTACAGGCAGAGTATTAGGCAATTGCATGGAAGCAATGTTGTCACGAGACATCAATGTTGGGCCTGGTAAGAATTCAAATGCTAATGCCTGCAGATAACCCACAAAAGCTGGTACCGGAATAATGATGCAAGAGGTCTTAGCCTTACGCGCAGCAAACTCAACAATCTCTTTCATGGTGTAGACCGTAGGGCCCACCAAGTCATAAGACTGATGAATTGTTTGCGGCATTGATAAAGATCTCACAAATGCAGTTGCAACATCATCTACGCTTACTGGTTGAAATTTCGCCTGATGATTTGCTAAAGGCATCGCAGGAAATAACTTGGTCAACTTAGAAAATAAATTAATAAACTGATCTTGTGCCCCAAAGATAACGGATGGTCTAAAAATCGTCCAATCTAAATTGCTTGCCTTTACCGCAGCCTCACCATCACCCTTACTACGTTGATACATAGACGGGCCTTGAGGATCGGCGCCTAAGGCACTCATATGCAAATAGCGTTTTAAGCCATGCAGTTGCATCGCTGTAATGATATTTTTAGGCAACCCCACATGCGCGGCCTGAAATATCTTGCCATAAGGCTGAGCCGGCTTATCGTGGAGCACTCCGACCAAATTGATCACAGCACCATTAGGTTTTACACGCCCACAAAGACTCTGCAAATCATCAAACTCATGAACATCTGCCTCTTCGACATGTACCTTTGGCAACATGCGCAATTCACGTGCGGCAACTAAATGCGCTGTTGGCACCAATACGAAATAGCCTGCAAGCTGAAGTTGTGCAGCAATAACTCGCCCCACAAATCCATTACCACCAATCAGAAGAATGTCATATTTCATAAAAAGCTTTCTTTACTTAGTGTAGTAATTAATTGTTTAAGGAAGCTCGGATTGAGTTGCTGCTTTTGGAGTAATCACACCTAAGCGTTGTTTTAATGACTGGGTAGAACCATTCATGACAGATGAATAGTAATTTGCATTTGAAAGTACATTTTTCACATAGACACGCGTCTCAGTAAATGGAATTGTCTCAGCAAAAATAGCCCCTTCTGTTGGACCAGTTAATTTTTCACGCCAAGCTTTTGAGCGCGAAGGCCCTGCGTTATATGCTGCAGAGGCCAAAACCCAAGACCCATCCAAATCAATGAGGACCATATTTAAATAATTGCTACCTAATGTCAAATTGGTATTGGTATCGCTCAATTTATCATTGGTGTAATTGGTCATCCCAATCTTCTTCGCGACGTACTTCGCAGTATTAGGCATGACCTGCATTAATCCTGATGCGCCAACAGAAGAGGCAGCATTCATGATGAAGCGCGACTCTTGGCGAATCAAGCCATAAGCCCAGGCAAGATTCAAATCAATCTGGCGGGCAATTGGAGAGAGCTCTTCTTTATATGGCGTTGGATAACGCAAACTAAAGTCGTGCTCTTGCTTGGTACGATCCGCAGTATTCACTACTCGGTCATATAGGTTGATACGTTTGGCATATTCCGCAGCAGCTAACAATTGCCTGTCAGTCATATTGCGTAATTCCCAATTCCACTCGCGATTACCTTCAAAACGAAGATTCATGGCATATAAACGCTCACCCCGAATAAAGCCTTTGCGGCTAGCCATCGCATCAATTTCCTGCTCAGTCACCTTCGTTTTTGCGGGTGCATTATTTGATTTGCCCAATTCTTCGCGTGCAAGTTGCCCATAAAAATTGTATTGATCAGCAATGAATTCAAAACTTTCTTTGGCTTTTACATCTTGACCTTCAGCTTTGAGTGCACGGCCATACCAGTAAGTCCATGCTGGATCTTTACTGCGTACCGCAAGGTTCATACCATCAATCGCATTTTTTACCAGGGCCCAATCCTTAGCACGCAAACCTGCACGCACTTTCCACTCTTGCGACTCAACTGAAAGTAATTCGTTATAGCCAAGATCTTGCTGCAAACGATAAGCATCGTCTGCATTAGGATCTAACTTTTTGGCTAAAAATTGACCAATTACACCCCAGGCAACTGCTTGGTTCTCTTTGCTATAACGTGAGGCATTTTGAGAAAAGTCACGATAAGCTTTGGATGGATCTGACTTAGCCGCTTTGACAATATCCCCAATTGGATCTTCACCACCAAGACGACGTGCCATAGTATCAAAGCCTCTCTCACTAGCTGCGCGACCGATAGCCTTCGCTTCGCTTGGAGACATTCCTCCAGCAGCAACTAACGACGGAACTAATTCTTGGCATGCCTGACCAAAATAGCTGGGGTCTAGCAATACTGGTCGGGAATCAATAGCTAGCTTTGTTGGATTTTCTCCTTGCGATAACTTTGATAGCAAGGAATAACACTTCACTTGCGTGTCATCATCCAACACAAACTTGGCATACTCAGCGTCAAAGCGTGCCCAGTCTTTTCGCTTACCCAAAACCAGAAGCCAATCATTGCGCATACGGTCAGCTAAGGCTGTACCTTGATACTGATTTAAAAACGCAACCACTTGAGAATCTGCACTGTAATCATTACGTGCACCACCAGCACTATCAAATAGCTGTGGCTTGATACGGAAATACGCTACGTAGTCATCAAACGGATAATTCGCTAAATTAGATGAAAGTTGCTGAGTCCGAAATACATCATTCTTTTTTGCAGCCTCACGCAAATCGATGAACATCCGATCAGTATCAGTAATTTCCGCAGGGGCTGCCTTGCTCTCATAAGACTTCGGTAGGCTGGGCTTTTTCAGCTTTTCTGCAAAGGAATTGGACATGCCGAGCACTAGACCCAAAACCAGAATTTTGGCCCACTGAAGATATTTGCTATTTACTGTTGCAGACTTCATTCTTGCGATCTAACCCTATCTCTATTTGCAAGGCTTAAGCCCTGCGATACTTGATTACTATATTCTTTAATTTTCGCCTGATAATGCTTGATATGCACGAGAATTCACCAAAAACTCTTCGTCAAAATTTACTGAAACAGCGCACTAGCTTTGCGGCTAAGCAAAATTACGCTCAGATTCAAGCTTGCCTAATCGATCACTTAAATCAACTGCTAACGGAGCAAGGCAAATCTTGGCAATCCATTGCCCTGTATTGGCCTATTCAGGATGAAGTTGATTTACGCTCTACATTGCTGGCTTGGGCTAGAAATGCCCCTAACCGAACCCTCACGTTGCCCTTTGCTCGTCCAGATAAACATCTCGATTTTTATCAATGGTGCCAAGGCGATCCATTAATTCCTAGCAAGCATGGCGTACCAGAGCCAGATGCCAACAATATTGCAAGGCCGTCTCTCAATCCGGACTGTATTCTGATTCCCTGCGTTGGCTGGTCTAGTTCTGTTGTGAACGGTAAAACGCATTACTGGAGGCTTGGCTATGGCGGTGGATATTTTGATCGCACTTTAGCCGATCTCAGAAAGAAAAATCCCAATCTGGTATGCATTGGGGTTGGTTTTGATTGGCAAAAATTAGATGACTCCCAATGGGCCGCTCAAACACACGATGAGCCCTTGGATATGCTCCTGACGGAGTCAGGTTTACTCGGCTAGATTAATGTCTTCACTTTTCTTTGTTAAGCCTAAATTATCTGCAATTGCCAAAACAGCATCAGCCTGGTTCAACGAATAAAAGTGAATCCCAGGCGCGCCAACAGCCAGTAGCTGGTCACACAGGTCCGTAACAACCTCTTCACCAAATGCACGAATAGAGGCAATGTCATCACCATATGATTGAAGACGTAAACGAATCCAGCGAGGTATCTCAGCACCACAGGCATCAGAGAATCGCAGTAACTGACTGCTATTGGTAATTGGCATGATGCCAGCGATGATAGGCTCGGTTACTCCCTGATCATAAGCTTCATCCACAAAGCGAAAATAAGCATCACTGTTATAAAAATATTGAGTCACAGCAGAGTTTGCGCCGGCCTTCATTTTTTGCACAAAGAAATCTACATCGCTAGCAGGTGACTTTGCCTGTGGATGGGTTTCTGGATAAGCAGCCACGTCGATATGAAACCAATCACCAGTTTCTGCACGAATAAATTCAACTAATTCATTGGCATGATGAAACTCACCATACTGGCCCATGCCAGATGGTAAGTCACCGCGCAAGGCCACAATGCGCTTCACGCCTAAAGCTTGGTATTGCTTGAGCATCTCGCGCACGCTTTCACGTGAGCTACCAACACAAGATAAGTGTGGGGCAACCACTGCACCAGCAGCATGAATATCGCTCACTACTTTTAATGTGCCAGACTGCGTAGAACCGCCGGCACCAAAGGTCACGGAATAAAAAGCGGGCTTGAGTGCTTCAGAAAAGCGCTCGCGCACTAGATGCAACTTACTCTCACCTTCAGGTGTTTTTGGAGGAAAGAATTCGATGCTTAATTCCATGATTTTGGGCCCGGGTATCTATTGAACAGTATTGGGTTAATAGCGATAGTGGTCAGCCTTGTATGGGCCTTCCTTCGTTACGCCAATGTAAGAAGCTTGCTGATCTGACAACACAGTTAACTCTGCATTGAGAGTCTTGAGCTGGAGACGTGCGACCTTCTCATCCAAATGCTTAGGCAATGTGTAAACACCGACTGGGTATTTGTCTGTACCCACTGCATTCCACAATTCAATTTGAGCGATCACTTGGTTTGCAAATGAAGAGCTCATGACATAAGAAGGGTGTCCAGTACCACAACCTAGGTTAACCAAACGGCCTTTAGCTAAAATGATGATGCGCTTCTCAGGCTTGCCATTGGCGGCTGGGAAAATCACATGGTCAACTTGAGGCTTGATCTCTTCCCACTTGTACTTTTCAATACCAGCAACATCAATCTCGTTATCAAAGTGACCAATATTACAAACGATGGCTTGATTCTTCATCTTAGCCATATGGTCATGAGTAATCACATGGTAATTACCTGTTGCAGAAACAAAGATGTCTGCTTTATCAGCAGCGTAATCCATTGTTACTACGCGGTAGCCTTCCATGGCGGCTTGTAATGCGCAGATTGGATCTACTTCAGTAACCCAAACTTGAGCAGATAAAGCGCGTAATGCCTGTGCGGAACCTTTACCTACATCGCCGTAGCCGCAAACCACAGCAACCTTACCCGCTACCATCACGTCAGTAGCGCGCTTGATTGCATCGACCAAAGACTCGCGGCAACCATAGAGGTTGTCGAATTTGCTCTTAGTAACGGAGTCATTTACGTTGATTGCAGGGAACTTCAATTCGCCCTTAGCAAACATTTGATACAAGCGATGTACGCCAGTAGTAGTTTCTTCTGTAACGCCTTTAACTTTTTCTAAGCGTGTTGAGTACCAAGTTGAATCTTGTGCCAATTTTTTCTTAATGGCTGCAAACAAAATGGTTTCTTCTTCGCTTGTTGGGTTGTTCAAGCAAGCTTGGTCTTTTTCGGCGCGTGCACCGAGGTGCAACAACAATGTAGCATCGCCACCATCATCCAAAATCATATTGGTGTAGCCGCCATCGGCCCACTCAAAAATACGGTGGGTAAAGTCCCAATACTGCTCGAGAGTTTCGCCCTTAATCGCAAACACTGGAGTGCCATTGGCAGCAATTGCTGCAGCAGCGTGGTCTTGTGTAGAGAAAATATTACAAGATGCCCATTGCACTTCAGCGCCAAGTGCCTCAAGCGTTTCAATTAATACTGCTGTTTGAATGGTCATATGTAATGAGCCAGTAATGCGTGCACCACGCAATGGCTGTTGTGCAGCGAACTCATCACGAATGGCGATCAAGCCAGGCATCTCAGTTTCAGCAATCGCAATTTCTTTGCGACCGAAGTCAGCCAAAGAAATATCAGCAATTGCGCAACGAGTTGCAACAAAGTTATTTAAATCAGTTACGGTATTCATTAATGCTCCAGCTAAATACGATCCAATGCTGGAGTAGAAACTCGCTAGCCATCGAATCATGGGTTAGCGAGCGCGGTTGCAATTAGCAAACTCTGGGGATTACCTTAGAGTCCACTCCCTTCAAGCCTGGGGAAGTACTGGGTCTCAGCATTCCTTGCAACGCTCCTTGATGGTATGCCGTAATTGTAAACAATTACGGCATATTTCGCCTCAATTCGACTACAAACTGCTTATTTCTTGCTTACAGGCCTGCTGCAGCGCGTAATGCTGCTGCTTTGTCTGTTTGCTCCCAAGTAAATTCTGGCTCCTCACGACCAAAGTGGCCATAAGCAGCAGTCTTTTTATAAATTGGGCGCAAGAGGTTAAGCATCTTCACAATACCTTTTGGACGCAAGTCAAAGTGCTCAGAAATCAGTTGAGCAATCTTCTCATCCGAAATCTTACCTGTACCAAATGTGCTCACCATCACTGAAGTTGGCTTAGCAACACCAATCGCGTAAGAGATCTGGATCAAGCACTTACTTGCCAAACCAGCAGCAACTACGTTCTTCGCAACATAACGACCAGCGTAGGCAGCAGAACGATCAACTTTAGATGGATCCTTGCCAGAGAAAGCACCACCACCGTGAGGGGCTGCACCACCGTAGGTATCTACAATAATTTTGCGGCCAGTTAAACCGCAATCTCCTTGTGGGCCGCCGATGACGAAACGACCTGTTGGGTTTACCAAGAAATTAATTGCGCCCTTGATCAAATGCTTAGGCAATACTGGTTTGATGATTTCTTCGATGACTGCTTCACGTAATTTCTCGAGAGAGATTTCTTCGTCGTGTTGAGTTGACAACACAACTGTATCGATCGAGTCAGGTTTGCCGTCTACATAACGTAATGTCACTTGGGACTTTGCATCAGGACGCAACCAGTTCAAACGACCATCGCGACGCAATTGTGATTGACGCTCCACCAAGCGGTGCGACAAGTGAATTGGTAAAGGCATTAATTCAGAAGTCTCATCGCAAGCGTAACCGAACATCAAACCTTGGTCGCCAGCGCCTTGATCTAAACCGTCATCATGAGCCTTATCAACACCTTGAGCGATGTCTGGACTTTGCTTGTCGTAAGCAACTAATACCGCACAACCTTTGTAGTCGATACCGTAGTCAGTATTGTCGTAACCAATTTCACGCAAGGTATTGCGAGCCACTTGAATGTAATCAACGTTGGCGTTGGTAGTAATTTCACCAGCCAAAACCACTAAGCCAGTGTTGCACAAAGTTTCTGCTGCAACACGCGCAGTTGGATCCTGAGCCAAGATGGCATCAAGAATCGAATCGGAGATTTGGTCTGCTACTTTATCGGGGTGACCTTCAGAAACGGATTCTGAAGTGAAGAAGTAATCATTTGCCATTGCATATTCCTTTAGTTATTAACACGATCATTGGGACAACTCACGTGCCAGGAACCACAACGGCGACGCTTTAGCAGAATTTATGAATCGCTCTGCAAGTTGTCTTAACTCAGCGATGAAGGAATTTTATCCGAAAAATGCCTCATTCAGCAAGGCAAGCTGAAATCCACACACCGAGAGCGGCATTGAATATCATTAAGGGGTGCGAAAACCCCTACTTAAGCTCTGCCTAAATACGATTGCCGTGCTCCCCCTTGCGCTCGTGCAGGTGATTGGAGGCTTTTTAGGCATGTTGGCTTATGTAGGCTCAACGCAATATCGCTCACTCTTTGGCCCTCAATATGAAGCTGTTGTAAACGCACGGGCACTTCCTTTCAGGCTTTGGAGTGCAGTGAGAGCCTCCGGAATGTTGTTTTCAGACAGTTTGTGGATTTGGCGCAACCCTGCAAAAGCACTGAAGTTGGTTGAAGTACAAAACTGGGATGTAGTTGAGGGAGCAATCGGCGAAGGACACGGCTTAGTCATGCTTACTCCACACTTGGGCGGCTTTGAAATCATTCCACGGGTCTTGGCTCAGCATTTCCCCGCAACCATTCTCTACCGACCTTCAAGGCAAGAGTGGCTCAATGAATTGGTGGAAGAAGGTCGCGCCTATCCAAATATGTACTTCGTACCAACCAATCTGAATGGCGTGCGCCAAATGACGCGAGCACTAACAAGAGGCGAGGCCATTGGCATTCTTCCCGATCAGGTTCCTAGCGGCGGTGAAGGTGTGTGGGTGCCATTCTTTGGGCGCCCTGCCTACACAACACCGCTACCAGCTCGCTTAGCTAATCGCAATAACACACCAGTAGTGATGTTTACCGCGAAACGCAAAGGTATTGGTCAAGGCTGGCTCATGCAAGCAACCCGTCTTGAGCCTTTATCTGAGGACCCCAACATTGCTGCTGCAGAGTTAAATGTTGCAATTGAAAATGCCGTACTCGTCGCACCAGAACAATTCATATGGTCCTATAACCGCTATAAGCATCCCACTGGTGCAGAATTGCCCCCTAACAAATAAATAAATTCGTTATCATTTTTGAAATGACCTGGTTACAAAACCTCTTCAATTTCTTGGCGCTCAGTCTTTTGCGCCTCTTTGCTTTTTTACCGTACACCATTACTGTCCACGTAGGCTATGGTCTAGGCTGGCTTGCAGCCCATATTCCGAACAGTCGCACAAATGTCGTGAAGACCAATTTACGTTTGTGCTTTCCTAATCTCAACGAGAAAGAAATTGATGCTCTCGCAATAGAGCACTGGGAATTATTCGGACGTAGCGTATTAGAAAGAAGTCGCATCTGGCTGGGTAGTGGCAAACAAATTACCGATATCGTCACAATCAAATCAGCGATTACTCTAGGTGATCGCAAGCCACGTCTACTTATTAACCCTCACTTTGTTGGTCTTGAGGGCGGCTTTATGGCACTTTCCGTTCTGGCTAATGAACATGACTGGCCTCGTGGCGCTGGCCTCTATCAAAACATGAAGAACCCTTTCTTCAATCAAAAAATGATTGAGTGGAGAAATCGTTTTGGTGGCAAGTCTATTGAGAGACAAAGTCGCTTGCGTGATCTCATACGAGAAATTCAAACTGGCAACTTTATTTTTATTGCTCCCGATATTGACCTAGGTCCTCGTGACTCAGTCTTTGTACCCTTCTTTGGCATTCAAACTAATACGATCACCTCGGTATCACGCCTAGCAAGGCTGAGCGGGGCCGAGGTATGCCTTATGACGACCACTTTGAATAAAGACCGTAAAGGCTATGTCTGCAATATCAGCGAGCCCCTACCAAACTTTCCAAGTGATGATGTCGAAAAAGATACTGCTCGCTTAAATCAATATATTGAAGAGCTTGTTCGCGAAAGACCGGCAGAGTACTATTGGGTACATAAACGCTTTAAACACAGACCCGAAGGCGAACCTAGTCTTTACGAATAAACGGAAATATTTTGAGCACTACTTCTGGTAATCCAGTTCGCAAGCTACGCTTCACCAAAATGCATGGTGCTGGCAATGACTTTATTGTGCTCAATGGTATCAGCCAAGATCTCAGTGGGATTACTCGTGATCAGTGGCAGGCATTGGCTCATCGTCAATTTGGCATTGGTGCCGACCAGATTCTCCTAGTTGAAAAAGCAACGCGTTCTGATGCGGATTTTCGGTACCGTATTTTTAATTCAGATGGCGGTGAAGTTGAGCAATGCGGTAATGGCTCGCGCTGCTTTGTGCGCTTTGTATTAGATCAAGGCCTTTCCAATAAAAATCCTCTGCGCGTAGAAGTTGCACATACTATTCTCACCCTCAAATCCCATCCTGATGGCCAAGTAGAGGTGGATATGGGCGCACCAATTTTTGAACACAGTCATATCCCATTTAATGCAAATGGTTTGGCAAGTGTCCAAGAGTTTCAAGAGACACTGTATGCACTTCCACTGAACCACCCTGCAACGCACGACAGCTTAGTTGGCGTTCTCTCGATGGGCAACCCACATGCAGTACAGGTGGTTGGTGACGTTGATAGCGCACCTGTTTTAGAAGAGGGTCCTGAGATTGAACAGTTTGCCGCGTTTTCTAAAAAGGTCAACGTAGGTTACATGCAAGCAATTAATCGCAATGAAATTAAATTACGCGTCTTTGAGCGTGGTGCCGGTGAAACTTTAGCCTGCGGCACTGGCGCTTGTGCCGCCGTGGTGTCTGGTATCCGCAGGGGTTTATTAGACTCGCCAGTGAAGGTACATACCCGTGGCGGAGACTTACAGATTGTTTGGGACGGAATGATTGATGGCGTTGCTCAGCCTGTCATCATGACCGGGCCTGCAGTTACTGTCTTTGAAGGTGAAACAACTATCTAAAAGCAGCAACTCTCAGATTCCATACCTATCACGATAGGCTTTTACTGCAGGTAAATAATTGGTGAGCTGGGTGTCGCTTGACGCCGTTAAGAAAGACATCAAGCCGGCTAGGTTCGCAATCGCAATCACTGGTAAACCAAATTCTTGCTCTACTGCTTGTACTGCAGACTTATCTCCAACCTCAGTTGCAGTTCCAGATCTCTCCATGCGATCAAGAGCGATTAATACTGCAGCAGGCTCAGCGCCGGCCTTGCGAATCAAATCAACAGATTCTCTTACAGAGGTTCCCGCAGAAATCACATCGTCAATAATGACGACCTTGCCTTTAACGGGGGCGCCGACCAGCATACCGCCTTCACCATGATCTTTTGCTTCTTTACGGTTGTAGGCATACGGCACATTAAGGCCGTTATCTGCCAACGCAATGGCTGTAGCTGCTGCCAGTGTGATCCCTTTATAGGCTGGGCCATAAAGCATATCGAACTGAATACCCGATTCTTGCAAGGCTTTAGCGTAGTAACGACCTAAAGCGCTTAAACGAGCACCATCATTGAATTCACCAGCATTAAAAAAATATGGTGAGAGTCTGCCCGCTTTAGTTTTAAACTCCCCAAATGACAAAACCTTTGCCTCCAAGGCAAAACGAATAAAGTTATCTTGATTTGAATAATTTGAGCTCATAGGCCTACATGTTACGCATCATTTCCGCGAACCTCAACGGTATCCGATCTGCAGTCAAAAAAGGCTTTCTGCCATGGGCTGTGAAGCAAAAGGCTGACTTCATTTGCATGCAAGAGCTCAAGGCTCAGCGCGATGATCTAGAGGACGCCATCCTCAATCCCGATGGCATGCATAGCTATTTCCATCATGCCGAGAAAAAGGGTTACAGCGGCTGTGGCATTTATACCCCTCATAAGCCCGATGAAGTCTTATACGGCTATGGAAATGAAGAGTTTGATGCGGAGGGGCGTTATGTAGAGGCGCGCTTAAAAGGACTTTCTGTTATTTCTGTCTATATGCCCTCTGGGTCAAGCTCGCCTGAGCGTCAAGAAGCTAAATATCGCTATCTTGATAGCTTTCTGCCACATCTTGTAGCGCTCAAAAAATCTGGTCGTGAAATCGTTCTCTGTGGCGATGTCAATATTGCCCATCAAGAAATTGATCTCAAAAACTGGAAAGGTAATCTCAAAAATTCTGGTTTTTTACCAGAAGAGCGTGCTTGGTTGACCAATCTCTTTAGCAAAGTAGGTTACGTGGATGTCTATCGACAGCTTGAACCCGAAGCTTCAGAAACTTGCTACACCTGGTGGAGCAATCGCGGTCAAGCCTATGCAAAGAATGTAGGTTGGCGTATCGACTATCACATCACTACACCAGGCATTGCCGCTACCGCTAAGAAAACTGCTGTTTACAAAGAGGAAAAATTTTCAGATCACGCGCCACTCACCGTGGATTACGACTGGAAAATTTGAGGGGCGAGAAGGAGTAAATTGCTTTCCATTGCCCTTCTTTATTTGAATTCTTTACTCGCCTTCTTTTTTGATCTGCACAATCTTGAAATGAATGGTTGCCCAAATCAACAGCAGGACTGGAGCGCCAATGATGGCGGTGCCGTAGAAGAATGCTTGGTACCCAAAGCTATCAACAAATACACCTGAGAAGCCCGCCAACCATTTAGGCAAAAGTAGCATCATCGAACTAAATAAAGCGTACTGGGTTGCCGAGTAACGAATATTGGTGAGCGAAGATAAGAAGGCAATAAATGCTGCGCTGGCAATTCCAGAACTTAAGTTATCAGCAGAGATTACCCAAATGAGGCCATGTAAATCATGGCCTTGTGTTGCAAGCCAAGCGAACAATACATTACTGACTGCGGAAAGCACCGCGCCTACAAATAGAATTCGTAAAACTCCAAAGCGCAACGTAAGCACACCACCAACAAATGCACCCACTAAAGTCATGACTACGCCAAATACTTTACTCACAGCAGCCACTTCGTCTTTGGTGTAGCCCATATCAACATAAAATGGATTGGCCATAATGCCCATCACAACATCACTAATACGGTAGATGGCGATTAAAGACAGGATCAAAATAGCATGCCAGCGATAGCGTGTAATAAATTCAGCAAAGGGCTCAATCAAGGTTTGATAGAGCCAAGCTTTCGCAGTGCGAACTTTTGCTAATTCGTATCTTGCTGGCTCTTTACTTAAGAGGGTTGTAACCACTCCAACCCCGATAGAAGCAGCCATACAGAGATACGCAAATTGCCATGCACTAGCGTCATAGCCAGAACCTATTTCTGCCCGAGCAGCCAGCCAAAGAACACCAGCGCCAGCCCAAATTAAAGCCAGACGATAGCCGGTTTGATAAGTAGCCGCTAAAGCGGCCTGATGATCGCTATTAGCCGACTCAATACGAAAAGCATCCAATGCAATATCTTGAGTAGCAGAACCGAATGCGACCAATAGCGCACACCACACAATAGAAGTGAGGGCTAACTTGGGATCTAAAGTCGACATGCCAACAAGACCCAAAATAATGAGTGCTTGTGCAAAGAGCAGCCAACTGCGACGGCGTCCAAATAACTTTGTCAGTAAGGGAATTTGCACACGATCGACGAGCGGCGCCCAAACCCACTTGAATGCATAGATCAAGCCAACCCAAGTTAAATAGCCGATGGTGCTTCGATCAATTCCAGCTTCACGCAACCAAAAACTAAGAGTTCCCAGAATCAGTAGTAGAGGAAGGCCCGCAGAAAAACCCAAGAAGAGCATTCGCAGACAAGGCCATTCGAGATAAACCCGAAAGTCTTTTAACCAAGATTGGACTGCGCTCAACACCTTTAAATTTATATTCTAGGCGCGACGAATGCGGAATAAAGCGAGGCTGCCAAATAGATTTGGCATCAAGGTAACCTGACGACCTTCATGCAAGATACATTGATCGACAACCTTAAGTCCAAGACTAGATGCCAATTTTTCAAAGTCAGCAACAGTGAGTACGCGTACGTTAGGCGTGTTGTACCACTGGTAGGGCAGACTCTTCGAGACTGGCATACGGCCAAGACCAACGGCCAAGCGATGAGACCAATGTCCAAAATTTGGGAAAGAGATCACTGACTCTTTACCTACGCGAACGACTTCACGCAAAATCTTTTCAGTTTGATGAATGGTTTGCAAGGTCTGCGACAGCACGACCGTGTCAAAACTATTGTCTTCAAAAAGCGCCAAGCCACCTTCTAAATCTTGCTGGATTACATTGAGACCTTTTTGCACGCACGACAGTACACGTGAATCATCAATCTCTACACCATAAGCGTGAACGGGCTTTTGTTTTTGCAAAAACTCTAAGAAGCTGCCATCACCACAACCAAGATCTAACACTTGAGTATTCGGTGCAATCCAATTCGCTATAGCAGCAAAGTCGGCGCGTTTACTAAAGTTACTCATGCTTGAGCCTCGCGCATTTGCTTAAAGTACGCCCTAACAAGATTGTGATAACGCGCGTCATCTAGCAAGAATGCGTCGTGACCGTGAGGCGCATCAATCTCTGCATACGTCACTTCACTCTTATTGCTCAACAAAGATTGCACAATCTCACGACTACGATCAGGCGGGAAACGCCAATCCGTCGAGAAGCTCACCACCAAAAACTTGGCCTGAACCTCAGCTAGAGCGCGGTCTAGACTGCCATCATATCGACGTGCAGGATCAAAATAATCTAAAGCGCGCGTAATAAGCAAATAAGTATTGGCATCAAAGTAGGTTGAGAACTTATCTCCTTGATAGCGCAAATAACTCTCAACCTCAAACTCAACGTCAAAACTGAAACGGTAGTCATTTGACTCGCCATTGGGGCGCTGTAATTCCCGTCCAAATTTTTCTGCCATGTCATCGTCAGATAAATACGTGATATGGCCAACCATGCGGGCTAAGCGTAAACCACGTTTAGGTACAACGCCATGCTCGTAGTAATTGCCACCATGAAAATCAGGGTCAGACAAAATTGCATTACGCGCAACTTCATTAAATGCAATATTTTGTGCACTGAGTTTTGGGGTCGAAGCGACAACAACACAATGCTCTAGGCGCTTAGGAAACTGAATAGCCCAAGCCATTGCCTGCATGCCGCCCAAGCTGCCACCCATTACTGCAGCGAATTTGCGAATGCCCAACTTATCCGCCAAACGGGCTTGAGTATTTACCCAGTCTTCGACAGTAACCACAGGGAACTCAGAGCCATAAGGCTTGCCAGTTGCAGGATTAGTGCTCATCGGCCCAGTAGAGCCAAAGCAAGAGCCTAAATTATTTACACCAATGACAAAGAAATGATTGGTATCGACTGGTTTACCTGGGCCAATCATATTGTCCCACCAACCGATATCTTCTGGGTCTTCTGGGCTTGGACCGGCTACATGGTGTGATGCATTAAGCGCATGACAAACCAGCACAGCATTGCTTTTATCGGCATTCAGTTTGCCGTAAGTTTCAATGACTAAATCATAGCTAGCCAACATGGCGCCACTCTGCAAAGGCAGGGGCTCGGCAAAATGAATAGTATTTCTAGAGAGGTGTAGCTCGCTCATTCTGACAGGAGAAGGCGCAAACTAACATCCGAGGCTTCAGTCGGCAGCTTTTTAAATCCGCTACGGGCAAAGCGATGCCAACGGCCCAAAACAAAACTCATCAACATAGCAGCACGTATGCTGACTTCTTCTTGACCCAGCTGCGCCCAATTACCGCCTTGGGTTTGAGCAATACGCAGAGCCTGCTTCAGTGACGCCTCAACACGATCTAATACCTGGGTAATGCGCTCTTGTAAGCGATCATCCTCTTGCAATAATGCGTCGCCCAATAGCACACGAGTCATGCCAGGGTTCTTTTCGGCAAAGAACAAGAGCATCTGCAAAATACCGCGCGCCTGTGCAAGTCCAGACTCTTCCTTTTGATTGATTTGATTAATCAAGCCAAAGACAGTTTGCTCAATGAAAGAAATCAAACCCTCAAACATCTGCGCTTTACTTGCAAAGTGACGATAAAGCGCTGCCTCTGAAACCTCAATCTTAGCCGCTAAAGCAGCTGTCGTAACACGCTCACCCTTTGGGTTTTGCAACATTTCCGCGAGTACCTGCAAAATCTGTAAGCGGCGCTCACCTGGGCGCGGGCGCTTACGAGCCTTACCAGCGTCAGCCTTGCTGTCGTTGATATCTGGTGGCTCTATAGATTCACGCATGTTGATTTACTTATCTGGAGCGGATCATGGTTCCGAACGCCTGCTCGGTCAGAATTTCTAACAATAAAGAGTGCTCGATACGACCGTCGATGATGTGCACTGAATTAACACCACTCTTAGCAGCGTCTAATGCAGAAGAAATCTTAGGCAACATACCGCCAGAAATCGTACCGTCAGCAAACAAGCCATCAATCTCGCGCGCAGTTAAATCTGTCAGCAACTTGCCTTCTTTATCCATCACACCTGGAATATTGGTCATCATGACTAACTTCTCTGCGTGGAGGATCTCGGCCATCTTGCCCGCTACTAAATCTGCATTAATGTTGTAAGCCTGACCTTCTGCGCTAAATCCAATAGGCGAAATGACCGGAATAAATGCATCATCCTGCAAAGCCTTAACTACTGCAGGATTAATTGCTTCGATCTCACCAACAAAGCCGATGTCAACCATCTTGCCTAGCTCTGTATCACTAGGAATCTTCATTTTCTTAGCATGAATCAACCCACCGTCCTTACCGGTCAAGCCAACCGCTTGGCCGCCAAAGTGGTTAATCAACATCACAATATCTTGCTGCACTTCGCCGCCTAGAACCCACTCCACCACTTCCATGGTTTCTTCATCGGTTACACGCATACCTTGAATAAAGGTACCGGTCTTACCAATTTTCTTAAGAGCTTCATCAATCTGTGGTCCACCGCCATGAACCACCACTGGATTCATGCCCACTAACTTCAACAAAATCACATCACGCGCAAAAGATTCTTTAAGGCGCTCTTCAACCATGGCGTTTCCACCGTACTTAATCACAATGGTCTTACCGTGATACGCACGAATATAAGGCAAAGCCTCAGCCAGAATCTCAGCCTTTAATAAAGGTGAAATATCGCTAATAGTTGGTAAATGCTTAGTCATTGCCGCTTAAAATTTATTCGCCAAATAGTTTTTGACGGAGTTCACGACGCTCTTGAGCCTCAAGAGACAAATTGGCTGTAGGCCTTGCAATTAAACGGTTCAAGCCAATTGGCTCACCTGTTTCTTCACACCAACCATAATCACCGGACTCAATGCGCGCTAATGCTTGCTCAACTTTTTTAAGTAGCTTACGTTCACGATCGCGCGTGCGCAATTCCAACGCATGCTCTTCTTCAATCGTTGCGCGATCAGCAGGATCTGGAACCAAAATATTTTCACGCAGATGCTCAGTCGTCTCAGATGCATTTTTTAAAATGTCATTTTTAAGAGTGAGTAATTTTTGACGGAAAAACTCCAGCTGTGCAGTACTCATGTAGTCCTTATCAGACATCTTGAGCAATTCCGCTTCAGTTAGTGGAGTGCCTTTTGCAACTTTAGTGCTCGCAGCTTTACTACTAGCTTTTGCAGCGGTTGCTGGTTTTGTTGCTGTTTTTACCGTCATCTCATTCTTTCCTGATTTGAAGCATTATTGCCCCATTCTGCCAAACTTTTGCTGCCCTTTAATCAATATTCTTTAATATTCATAATATCGACCGTGGCGGCGGATTGTACCCGAATCTTTCTAGGCCAAACATCCCTCAAGCCCAGCCAATAGGGTGTCCTTGGGCAAATCAATGCCTATGAAGACCATACGGGTTTGCTTGGCTTCCTTACCCCATGGGCCAGCTAAATCGCTACCCATCATCTGATGAACGCCTTGAAACACCACTTTTCGGCTACTTCCCTTCACATAGAGCACGCCTTTATAGCGCAGCATCTTCTCTCCAAAGACCTCCAGAATGCCCCCCAGGAAGTCTTCCAACTTTTTATGATCAAAGGGTTTATCACTACGAAAAACAAAGGATTGGATACGGTCTGTATGGCCTGCGTGACCATGATGTTGGTGCTGATGCTCGTGATCATGGCTGTGATCGTGCCCACAGGTGCTGTGGTCATGGTCATTGCTATGGTCATGGCCGCAGTTAGCATGATCATGATTGTCCTGCTCCAAGAAATGCGGATCAATATCCAGCTTGGCATTGAGATTAAAGCCTTTGAGATCCAAAACCGCATTTAAAGGTACCACGCCCTTAGAAATACCTGCAATCGGCGCCCTTGGGTTCATATGCATCAAACGATTACGCAAAGCATCTACTTCGGCAGGAGTCACTAAATCCGTCTTGGTAATGAAGATCTGGTCGGCAAAGCCAACTTGGCGCTGAGCTTCTTCGTGTTCATTGAGTTGCTGTTGGCCATGCTTGGCGTCCACTAAAGTCACCACAGCGTCCAAAACGTAATGGTCCGCAACATCATCATCCATAAAGAATGTCTGGGCTACCGGGCCTGGATTGGCAACGCCTGTGGTTTCAATCACAACGCGATCAAAGCTAATCTTCTTGTCTTTGCGTTGCTCCCAAAGCTCATTTAGCGCCTCTACAAGATCACCGCGAATGGTGCAGCAAATGCAACCATTACTCATCTGCACAATATTCTCTTGGTTGTCTTGCACCAAGATGTCGTTATCAATATTTTCTTCGCCGAATTCATTCTCGATTACGGCAATTTTTTTGCCATGCTCTTCAGTCAGAATATGTTTGAGCAAAGTGGTTTTGCCGCTTCCTAAGAAGCCAGTCAAAATGGTTACCGGTATTAATGCCATGGATGATCCAATCTAAATCTAAGAGCCATCGTTTCCCAAAGCGGGAAACCTTCTATCTTACCGAGTTCCTCAGCCTTTGCCAGCCTTTGCGCGTGGATGCGCTTTATCGTATGCCTGAGCTAGGTGCTGGAAGTCTAGCGAGGTATAGATCTGGGTGCTGGCGATGCTGGCATGCCCCAACATTTCTTGTACAGCACGTAAATCTTGTGAGGATTGCAGCACATGACTCGCAAAGCTGTGGCGCATCATATGGGGGTGAACGTGGGTTGGCAATCCAGCCCGCATTGCTAAAGTGCGCAACCTCGCTTGTACAGTTCGCGGTGATAAACGTTTGCCGGTGGCAGATAAAAATAAAGCGATGGACTTTTCGGCGTAATCTCCAGCGTCGCGTAGCTCTCGCCATGCTGCCAGTGATTTCATCGCAGGTACGCCCACAGGAACTGAGCGGCGCTTGCCACCTTTACCCAATACCGTTACTTCAGCCGCATCCCAATCTAGCCATCCTGCAGATTGATGCTGACGATCTTTGCTTTGTGTTACATCAATTCCCAAGAGTTCTGTAAGACGCAACCCAGATGAGTAGAGCAAATCAATAATCGCTGCATCCCGAACAGACTCCAAATCCTTTTTTTCTTCAGCCTCTTTCACTGCCTGATTGACTAGAGATAGGGCCTGCTCGACTGATAGCGCTTTAGGTAGCGACTTCAGGCGTTTAGGCGCCTTCACATCATCCACTGGATTGGCAACCAGGTTACTGGTTACTTTGCCGGCACGAGCATCGCGCCTTGCATCTTTTTCAGTAAGCCAGTCATACCAACCACGCCACGCAGAAAGTGCTCGCGCAATACTTCTCGATGATTTTCCTTTGGAATGCAAGCGCCCAGCCCATCGACGCACATGTCCATTACCAACCCTAAGTAATTCTATGGAATCATCTAAGGCAAAGTTTTGCAGATCACCCAGATCCATACCATACGCTTTGAGCGTATGCGGCGAGAGTTGACGCAACACATGCAGCTCATGCAAGTACTCCTGCATGAGCGGATGAAGATCAGTCGCCTTCAATTTCATAAGCCTGGATACGATCCAAAGCTGCAGCGGTTAATTCAGCAATCTGGCGCAAATAGAAAGCGCCCATATCTGCTGTAAAACGGGACTCGTCCTTGCTGGCCAACAGCAATACTGCGGGCGATTGAGTGGCCCCAATGCTCTTACCCAAGGGCAGGCCTATAGCCACCATACTTTGCCAATCAGGATTAATGGTTGTTTGACTTGCCAATAAATCTACGCTGGCAGCCGCCAATTCTTTAACTGATCCGCATAGCGGCTTGTCTACCCAAGGGCCAAAAGTAGAATTAGGCAACAACAATTGCGCTGACTCTACTTCAAACACTTCTGCTAAGCCTGAGGTAATTGCTGACTCGACATCCACTTTGTTATTTGCTTTCATTAAGCACAATAACCATGCAACCAAACTTTGCTGTGTTTTATCGTTGCGACTACCAAAGTGCAACATCTCGCTTAAGCGACGATTGAGCTCTTGGTTTTGTGTGCGCAAGACTGTCATTTGACGCTCTTGCAAAGAAATAGTGCGATCCTCATGTGGGTGCTTAATCCGAATCTCATTAAAGAGATCGGCATAGCGCTCAAAGAAGCCTGGAGTTACACGCAACCACTCAGCAACTAATTCTTCTTGCTCGGCTTGCTTTGGATCAATTCCACTCATATATTTCTTTCTTAACTTATTCTTAGTTAACTCAGTTTTTTACGCAAGAGCTCGTTTACCTGACCAGGATTAGCTTTGCCTTGAGAGGCTTTCATGATCTGGCCAACAAGCGCGTTAAATGCCTTCTCTTTACCGGAGCGGAACTCTTCAACCGACTTTTGATTAGCCGCCAACACCTGATCAATAATGGCCTCAATAGCGCCGCTATCACTAATCTGCTTCAAACCTTTAGCATCAATCACCTGATCAACCGTACTAATAGCTTTGCCTGCAACAGCTTCTTCCCAAAGAATGGCAAAGATATCTTTAGCAATCTTGTTAGAGATAGTACCGTCGGCTACACGTGTCAGTAATGACGCCAAGTCCTGCGCTTTTAATGGAGCATCTGCCATGGCAATACCCGCACGATTTAAGGAGGATGCAAGTTCGCCAGCAATTAAATTGGCTGCCGCTTTAACCAAAGGTTTACCTACAATCGCTAAAAGCTCTTCAAATATTTTTGCAGTATCGCGATCTTGAGTTAACAACTGCGCATCGTAGGCACTTAATCCAAACTCACTTTGCCATTGTTCACGCAATTGAGCTGGTAGCGCAGGCATCCTGCTACGTACATCCGCAATCCATGCGTCATCAATCACTACGGGTAATAAATCCGGGTCTGGGAAGTAACGATAGTCATTCGCGTCTTCTTTACTTCGCATACTACGAGTTTCACCACGATCAGGATCGTACAAGCGGGTTTCTTGAACAACGGTACCACCATCTTCAATCAGCTCGATTTGGCGGCGCACTTCATATTGAATAGCCTCTTCCAAAAAACGGAAAGAGTTTAGGTTTTTGATTTCGCAACGAGTGCCAAACTCAGCCTGACCTATAGGGCGAACTGATACGTTGGCATCACAACGGAAGGATCCTTCTTGCATATTGCCGTCACAAACCCCCAACCAGACCACTAGACCATGAAGCGCTTTGGCATAAGCCACCGCTTCAGCAGCGCTACGCATGACCGGCTCGGTCACAATCTCGAGGAGTGGTGTACCAGCGCGGTTTAAATCGATACCGCTTGAAGGCTCGCCATGAGGGCCAGTAAAGCCTTCTTCATGGACAGACTTACCAGCATCCTCTTCCATGTGAGCACGCGTGAGTTCAACCACCTTCACTTCGTTGCCTACCAAGATTTCAAGATGGCCTCCGATGACAATCGGAATATCCATCTGACTAATTTGATAGCCCTTTGGTAAATCAGGATAGAAATAGTTTTTGCGTGCAAAAATACTAGCAGGAGAAATTTTGGCATTCACGGCCAAGCCAAAACGAATGGCGTGCTCAACTGCTTGACGGTTCAGCACTGGCAACACGCCAGGCAAAGCCAAATCCACCGCACATGCCTGCGTATTAGGCTGAGCACCAAAGCGTGTACTCGCACCACTAAAAATCTTAGATTGGGTTTGCAGCTGTGCGTGGGTCTCTAGACCAATAACAACTTCCCATTGCATCATGCCACCTCGCTTGCAGGACGCAAATGCCAATCACTGGCCTGCTGATATTGATGTGCCACTTGCAACAAACGTGCTTCCGAAAAATAATTACCGATCAATTGCATACCAATAGGTAAGTTATTTGTATTAAATCCGCAAGGAACACTCATCGCTGGCAAACCTGCTAAGTTGGTTGAAAGCGTATAAATATCTTCCAAATACATTTGTACAGGATCTTTTGATTTCTCTCCTAAACGCCAGGCCACATCAGGGGCTACAGGCCCCAGAATGACATCGCACTGATTAAATGCGGCTTGGAAATCTGCAGCAATAATGCGGCGAATTTTTTGCGCTTGCAGATAGTAAGCATCATAGTAGCCATGACAAAGAACGTAAGTTCCAATCATAATGCGGCGCTTTACTTCTGAACCAAAACCTTCTGTGCGTGACTTCGCATACATATCATTGAGATCACGATATCCATTAGCGCGATAGCCATAACGAACACCATCAAAGCGACTCAAGTTACTAGATGCTTCTGCGGGTGCTAAAACGTAATACACCGGTATAGATAATTTGGTTTTAGGCAAGCTCACCTCAACTAATGTGGCGCCTAAGTTTTCTAATAGCTTAGCTGCCTCATTAACGGATTTCGCAACATCATCTGCTAAGCCTTCAGCAAAAAATTCTTTTGGTAAGCCAACACGTAAACCCTCTAATGGTTTTGCGGGATTGGTATTACCTTCTCTCCAATGTTGATTGAGGTAACGACCATAGTCCTCCCCAGAATCAGCCAAAGAAGTGGAGTCACGTGGATCATGCGAAGACATTGCAGATAGCAACAAAGCGCAGTCTTCTGCAGTCTTGCCCATTGGGCCAGCCTGATCAAGTGAAGAGGCGTAGGCAATCATGCCGTAGCGCGACACGCGCCCATAACTGGGTTTAATGCCGGTCAAGCCACAAAATGCTGCTGGCTGACGAATTGAGCCGCCCGTATCCGTACCGGTAGCAATCGGAGCCAAACCAGCAGCAACGGCTGCGGCCGAACCGCCGGAGGAGCCTCCTGCTACGTATGCGGCATTCCAGGGATTTAAGACTGGTCCAAACGCAGAGTTTTCATTGGATGAGCCCATTGCGAACTCATCCATATTGGTTTTACCCAGGCAAACCATTCCAGCGCCATGGGGATTATTTTCATCCGGGATTCCTAGATTCGCCACAACCGTGGCATCGAAAGGACTCTGGTAGCCAGCCAAAATTTTGGAGGCTGCGGTCGACTTCCATCCTCGAGTTACAAAGACATCTTTATGGGCCACAGGGATGCCGGTTAGCTGACCAGCTTTCCCAGAGGAAATTAATTGATCTGCTTTATTTGCTTGTTCTAAGCTTAAGTGAGCATTCACATCAAGATAGGCATTCCACTGTTTTCCAGCCTCAATACGATCCAAAAAGTACTGGGTTAGCTCGGTACTGGAGACCTCTTTTGCAGCCAGCGCTTTTGCCATTAACGCGATAGGGGTGTTGTGCCAACTCATTCAATCACCTTTGGCACGAGGAAGTAGCCATCATGCTGCGCAGGGGCTGACTGCATGTTCTCGGCACGTTGATCTAATTCCGTGACCTGATCAACACGCATTGGCTGGGCCAAGTCACGCAAAAAGAGGATCGGGTGAGCCAATGGCTCAAGACCGCTTGTATCAACGGCCTGCATTTCCTCAACCAGAGAAAAAATAGCCTGTAATTGAGGCAAAACCGCCTCGGCTTCTGCCTGATTTAACTCAAGCCTAGAAAGGTGCGCAATGCGCTGGACATCATCAAGTTTCATGGGGCGCTAGAGTATCATTCCTATATATTTTCATTAACACTTTCTATTTTCCCACTACATCATGTTTGGTTTTTTCCGCAGCTACTTTTCCAATGACCTAGCCATCGACCTAGGAACCGCTAACACCTTAATTTATATGCGTGAGCGGGGTATTGTCCTCGATGAACCCTCTGTTGTGGCCATTCGCCAAGAAGGTGGTCCGAACGGCAAGAAGACCATTTTGGCCGTCGGCAAAGAGGCAAAAGCCATGCTGGGTCGTGTTCCAGGGAACATTGAGGCCATTCGCCCAATGAAAGATGGCGTTATTGCCGATTTCACGATTACCGAACAAATGCTCAAGCAATTTATCAAGCTTGTACACGAAAGTAAATTATTAAAACCAAGCCCACGCATCATCATTTGCGTTCCTTGCGGCTCTACCCAAGTTGAGCGTCGTGCGATTCGTGAGTCTGCATTGGGTGCCGGTGCGTCACAAGTATTTTTGATTGAAGAACCAATGGCAGCTGCAATTGGTTCTGGCTTACCAGTTTCAGAAGCTGCTGGTTCGATGGTTGTGGATATCGGCGGCGGCACAACTGAAGTTGGTGTGATGTCATTAGGTGGCATGGTTTACAAAGGCTCTGTTCGTGTTGGTGGCGATAAATTTGATGAAGCTATTACCAATTACATTCGTCGCAACTATGGCATGTTAATTGGTGAGCAAACTGCTGAGTTAATTAAGAAAACAATTGGCTCTGCTTTCCCTGGCGCTGAAGTGCGTGAGATGGAGGTTAAAGGGCGCAATCTTTCTGAAGGTATTCCACGTAGCTTCACCGTTACTAGCAATGAAATTTTGGAAGCATTAACTGATCCATTGAATCAAATTGTGACCGCAGTGAAAGCAGCTCTTGAGCAGATTCCACCTGAGTTGGCGTCCGATATTGCTGAACGCGGCATGATGCTGACTGGCGGCGGAGCCTTACTACGCGACCTCGATCGCCTCTTGCTCGAAGAAACTGGCTTACCAATCCATGTTGCAGAAGATCCATTAACTTGCGTGGCTCGTGGTTGCGGTATCGCACTTGAGCGCATGGATAAGTTAGGCGGAGTGTTCTCGCACGAGTAAGCGACATACACGTCGACCAGGGAATTGCAACATAGCGCTCCACCACTTTTCAGACAGGGCATTCCAGCCTTACTTAAACTGATTGTCTGTCTGTCGATCAGCATCTCTCTGATGCTGATCGATTTTCGCTTCAAAGCACTCGACCCCATTCGAAATAACATCAATTGGATTTTGCGTCCTCTTGAATACGTCATGATGGCGCCGCGTAATGCCTTCGAAGCAACATCAGAATATTTCACCACTCGATCAACTCTTGATCAAGAAAACCAAATCATGAAAGTGCGCCAAGCAGAACTTTCATTGTTGGCAAACCAATCTGAATTTTTATTGGTGGAAAACCAAAATCTGCGCGAGCTCATGACTTTACAAAAGCAGGTGCCATTCAAAACATTGCCAGTAGAAATTCTGTTTAATCCACCCAATCCAATTTCTCAGCGCATCGTGATTAATCGCGGTAGCAACGATGGCCTCAAAATTGGAAACCCAATCGCAAATGATTCTGGCATATTGGGCCAAGTTGTGCGTCTTTATGAACGTTCTGCTGAGGTTTCACTCCTGGAGGACCGTGACTTTGCCGTTCCCGTTCAGGTAGCTCGAAATGGTCTACGTGCTGCGGTATTTGGGGCTGGGCGCGGCAATCCTTTAGAGCTTCGTTACTTACCAGTAGCCAGTGACCTAGAGGTTGGTGACATTTTGCTGACTTCTGGAATTGACGGCGTTTATCCCCCAGGATTTGCTGTAGCAGTGATTAGCAAAATTGAGCGCAATGCCGATAAAAACTCTTCCAATGTATTTTGCGTTCCAGTTGCCGCAGTCAATCGCTATCGTCAAGCGCTAGCCCTTTTGTATGACCCTCAGTTTGATGCCAAGGCACCGGCAAACAATAATTCCGCCTCAGGGGCGCCGTTAACTAATGCGCCAGGAAGACGACAAACACGTGCGCGAGGAATGCAATGATTGATTTCCAAAGCGGCTACATTTTGCGCCCGGTCAATCCGTTCTTTATTTATTTCAGCTTATTTTGCGCGCTGCTCTTAAATCTATTGCCGATTGGTAATTATGGCTGGGTGCCCGACTGGTTGGTTCTCTGCATTGTGTTTTGGAATATTCATCAACATCGCTATGTCAGCGTGATTACTGCGTTCATCCTTGGTCTGATGATGGATGTTCACAACTCAGATCTACTGGGCTTGCATGCCTTCAGTTATTCGCTGGTCGCTTACGTAGCCATTTCTTGGCATCGCCGCATTGTGGCTCTCACTGTGCTTTCGCAAGCTTTGCACCTGCTTCCCATTTTCTTATTGGTATCGCTATTTCCAGTATTAGCGCATTGGCTGCTCAGCGGTGAGCTCTATTGGTGGGCTTTGACCGGAGCTATACAAGCGCTAATAGAAGCAATGCTTTGGCCATTGGCCACTCGTATCTTGCTAGCACCGCAGCGTCGTCCTATAGATGTTGATCACAATCGGCCTCTGTAAGAAGCAGTATGGTTTCTTTTAAAAAGCCGGATCTCGACTCATTTCAAGAGCGTATTCATATTGCGACTCTGTTTGTCATATTTTGTTTTCTACTACTGATCACTCGACTGATTTGGTTGCAACTCGTAAGCCACGGAAAGTATGCTCTATTGGCTGAAAGTAATCGTATTGCCTTAGTTCCCGCTCCAGCAAACCGAGGCCTCTTAATAGATCGCAATGGCATTGTCATTGGCCGTAATTATTCAGCCCTCACCTTGGATGTAAATGCAGAAGAGATAAAGGGCAACGTAGACCAACTCATCAATGATCTTTCGGAAATCATTGATATTTCCCCCCGGGATCGCCGCAATTTCAAGCGCTCCCTAGAGGATTCTCGCAATATGGGCACCTTTCCCCTGCGATCCATGCTCAATGAGACTGAAACGGCACGTTTTATGGCTAATCGCTACCGCTTCCCAGGGGTAGAGATCCGGGCTAGAAGCTTTAGGGAATACCCATATAACGAATTGGCCTCCCATCTGATTGGCTATATTGGCCGCGTTTCTCAGAAAGATAAGGAGCGCATGCAAGCCGAAATTGAGGGCGCCAAAGCAGATGATCCCGATGCGTTGCAAGCTTCTTTTCTGTCAGGCATTCAGTACGTCGGCAAAATTGGTTTAGAGCAAAGCTATGAAAATGTTTTGCGTGGCGTGCCTGGATACGACCAAGTAGAAATTACTGCGGGCGGCAAACCAGTGCGCACACTCTCGAGCTCGCCATCAGTTCCCGGAAAAAATATTGTGCTCTCGGTAGATATCAAGTTGCAATACCTAGTTGAGCAGCTCTATGGAAATTTCCGTGGTGCATTTGTTGCCATTGAGCCAGAGACAGGTGATGTATTGGCATTTGTCTCTAAACCCAACTTCAATCCAAATGACTTTGTAGAAGGAATTGATTCTATTACTTGGAAAGAGCTGAATGACTCTCCACAGAAGCCGCTTTATAACCGACCACTCAAAGGCATCTACCCACCAGGCTCAACTTATAAACCTTTTATGGCGCTTGCAGCTTTAGAAAATAAAAAACGTACGCCCTCACAAACGATTTCTGACCCTGGTTACTTTGACTTTGGTAATCACACCTTCCGTGATGACAAGAAAGGTGGTCACGGCATCGTTGATATGCAAAAGTCCATTGTTGAGTCTTGCGATACCTACTACTACATGCTCGCACGTGATATGGGCGTTAACATGATGCATGACTTTATGAAGCCATTAGGTTTTGGTCAAATTACTGGCATTGATTTACAAGGTGAGGCAAGGGGTGTTCTGCCGTCCACCGAGTGGAAGAAAAATACCTTCAAGAAACCAGAGCAGCAAAAATGGTACGAAGGTGAAACTATTTCTCTAGGGATTGGGCAAGGATATAACGCCTTCACTATTTTGCAACTAGCTCATGCCATGGCAAACGTTGCGAATAACGGTGTCGTGATGAAGCCTCACTTAGTCAAAGCAATTGAAGACCCATTTACGCGCAATAGAGTGCTTACTACACCAAAGGAAAGTTACCGTATCGATCTTAATGCTGAGAATATTGAAGTAATCAAGAGGGCAATGGTTGAAGTAAATAATTCCGGAACATCTGCCGCAGCATTTAAAGGCACCGGATATCAAGTCGGCGGAAAAACTGGAACCGCGCAAGTCTTTAGCTTGAACTCGAAAGATTACAAGCACAGTTCTACTGCAGAATTTTTACGAGACCACGCTTTATACATTGCTTTTGCACCGGCCGACAAACCAACTATTGTGATTGCGATGGTTGTAGAAAACGCAGGCTTCGGCGCACAGTATGCCGCCCCAATCGCACGCAAAGCATTGGATTACTATATAGAGGGCAAGTGGCCCAAGGAGGTTCCTGAATGGAAAAGAGCCCCTTAATTAAAGTTAAAAGATTTTTCTTTAGTCTCTTTGCTGGCTTAGATCGCCAGCTAGGCCTTATTCTACTTGGCTTAGCAGCTGTCGGCTTTTTTACTTTTTTATCTGCCAGTCAAAATACTCCCGTACAAATTGCAGATGAATTACGCAACCTAGCACTGTCATTTTTAGTGATGTGGCTTGTCTCACGCATTCCACCAAAGTGGTTGGAGATGGGTGCAGTTTGGATTTATGGATTGGGCATTGCACTTTTAATTGCAGTGGCTGCATTTGGGCTCATTAAAAAAGGTGCGCGTAGATGGCTCAACATCGGAATTGTGATTCAGCCATCTGAGGTCATGAAGATTGCAATGCCATTGATGCTCGCCTGGTATTTTCAAAAGCGTGAAGGCATTCAAAAATCTTGGGACTATGGTATTGCTGCCATTATTTTGGCAATTCCTGTTTTTTTAATCGCCCGTCAACCAGACTTAGGAACTGCACTGCTTGTTTTTGCAGCGGGACTTTACGTCATCATCCTAGCCGGCCTTCCTTGGAAATGGATACTCCCTTTTGTAGGCCTTGGTGTGATCGGAATACTATTGATCATTATTTTCGGCAGCACTATTTGTGCGCATGATGTCGTTTGGCCATTAGTACATAACTATCAAAAGCACCGCGTCTGCACTTTACTAGATCCCACCAGTGATCCACTAGGAAAAGGTTTTCACACTATTCAATCGATGATTGCTATTGGCTCAGGTGGGTTCTTTGGCAAAGGCTGGTTCCAAGGAACTCAAGCGCACTTAGAATTTATTCCGGAAAAACATACTGACTTTGTATTTGCTGTTTTCTCAGAAGAATTTGGCTTACTAGGCAACCTAGTATTGCTAGGGCTTTTCTTTGCGTTGATTAAGCGAGGTCTTGCTATCTCTGCATCTGCGCCCAATTTATTTACGCGCTTGCTGGGTGCAGCAGTCACTTTAATTTTCTTTACCTATGCATTTGTCAATATCGGCATGGTGAGCGGACTGCTGCCAGTCGTTGGCGTGCCGCTTCCATTTATTAGCTACGGTGGTACTGCCCTAGTGACGCTGGGGTTTGGGGCTGGAATTCTCATGAGCATTCATCGTCACCGCCGTTTAGTTCAAAGCTAACACAGCGAGATTCTATGTATTTATTTAGATTCGTAGGAAATAAAAAAAAGCCCGGGATGCCGGGCTTTTTTAATAACAAAGAAAGAATTACTTCTTACGCTTGTTAACTGAATCTTTGAATGCTTTACCAGCAGAAAACTTAACAGTTTTTGCAGCAGCAATTTTGAGTGGCTCGCCAGTCTTTGGGTTACGACCCATACGTGCAGCACGTTTACCAGAAGCAAAAGTACCAAAGCCGATCAGTTGCACTGAGTCACCTTTAGTAACAGCTTTGATGATTGTCTCGATAGCAGAATTCAATGCGAATTCAGCTTTGGCTTTAGAAATCTCCGCGTCGTCAGCAATCGCTGCGATTAGTTCGGCTTTGTTCAAGTGAAGCTCCTTATAGATATTGATGTCAGCGCACATTACGCTTACATGATTTTAACCACAAAAAATTATAAAAATAAAGTTGCACTACAGCAATTTTTTTACTACGCCAATAAATTACTCATCCAAAACGGTGATATCAGAAACAAAATACTCAGTATCGCCAAAACAGGTAGTTGGTAAACCAATGTGTTGCTCATACTTTAGGGCAACTTTTTTGCCCAAATTAGCATTTATTTTTTGCGCTACAGCATCTTCACGCACCGTAAAGAGGAATTTTTCGGACATCGTACCCGGCATCGAAACCATCGCTAACTCACCTTCCCAGGTTTTACATATATAGCCGCGATTCGAGAATTTCTGCACATATCCTGCGCGCTCACCACTTCCATAGCTCCAGGTTAGCATTCCCCACGTATACACTGAAATACCCACTAACCCAATTAAAACAAGGCTTAAGAGCCACTTTATAAAGCTATTCATAACAATTTCCTTGGTCAATCTACACACAAACCCTTAGCAGGAGCTCATATCTTATAGGAACAGTATATGAGTATCTCAGCAGAAGAAATAGTCAATTTAACAACCGTATACAAATTAAAATGCTAACAATTACCTCACTTAGACAAAGCTAATGGAACTTCGCCACATCATCTTTTTTATTTTTGTAGCCTCCGCGGTCTATGTTTATTTCAGGGGAAGGGTTCGTTTCGGGATCGTGAGATCCCTTACCGACTACCAGGTACTTTTGGCACCTGTAAATACACTTTTATATTTATTTTCAAAAGTAAAGGCCAGCGCTTTTATTCCGGTGAACCAATTTCCAGAGATGAAACCTATTGAAGATAACTGGGAAACTATTCGCCAAGAAGCACTTTCTTTGCAAGAGGGTGGCTCGATTGCAGCTGCCACTGGATATAACGACATTGGCTTTAACTCTTTTTTTCGCACTGGCTGGAAGCGCTTTCACCTCTGCTGGTATGGAAAAGAGGTTCCGTCCGCACAGGCAAGATGCCCAAAAACGGTTGCGCTGCTTAAATCAATCCCTTCCGTGAAGGCCGCCATGTTCGCCTCCTTGCCTCCTGGAGCAACGCTTGTACGTCATCGCGATCCCTATGCTGGCTCCTTGCGCTATCACATAGGCTTAGTGACGCCCAATGATCCAAAATGCTTTATTGATGTAGATGGAGAGCGCTATTTTTGGAAAGACGGCGAAGCAGTCATGTTTGATGAAACCTACATTCATTTCGCTGCCAATGAAACAGATCAGCAGAGAATTATCTTATTTTGCGATGTGGAGCGTCCGGTGTATACCAAAGTAGTTGAACTGTTTAATCGCTGGTTCGGAAGGTATGTCATGAGCGCAGCCTCATCTCAAAATGTTGAAGGTGAAAAAGTAGGTTTTGTGAACGTTCTATTTACCTACTTCTATCATCTCCGCGCGCAAGCTAAAAAACTGAAAGCAAAACATCGTTCCGTTTATTACGTGGGCAAGTGGGCTCTCATTCTAGGAATTTTGTGGGCTATTTTCTGGTAAATCCCAACCTTAGTTTTGTGGACTTAATAACTGAATAATTTGATCGGAGCTAATAGGTCCCCAAATTTCCACTCTTTTCTTACGACTATTTTGGCCAGAAACAAATTGAATTTGCTTTTGGGGCACCCTTAATTGTTTTGAAAGCCAAGCCAATAAAAGCTCATTTGCCTTATTTTCCAAGGCTGGTGCCTGAAGAGAAATTTTTAAGCAACCATCATGGAGACCAACGACCTTGGTCACCTTTGCCCCTGGTTGGCAATGTAAATTTAAGGTAATTCCGGTGGGGGTTTGTTTTAACCAATTAGGCGTCATTAAAGTACTTTAAACTGAAAGCATGCCGATGAAGAATTCTCAAGCTTTAGAACAGCTATTTACCAATAATCGCACCTGGGCCGAAAGTATGGTGGCGAAAGATGCTGATTTTTTTAAGCGTCTCGTTTCACAACAAGCACCTGAGTACTTATGGATTGGATGCTCTGATAGCCGAGTGCCGGCAAACGACATCGTCAATCTATTGCCTGGAGAATTATTTGTTCACCGAAATGTTGCCAACGTTGTAGTTCACACCGATTTAAATTGTTTGTCCGTTATCCAGTTTGCGATTGACCTTCTTAAGGTCAAACACATTCTGGTAGTCGGCCACTACGGTTGCTCAGGCGTCCATGCGGCACTTACCGATAAGCGCGTTGGTCTAGCAGATAACTGGCTGCGTCACGTGAAAGATGTCCATCAAAAGCATGAGCGCTATTTGGGTGATTTAATTCCAACGCCCAAGCGTCAAGATCGTCTATGTGAACTTAACGTCATTGAGCAAGTTGTTAACGTGTGTGAAACAACCATCGTGCAAGATGCATGGGCCCGTGGACAAGAGCTAACGGTGCATGGCTGGGCTTATCGTCTTGAAACTGGCCTGGTAAATGATTTAGGTATGTCGAGCAGCTCTATTGAGGAAATGACCGAACGCTATGCCAAATCCATAATGCGTTACGAATCAGAACAAAACTAATTTGCTTAAGTCATTTTTGAACTACCTAGGGGTTGGTTTTCTCTCGCTCCTTTCGATACTCCCATATAAGTTGTTAGTTTCTATTGGTTATGGTCTAGGCTATATGGCTGCACTTATTCCGAGCGATAGAAATCGAGTGGTCAAAACAAATCTTCATTTGTGTTTTCCCAAACTCAGCGCCTCTGAAATTGATGATCTTGCTAAAGAACATTGGCGATTACTTGGGCGCAGCCTAGTTGAGAAAAGCATTATCTGGTGCGGCAGCTCAAAACAGCTAGGTAAGATGATTGAGGTCAAATCCGCTGTAGATCTCACCAGCAAGAAACCCCGTATCTTGGTCAACATGCATTTCATAGGCATCGAGGGCAGCATTATTTTGAGTGCGCTCTCAAAAGAAAAGCACTGGCCACGCACATCTGGATTTTTTCAAAGAATGAAAAATCCATTCTTTAACAAAAAGATTGTGGATTGGCGTAATCGCTTTGGAGGAAACTCCATTGATCGACAAGGTAATGCAAAAGCAATTATTCGGGAAATTCGTAATGGCGATTTCATCATCATTGCGCCCGATATTGATCTGGGCCTGAAAGATTCTGAATTTGTTCCCTTCTTTGGAATTCAAACGAATACCATCACCACAATCTCACGTTTGGCAACAATTACTGGTGCTGATGTTTGCTTAATGACCACAACGCTAAAGGCCGATGAATCTGGCTATCTTTGCGAAATTAAAGCGCCTCTAGAAAACTTTCCGGGGAAAGATCCCAAATCGGATACCGCACGTCTGAACCAATATTTTGAAGCTGAAATTCGACTTCGACCAGCTGAGTACTATTGGGTTCACAAGCGCTTCAAAAACCCTGCTGATAACGGCCAAAGCCCTTATAACCCTTCTATCTAAAAGTCTTTTGCCCTATTATTGAGGGATGACTGAACGCATTGGGCTCTTTGCAGATCTCCACAGTAATTTAGAGGCTTTCGAAGCCTGTATAGCTCGTGCCGAAGAGCTAGGCGTAAGCCGCATGGTATTTTTAGGCGACCTCGTGGGATATAACGCCGATCCGGTAGAGCTCATTGATCGCATCGCCGTCCTTGTAGAAAACAAAAAAGCAATTGCCCTTCTTGGCAATCATGATGAGGCTATTTTTAAAGATAGCCGCAATCAAATGAATGCGAGTGCTAACGCAGCTATTGAGTGGACCAAGTCACAACTCAAGGGTAGTCATGTAGAGTTCTTAAAAAATTTACCACTCATTGTTCAAGAAGAAAAAATATGTTTTGTTCATGCCTCTGCACACAATCCTGGCGACTGGAATTACGTCACTGATAGCATGAGTGCATGGCGTTGTGCGCAAAACTCTGGAAAAAGCTATACCTTTGTCGGACATGCGCATGAACAAGCCCTTTTTTATCAAACGGCTGTTGGGAAATTAATTCGTTTTGCACCACATCCTGGCGATGAAATCCCTGTACTCCATCATCGCCAGTGGGTTGGCATTGTTGGCTCGCTGGGTCAGCCCCGAGATGGCAATCCTGAAGCTTGCTTTGCAGTTTTTGAACCCGAGGCTGAAGTGTTGACATTTCATCGCGTACCCTATGATCACTTTAGGGCCGCAGAGAAAGTGCGGCGCGCAGGCCTGCCAGAGGACTTAGCGAACCGCCTCATTACTGGCAAATAATTAATGTCAATCAATACCGATATTGAAGCAGTAGATGACATTTTCCAAGAAGGGAAGGTCGTAGATGGCTTTGTCCTTGGGAAAGAAGTTCACCGCGGTGGCATGGCAAGCCTCTTTTCAGCCACCAAGGAAGGTATAGATCTACCTATTCTGCTCAAGATACCGCGAGTTGGCAGAGATCAACCAGTGGAGAGTTTGATCGGCTTTGAAACAGAGCTCACGATCTTGCGCTCACTGAAAAGTCCTCATGTTCCAAAATATTTGGGCTCAGGTAATATGGCCACGCGGCCGTATATTGCAATGGAGCGAGTTGAGGGCCGTCCGCTAGAAGACTACATTAAAGAAGGCAAGGTATTTACGATCGATGAGGTCGTGCGCATTGGTGCAGATCTAGCGCAAGCCGTTCAGTCTTTACACTCACAAGATGCCATCCACTTGGATATCAAGCCTGAAAATATTTTGATCGATGACAAAGGCAAGTTAATACTTATCGATTTTGGTTTATCTCACCATGCACGATACCCAGACTTACTCGCAGAAGAAATGCGCAAAGGTATTGGCTCGGCGCCTTATATTTCTCCCGAACAAGTTATTGGCATTCGCTCCGATTCACGTAGTGATATTTTTTCTATTGGCGTGATCATGTATGAATTACTAACTGGTGAGCTACCATTTGGGAATCCTCAAACCATGAGTGGCCTGCGCAAAAGAATGTGGGCAGAGCCATTTCCCCCGCGTGCCATTCGAAGAGAAATTCCACGCTGGCTACAGGAGGTAGTGCTTAGATGCCTTGAACCTCGTGCCGAAGATCGATATCAAAGCGCCTCCCGTTTGCGTCAGGTGTTACGTGACCCAGATAGCGTGACTATCACTGAACGCGGTGATCGCGTTGAGCCTCCTAGCTTTTGGCAGAATCTGAAGGGTATGTTTAAGGCGGCAGGCTATGAACCTTCTCCAAGTCCGCGCCCCAGTATGGGTAACTTTGATGCACCACTCATGATTGCCGCGATTGATACTCGCCAGTCAGATGAAGGCCTGCGTGAGCTCATGCAAATCACCGCCAAAAATTTATTGCAAGCTTATCCAGAGAGTCGCTTAGTTTGCTTAAGCACTATCAGTAGCACACCGACATTCGAAGGCAACCAGGAAAATGAAACCGCCAGCGGCATCGTGAGAGGTCATTTAGTACAGCTAATGGATTGGGCAGAGCCACTTAAGCTCCCGCCAGAAAGAATTTCTTATCACGTACTAGAGGCGATGGACCCCGCCTCCAGAATTGTGGAGTTTGCAAAAGATAATGATGCGTCACTCATTCTGATTGGGGCATCTCATAAGTTACACAATAAGGTAACGCCATGGAGAACCTCAATGACTAAAATTGTCGAAGAGGCCCCCTGCAGCGTTCATATTGTCAGAACTTAATTAACGCATTTTATCTTGGCGCTGGTCCAAGATGGCTTCTGGCTCTTGCGCCTCAAGCCAGTTATCACGATTAAGCACACTCGTTAATTGCTTTTGGTCTAACTCACCAGTCCATTTTGCAACAACAATTGTGGCTACGCCGTTACCAACCAAATTAGTCAGCGCTCGTGCCTCAGACATAAAGCGGTCGATTCCTAAGATGATCGCCAATCCAGCAACAGGAACGTCACCCACCGCAGAAAGAGTGGCAGCCAAAACGATAAAACCGCTACCAGTTACTCCAGCTGCCCCTTTGGAGGTGAGTAACAGCACCAGCAAGAGTGTGACCTCCTGCATGAGTGTCATCGGTGTATTGGTGGCTTGAGCAATAAATACTGCTGCCATGGTGAGATAGATAGAAGTGCCATCCAAATTGAATGAGTAGCCTGTTGGAATCACTAGGCCAACGCAGGTTTTCTTGGCACCAAGTAACTCCATTTTTTCCATCATGCGCGGTAAGACGGATTCAGATGATGAAGTGCCCAAGACAATCAACAGCTCTTCTTTGATATAACGAACGAATTTAAAAATACTGAATCCATTAATTCGCGCGATGATCCCTAAAACAATAAAAACAAAGAGTAAGCAGGTTAAATAAAACGAGCCCATGAGTTTGCCCAATGAGAACAAAGAGCCAATGCCGTATTTACCAATAGTGAATGACATTGCACCAAATGCGCCAATAGGTGCAAACTTCATAATGACACCAATCATGTCAAACAGAACGTGCGATGTTTTCTCAATTAAGTCGAATACCATCGTTCCACGACCGCCAAACTTATGTAATGCAAATCCAAACAGGATTGCAATGAAAAGAACCTGCAGAATTTCACCCTTAGCAAATGCATCAACTGCACTGCTTGGGATAATATTCATAAGGAAATCAGTGGTGGTACCCATTTTTCCAGGCCCTGTATACGCAGCAATTCCTTTGGTGTCTAAACTTGCTGGGTCGATGTTCATACCTGCGCCAGGCTGAAGTACATTCACCACGACTAAGCCAACTACCAATGCAATGGAACTCACAATCTCAAAGTACAGCAAAGCTAGTCCACCGGTTTTTCCAACCTTCTTCATATCCTCCATACCAGCAATACCAAGAACTACCGTACAAAAAATAATGGGAGCAATCAACATCTTGATGCCTTTAATGAAGGCATCTCCAAATGGCTTCATATCCGTACCCAAGCTTGGGTAAAAATGGCCCAACAAAACACCAATTACAACGGCTACAAGTACCTGAAAATAAAGGATTTTATAAATCGGGGGCTTTTTTAAGCTTGCTGTCATGACGACTTCCTTTATTGAATGGCTTCTAAACCTGTAGTGTAGTGAAATTGAAATGTTGCCTCGCACCATATATGCACAAGCTTTAACGGATAATGCAGTCATGGAAGAAAAAGTACGCGTCTCAAAATTACTCTCCGAACTTGGTCTTTGCTCACGCCGTGAAGCAGACTCCTATATTGAGCAGGGTTTGGTAACGGTAGATGGTGAAGTTGTTAATGAATTGGGCACGCGCGCATTCCGTCATCAAAAAATTGAATTGCAATCAGGCGCCAAGGCTCAACAAGCATCTCGCATAACTGTGATCCTCAATAAACCTGTTGGTTACATATCTCACTATGATGATGAACAAGAATATCAACCAGCGGCTTCTTTGATTACTCCCGAAAACTACTTTGCAAGTCCATTAGACAAAGGCCGTAGTTCTCGCTTTAATACCAAAGGTTTAGCGCCGGCGGGCAGATTAGATATTGACTCGACGGGCATGCTGGTATTGACCCAAGATGGTCGCATCGCCAAATTATTGATTGGTGAAAATAGTCCAATCGAAAAAGAATACTTAGTACGCGTTGAAGGGCTGTTATCTTTTGAAGACTTGGATCGCTTAAGACATGGCTTATCACTTGATGGTGTAGAGCTAAAACCTGCACAAGTGAGCTGGCAGAATGAAGATCAACTTCGCTTTGTGTTGCGTGAAGGTCGCAAGCGCCAAATACGTCGTATGTGCGAAATGGTAGGCCTTAAAGTCTTGGGACTTAAACGCGTCAGAATGGGCCGCATCTCCCTGGGTCCGCTACCCCCCGGCCAGTGGCGCTATGTAAGGCCCGAAGAGCAGTTCTGATGCACTTCGGGCGCTTATAATTGCGCTCGACACCAGATTAATCAACGCAGAATTACCATCGAAACTACCTCCTCCAGCACTCCAGGCGCAGAAGTCTTAAGACGCCGTAGCTTTGCTATCATCTCTCACCCGGATGCGGGCAAAACCACGCTTACAGAGAAATTATTGCTTTATGCAGGGGCCATTCAAATTGCTGGAAGTGTTAAAGCCCGTAAAGCCAGTCGTCATGCGACATCTGACTGGATGGAAATTGAAAAGCAGCGGGGTATCTCGGTAGCAAGCTCTGTGATGCAGATGGAATACCGTGATTGCATCATTAACTTATTAGATACCCCAGGTCACCAAGACTTCTCAGAAGATACTTATCGAGTATTAACCGCAGTTGACTCTGCGCTGATGGTGATTGATGCTGCCAATGGTGTTGAATCTCAAACTTTGCGCCTACTTGAGGTATGCCGCGCACGCAATACGCCTATCGTTACCTTTATTAATAAAATGGATCGCGAAGTCAAACCTCCAATGGAGCTGATGGATGAGATTGAAACTGCGCTTGGTATCGAGGTCGTTCCATTTACTTGGCCGGTTGGGATGGGCAAATCTTTTGCTGGTGTGATTGATATTACCAACTCTCGCATGCGCATGTTCAAAGCAGGCGAAGATCGTGTTACAGAAGACTCTCATACGGTCATTGATATCAACGACCCAGCCCTGAAAGAGCGTCTTGGCACCGATTTAGAAAATGCCTTAGCTGAAGTCGAGCTCATTAAAGAGGCCATGCCAGCATTTGATCTCGAAGCCTTCTTGGCTGGCCGTCAGTCGCCCGTTTTCTTTGGTTCGGCTATCAACAACTTTGGTGTACGTGAGATTCTTAATACATTGGTTGAGCTTGCACCATCACCAGGCTCACGCAAAGCATTACAGCGAGAAGTCAGTCCTGCAGAAAATAAATTCTCAGCAGTCGTGTTCAAGATTCAAGCAAATATGGATCCAGCACATCGTGACCGTGTAGCATTTTTGCGTATCTGCTCAGGACACTTCCAGCGCGGTATGAAACTCAAGATTTGTCGTAATGGTAAAGAAGTTCGCACAAATAATGCCCTTTCTTTCTTATCCCAACGACGCGACATTTTGGATGAAGCCTTTCCAGGCGACATCATTGGCCTTCCAAATCACGGTCTGCTACGTCTTGGTGACACGCTGACCGAAGGAGAGCAATTGCAATTTACTGGTTTGCCATTCTTTGCTCCTGAAATCTTCCGCATGGTGGAGTCTGCCGATCCATTACGCTCAAAACAATTGCGCACAGGGCTCATGCAGCTAGGCGAAGAGGGTGCAATCCAAGTCTTTAGGCCCATGGCCGGCGGCACCATGTTACTTGGCGCCTTTGGGCAGCTGCAATTTGAAGTAGTTAGCCATCGCCTCCAAACTGAATATGGTGCAGAAGTTCGGCTTCTACCCGCCCGCTATAGCTTAGCTCGTTGGGTGAGCTCGGATGATCCTGTGGCTCTGAAAAAATTTACGCAAGAAAATATCCATCGCATGGCAGAAGACGTTGTTGGGGCATCTGTTTTCTTGGCATCACACAAATCAGAGTTAGATGTTGCACAACAACGCTGGGAATCTATTCAATTCCATGCCCTTAGGGAGCATGCTGGCCTCATTTATCAGTCGGATTTAGCAGGCTAAATCAGCGCTGTGCTTTGCAATCAAATACTGCAAGCAATTGAGTGTCACTGCTTCTGAAAGAGGCAACCTTACCGTACTGCTCACAATAGGCGCTTGCTTTTTGAGTTAATTGCTCAATTGATTCACCGCTACTGTTTAGAAAAGTAACATGGTTGGAATCTGATGCATCGGTATACACGGCAGCACAAGCGCTCAGCATGGCGATAGAACATACATTCAAGATGCAGAATTTAGTTAATGCATTCATTTCAGTTTCTTAATATGTAATTGGGACTTATTAACACCCAGCACTGCTAAGATCTTTGCAGTTATATTGCTAGCCAGCGGCTTGTAAATCAAAATACAAACAATAGCGACTGGATAGGCGACCAGCCATACCTCAAGCCACACCCAAAAGAAATTCTCCGCCAGGCCAACTCGAAAAACGGTTGTGGCAAGCGTAATGCTCAGAGACATCAAGCAGCCCATGATTAAGGCAAAAATGAGGTTTGGCAGATTCTTCATGGCTACATCATAGCGTCTAGAGTACTTAACTGTTATTCTGAATTGTGATCACTATTGTGCGCCCTAGACAGGGGAATCTCTTTGGCAAGTCTGCGAGATTCATCATTCCATTACTCTAGGAAAATTCCATGGCTGTTGGCCAAAATCAAAGAACCAGAAAAAATGACTCTATGCTCACTAAAACAGGCAAGGCTCGCTTAGGCCCCCTGAATGCTAAGCAACTTACCAAGCTACTAGAGTCAAGCACCAAGCCGAAAGAAAAAAGCAAAATTTTGCGAGCACTTAGCAAGCGTCCAGCTGTTGCAACATAATTAAAAAGCCCCGCCAATCAAATAAGCGGGGCTTTTTAAATTTAGAATTTCAAAAACTATCTACGCTCGCTTTATCAACATTCTCTTTCCGAGGATGACGGTAGAGACAACCAATGCGGCAAAAATTACATTCATCATAGTCAGAGAATCGCCGAGCAAAACGCTGGCAGCTACTAGAGTACAAAAGGGCTGAATAAGTTGCACTTGGCTTACCCTTGCAATCCCACCAATCGCGAGCCCCTCGTACCAAAAGAAAAAGCCCAGAAACATTGGAAATATGCTGAGATAGATAAAGCTAGTCCAGGCAAGCGCTCCAGCATCTATGTACCCTGGACTATAAGTGAAGCATGTCATCACTATATTTAGCGGCAATGAAATTACTAAAGCCCATGAAATTACAGCGCGGGGATTCATTTTTCTAGAGAGTTCGCCGCCCTCGACATAACCAATGCATGCGCTGATACCACCAAGCACTAGAAGGCCATCAAGATAAGTAAAGCTTCCAGAGCTCTTCAGTAAGGCATACAAAACAACCAGGCCGGCGCCCAATAAAGATACCAACCAAAACCCTAAAGATGGGCGCTCTTTAAAGCGAAGCACTCCAATCACCGTTGTAGCTAAAGGCATCATCCCTAAAATTACTGCACCATGAGATGAGGAGCCGTGCGCCATTGCTACAGTAGTAAAGATGGGGAATCCAAATACGACCCCCAAAGCAATAACCACAAACTTCACAAAATCCGCTTTGCTAGGTGTGGCCTCTTTTTTATAAATAAGATAAGCAAGCGCAACTAGGCCCGCTAATGTCGCCCTGCCAAAAGCAATGAAGTAAGGATTAAAGCTTAGAACAGCAATCTTGCTTACCGGTAGCGTTAAGCTAAAAATGAGGATGCCGATAAAACCTATCAGCATTCCTTTGCTTTCTTTATTCACCATCACCCTTTAACCAATATTGAATAGATTGTATTAACAATCCTCAGTAAGTGGGTTGTAATATAGAAGCACTACTTATGCCAATGGACCCTCACATTCAAGCCATTTATCTTGCGACCTCTGCTGGTGCCAAGATGCAACCTATCGACCACATCAGAGTCAATGCTGGCTCAGGCATTGAAGGCGATCGTTATGCTTTGGGAACTGGGGCTTACTCATCAGTCGAACCAGTTAAAGTGCGCCACATCAGCATAATCTCCTCATCAGGCATTGAAACCGCAAATGACTGGCTAAAGGCTGGGGATGAACCTACTTTTGATCTATCAGAAACGCGCCGCAACATTGTTCTCAATGGAATCACAGCAACCGAGCTAAATGACCTGGTAGGCAAACTATTTCAACTAGGTAGCCTGCAGCTGCTGGGCACAGAGCTTTGCACCCCATGTGAAAGGCCGGCACAACTACTGAGCAAGCCTGGCTTTATGGAGGCATTCGAGGGGCGTGGTGGAATTCGAGCTGAAGTTCTGAATACTGCAATCATTACTATCGGCGATAAGCTAACCCTGAATATTGAAAAACACCATGATTGATTACCGCGACAGCGCCTTGATTACCGCCGAACAAGCTATTGACCTCTATAAACGCTCTACCCTTGGTGAGCGTCGCCCTATTCACAATATTCAAACCTTTGAGGCTATGCTTAAAAATGCCAACCTTACCATTACAGCCTGGGATGGAGAGAAGCTTGTAGGGATCTCTCGCTCGCTCACTGACTTTGCTTATGTAGCTTATCTTGCGGATTTAGCAGTAGATCAAGAATATCAACGCTCCGGTATCGGTAAACAATTAATCGATGAGACCAAAGTACGACTCGGGGCTGAATGCATGATTGTGCTTTTAGCGGCACCGAAGGCAAATGAATACTACGAGCAAATTGGCTTTGAGCATAACCCGCGAGCCTGGACTCTTAAAAAGTAATTAAGTCTTTATTATTGAGGCATGACTATTACTCGATTTTGTTTGGTACGCCATGGTGAAACCGACTGGAATGCTGCACGTCGCCTTCAGGGCCATATAGACATTGATCTTAATGAGAGGGGCCTTGCTCAAGCAAAACAAATGGCACACGCCCTTAAAAAAATGAATCTGCAGTTTGATGTTTTATATACGAGCGATCTTCAACGCGCAGCTAGGACTGCACAAGCAATTGAAGCATTATTTAAAACTTCTGCAATCAGTAATACCGCCCTGAGGGAGCGTCATCTGGGCGCACTACAGGGACTTACCGCTGATGAAGCGCCAATATGTGAGCCAGATCTATGGAAATCTCACCTAAGTAGAAATATCAAAGAAAACTTACGAGACGGCGAAAGTATTCAACGGTTTTCTGATCGCATCAAAATAGCTCTTGAAAAAATTCGAGCGGATCATTCAGGAAAAACTATTTTGCTAGTAAGTCATGGTGGCGCATTAGACATGATGTACAGAATTGCAAGCAATCAGGCCTTAGATGCTGAAAAAGTTGTGGTGGTGCCCAATGCCTCACTCAATTGGATCAGCCACGATGGACTTACCTGGAAAGTCGATAGTTGGGCAGATACGAGCCATCTAGATACGCTAGCCCTAGACAACCTTGATTTATAAGGCTAACACCCATAGAGGCTTATTATTCGCATATGAAACTGATAATTCGAACTGCGTACCTAACAGCCTTATTAATTACTTTCTCAATTTGTATTCCAGTATTTGCGGCCGATGATGTTCCTGATGGTCTTCCAGATCGTATCGTTGGAGATATAGGCGCAGCTGTTTATACCTCCAACTTACATATTGGTACCGAAGGTACTCAAACCTTAGTACTGCCGTATGCTTTTTTTGACTATCAGCGTTTTTTTGCTCGCATTGATGAAGTTGGTATTAAGACATTCAAAATGGGTTATGGTTATTTTGAGGTCATCGGAAAAATTAATTTAGATACTTACAAAGTAAAGTCATCCATCAATGGCAATTCTATTAACCGTAGCGACCCTATTCCTTTGGGCTTAGGTACCTTTCAAGAGACGCCCATTGGTGGATTTTTTGTTAATGCGTATCACGACTTCGGAAAATCAAAAGGTGCACTTTATGAATTTATGTACTTCGCTGAAATTGAGACCTACCAAAAAGTGGTGATCTATCCACAGGTTGGTATTGAGCGACAGTCAAGCCAATATGCTAACTACTACTATGGCATCAACTCCGGGGAGTCCAGCCTAACAGGCTATGCAGCCTATAGCGCTCCAGCTACTAACAATCTTTTAGCAGGCCTAATGATAGAAATTCCGGTTGTTGATAGCTGGTTTATCAACATTTATGGTAAACGTAAGTGGATGGGCGGAGGAATCAATAACAGCCCAGTCATGAATCGCTCATTTCAGGACAATATTTTCATGGCGCTGGCGTATCGCTTTAAATAATCTGGGCTAAGGAAGTAATTAAGCCACCCGCAGGTGGCTTAATCTCACTCTAGCTAGATACTTACTTCGCAGGATGTAATTTATTTTGATCTGAGACGCAGAAATCCACGATCACATCAGAAAAATTTAAATAACGAGAATTGCTTTTTCTAAAGCGATCAATCTCTGCGGCCAAAGGTGAAGTTGCCTCCTTAAAGCCAGCATCTTCATAACCAGGATGATATGGAGCTTCTTCAACAAATTTATTTGTCATACATTTTCCTTAATAAGTTAACGCCCAAAATAATTTAATTTCGGGGAAATATCGATAGGATGAGGCTGCACTCACAGTGCGATAAAGCGGCGAACTATTTGATCTGAATCGGCATGAAGACTCTCCCAAAGCGGTCCATACAAACATAGCTAGGCCATATAGATGGATGCCGCTCCCCCTGTCCTTGATACCTGAGAGATTCACACTAAGCCTAGCTTAGGGCTTGCTCCTTCGGTGCACCATAAAGATGGTGACTCTCCAGACGGCTATTTAAAATAAGCAGTACCTTCCTGGTGGATACCTGAGCGTTCATGGGAGTTTGCGCCTTCGGTGGAGGGAAATCCCTCGCTCTCCTGCATGAAAAATTATACCTTGATGATGCTTTTATCAAACTAGTGATTTATACCAATATGCCCTTAAAAAGACATTGCAAGAATCGAGAGTCCGGAGATGAACATTACTAGCTCCATCAATAATAGAAATTTCTTTTCTGGCAATGCAAGCACAATTCGCTTGGAGAAAATAGAGCCGATCAAAACGCAGCCGCCGATAAGAAGGCCCTGAATAATAGCGGTTGTATTCAAAAAACCTAGCTGATGAAAAGTAATTCCCTTGGTAAATAAAATTGATAAGGTGCTAGCGGCCTCTGTGCCCAAAAAAGCTCCCTTAGTTAAACCATAGGCTAGAAAGAATGGTGTATTAATCGCACCCGTTGTCGCAACAATTCCAGTCAGATAACCAATGGCAGCACCCACCAAACCCATCTGCCAAAGTTTTAAATAAAAATTCTTTTTTCGCATCCAACGACGAATCGGGATTAATAAAATTAAGAAGATTCCTAAAGTAATTTCAATGAGACGCTCATCAAGCTGAACTAAGGTATTGACGCCTAGTACCGTAAATGGAATTGCAGTCAAACTATAGATAAAACAAACACGCCACTGAATGACGCTCCACCATAAAAAAATTCGGGATAGATTTGCTACTGTGGCCACCAGAGCAATCACTGGTATTGCCTGAATAGGTCCATAGAAATAAACCAATGCAGGCATCAATATGATGGTGGTGCCAAAGCCGATAACGCCGCCCAAAACCCCTGCGCCAAGGCCCAGCAAGCCAAGAACAAAAGCCTGCAGAATCAGCTCAGACAAGCTTACTCATCTCGATAATTTGCCGAATTACTACTAACGTCCCTGGCAAGCTAGGGGCATTTCCCAGAGCGGCTTGTCTTGAGAATAATTACAGTTGATCCCATCTGGCGAGGTAGTGCTTGCAAGACAAGCGCTCAAGGCCAGAGTTAGTAAAGTTGTAGCTAATATTGAGAGTCGTTTTTTCATAAAGATTTATCTTAATTAATGCTTCGCCATTACAGTTTATTTATAGTTTCTTTGAAAAAAGGGTTTCATCAAACAAACAGCCTATAAAAAGACCACCCTAAGTTCAATACGGCCAATGTGATCAGTGTTCCAAAAGTAAATTTCATGCCCGTCACCCTTAAACTAAAATCGGGTGGCGGCGTATTTATTCCCTTTGCATGAATCAAGCGCCCAATAATTAAAGCGATGCCGGGAATAACAACCAACCACCCAGGTGCGCTATTTAACTCTAAGCACGCAATCAAGATGAGCCCAAATGGCACATATTCTGCAAAGTTACCTTGCGCACGGATAGCCCTCTCAAGATCTTCGTGACCACCGCTTCCTAAACCAACCTTATTTTTTCTTCTCAGAGCAATGACAGCAAAGGAGAGTTTGATAAAGATGAGAGTCAATACAGCAGCAATGATTGAGGTAATTAATAGCATCTTTTTTCCTTATATCACTTCCAGAGTCTCACTTAGCGAGGAGCCCTCATAGTTTGGTTTTTCACCAATCTCTTCAAAAGGGTGGCCTAAGCGATTAACCCAAAATACATCGAAGCCGAACCATTTAGCCGCTAGTGCATCCCAAGCATTACTCGATACAAATAGTACCTCCTCTTTCTTCACTGGAAATGCTTGCAGCAAAAGCTCGTAAGCTTGTGGGGCAGTTTTAAATAGACGAACGTTCTCAATAGTGACCACTTTATCGAGATAGGGCTTTAGACCATTGCTTTCGACTACTGTAGCTAACATCTCTCTACTGCCGTTCGAAAGAATCGCCGTTGAAATACCTTTTTGCTTGATGGTCTTGAGAACGCTCAAGCTGTCTTCAAAGCCTGTCAGCTTGGCATACTGATCCATGAGTCGCTTCTCATATTCAGCAGTGAGGTTTAATCCCATCCGCTTGCAAACATAGCGTAATGAGCGAACCGTCAATTCCCAAAATGAGAGATAGTACTTGCTACCCTGGGGATTAGGATCGCTCATCGTTACCAAGCGGGTGTATTCGATTTGACGATCACGCCACATCAAAGCAAAAGCCTGACCGTGACTGGGAAATAATTCTTCTGCCAACTGCCCCATTGAATACACATCAAATAATGTTCCATAGGCATCAAAGGCTACAAGCTTATACATTCTGTCTCCAACTTTTTATGATTCTGGGTGGCTCGGGGCGAAATCGACTATGGCAGAGGATATCGCCGACTAGTGACTTTTCAAATAATCCAATACCCAGGCCGGATCACTATCGCTTGGGAAGATGGGATAATGAACAGCCTCAATCACACCATTATTCGCAATCAACGTAACCCGCTTTAATAATGTCATTCCAGCGGCTACGAACGTTGGCATATTCAATGCCTTTTGAAATTGATAGTTCTCATCGCTAACTACTGGAAATGGCAGGTGAAGTCTTTCGGCCATTTCCTTTTGATATTCCGTAGACTGAACACTTAAGCCAACGACCTCTGCGCCTAATTCTTGAAGCTCTTGATAGTGATCCCTAAAGGAACAACTCTGGGGCGTACAACCCCTTGCCCCAGGAATTTGATCCCAGCCATCTGGCAATGCAACGTTAGGTTGCCCTGTCATGGGGTAGCAGTAGATAACTAATTTGCCTTTGATATCACCAAAGTTAATAGTCTTGCCGTTGGTATCATTTAATGAAACATTGGGTAATTTCATCCCCATCAAATGATTGGTTGATCCATCATCTTGAGGAATCGGGAGATCTGTAGGAAGCTGGTTTAGATTTGTCATAATTAAATTCTATAGAAAATAAACCCCGCTTAGCGTAATAGCCAAATGAAAAACCTCACAAAGATGATTTAAGTCTTTCTGGGCGGCCTTAGCGACATCGATCAGGACCTAGGGTATTTGGCTCTACTTCTTAGATTTGTATTTATTTATAGCCCCTTTTAAATCTGAATACTCCTCGCAACCAAAACGACAGACTTTATCCAACCTCGCTAGTAGAGATTCAGCGCCCGGCAAGTCATTCATAGTTAACTTAAGCATTCCGTAATACTCCAGAGCGCCACGATGATCTGGATCTATTTTCAATGCAGCTTGATAATATTTCTCTGCCCCAACTAAATCAGGCGGCTGTTTTTTGCGAAGACTATAACCCAGTAAATTATTCCAGTCTGCAGAGCTTGTATCGTTAGCGGCCCGTAATTGTTGTATTGCCTGATCATATTTTTCAGCCTTAATACTTGCCCTGACTTGAGTTAGCCATGCTGGGTCCTGCTTGGCAGGGATGCTATCTGCAGCATGAGATAGCCCAAGCGTCGAAAGAAACAACAAAGCCGATAAAATTATTTTTTTCATTTGAGCGCCCATAGAGAATAATCTTTCTTTTATATACTCATTATTGAAGTCTTGCTTGGGTGAGCGCGGATATGAAAGCGATGGACTATTTCAGATCTCTGAGAGCAAGCAAGAGTGGGTGTCCAGCAGGAAAATTCACGTACTCAACAGCTACTGCTATTTCAGGTAATTTTTTAGCCACTTCTTCACTGCCCTGAAAAACCATAGTCCACTTACTAAAGCTTCTATGCTCGATTGTCTTTGAGTCAACAAGGTGAATATTTTTATGCCTAGTATCTTTTTGAATTTTTTCCCATAAATCTTCAATCTGAGTTCTTGGGCCCTCAATTACTTGACCAAAGCGATTATTTTCAAAAATCAGAGCGCCTGTAATCCCCATGCTCGTATTTCTCAAATAGGAGTGGTAAAGCAAGCGCATTAAGCCTAAAAAGGACATCTCCTGGGCAGGCTCACTCACATAGGTTAATTCGATCAAATGGGTCATATCACTCTAATATATAGAAGTATCTCAATCTATGCTGAAAGCACAAGCAACTCCTCTCATAGGTGGTGCCAAATGAAAAAAACCACCCAAAGGTGGTTTTAGTGTTTCTTGATGCATCGGGGCCGAATCGAACCAAGACCCAAGATGCCTGACTCTAGCTATTCTTCAAAGACTAAATTGATCTCTTGTTCTTTTATCTGCAAAGTTTCATGGGAGTATTTCAAAAAATTTTCTCGATGTCTTCTATAAAACAAAAGTCCCTCATTGAGACTTGCTACTGTAGCGCCTTGTTGGAGCATCTTATCCCAAAGATTCCAATCTTCCTGAGGGTGCACACCATCCTCATGCCTCTTTTTGTATCCAATTTTTTGTCCAAGGGCCGTACGATACATCATCGACCCGTGATGCTGTTCCTGGCGATTCCAATATAAATCACCTTGATGAGGAAAGGCTTGGATGGGTAAGCGCATAAGAATGTCTTCCTTCAATTCACCAGTAACAATAACGTCATAAGTAACAATATCGGCACTGGTCTTGGATAACAATTCAATCGCGTCTGAACGCAACCAATTATCAGCCCCTATAAATAGAACATATTCAGTATCTACTCTGGATAGCATGTCTTGAAAGTTATCCACAACTCCTAGATTTTTGTCTCTCAACACATATTCAATATCAGGATATAAGCTTGGTAGATGGTTGCAATCCAAGCCGCCATCATCCACAAATAAAATTCTTGCAGGTGGGATGGTTTGGGAAAGCAAGGACTCAATGCAATGGGCAGCAAGGTGTCCGTATCTAAAGGAGGCAATAACGACAGTAATCATATTGAGTGGCATTAGAGCATGAATTCATGACATTGATTGTCGTAAAACCGCAACCTGCCCAAATGAAAAAACCGCCCCCACTTGGTTTTGGTCATTCTTGGTGGACCGGGGCGGAATCGAACTAGGGCCGAGGAGGCCAGACTCTTCTCCTAGACTGTATTTTTAAGCGGGGCAGAACGATATATGAATATGATATTCATTCGGACAACCTTTCTATCAGCAAAGAATCAGATACAGATATAAACTTTATGGAACTTATTGCTAACCTTAAAAAATATGAAATTTTTCCTTTTCCTAAGCCTGTGTTTGGTCAGCACATTTACTATGGCCAACGGCGAAGAAACCTACAAAGCCATTTGCTCCAACTGTCATAACTCCGGCCTTAATAAAGCTCCTATGCTGGGCGACAAAAAGCAATGGGGTAAGCTGATTAAAGAGGGTCAAGCGCACATTACTTCTGATGGCTATCACGGCGTTGGAGCAATGCCGCCAAAAGGCGGAAAGCCAGACTTAACTGTCGCTGAATTTGCGTCTGCGGTTGTCTATATGGCAAACCAGGCTGGGGCTAACTGGAAAGAGCCCGACGAAGCAATGCTTAAAGATATTAATAAGCGGATTGCCAAAAAGTCATCAAAATCATAAAGCGTCCTTTTGAAGGACAGCTCTAGATGGGGGCATCTAACCCTGCCATTCCTTAAAAGAAAATAGCCCAACAAGTGGGCTATTGAAATTTTTGGTGGACGGAGCGAAATTGGGTGAGCACTACGGCAATCGGTCAAAAACTTTAGAGGTGCAATTATCCGTTTTCACTGATTGTCACTACTCATCCTCTTTTGCCATATTGACTCGGCTGATAATCCAGCATGCCCCTGCAATCAAGATGATTGCGCCGCTCTCGTAAAGCAATATGGATGGATTTCCATCCTTACCCTGCAGGATAATTAACCTGCTCAATGCAGTCATTGCAATGAATAAAGGTATTGTTATTGGAATACGATGGCTGGCATAAAAGGCAGCCAACATGCCTAGCACCTCAGCATAAATAAACATGAGCAAGAGGTCCTTTAACTCAACGCGCTGACTATCTACAAGAGAAAAAACTTCTTGGCCCATTGCAGCAATCGTAAAAATAGCAATGATTATTAGAAATAACTTTTCAATTACGCCAATGATATTTTTTATATTCATAAGCTGACCTTTTTTAATGTTTCAGTCTATCGAATAGTGGCTTAAGTGTCTATTTTTAGCGCCTGAACTACCCAGGAGCTAGTTTATTAGGCCTTTTTCCAATACAGCAGACCTATTCGAAACCCTAAAGGCTAAATAAAAAACCACCGAAGGTGGTTTGAGTATTTCTAGGTAGCCCGAGGCGGAATCGAACCAGGTCGAGGATGTCCGATCCTTGTTAATATCTACAAGAATCAATTTCGTTAACCCACTGGGGACTCAAATGCGTCATTTTCAAAAATTCATCCTAACTTCGGCGCTCACTTTAATTGCCTCGCTGTCTTTTGCTCAAACTGCCCCAAACATAGAAAAAATTAAATCACTTATTGAAGGTTCATACAACCTGGTGGAATGGGTAGATGGGGATACACAGCTTTCCCCGCCCGCAGTCTCGGCAAGGTTCATCATTAAGGATGGCATCGTTACTTGGATTGCCAATAAGGCAGTTGGGGGTGATCAAGTAAGCTTTTCAGGTATTGGGGCATATAAGATCACGCCTACGACCTTTTCCTACGGCTATAGCGCCTACGCGATTGCGAACAGGACTAATGGGGTTTCTGATATCAAGCTGCAAGAGGCTGGCTCTCCAGATATGATCTTGCCAAAAATGCGGGCATTTGATCTTGTCAATATGGGTAAAGAGATTAAAGCCATTAATGGCGAAAGATTCTGGTTATTCTCCGAAGATGGCATGATTTATTCTGATCCAATTAGCAAAAATAAACGGGTCTATAAAAGAGTAGTTTCAGAAAAGAATTAAAAAGAAAATAGCCCAACAAGTGGGCTATTGAGATTCTTGGTGGCCCGGGGCGGAGTCGAACCACCGACACAAGAATTTTCAATCCTGCCCCTAGACTGTCGTTTTAAAAGCCAAATTAGTCTTGCCCAATGTTAACAAATTTGTTAACATACACGAATGAGCTATTCCATCCTTTATTACGGCGAGCAGGTTCAGGAGGACATCATGAATCTTCCCGACACGCTTCAAGCTCGCTATATTGGATTGACCGCTCGAATGATTGAGCATGGACCCAATTTAGGCTTGCCTCATACAGATTCGTTTGGCGGTGGCTTATTTGAATTAAGAATTAAAGGGGCTGAAGGTATCGCCCGGGTTTTCTTTTGTACGATGGTGGAGAAGGAAATAGTGATGCTTCATAGCTTTATTAAGAAAACTCAAAAGACGCCTGAGAAAGAATTGAAGATTGCTAAAGCACGCATGAAGGAGTGGAGAAAATGACAGCACAGAAGAAAACAAAAATGCTTACTCATAAACAAATGGTAAGCAAGATGCTCAAAAAACCTGCTGTAAAAGCCGCAGTGAAAGAGCTTGATCGTACTGAATTTGCGATTCTTGATGAGATTCTTACGGCAAGAAAAGAGGCTGGATTAACTCAAGCTCAAGTGGCAAAAAAGATGGGAACGCAAACCCCAGCTATTGCTAGATTAGAAAGCTCTTTGGCTACCGGCAAACATTCCCCAAGCCTAACTACCCTAAGAAAGTATGCGGCGGCACTGGGCAAGAGAGTTGAGCTTCATTTAGTCTAAAAGACTCATCCGCCAGACTAAAAGAAAATGCCCCGCATAAAGCAGGGCATTTTTGTTTCTTGGTGGCCCGGGGCGGAATCGAACCAGGGCCTCAGGAAACTCGCATCCTACCTCTAGACTACTTCCAGCTAAGGTTCAATTTCTTATGCGAAGCGGCACAATCTCTCAAATAAAGATTAATGAGGCTTTGATAAGGAATTCCAACTTCTTCTGATACAGATTTAAAATAACTCACTGAATCCTCGTCCAATCTAATGGTAATGGGCTTCTTGAGCATAGAGGCATATGGGTTTTTACGAGCTTTTGAGAAATCATATTCTTTACGCATTTTTATCACCTTTAATAAGCCTTTGACTCTTTAGGGGTTGCCTTACGAGCCGAAATAATACGAACGACATTACCCTCGCTTCGATAGCAATGGCAAACCAAAATCACACGAAGAGAATGACTTAATCCCAGCAAAATAAATCTGTCTTCATCTTCCGAATGATCGGGATCAGAAATTAACTTAGCACTTTCGTCATAAAACACAGATTTTGCTTCTTCAAATGAAACGCCGTGCTTTTTTAGATTGGCTAGAGCTTTTCGGGGTGCCCATTCAAATCGCAATGAAGTCATATGTACATTGTACATATATTAATTAGAAGGAACAAGTCCGCCCGACCAAAAGAAAATGCCCCGCACGAAGCAGGGCATTATTTGAATCTTGGTGGCCCGGGGCGGAATCGAACCACCGACACAAGGATTGTGCGTCCTTGTGCTGGTCAAATTTGATAATGAAATCAGAATCTTGCGAACGGCAGTTTTTCTGTGGGTATAGATTGTGTTGCCGTATCCTTCCAGTCAATCACCATAGTGTCTATGAATGTCGTTTAAAACGACATGGAATACCAACTTTTCCAATTGAGAGTCATTCTCAGTTATATGCTAAGATGAGAATAATTCTCATTAAGCATATTTGGTATTTCCGATGTTTTTCTCATTTATTACTAACCGCACAGCCTTTTGCGCTCTTATTAGCGCCCTTAGCTTGGTTGGGCTATCCTTGCCTGTCTATGCCGAGTCCTCCGTAAGCGATACCCCCATCGTTTTAGCTGAATCACCCGTTAGTAGTGCCCCCACAGTCGACAGTCCAATTGCTCTGGACGGTGCTACCGAGCAATGGAGTGCTCATGGGCAAGCAACATATATCAATCAATTTAAAAATAACTTTAATTCGCCCTATTACGGAGCTAAGAGTCTTTTAAATAAATCTGATGGCGATATCTCTAAAA
>Ga0209188_1000125_pt1 | contig 88493 bp, 96 predicted proteins | sample C_130625_EF_Meta_FD_187307 | JGI IMG/M metagenome (GOLD analysis project Ga0209188, IMG submission 187307) | Freshwater microbial communities from Lake Croche, Canada to study carbon cycling - C_130625_EF_MetaG (SPAdes) (version 2) | ecosystem: Environmental > Aquatic > Freshwater > Lake...
TCCAGATTGAGAACCAGATCGCCAAGACTGTCACCCAGCTTACCCAGCTGACGAAGACTGTTCTGGACAACCGCCGCCGCTCGGAGTATCTCCGCTTGGTCAGCAAGGTTGCTTCTGGCTACAACACTGAATACGCCAACCTCAAGGATGTTCCCCCAACTGTCAATCAGTTGGCACAGGATCAGCTTGATGTGCTTCGTGTTCGCCTCATCCGTGATGGTGCAGGGCACAACGCCCTCGGTAAAGAGAACGGCACTCCTGTTCTGGGTCTGATCACCAGCCCCGAAACGAGCCGCCAGTTGCTCCGTAACAACAGCGAACTCCGACAGGACATCCGCTATGCCACCCCTAGTGAGCTTATCGCCCCTCTCGGTGTCGAGCGTTCCTTTGGTGGTTTCTACCACATGGCTGACTTGGAGGTTCCTCGCTTCAACTACACAGTTGGAACGAACGATCCTACCTTTGGAAACTGGGTACAGGTGTATCCTTTCCTTCAGTCCAGCACGAACACTGGTTATAAGTGGGAGGCAAATCCTGCTTACAACACAGCCGCATATGAGGCCGCATACATCTTCCACCCGGATGTGTATGAGGAGGCAGTCCAACAGGTTGGCCCGAACATCCCCGGAGCCGCCTTTGACGACTATCCGTACTACTATTCTGGTCAGTTCTTCTGGCTGAATATCCGTGATGCGGTGAATAACCCACTCGGTAAGATCGGTCGCTGGATGAGCGTGTTCACTAGCGGAACTCGCCCCATCGCCCCTTATCTGGGTCGTGTCATCCTGCACAAGCGTTGTGCTAATGACTTCGGTGTCGCTACTTGCACTAACTCCTAATCGGAGATAGCACTCAAAGAAGGCCCCTTCAGAGAAATCTGGAGGGGCTTTTCTTTTGGTTTAGTCAATACCCCTTGACGCAGTAATATAAACGACTTACTAATTTCAAATCATGGCTACATCATTCCCTATCCCCAAAGGCTTTTCTGCTCCAGATGGAGTTAAGAAAGGTCAAGAGTTTTCCGAAATCGCTTCATTTAAAATTGATGGCGGGAACATTACTATCGTCTCAATCGGGCAGGACAAGACTCCTGTAGCCGAAAAGGAAGATAAGGCCAGCAAGCCCAAGGGAGGGCAAGCCGCCATTAAGGAACAGCTTGGAGCTATGGAAGACAAAAAGGGAAGTTCCTCAATGGAGGACACTGAAACGCCCGAAGAGGAAGCCGCACCAGAGGAGGAAATGGATTAATTATGCGTACATACACACCAACAACTTCATCCACATTTGATGGATCTGATCTCACGCTTTGCAAGATCCTTGATGTTGCGGCGGGAACCAATGTCGGGTGGGATCGCATTGATCTTTCTGACTACACGGATGCCAATCCCGGGACTGTGGAATATACGATTGGCGGGAATGTAGTTCAAACCCTCACCCTTACTTGGGACGGCGACAATCTGACCTCGGTTGTCCGTAGCTAGGACAACTCATGGCACTCACAGACGGAATTTTAGCCTATTGGGAATTAGGCGATAATGGAGAGGGTGGAGTAAGTCTAGTTGACTCAACTGGCAATGACTACACGCTTGTATACACCGCAGGAGAGGGGGCTGGAATGTCCCTTGGAACTTCACAATTTGGTGGAGCCGCCGAATTTACACATGATGGATCTCGCTTGTATTTGCAGTATCCAATAGATCCATCAATTGAAAATTTAACTATTTCTGGATGGGCTTATGCAAATGATACAAGTGATGTTCAGTCTATTATTTCATACTTCCAAGGTTTTAATTTACATTTTGCACTAATTTTAGAAGAAGGAACAGCTAACGGAATTGCTTTTGATAATTTTGCGGCAGACCTTGGAATGGGAGTTTCTGCATCAAATCAAACTTGGTATTTCTTTACAATTGTATTTGATCAAGTATCTGAACTTGCATCTCTTTGGATAAATGGATCACTCGCTGGGTATAATGGTGTTGAAAATTTTTCTTCATTTGATATTCAAGGGTTATCTATTGGTGCAACGCAGGATGGTACATATGGGCTTGGTGGTCAAGTTGCCCAAATAGGATTTTGGAATAGGGCATTATCTGAATCGGAAATATTAAATCTTTATAATAATGGAAATGGAAATGTTTATCCGTTTTTTGCTTCTTTATACTATAACAATTATCAAGAGGACGGAGATTGGGGCAATCTTTTAAATTGGTGGCAAGATGATGCCTTTACGATTCAAGCAACGGCCTTGCCAACAAGTTTAAATCCAGTAAATGTTTATGGTGTTGTAAGTCAAAACACGCAGGGTAATGATCAATGTTATTGTTCAACCGCTAATTTTTGGGCATCAAATTTTGGGACTGGACTAACGCTTCAATCCTCTGGTGTTGTTAATTTTTACTCTGGATCTGTTCTTTCTGGGAACATTACAGATAGCGTAAGTATGCATGATAATTCATACATCGACATTCCTGCGGTAATTGGAGGGAATGCCACATTCCGTGATGCTTCATTAAATACCGGGACTATTAATGGAAATGCTACTGTGCATTATGATGGTGGGAGTGGAACATATCCAATTGGAGGAACAGTATTGGGAACAGTAACATATATTGGATTTAACTTTGGTCAGACTTGTTACTTCAGCCAAATTCAAAATGGGTATTTGGCAAGTTCCAATAATTGGTTTTTGGATGCTGAACGAACAATTCCAGCAGAGTTTGCTCCAGATGATAGGAATGATGTGGTGTTTAGCGGAATGGAAACAATTACTGGAATTACTGGCGATGTAAATGAATCAATAACATACAATTCAATATCTTGTGATGGAGTGGTTTTTTCTGGGTATGAGGTTAATCCATTTACAATAATCGCAACGAATGGAATAACTGCAGTTAGCTCTCTCTTTAGGGCTGTTACAATAGAATCCAACGGATCTTACACAAATTGCACTTTTGCTGACGAGATTGATGCCGCTACTTTGGTGGGAAATATTGTTTTGCATAGTTGCATTGGAATTTACACGCATGATTCAGATTATCCTATCATTGCTTTTTTTAATGGAAATATTGATGCTTACTATCCAACATCAATTGCATCTGGTGCGGTAACAGGAACTCTTACTCGGCATGGATATGGACTACAGCAAACTTGCATATCCCATTGCCACCTAGACGAAACAAGTGGAACCAGGGAGGTTTTGGATCTTTATGAAGAGGAAGGTATTTCTGTAATAGTAACTACCGGGGCTGGATTTGCAGATGCAAATAACACATTTTCAAGACAAAATCCATCTACAAATACTTTTGGAAGCACAACTACCACTATTGTTTTTGATGGAAATGAATATAAATTAGATATTGAAAATGGTGAATATTATTACACAACTGATCTCGTGGATTGGTTTTGCACAAATTCAGATTACAATCCTCCACCAACAACAGCTTCTACAACAAGTGGATTTCCAGTTGGATATGGAACCGGGCTTATTGGAAATGCCGCAAGGTTTAATTATAACTCATTAATAAATGATTCTGACCAATTGGCGGTTGAGTTTAGTGTTTCTGTGTGGGTTAGATTCCCGGTTGTCCCTACCGATTCATCTGATGGCATCGTTGGAACAGGGCAGACTTATGGAGAGAATTTTACTATTTATGGACATGCAAACAAATTTGTTGTTTATTTTGATTCTAGTGAACAACCAGACATACAATCAGATCCAATTAGTGCGAACACTTGGTATCATTGCGTTCTTACTGTTACTTATAACAGAATTAAGTTCTATGTTAATGGAGAGTATATTGGTGAAAAAACAGATGTTCCTATTGTAAATGCAGGAGGATTTGCATTGTCAAAGTTCTTTGGTGGTAACTGGCTTCGTGGAAACGCTTTAGTTGATGAGCTAAACATATTTAACATTGAGTTAAATCAAGCTCAAGTTAACAAGCTATACAACAATGGTTTAGGTCTAGGCTACCCATTCAATATTGCAGGGGCAAAAAAGATTGACCTTTACAAGCTCCTTGGAATACCTTTCCCTGCAAAAGATTACAAATACAGCCGCCTACTTAACCTCCCCTTCTTTGTAAAAATATGATCACTTTCAAGAAACTAACTGATGTTCTGTTCCCAGATAGGGAAAAGGGGCCATTCAACCCATTGAAGTTAAATTCTTTGGATTGGAGCGTCACCTATAACAACACAGACAAGATTGCTTTTGTGGTGTTCAAGGGGATCAACAGGAAGCTCACGCTTTGGGAAGGAAAAGACTACGATGATGCTGGTCAGTTCACGGATGCAGATGTGGATGAACAAGTGATTAAGCTGATGGGTATCAACAAGAAAAAGCTGGCATGAATGTCCCATCCCACCCAACAGATGGATTTCTAGGGTGTGCGACTAGTATTGCGGCGTTTGCCGCTTCATTTGTTCCTTCAGAGGAGAGCCTTCGTATTCTTTGCCTTATCTTGAGTATGCTGGCTTCTATCGCCACGATTATCAGAGTGGCAAAAATGAAATGATTGAACTCCTTTGGAGATATATCTGCACATTGGTTGAATATGTGTGGGTGTGCATTAAAATCGCTTTTGTCAGTCTTCTAGTCTGGCTATCTGGATGTGCCCATGTGGACAAACAAAATGTCTTTGCTCCTTCTCCAGCGGCTGTGGTTGGCTCTGTGGCTAAAGCACAGCAGAAAGCGGCGTTGCTACAAGGGGAGGTGAGTCCTAAAGGCAAGGCTGTATTGGACGATCTGAACAAGTCTTTGCTTGAAGCACAAGTGAATGTGGGTAAGTATGTGAGTGTTGTTGATGAGCAAGCCCGAAAGCTGGCAGACGCACAGGCAGAAGTGATCTATTGGCACGACAAGCAGATCGCTGTGCTTAAAAAACTTTGGTGGTGGAGGCTGATTGCTATGGGGTCTATTCTCGCTGTTGTTGCCTATATTGGAATCAAGACCTCATGGCGGTTCCTCCTGTAAAGCTCTCCACGCCTTGGCAAAGGCTTGTCCTGTCCGTATTGGGGGTAATCACTATTGAGGGTAGCTGGAGATGGGCTGTGGCTCACTTATACACACTCCCGCCACAATCCCTGGCAGGGTTTGTTACAATCACTACCAACTCCTTCTATGTGATTGGAGCAATCGTGATATTCATGGTTACTGGAAGGCTGATCTACGAGTGGAAGCTAGGCTCCCGGCAGATCCAGAGCGTTGCTTCAGAGGCCGAGGAAGTCATTGAAAAGGCTGTAAAGCCAAAGTGGTATGATGACTATAGTTTGTAGCAACTTATAGGTTGCTATACAAAATTTGGTATAGTAGTGTTTTGACATGAAGCTAAAAAATTTAACTGGTCAAAAATTTGGAAGGCTGTTTGTAATGAAAAGGATTTCAGAAATAGGCAAAAAGAACATTCATTGGATGTGCAGATGTGATTGTGGAGTTGTTAAATCTGTAAATGGTGAATCAATAAAAAGAGGATTGAGCAAAAGCTGTGGGTGCTTGAGGAAGGATATGGGTGCTTGGAACAAGGGTAAAACTGGAATGACCTCTCATATGTTTAGAGGGGAGGGGGAGCTTCCAGCGTCTCTTTATTCAGAAATTAAATACAAGGCAAACAAAAGGGGGATTGAATTTGATTTAACAATAGAAGAGCTTTGGGAGCTTTATATCGTGCAGGGCTTTAAGTGTGCAATAAGCAAGGAATATATTGAGTTTGAAGATAGGGGATTCATGTATCCAAATGTGTGTTCACTTGATCGAATTGATTCTTCTAAAGGATATGTCCGTGAAAATGTTCAATGGGTTGACAGGCGTGTGAATTTTATGAAGCAGTCAATGTCTCAACATGAGTTTATTGATATGTGCAAGGCAATAGCATTAAACAACAAATGACATCTAGATTTACAGAAGAAATCATACCTTGGACATTTAAGTGGGAAGGCACTTCTTACGAAAATGACCCGGACGATAAAGGTGGAGCCACCAAGTTTGGGATAGACCAAAGATCACATCCATCCGTGAACATCCGTGAACTAACGGCTGACGAGGCAACTCAAATCTATTGGGATGAATACTGGCAGAAGCTCCATTGCAATCAATACCCGGTTCCTATGGACTGGGTTTATTTCAATGCCTGTGTTAATTGCGGGGTTGGTAGGGCACAGAAGTTGGTTCGTCAAGCGGGAGCCAATCCAAGAAAGTTTTTAGATGCTCAAGATGATTTTTATAAAAATCTAGCAGAAGCAAGACCATCAAGCAGGAAGTATTTAAAAGGATGGTTGGCTAGAACTGCTGATCTACGCAAGGTTTGTGGACTCTCTTGAGTCCTGCTCCGCAGGGGATTTTACTGACTCGACTTTTCTCGTCAAGCAAATAATAATTTTATTTTGTTGTTGCAATCCAAAACCTATACACATAGAAGGACTGCATGACAACCGACACGCCACGAACTGATGCGGTATTCTATTCAATGCTATGCGAAGCCGATCTCGTTGATTTTTCTAAACAACTTGAGCGAGAACTTGCCGCATCACAGGCCAAAGTTGCCGCATTAAGGACAGAGAAAAATGCTTGTTTAGATGGCAACAAATACTACGCAGATAAGGCTGTTACACTTCAAGAAAAAATCAACCGAGCCATTGATATACTAATGGAAAAAATCAAATGACAACACCAAACGACACCACCATTGAATCCCTGCTCAACGAGAACTCCAAGCTCATCACGATCATCTCTCACCTTGAGGAGAAGCTGAAAGCGATTGACCGCAACATGAACGAGCTTTCGCCAGTCATTCAACAAATCAAGCAGAGGAACGAATCCCTCACAGCCGCAATCAACTTTGCTCTCACGGAGTATCCGTCAAGCAGGGCCAGTGTTTATTTGGCTGGAGTGATGCAGAATCTTTTTCAAAAATAGTTCTTGCTATCACATCATCATCCAACTACACACGACCTATGGCACAGACCAATCAACAGCTTAAAGACGAGAACGAACGCCTCAAGGCATTGCTGGCATTTATCCGTTCAGAGCTAGATGAAATCTTGGAATCAATCGACGAAGAAGCGGAGATTGAGGAAGAGGAATAAAAACACAATGGAAACAAACGCACAAACGCAGTATTCAGAGGCTCTAGTAGCCGCAATCGGGGAACTATCCAATGTTCCCAAGACAGCATCCAATCCGTATTTCAAATCCAAATACGCACCACTAGACGCAATCATTGAGGCCACACGCCCCATCCTTGCCAAGCATGGCCTTGCGGTTACGCAACAGCCTTTGTTTATGGAAGGAACAGCCGGGGTTGAGACTACGATTATCCACAAGGGAGGTCATAGCACCACCACAACACTGCTCCTCCCATTAAAGGATCAGTCACCACAGGGAGTTGGGTCAGCAATAACTTATGCCAGGAGATATAGCTTGGCCTCTGTTTTGGGCATAGCATCAGAGGATGACGATGATGGTAATGTCTCAACTGGGCTTGCCAAAAAGGAGGAAGCTCGTCCTGCCATAGCGAAGGTGATGGACAAAAAGGATGCGGCTCCTCGTCCAGTAGGATCAGTCACAACAACTTGGCGGGGAGTTCTCCCGACTAATGCGAAGGTGGCGGCTCAATCCAAGGAAGGATCTGCCAAGAAGTGGACGCTATATTCCGTTGAGTTCAGCGACAAAGGCAAGACCATTGAGGCCATGACCTTTGATGAGAAGCTGTTCAGTGCGGCAACGACATTCGGTTCTGATGGGACGATTGTTGACGCTGGCGTGAGTCCGGGGAAGAAAGATCCCAGCAAGTGGGAGCTAGTCACACTCACTCCTTCTAATGAATCCTAAATCGAAAGCAAAAGGGGCGGCGAAAGCCGCCCCTCATGTTGCAAAGAAATATGAGAGGTTCATTGCCATTGCCTGTTCTCACGGAAAGTATGCTGACCATACTGCCATTGAAGCTGTCCTTAAAATGCGAGACAGATGGAAGCCAACGATTGTTGTTCATCTGGGCGATTGGTGCGATACAACCGCATGGCGTAGTGGTGCGGCTGGAAGCTCCGACGAGTCTGAACCTGTCGCTCCAGACATTGATGGCGGGATCTCGTTCTTGCGAAAGTATCGACCAACTCATGTGTTGGACGGAAACCATGAAGATCGAATACCCAGAATGCTCAATCATCGTAACGCCATTGTCTCCTACGCCGCTCACAAGGCTACGGACTACATTGACCGGGCTTTCCTCGACATTGGTTGCCGCAGGATTCCGTACAATGGAGTATATCAGAGGTTGGTTATCGGTGATGTGACCTTCACACATGGAACCATCTACAACGAAAACTCGGCTCGTGATATGGCAGAGATGTATGGAGGTAAGGTTATATTCGGGCACACGCATCGTAGCCAGATGGCAGAAGGAAGAACTATCAAGGAAAGCACAGGATATTGTGCCGGGACATTAACACGCCAAGGAAGCATGGAATACGCAAAGTGTCGCAGGGCCACGCTAGGATGGAGGCAGGGAATCGTTTATGGTGAGATTGGCGATACAGATAGTGCTGTCTGGCTATGCACACGAAGCGAATTTAACAAAGAATGGAGGTTGCCGCTATGAGTAAAAATGAATATATAAATGAATATGCAGATGTAATATCTCTTTATCACAAAGCCGTTGCTGAAAAGCCAGATGCTGGATTTTTCTCAAGATCCCAATGGGAGGATAAATGGCAAAAGGGAACTACTGAAACAACCAGAACGATAGCGAAACTAATAAAAGCTGGATTGATGGAGGTTAGAAAATACAAGATAATCACACCTAGCCGGGGGCTATATCCAACCCAACACTATAAACTAATAAAAAAATGACATTGAGTAACGAATATTACATCGAACCAAACTTTTCTATTCTGGCTGGCCCATACAACGAGAATAGCCCAAGGGAAAAATCATTCCTCCAGAATGTGATCAATGATCTAAAAGCTGGCGGGATTGAATATAAACTTGAGCCTTCATTTGGCGATAATGGAAATCTCCGTGGAGTGAATGTGTTGAGGAAGGGAATGATCTTGCCAAAATGACGGCTGAACAACAACTTGCACTTTGTGCAATCTTATGTGCAGTATTTGTTTACTGCTTGATACAGACACGCTTATGAACTTTAAAAGAATAGGATATGTTAAAATCAACGAGCGAAGGTGGGAATACGGATGGGGCAACTGCAAGGATGCCCTTGGATTGTGCGATTATGAGAACCGAAGGATTGTTATATCACGCAAAGGTGGATGCGATCTCGTCGATGTTGTATCGCACGAAGCCCTCCATGCCAGATTTCCAGACCTTAAAGAAGAGGCTGTTAATGAGCTTGGAACTATCGTGGGAGATATTTATCGCAATCTTATTTATTCTGTCGCACCCGGTGCTAAACCAATCAAAGCCAGTGCTTGACGACGAAGAGGAGGAAGAGGATGCCATTTACAAATAAAAACGCCGCAGATTACTTTGACGAGTGGATGAACACTATTGGTGTTCGCACATACTCAAAGAATCATGGAAGTGCAGAAGGCCATAGGGAATACCTAGCGGCGGCATATCTCTCTGGATTTAGACAAGCAGAAGCGTTATACGGAAGACTTAACGATGAGACAGAAACTCATAAAGATTAGCGAAGTCCCGCCGGGGTTCTTCCGATACACTTGCCCAGAGACTGGGTTTAAGATTGATCGTGAGCATACCATGAGCGGATTGCTTGGCAGGGTTAAGTCGCATTACGAGGACAACAATATTCCACTCCCTCCAGATTGGAAGGAATCCGTAGAGGATCAGTTATGCCGCCAGCTTCCCGCTGGTTGGTGCAAATACGAGGATGGCAAGGAGCCAGCAGGGGCTAAATCAATTGTGTCAGCCGAGGGCATTATTAAGGGCATCACCTCTTTAGCTACTATGGCTATAGACAAGATGAAGGGGAAGGATGTCTTTGTTCCACAGGAGGAGGCTAACAGAAGGGCTGAAATCTGTGCTAGATGTTATAATAACATGACAACTAACTTCTGTGCAGGATGTGGTGCTATGCAACAGATAACATCCTTGGTAGCAAAGGTTAAGGGAGGTCGCTCAACTCCTTTAGATAGTAGCCTATTGACTTGTGGGCTATGCGGTTGTAGAAATGAAGCAATTGTCCATGTTGACAAAAAAGTGTTGCTTTCTGGTGAGAAACCAGAGACAACGGAGGCTCGACCAGACTGGTGCTGGTTAAAAAACGACGACCTAAACCAAGCATCGGCATCACTTAAAATATGATTCAATATGGCCTAAAAGATCCCAAGGTGGGCGAAAAACCTCCCCGCACAAGGGTTGAGGACGCTGGATCGGCTAGGTCAATGCTTTATGAACTGATCAATGATGATCAGATTGCCTCTTATCGCCGTTCCCAGATCCAAGGGATTATTGATGGAAACCCCCCATACAACGAGCAACAGCTTCGTGAGATGGGACAAGCTGATCGGATTAATGTAAATTGGGGTCATGCGGAGGCCAAGGTGGAAGCCGCAGTGATCCCTTATTTTGACATCCTAACCTCTGTAGGGAGCTATGCCACAGTTAAGACAAAGTATGGTAAAGACATGGGGAAGCGTGAGGAATGGAGCAGGATCATCACAGAAGAGTTCCACAGGCTCCTGTCATCTTCTAATCCCAACTTCCTGGCCCAGCATCAAGTTTGCCATAAGGAGCTTGTCATTCATGGACAGGCTTGTATGTATTTTCCAGACGGAACCGACTGGAGGGCTAAAGCCATTGAGCCTTATGCTCTTGTTGTGCCCAAAGGCTCCAAGGTGGATTGGGATAACTGGGAGTTCTGCTATATCCTAGACGAGCTTTATTGCGAACAACTCTACTCTTACATTGAGGATGAGGAAGCCGCCCAAAGGGGAGGATGGGATGTTGAGCAGTGCCAAGAGGCCATCATGCAAGCTCGTGTGGACGAACAGGATCAACGCCGTCCTTGGGAGTGGTATCAGAGGGAGCTAAAGAACAATGCCCTCTATTATTCTTATGCCAAGAGCAAGATTATCAAAGTAGCTCATTTTTATGTGAAAGAGTACGATGGTCGCATCTCTCACTACATCTTTGATCGTCTTAACTCAACGGAGTTCCTTTGCCAAAAAATTGGGCGTTATGACAAGTTCAGCAATGCCTTCACTGTCTTCCTAAACGGAGTTGGCAACGGCTTCTATCATGGAGTTAGGGGATTGGGCCAGAAGGTTTATAAATACGCCGAGGCCATGAACAGAGTGAACAATGCTCTCATGGAGGGAGTAATCATTGGGTCATGCGTGATGTTCCAGCCTAACTCTGCCGCTGATGCGGAGAAGCTAAAGACTGTCCAGATTGGGCCTTATCGCATTCTTCCACCCGGTCTTAACCTTACTCAAGCGAATGTGTCTAGCAACTTGTCTGCCGCTATGCAGACTGCCCAGTTCTTCCAAGGGCAGGAGAGTGATGACATTGGGAGCTTCATGCCATCCGTTAGTGGTGGAGGACGCAAGAAGAGCAACAAGGAAGTCGAGATGGAGATTGGCGAGAAAAGCCGCCTCACCAACACTCGTGCAGAAATCTACCTACAGGCTCTAGATGTTCATTATGCAGAGGTTTATCGCAGGGCCGCCAACCCAAATCTGATTGAAGAGGATCATGGTGGCAGGGAAGCACTACGATTCCAAGAGGCTTGTATGGACAGGGGCGTTCCTGCCGCCGCCATGCTTGACATTGACACAGTTAGGGCAACTCGTTCTATTGGGCAGGGAAGCTCTGCCGCTCGGATGCAAGCTATGGAGCTTATCGGTCAATACCTCCCTCAACTCCCAGAGTCCAATCGGAAACGAGTTATTAATGCCAATATAGCGGCAATTGCGGGACAAACTGGGGTTGAGACTTTCGGTATCCCAGAAGAGGTTAAGCCAGACGGCAACGATCTTTCTATTGCTTCTCTAGAAAACAATGCTCTTCAGCAGGGTGGACAAGTGCTTATTGATCCAGATCAAAACCACTATACCCATCTTACTGTCCATATGCAGTTTGCTGGCAGTCTCGTGCAAGCAGTTCAACAACAACAAGTTGACCCTCGCCAAGTTAGCGGTGCTATGCAGGCCGCTATTCCGCATATGCTATCTCACCTCCAGTTCTTACAGGAAGATCCTACGAGGCAGGAACAGCATGATGCCATGAATGAGCAGTTGAGCGAGTTGATGAAGATTGCCGACCAGCTTAACAAGTATGCACAGCAAATTGATGAGCAGGAACAGGCTCAAATGGCACAGCAACAACAGGGTCAACAGCAAGATCCAAAGGCTATGGTTGCCATGAACAAGATTGAGCTTGATAGGATGAAAGCCCAAAACGATTTGCAAATTAAATCAGCAAAAGCTCAACACATGATGCAGTTGAGCGATAAAAAAACTGCTCAAAAATTGATGATCGAAAGGGTTAAGGTGGCCCAAAAATACGGAGCGATCCAACCATAAACAAAGATGAAAGACGGACTATACGCAAACATCCACGCAAAGAGAGAGAGAATCAAAAAAGGTTCTGGTGAACGCATGAAGAAGGCTGGCGAGAAGGGTCGCCCTACTGCCAAGGCATTTAAGGAGTCTGCCAAAACAGCAAAGAAGAAATAATATGAGCGAAGCATGGCAAAGAAAGGAAGGAAAGTCCGCAAAGGGAGGATTGAACGCCAAAGGCAGAGCCTCCTATAACAAGGCTCATGGAGGCAACCTTAAAGCCCCTGCACCGCACCCTAAAACAGAAAAGGATGCCGCAAGGAAAAAATCATTCTGTGCTAGAATGAAAGGGATGAAGAGCAAGTTGACCAGTGAGGCAACAAAGCGAGATCCCGATAGCAGGATCAACAAGTCCCTCCGGGCTTGGAATTGTCGGTAAACCTAAAACAAAACTGAAATACAATGGAAACGAACCCCTTCGATGCGGGGAAGGCAGAGGCAACGGAAGTGATCGTAGCATTAATCTATGATCGCTACCTTTATCACAGAACATTCCACGGAATTGATTCTGAACTGGCACTAGCACATAAGCTACTAATTCAAACAATAAGAGACGAGCAAGCAAAGGAAATGGGATTCAATGAGTAGATCAAAGTGCCTAGTAATTGATCACGGAATTTTCACCAGCTTCGCAAAGAGGCTGGGAGAGATGCACGAGGTATATTACTTCGTTCCATACGCAGATCGCTCGTTCCCAAAGCATGGCCCTGCTATGGTTGGGGATGGCATTGAAGGCGTGGAGCGGGTTGAGGATATGTGGAGGCTTGTGGATGAAGTTGACTTCATTGTGTTCCCAGATGTGGGATTCTACCAGTTACAGGAATGGCTACGCTCAAGAGGCTACAAGGTCTGGGGGGCTGGGCTAGGAGAGAAGCTGGAAGTCCAGAGGTGGAGGGCCAAGGAAACCATGAAGTCCTTGGGGCTTCCTGTGGGCAAGTGCGAGCTTGTCACTGGCATGAGCAACCTCCGATCCTATCTTGAGGAAAATGAGGAGGTCTATGTGAAGATCAGTGGCTTCCGTGGACTAGCGGAAACCTTCCATTCCAAGAACTGGAAGACAGCAGAGCCTCGCATGAATGAGCTTTGGGATCACCTTGGCGGTGCTTGTGAAGTGTTTCCTTTTGTCGTAGAGCATAAGATTGATAGCGTTGTAGAGGCTGGATATGACGGCTTCTGCATTGATGGAAAGTTCCCATCCACTTGCCTCGCTGGTGTGGAGATTAAAGACAAGGGATACCTTGGTTGTATTCGTGATTATTCCAAGCTGGCAGAGCCAGTGAGAATGGTTAATGAGAAGTTGGCTCCATTCCTAGCTGAAGCTGAATATCGCCAGTGGTTTTCTACAGAGGTTAGGGTTACGGAAGATGGAACCCCTTATCTGATTGACCTTACTACACGATGCCCTGCCCCTCCATCTGCCCTGTATTGGGAGATGATTGAGAATGTTTGCGACATTGTAGAGGGCGGTGCTTATGGCGATTTGGTTGAGCCAGAGTGGAGGCATAAGTATGGGGCGTTAGCTATCATCACTTCTGACTTTGCCGCAGAACGCTGGTGCCCGGTGAATGTTCAGCCGGGGGCTGAACAATGGATTAAGTGGCGTAACTACGCAAACATTGAAGGGCAGGGCTATATCATCCCCACAGATGGAGTTAAAATGATTGAGATTGGGGATTGCATCGGCGTGGGGGATACAATGGAAGAAGCAATTAATGCTTGCAAGGAACACGCAGAATCTGTAGATGGATTTAATGTTGTGGTTAATACGGACTCTCTTATTGATGGTCTTGATGAAATCACTAAAGCTGAAGAACATGGGATAATCTTCAGTGATGAAAAACTCCCAAAGAAAAAAGACTTAATTAAATGACATACGAACAGTGGAGGCAGGATGTAAGTCTTGCCTCGCAGTTAAAGGAGGCACTTGCCATGCCTATCATCCAGAAGGCTTTGTCTGTAGTGGACTCACTCACAGCCGCTAAAGCCCTTGGAAACACTAACGCTATCTTGCAAGTGGCATCCAATAGCCATGTGCTGTTTGGTTATGATGCTGGAAGAGCAGGGATTATTGCAGACCTCCACAACCTTGCCGTTGTCCCAGAAGAAGTGAATGAAATCCCGCCCTCCTATATTGGAGAGTTTTAACATGATAAACAATTTAGAATCAATTCAAGGATGTATTCCCAAGAGTTGGGATGATGTGCTAGACACAAAGATTGAAAAAGAAATTCCACTAATAGCAAGTCAATTTACCCCTCAAGATGTTATGTGGAAAACAATTCCAATTGAATCATGTGTTTATAAACAAAACAACATCAGCAAATCAAGTATGGCTTATTTTCTTAATAATTACCAAATCGAAACAATCATTACTTGCGAATAATTTATGTCAGACCACACCCTAAATACAACTGCACCCGCAGAAGCCAACATCGGAAACACGCCACCCCCGGTGGACGAAAGCTGGGAGAGTCAAATCTCCCGCCAACTAAAGAGCAAGCCCAAGATTGAGCGAACCAACCTCAAGAGCTTGGAGAACCTTCCAGACATTGCTATCCCTGTTCCAGAAGGCATGGACGAGGTTTCCACGCAGGAGAGCGAAGACTTCCTAAAGCAGATGGAGGGAGGCTCCACGGAGAAGTCCGAATCCAAGAAGGAGGTTAAGGCCGAGGAGACAAAGCCAGAGAACAGCTTCGACATCTCTGACATTGATCTGTCCAAAGACCCAGAGCCTGTTGCCGAGAAGAAGAAGAAGTCCAAGGAGGACAACATCGCCGAGCTTCGCAAAAAAGCGGAGAGCTACGAGGAAACACTTAAATCCAAAGATACGGAAGTCCAGACCTATCGGGAGAAGCTAGAGAAACTGGAAGCGGAACTGGAACGCACCGCATTTGAGCGTTCCCCTAAATTCAAGGAAAAATATGAAGCACCATACAAAGCAAGCATTGAACAAGCGGCGGCATTCGCCCAAGAAATCGCAGACGATCCAAGCATCGCAGAGAAAGCCCTCTCTCTCAAAGGCAAAGAGAGAATTGAGTTCATCGACGAGAGCTTCGGCGGTGGAGCGGCTTCGGCCCAGTTCCTTCAGCTTGTCAACGATGCTGACAATAAGCGGGGAAGTCTGGAAGGAGCTTTATCAGACTATCGCAATACTGCCGTTGAAATTCAAGAAGCAGAAGTCCAGTCACAAGCCCAAACAGCGGAAACGATAAACAAGAACTTTGACCGCATGAAGGCTCACCTTGCCAACAAGAGTGAGTTTTTCCGTGAGGTGGAAGGGGACGATGACCACAACAAGGCAGTGAGTGCTAGGGTGGAGGCCGCAAGAGCAATCATCCACGGCAACGCCAGTCAGAATGAAATGGTGGTTGCTCCCTTCCTTGCAGTGATTGCAAAAGAGGCAGTTGCAGAGAACGAGAAGCTGAAGGCAGAGCTTGCCAAATACAAGAGCAGGGCGGCGGCTGATGCCGCAGTCCAGCCTCGTATTACAAAGGGAAGCTCATCTGACGAGGAGGGAGAAAGCAGAGGAAAGCCAAAATCTGCACTTGACTCCATTAGGTCACAACTGCGAAGCTACTAATTCAGCGTGGGAAAAACGGAAGCCCCTCTCTACCGCAAGTGCGACTAGGGAGGGGTTTCTTATTTTATGAAACTACAGACATACGGAATTGATCCTGTCCACTTGGGCAGTAAGGCAACACAGCTAGAAGTTGAGTTGATCATGGCTGGCAACCCAACCCCAGAGAAGTATGGTGGGCATAGCAGAGGTCAGCACATGAAACACATCATCCAAATGTTGTGGCCTTGGGCATATAAGGGCTGGAACGATTGGAGTGAGATGTGTTTATGGGCGTGGACAAACTATGATGAGATCGGGACTACAGGATGTGCGGCGGCTGGAAAGACCTTCACTTTCACAATGCTCTCGCTCGTGGAGTTTTTAGCGAAGCCTATGGCTACACGCTTGGCCCTCACTTCAACAACAGTTCCCTCCCTGCGAGGCCGTATCTGGGCTGAAGTGATGAACTTTATGACCCCGGTGGTTCCTCTGTTTGGTTTGAATGTTGTGGATTCCGCAACCAAGATTCAGTTCAAGAAGGGGGATGATCGTAATGCTGTGGTGGCTTTGGCAGTAGATTCTGGAAGCGTGGAACAGGCAGTGGGTAAGTTGCAGGGAGTCCATACTGACCGCATGGTGATCATTGTGGACGAAGCGGCACAGACTCAACCAGCTATCTTCAGTGCTAGGGCCAACCTCCAAGTGGGAACGCAACTCTACAAGTTTGTAGCAATTGCCAACGCCTCTAGCCAGTTTGATGCTCATGGTCAGTTCTGCCAACCCAAGGGGGGGTGGTCAACAATCTCCGTTAATGACGAGCATTGGGAGACTCGCACTGGAATCTGCTTGCATTTCGATGGACTCAAAAGCCCAAACATCAAGGCAGGGAAAACCATATTCCCCAAGCTGTTCGCCCAAGAAAACATTGACACCATACGCAAGAATCATGGCGAGAACTCGCTAGAATGGCACAGCTATGTCCGGGGCTTCTGGCCTCCATCTGGAGTGAGAAACACGATTCTAGATGCCGCCACGATACAGGACGGCAAGGCTATGGAGAAGGTGGTGTGGCGGGGCGGGGGAATTAAGACGATTGCTGGCCTTGACCCTGCGTTCACGAGTGGTGGTGATGATTGTATGCTCCGTATTGCCAAGATCGGAATTGCAATGGATGGAGAACAAACGCTCTTGTCCACGGAGAAGATCAAGATCCACTTGGAGGATTCCATCTCCAACCCACTGTTCTACCAAGTGGCTGACAAGACGATTGAGCAACTGATCAAACACGGAGTTGAGCCAGATGGGTTTGGGCTAGACTCCACTGGTGCAGGGGCTGGCATAGCAGACATCATTGCTCAACGATGGAAGACAGGGTTTCACCGCATCAGCTTTGCTGGTTCAGCTACGGACAATGCCGTGAGCGTTGAGGATGATAGACCAGCCAACAAGGTTTATGGGAATAGGGTGAGCCAGCTATGGGGGAATGTTGCTAGGCTTGTCCAATCTGGACGCATAAGGGGCATGGATGACGAGACTTGCCAGCAGTTCTGCACGAGGCTCTACAGCTTAAAGAGCGAGAGGATAGTCGTGGAATCAAAGATGGATATGAAGAGACGCACCAATGGGCAATCCCCAGATGCGGCTGACGCATTCTCCATCATGTGTCAAGTCTATATCAACCAAGTTGGGTTTGGAAATGCCACGGCAAACGAGGGGCAAAATAATTCATCTTGGGAAGAATTTGTGTTGGACAACGAAGCAGAATCTGACTATCGGTAGTGGCACTGGCTACAACCAGCCAGCCCACAAGATGAAAATCATACACAACGGAAACGAATGCGAGGTCGTATTCACCAAGTATGCAGACGGCAACACAGCCATCCGCTTAACGCAGGATGGTATGCCATACGCAACAGCAACTATAAATGATCCAGACGCTGATCTTCTGGAAAATGAAGTCATCATAAAGAACTATAGCGAAAATGAAGGCATACTTGAGGCACTTGAGGAAGCCGGGATCGTTCAGTCTCTTTACCCATTGAGCTACGGATTCACTACGGCAATTGTTTGCAAGGTTCTAAAAAAATGAAAACAGACTATACTTGTAAAAACGAGGAGTGCGAACACGAGTTTGAGGTGGATTTTACTCCAGCCACTCCAGACCGATTCATGTCAGGAAGGTTTGAAGACGCAGAACAGGGGTCGGGAGCAGAGGTTTGTCCTTGCGAGTGCCCAAACTGCGGAGAGGAAGTTGATGTTGAAGAAGTTGAAGATTCAATGGAGGATTAAATGAATGAGCTACATTTATTTGCAGGAGCAGGAGGGGGGATCTTGGGAGGAATGCTCCTCGGACACACCACAGTTTGTGCTGTGGAAATTGAACCCTATTGCCGACGAGTCTTGCTCCAACGGCAACGAGACGGCATCTTGCCAAAGTTCCCAATCTGGGATGATGTCTGCACCTTTGACGGAACCCCTTGGAGGGGAAAAGTCGATGTCGTTTGCGGAGGGTTCCCTTGCCAAGACATTAGCTGTGCATGGAGAGGTGCAGGACTGCAAGGAGAGCGAAGCGGACTCTGGAGAGAAATGGCCAGAATCATTGGCGAAGTACGACCTCAATACGCATTCGTGGAGAACTCACCAAGGCTTGCTATTCGAGGACTCAACCGAGTCCTTGGAGATCTTTCCGAGATGGGGTATGACGCAAGGTGGGGAGTTATATCCGCTGGAATGTGCGGCGCACCTCACAGAAGAGAACGCATCTGGATCTTTGCCAACGCCAAGAGCCGCTGTATCCAGACAGAAGAAATTTTATATAAGAAAGAATGCTATGGTGAATTTAGAAGAACTTCCTTCTTTACCAAAATACCAACATCTTTCTGGAAAGTTAATCAACCCAGAATGGATGGAATGGCTAATGGGATGGACAATTGGGTGGGCCGCTCTAAAGCCATTGGAAATGGACAAGTTCCAATTGTGGCGGCAACAGCATTTAGACTTCTTTCAGAATCAGTAAACAAATAAACAACACACATATGGAAAAAGTAAAACTTGTGCGTAATGCACCCCACCAAAAATACCACCTAGCTGATGGAACCCAAGTGCCTGGGGGAAGCACTATATGCAAGATCGGAGATGACGCAGGGGCACTCATCCACTGGGCTTGGGATCTAGGCAAGCGAGGTCTTGATTACCGAAAGGAGAGGGACAAGGCCGCTGATATTGGAACACTCGCCCACTTTATGATTGAGTGTATGCTCAACAACCAAGTGGCTGATCTGTCCGATTATGATGAGGCCGATATAGCCAAGGCTCTTGTGTGCTACACCAAGTTCCTAGACTGGTGGGAGCTTCAGAACCTAAAGGTGGTAGCAACGGAGATCCAGCTTGTTAATGAGGAGTTCCGCTATGGAGGGACGATTGACCTCATTGCCGTGGACGATGACGGCGACCATGTTCTGTTGGACTTCAAGACCTCCAAGAAGATCAGCGAGAGCTATTGGCGGCAATGTGCTGGGTATGCCGCATTGTGGGAGGCTAACAACGATGGGAAGAAAATCACCAACCATGCAATTGTCCGTATCGGAAAGCAGGAGGAAGGTGACTTTGAAGTGGTGTGGAAGGAGGATCTTTCCAAAGAGTGGAATGTATTCCAGCATCAAGTTGAGCTTTACTGGGCAATGCAAGGAGCCAAGCCAGAGCCAAAAAGGAAGAAAAAGAAGTGAGCCTTCCTAAAGACGAAGACGCAGAAAAGGCTTTCCTCTCCTGCGTAATCCAACAATCAAGCCTTCTTAACGAGGTGGCTGACGGCAACATTGGCAAACTATTCCATCACCCATGCCATCGTCGTATCTTTGATGCGGCTCTCAATCTATGGAAGGAGGGAAAAAATTGCGATCTGGTCACGCTCACTGATGCCATGAATGAAGCTGGAACGCTAGAGCTATCTGGCGGGGCGGCTTTCCTAACGGAGTGCTTTATTGCTCCAGCAGTATTGGGGAATTGGGAGAACTACCTTGGCATCTTAAAGCGGAAGCACACTGCTAGGCTGGCAATCTCTGCCGCTGAAAGGATCATAGCCAGTGCCCAGAACCCCGCTGATGCTGGGGATTTGAGCGAGATCGTTCAGAAGGCTTTGGTTGCTGTGGCGGCTGATGCAGAAACGGCTTCAAGAATCGTTACCATCAAGGAGGCCGCTGGGCATAGGCTCAATGAATACCAAAAGATGGTGGACAATAAGGGCAAGCTACTTGGCATTACCACTGGCTTTAGTGAGCTTGATGAGCTTACTGGTGGATTCCGAGGGGGCCAGCTTATCGTCATTGGCGCACCAACCAAGGGAGGAAAGACGGCAATGGCCCTAAACATGGCTATGAGAACGAGCGACATTGGCGGCAATCCTGTTGGGATCGTATCACTAGAGATGAGTAGCGGGGAACTTGTTGACCGCCTTATAGCCTCATATAGCGGTGCTGATGTGAGCTTGCTGTCCAAGAAAGACCCACACAATGACCTAATGAAAAAGATCGGTATCGGAGTGGGGCAACTATCTGGTCTGAAGCTATTCATCCGAGATGAGAGTAGCATGAATTGCCTACAACTCCGGGCGGCTGTGAGGCGTATGGTAGCCGTCCACCAAGTCAAGATGGTTGTGGTGGACTACATCCAGCTTATCGAACCTACTGACCGCAAGGATAGCAGGGAAAGGCAAGTGGCAGATGTGAGCAGAACGCTAAAGATGCTGGCGAAGGAGATGAACATCGTGATCTTGGCTCTTACCCAACTCAACTCTGATGGTGCTTCCAGAGAGTCAAGGGCAATCGAACACGACTGCGATTTATTCTTGACAATCAACCAATCAGAGAAAAATCCAGACGATTGGTATTTAAATATAAGACTTGCAAGGGCCTGTCCAAGAGCTAGTATTCCCCTCTCGTTTAGATCGGAGTTCCTTCGGTTTGACGAGAGATAAACAACAAAGCAAAAATGATAAATACAAAAGATGCGTGGGTTGTTGAATACAACTCGCAACAAAACAAGTTCCACATTCAAGAGCTAGAAACGACTCTTCGCTCTAATCTTGAAGACGCAAAAAAGGGCATAAGCAGTGGAGCTTGGCCCATCATTGGAATCTTCCCAGACCACAGGTCTGCTGGAGATTTCGTTCAAGAAATACGAAGCAACAAAAATCTATTCTAATGCAATACGATAACGAAAAGAGGTTCGTCCTCTTCCCCAAAAACAACGCAAACCCCAAGGCTCCCAACTGGACTGGAACCATCACCATTGACGGCAAGGAGTGGGAGATGAGTGCTTGGAACAAAGCCGGGAAGCAGGGCGGCGAGTTCCTATCTGGTTCCATCAAAGAGCCGTTCAAGAAGGGCGTTGACTCGCACAATCAAAGCAAGGCAAATGGCTTTGCTCCAAAGGATCGGGATTCAGATTTGCCGTTCTAATAAATTGTCTGTGCTGGTAAAAGTCCCCTCTCCGAGTTGTGTCGGAGGGGGGATTCTTTTTTAAAAATAGTTATTGCATAGTTCTGAAATTCTGAAAGACTCATCTCCAGCGGCACAACCTCCGCTGAACAAAAATGAAAACACAACACATCGCATCGTTACTGAACCTGGCTCCACTTTTTCAAGTGAGCATCAAGCAAGCCCAGCGTCATGGGTTGGACGAGATACGCATCAGCGTCCCTCGTGCAAAGGAAATCCTCCACGACCTCGTTGTGGCGAACAAAGCTATCAAGGAAAACAAATGAGCATTTCAGAAAGCGACCTTCAGTTTCTGCGAGAAGCCAGAGAAGAGGCAAGGCGGCAAATGTACGAGGATTTGGCTGGAACATATGAGCGGAATCCTTTGTCTCCACGAGGCCAAGCCATTCAAGACGCAATGGATGCCGGGGAATGTGACATTGTTAAAATGAATGAGGAGGACGAAGAATGAGCCTGTTTGTTCTTATCTGGGGCGGTCTTGGCTGTGTGGGTGCATACATCCTTGGCCTTCACTGCTACGGCATTCATGTGAAACAACAACAACTCAAGCAACTTGCTCGTCTCTTCCGAGATGACCGGGCCAACTTTGACTTGTATTTCTACAACATTGCCATCGACATCACCAAACAGGAGATCGCCAAACAAAATGCAGAATGACACTGAATCCCTGAAATGGGAGTGCCGTGAGTATGTGTTGCAAATTCAAGAACTGATTGCCGCACTCAAACAAATCCAAACCCTAAACTCGTTAGGCAAAACCAAAAAGATTGCCGACACAATCAACGAAGTATTATGCAAACATTACTAAAAGAAAGATCCCCGGAGCAATGGGCTGCTCACATTGAGCTATTGCCAAAGAAGATCCGCACCCAGATTGCCAAGGTGGTCTGGTGGGATTGGTTTGGGCCACGAGTTGTGTCTGAACGCTGGGATCACCTAGACCAGTATATCAACCAGCCAGCTATGGACTTGGAGGATCATGAGGTTCTGGAGGGCTTGGAGCTTCTTGGCTACACGGAAAAGCAAGCTAGGCAACGCCTCTACCCAGACGAGCGAGTAAGAGAGCCACGCAAGGGAGTTCCAAAGGGAGTATGCAATGCAATCTGAACTAGACTTCACCCCGCCTCTACCAGAGGAAAAGGATACGAGCATCTACGCTCGTTTCCAGAAGTTCCACGCTACCAATCCTCATGTCTATGAGAACTTGGTAAGGCTGGCTAGGGAGTTTCGCCGCAAGGGATCAAACCACAACCGCAAGCTAGGAATAGGGATGCTCTATGAAGTGTTGAGGTGGAATTACTATCTCTCCACGGAGGGCGAGGAAGAGTTCAAATTGTCCAACGATTTTCGTGCAGTTTATGCTCGTAAGATCATGGAACAGGAACCAGACTTGGCAGACGCATTTAACACCAAACAATCAGTAGTAGATACAGAATAAACCAAAACCAAAAATAAAATGAGCGAGTTAATTATCCCAGAAGAATACAAAGACAAAGCCCTTGTTCCCATGCAGTTCCCATTCCGGGCTGATGGGGACACGATCCTCGACGCTGAAGGCCGAGAGGTCGCCGCTATATCTGCCGCTATCGCCATTAAGGAGAGCATTAATCTAGCCAAGCTATTCGCCGCCTCCCCGGAAATGTTTGAGATCATTGGACACGCTTATGCGTTGTTAATCATCGTAGCCGCTAGGCAGGATGACTTTGAACATGGCACTCCTAACGAGCGGAACAAGGAAGACTGTATCCTCTGCCAATGCGAGGAAGTGCTTAACAAGGTGAGGTCGGGAGTTCTCCCAAATGAGTGAACCTACCCGCAACGGAGTTCCACTAAAGATCAGCATTGATGAATCTGGAAGCCATGTTAATGAGCTTCACCTCTCCTATGTGGTGAGGAAGGCTATTGATGGCTTCTGGAAACGCCGTGGATTCGATGGGGAGCCAGAACGCCCCACTTCATTCATGCAGGACAGGAGGAAGAAGAAATGACAACAAATACGGATGACTATTACGCAGGGAAAGGATGCGAATGTGATGGAAACGCAGAGATTGAATGTGGTTGCGGTGTAGATTGGACAGATCCTCGCATCTACAAATTGCAACAAGAACTTTCATCAGCAGTAAAGTTGCTTTCTCAATTCAACACATTAAGAATAAAAGAAGACAGATCGCTTTCAGAAGATCAGTGGCTTGAGTATTGCAGGCTTTATAGAGAGTATTCCAATCTCGTTGGGTGAAAAGACCTATGAAAAGTCCTATGAAAAGTCCTATACAATCGCATGGGAAATATTGACATAATTTTCCTTGGTCATGCTCTCACGATTATGATACTAATATCGGCACTAATGTCCGTGAAAATAATATGGAAACCCATGCGGAAGATGATAAAGAAAACGATTAAACAAAAGAAAAAGGAGAGGAGATTTGTCCCATGAAATCACTAATTGTCTGGGCGTTATATTTCGCCGGGATCATGCTCCTATTCGGCATCACTTTCCTTGCTCTTTGTTTGCTACCATCAGGCGATAAGGAACCTACGGAAAAGAAAGGCCGGGAAACTGGCAAGGATTAGCCTGGAGATTCTGGAGGGGAAACCATAGGGGAAGGGGAAGAAAACCCGCTGGCGGGGCTTATAGGCACGAAAAAAGGGCAGGGATTTCTCCCTGCCCCTTGTGTTTTCTTTATTCTTCCTTTGCTTCTCTGTTTTCTTAATGGCTATTATGCCACCACGCCAAAGTGTCCGCCGCTTTCTCCATGGCTTGTAAAGACTCGTACTGCTGGTGGGTATGGTTTAAGGCACTTGACCCGATCTTTAGAATACGAATCGCCTCGTCGTGCCCTAGGTAGTAATGAGTATTGAAGTCATCAACTGACCTGAACAGTCGGGAGAACTCCTCGTCGGGGTGAGGGTCGGCAAGGTACTCCTGACTGACTTCATTAGTCCACACCTCTGCAACAATATCTGCTCCTTGGTCGAACAGGTCTGATCCCGGCTTGACCCACTTGTTCCACCAATCACTTCCTATTTCATGGCCTGTATTTTCCTCGCTCTTCACCTCGTCAAACTCGTCTCGTTCGTATGTGGTAAAACTGAATCCGTTCGGAGCCTGCTGACGCAGGAACTCGATAAACTCCTCTTTCGATTTGAATGCGAAGGCTTTTGACTTCGCCTGGTGCGGTACTTGAACGTAGATTATTCCATCTGTTTTCATTGTGTGTGTGTTGGTGTTGGTGTTGGTGATTAGTCGGAGATGAAGCAGAATAAGATGAACGTGATAAACCCTAGCACGAACAACGTGCCGAACACGTTGACTAGGATTGACGACAAGCGGAATTGCTTGGATTTGCGGAAGGCTAGAAGAGCCGGAGATGGTTTGTGTTTTTTCATGGGTTTAGAACTCGGCAATAATGATGCCGCCTTCGAACTCAATAACTTGTGTGCGATCCTGTAGCCATCCAAGTGCCCACTCTTGTGCATCTTGTTCCGTATACTCTGGCTCTGGCTCCCAGCCATATTGCATGGCGGCCTCTTTAGCCGTCTTATACTCTGACCAATCGCAACGGATCGCCACGATATCCAATTCAGTATCTTCCCCTGTCTCTTGGTCGATTTGGTCGAGGTATTCGGCGAGAGCCTTTGATCCTTCCCATGACCATCCGGCGTATTCGTCAAGCTGTAATGCGTGTGATATCTGATTTATAGTTAGTGTGTTTTTCATTGTGTGTGCCGTGTTGTTGTTGGTGGACTAAAAAATCATTTCTGTTGAACTGTGGGTTATGGTTTGAACATCTTTGATGATTGCAAAAGCGACAATATAATTCCTTACGGCATCCTTCAGTTCGTAAGTTTGCGTTCCCGGAATTCGTATCCCATCCTTGGCCCCTACATAATCGCGAATATATGCGACGGCATCAACATAACTCTTTACGGAAATATATGTCGGCTTGGATGTTGAATTGGGCCAAGACACTCTGACTCCGATAGATACTGAAGTTGTGGTCATTCGTGTTGGTGCGTTGGTGGTTACTTGGTGGCCTTTTTTACTTCACAAAGAAACCTTTTAGGAACCTTGTCCCCGTTGTCGAACTCTTCTGGGAACGTCATTGTTTCCATGTCAAAATAAGCCCAAGCCCTGCCGCCATCTCCAGTATTAAAGTTCTCCCATGTCTTGACTAAAACAATCGCCATGTTCTCGTCGTTTATGCACAGAAGGCAATCTGCAAAGGTGGTCTGGTGGTCGTGATCTTCGACGTTTCCCGTTTCCGGGTTTATGGTTTCAACGTCCCACTCGTAGTAGGTTTCTCTGTTCATGTTTTTCATTGTGTGTTGTGTTGTGTGTTGTGTGTTGTGTGTTGTGTGTTGTGATTATTCGTTGCACCACCACCCGATTTCACCACCAGAAATAATTCTTTGCCAGACGCAAGTGGTAGTGCCGTCATCGTTGATTCGATCAACCCAACCATCTGCACCAAACCCACCAACTTCAAGAATCACTTTGCGTGACAATGCTTTTTTTGCGGCGGTGACACTTGTAAAAACTCCAACCTGCGTTGTGTGTGCCGATGCTCTGTATGTTTCTTTTTTCATTGTGTGTGCTGTGTTATTGTTGGTGGTTACTTGGTGGAAGATTTTGGGGTGTGTTTTGGGCAATACGGAATGTGCCGATTGATCTGCTCAATGTATATGTACCTGCTGGATGATTCCGCACACACATTGCAAGGGACATCGTCTGATTTTTTGATCTTCATCATGGTTTTTTTCATTGTGCTGTTTTCGTTGCGACAACCCGCCGAGGCTGATTCTGTCAGCTTCTGTGTTGTGTTGGAGCGGGTTGCCATGGATTAAAAATAGCAGAATGATTCCCTTTGTCTATAAAATCTTTTCACAATCTGAAAAAAACTTTTCGCCCAAAAATCTCCCTTGCCGCCATACCATTCCGGGCAATCAAATTCGATAGCGGGCAACGTGAGAGGCTTTTTTTGTTACCCGTTGCAAAAAATCGCCCCTCCCGCATATATTCCCACCATGCCAAAGAAACTGTCAGTTCCCATCGAGGACATCAAAGCCTATGCCCTTGCCACCTCACTTGCGGAAGCCTCCAGGCACTACGGATTAAAAGAGACAACCGTTAGGAGTATGGCTTGTCGGGGAAAATGGATGACCCCCGAAAGACTAAAGAGAGAGCGGGAGAAATTGAATAAAGCGGAAAGGGAGACCAGGACACTAGCGGAAGGAAACTCTCCTGCAACGGTGGGAGACGCTTTAGAGGATCACCTTCAAAGATCCACCAAAGTATTCAGAACTGGAATGGCAACGGCCTTGCAAAGGATAGGAGAGACAGCGGGAGAGATGGACGGCCTCACGGCTCTAGAACACAGCCGCAAACTGAAGGATGCGAGTGATGTTGCAAAGACTATCCTTGGAATAGGACAGGACTCATCTAGTGCATCCTTGCAAGTTAACCTTCTAACATTGTCGCTGGATAACATACTGAAACCAGTTCAATCAATAGAGATTTAACGTAAGTTATATTCAATCTCTCCATGTTATTGACTAACCTTGTTTCCGTAAGTCGCTGATTGTCAACACTTGCGACGATAACATCAGATAACCTTTGTCATATTCAGTAGAGTAAGCCGTCAAACACTAGCCAAGTCTAGTAATTATTTAACAATCCTTTTTTTCTGGGAGCGGCCCGGACGGGCACCGGGGCCACTGGTAGAAGTCTCGACGTATCCTCCACGAGAAAAGTGCTTCCCAATTTTTCCTAAAATTCCCCAAGGTTACGCTCACTTCTTCTTTGCCTTAACGATCTGTTGTTTCACTGCTCTGCCATAGATCGTCAGATTCGCAAGCTCATCTGGGAGTTGTTGGACGAATATTTTGAGGTGTAGGGCGTATTCTGGTGAGAGGAGGCCAACGATGTCGGAGAACTCGGCTCCTTGCGAGGCGAGTTGGGTTGCTTCTTTGTAGAGTCGTTTTTGGTGGTTTAGGTATTTGGAGTCTGATTGGTGTTGCATTGGAAGTATTGGTTGTTTTTATCACCTAGCGGTGTGCAATTTGGATGAAGGCATAAGTCTCCCCAGAGCCTACTTTCTTATGGTAGGGTTGGGATTGTTTGTTTCCTCGGCTTATCAATGTCCTTTGTAGCCTTATCTCTGGGTGGATTGAAACAAGCAAGCGGCTGGCAAGGGACGGAACCACGAGATACAGCTCATCTAGTTTAATGGGGAGTCGGGTGTTGCTTCAGAACATCCCCATGATACCTTCACCAGAGGAGGAGAATTACCCTTCACGCCTATAGCGTCCGTGTGGCTACACCATCCAACAATCTTGTTGCTGGATTGGGGGAATCTAGGATATGCAGAATGGCGTGTCAAGTGGTGAGATCAACTACTGGTTCGTTCCAGTTGTAGGATCGGAGGAGAAGATCGTAATTTGTGAGTGGGGTTTGACTATTTTCGTAGATGGACAGGGATTGGATTTGATTTGTGATGGCTTTTTCTTTTGGGATGGACAGGAATTTTTCTGCTAGGAGTTCCCAGATGAAGAGGCTGTAGTTTTTGGAGATGTGGTTATGGGAGCAGAAGAGGCGTGTGGATAGGAAGTTGTCGTGGAAGTGGGTGGAGATTTCTGGGAATGAGGAGAGGAGGGATGATGCCATGAATTTGGCTTTAGCCTCATCACCTTCTGTGTAGATTCTTGCTAGGCAAGCCGGGGAGAGGGATGGTTCTTCTAGTTCTTTCTTGAACCAATCGTGGCAGAGGAAGTCTTTAACGAGGATGAAGTGGTCGTTGAAATTTGGGATGGATATGTTGAGTTCTGGGGATAGGCCGAATTGGTAGATGTGCTTGTCTGAAGACAGGGAGGTGTTGAACATTCCGAATGATTGGTAGTGTTCGTGGATGAATATTTTGATTGTTGGAAGGAGAGAGAGGATGGATTGGTTGTTTTCTTGGAGGGACAGGGATTCGTCTAGGTTGACGAGCTTTTCATTATCATCCCAATGGAAGTTAAATGGGTCTATAAAATAGACACAATATGGGTTTGATTCTAGGAGACTAAAGTAGTTTAGGTATGGGACTGCTCGGCATGAGCCTTGGATGAGAACCGGGATGCCGTTTTGTGGGCCTATGCGATAGCCGCAGTGTTTTTGCATCTTTATGTCGTGAGTGGAGATCATTGCGTGATTGTTATCATGGATTGAGTGATTGGTAAACACTCTTTACTTCTTCTTTTTGGGTGGATATGTTCCACGCCATGCAAGTCGATATATTTTACAGAAGTTATGCCAATGACTTTGAGTGGTTGAAGAATAGCTTGAAGTCTGTTGAGAAGTATTGTGAGGGATTTGGTGGAGTCCATGTGGCGATTCCTGCCACGGATATTGGAGAAATGCCTTCTGTGGGGAGTGAGACTGTGCATTTGGTGGAGCAGAAGTTGACTGGCTACATGGATCAGCAAGTGACCAAGCTCCATGCCGACGAGTTTTGCAGGGGGGATTATGTGCTTCATGTGGATAGTGATTGCATTTTTTACAAGGAGACTAGGCCAGAGGATTTCTTTTTGGATGGGAGGCCTGTTATTTTGCGTGAGGAGGGCGTGGAAAGCCCTTGGTTTGAGATTTCCGCTAGATCGTTGGGGTGGAGGTGTGATGGCGAGTATATGAGGCGTTTGCCGATTCTCTACCCTCGGTGGATTTACAAGGCTTTTAGGATTTGGATGGAGGAGAAGCATGGTTGCAAGCTGTGGGAATGGTTGGATAAACAACCAACGCATGAGTTCAGTGAGTTCAATACTTTGGGTCAGTGGGCATACAAGTTCCATAGGAAGGAGTTTGCTTGGTTGCATCCGAGTGATTTGCCTGTGTATTGCAAGCAGTATTGGAGTTGGGGAGGGATAGGGGAGCATAGGGCAGAGATAGAGAAGATGCTTGCAAAGTAGGGATGGTGGTTTTAATAGGATGGTATGTCTGTAACTACCCACCAAGAAGACGACGAGGCTAAATTTGTGATGGGGCAGTTGAGGGCGATAGCTGGAGAGCATTTTGATCATGGCATTATCATGGTTTCTAGGGAGGTGAATGGTGGGACGGAGTATTTTCATGCGGCTATTGGCAATCAGTTTGCCATTAAAGGGATGGTTGAGGCTTATTTAGATGGTGAGTTTGAGCCAACGATTGAGATTGAATTTGAGGATGACGAGGATAACTAACCCCTTGACTGGTTAGTTAGGTGTGAGTAGCAATAACAACGATCATGCCTTCCCTAACATTTGCACAGGCTAAAACTCTTTTAGCCCCTTATTTCACATCGCAGGGTTCTAGTGACCCTACTGTGGCTACTGCAATAAACTTTGTGAATGAGAGGTTTATTTCTTCTGGGCAATGGAAGGGCAATCGGTTTATCAAGAGTTTCTCTGTTGGGCAGGATTCTGATGGCAATTATTACTTTGATACAGTTCCCGGTGTTGAGAGCGTATTAAAAGCGATTGCCGTTGATTACACTCAAAATCAGCCACAGGGAGAGATTGTTGAGATCATGGGGGATTGGTATCCATTTAATGATGCTGGATTGGGCTTTCTTCCACCAAACTATGCCGGGGACACACAAATTATCCGACAGGGACAAACCCCAGCATCTGCATTACCATCTGGTTCTACCGCCGATACACAGAGGTATAGGATTATTGGAAGAGTTCCAGAGACACGCACGATGTATTGTATTGTTAGAAGGGGGTATGTGGTTCTTTCTGGCAACAATGATCTTCTGTTGCCTTCTAATCGGAATGCTTATCGCTATGGAATCCAAGCCTATAACTACGAGAATGTGAATGAATTGGAGAGGGCACAAGTTTATTGGCAGTTGGCTTATCAGTGCTTGAATGAGGAGACTACTGCGTTTGAGGAGGGAAGTGCTGATCAAGTGGACATTCAGACCAAGGCATTCTCGCCTTCATTGATTCAAAATCTAATCTGATATGTTCACATTTGACGCTCCACAGGGATTTAGATTCCAAAACACCCCAGGCTCCAATCAAAGCCCATTCATTGGTGCATATAAAAAGCCAAGGAAAAAACAAATGACTGGAATGGGGTTTGAAGGAGTTCAGCCAGCCCCATTCTTTTCTTCGGAGGAAGTTATTGGAAGACCAGATGCCCAAAACACTGCACAGAGGAGTAAGGCTAGTTCTGCTGGGTTAAAAGCCGCTTATGATGAAGTTTCATCACTTGCAAAAGGGCAGGGATTAACCATGCAACAATTTGATAAACTTACGCCAGAGCAAGGTGAAATATTAAAAGCAACTTCTGTGCTTGCTAAATCTGAAAAAATGGGGCCATTGGCAGGAACTGAAATTGCCCAAATATATGAAAGAACATTTCAAAATCCAGAGGGTGCTTCTGCTAAAGATAAAGATTATATCAATCGTCATTTAGCTGAATATATGGCGTATCATCAGCAGTTTTCTCAAACTGCCAGAGGGCAAAAATTACTTTCAGAAAAATCAACTGCTGATTTTATATCTGGAAAGCCAAGGGATCTTATGCCAATGGGAGAAAGCAAAACAACTGGTCAACTTGGTCAATCTTCATCGACTGCAAATGTTGCTGGGTATAATGAAGTTGATCAAAGCGGAAAACGATTTGAGCGCAGATTAAATTGGCAAGAAGAGGAGCAAAGGGCAAAATCTGGAACGCTTGCTGGACTGGGATCATCAACTTATGATGATTTGAGGTCTAGACTTGGTTTAAATATTGCAAACCCAACACGCAGATATTAATTAAATTATATGCCATCACCATATCAACAATTTTACGAAAACATTTCAACTAAACAGCAGTTGGAAGAGTCGAAGGCAAAAGCAAAAGAACAAGATAGGCTTGCAGAATACAATAAATCCTCAAGAGAAGGATTAAAAAATATTGAGAAGGGTCAATCTGAAAGGCTGAATAGATTTCAGTCAATGATTGATATGCCAGCTTTTGTTGAAGGAAGGCCTCTTGATCCAACGACAACTGAAATATTGCAAGATGCAGTTGATTCAATTAACAAACTTGGAATTAAAGACGAGGGTGAATATAACAAGGCATTTACAAAAAAAGTTATAGAGATTGCCAATCAGCGAATGATGTCTGATAGGACTCCTTATGTATATCCAAAAATTAAAGTAAAAGATGGAGTTGGAACGCTTGAGAGATTTTCTGCAAAATCAGCATTGCCTAAAGAAAAAATAACTGACGCATTTAGAGAGGGTCTTGTTGAAGCACAAGCACAACATCCAAATAACCCAGAAAAGCATGATGCCGTGATGATTGATTGGGTAAATAAGAATTATCCAGAGTTTCATGGTTTTAATTCAGTTCCAGAAAGCGTTAAATATCAACTTGATATTTCAGATCCAAAAGGAATTGCTGGAAACATAGAAGAGGGTTTGCTTTTAACAAAAGCAAAAGAAGCCGCTAGACAAGGCAAAGTTGCATCAGTTAGAGAGCTTGGAGAGATAAAAAAAATGCAACCAGAGGTTAGTGCTATTACAAAAAGCGTTTCTGACCTTGGATCAAAAGCATTAGAGCAAAAAAAGGATGTTGCTTCAATTTCTCCAATGGTTGGATCAATTGAAAGCAGGATTGCTGATATAAAGAAATCACAAGCTGGTTACACTCCCTATGTTGCTCAACAGCCATATACTGGTGAATTTAAAAAATATTCCCAAGAACCAGAAGCACTTCATCCTTGGGAAAAAAGTGGGTTTAAGAGTTACATTGCTCCAGCACCTAAATTTGGTGGAATGACTGAACCTAGCATTAGTTCTGAAAGTGATTTAATGAAAAAAGGAAAGCGTATTCAAGACATGAATGTAGATGAGCTTTTGGCATACAATAAATATGCGAGGGAGCGTGATGCTGGTAAGGTTGGTGCTATTTCTGGTGTTCAAACACAAAATGCTCAACAGGCTATATCTGATCCAGCACAGATTGAGATTCAAAAAATGGACGCATTGAAATCAAGGCAGGACGAATACGAGCGTAGAAAAAGATTGGCTATGGGTGGGCAATATGGAACAATGAGCAATTCTTCTTACCTTTAATATGGCTCAATTATCCCCATTCACATCATATTATGAGCGGAAGAAGGCCGCTCTTGCTGAATCCGGGCAACAGCCACAACAGGCTGAAGTCCCGCAAGAAAAGCCATTTGTTTATCCAGATGTAGTGGCAGAGCAAAAGAACAGGGCATCACAAGAAAAGCTATATAATGATAGCTTTTATGAGGCAAGATCGGCTGGTCTTTCAGAGACTGAAGCTAGGAAGCAAGCTCGTCTTATGGTTGAAAACCAGAAGAATGCGGCACTTCTTGCAATGAAGAGAAAACTTGTGGACACACAAATGGCGGCTCACAAACTTGAAACTGATCAAGACGAAGTTAATGCACAAAGTCAATTAATTGATTTCACATCTGCTCTTTCAAAGCTAGACACTCAAGACCTTCGTGGATACCAAGATGGATACAAGGCACTAGAGGACGCAAATCACAAATTGCTTTATCATCCCAATCAGAACATTAGCGGAATTGCTCAAAAAGTGATGGAGCAAAAAAAGCTAGAGCATGAGAACTATGCAAAAGGGGCAGTTACCAGTGCAAAAAGGTATGGATACGATGCGTTCCCTGTTGAGGCATTGGATGAGAATGGAAGGCCAGATATGATTAAGTTGGCTGAAATTGGTGTTCCTCATTTCAATGCAATCCAAGAACAAAGGAGGCAACAGGCTATTGCCGATCAGCAAGCCGCCGCAAAACAACTTGGTGCAAGCATGGAGCCTTCTTCCATCACCACAACTGCTGAAGGTGAACCAATGGTTTCGTTTGAAAATACAAAGCAAAAGATTGATGCGGCTAGAAGGTCATATCAAGTTCAACAAAATGCTAGTGCAGAGGAGGCCGCAATAACATTCCCATACCCCGGCGAAGAACAAAGCAATGTAAATAAAAGGCCACCGCTTTCATCATTTAGGAAATAGATATGGCTTTTGATGTAAATTCAGCAAGAAAGGCTGGATATAGTGAAGATGAAATCAAATCATATCTTTCATCTGAATATCCAAATTTTGATTTTCAAGGAGCAGAAAAAGCCAATTATTCCTTGGATGAAATATCAGAACATTTAACAACACAAGGAGGTGAATACAATGCCAACCAAGATCAGTCACAAGCCGAATTGGACAACGATGAACAACGCAAAAGCGACGAACAAAAGCGATCTGCCGCTGAAGCAGGGCTACAGCCCGGTGAAGTGCGATTGCCAGAGCTTACGAGGCCCAAAGAGCGTGTCGGGAACATCGACACCAGTGGGCAAGTAAAAGGAGGTGAAATAACAAGTGAAGAAGATGCCAAAACAGAAGGGCAAGGAACCCAAGAAGGGAGCAAAGATGGGCAAGGGCTACGAGGCCAAGTCCCTCCGGGGAACCAAGAGGAAGTAACGGCTGGAGGGGTTCAACCCCCCAAAGGCTATGTTGAGAGGCTTGTATCTGGAGTGAAGGAGAGGCCAACAGAGGCGGCTAAAGTAGCTGGATCTGCTGTTGCTGAAACTGGAGCAGGGCTTGCAGGAGGAACTATTGCCGCCGCTTTAGCGGCCCCTGCCGCCGCCGCCCTAACTGCTGGAACTGGTGGACTTGCAGTTCCACTTGCCGCTGGACTTGAGATGGCGGCATTTGCTGGTGGGTCGTATGTTGGAGGGAAAGCCGCAAAGCTGATTGAGAGTGCTATTGGCGTTGATAAGGATATTGAAGAAGCACAGCAAGCACAGCCAGAACTAGCACAAACTACTGGCATTGCCACGATGTTGCCAATGGGCGTTAAGTCAGTTGCAGAACTTGCAAAACTAACAGGCAAGGAGGCACTAAAGAGAGTTGCTGGTGGTGCGGCTGGTGGTGCGGCGTTTGAGCCTATCCGCTATGGAGTTGAGAAGGGAATACAGACTGCCACTGGAAGCGAGGAGGAAGTTGCTCCCATCACGCCAGAAAGCGTGGGAGAATCTGCTCTTATTGGGGCGGCATTGTCTGGAATGGGAGCCAGAAGGATTGCCAAGGAAGTTGGGCCAGAGACTGCCAAGGTTGCGGCTACTCAACTGACAGATAAGGCAATAGAGGAAAAGTCTGCATTAGAGACTGCTTCTAAACAAGAAGCTGAACCAATGGCTAGAATAGCCGCCGCCGCATATCTCGCTCCAGATGGCAAAACATACGAGGGTAGTAGCCATTTGGATGCCATGCAGAAGGCAAAGGATTCTGGAGCCATCACGCAAGAGGAGATTGATGCAAAGCAAACTCCAGAGTCCCGCAACACTGAAGAGTTTGGATATGCCGTAACGCTACCAGACGGAACACGCACGACCACCACAAGGGAAGCCGGGGCAGAAATTGCCAGAGCATCTGGACAGGCACAAGAGGAGCCATTCACCTTTGGTGATAAGATGCACAGCAATGAGACGAAGAAGGATGATTTTCCAGAGACGAAAGCTGGTGAGGTTCCTCCAACTACGGAAAAGCCATACGAGGAAGTTGTTCCTCCCCCTGCTGGATCTGGCCCAACAGTTATGCGTGGGGTGTCAGAAAGGATTGCTGGCGACAAGGAAACTTCTCCAGAGCTTAAATACCAAATTGAGGCAGACGATCTTGTTAAAAGAAAGGTATTGCCAGATGAGGATGCAGATTCTTGGGTGGAGTCAGTTCCATCAGAGCATCTTGAAACTACATTTAACAAGGCAATGACATCCATTGGAGAGAATGAAAACCTCTCCAAACTCCGTGTTCGACTTGGATCAAGGTTCTTTAACGAGAGATTAGCGGCTGGAGATGAATCTGGTGCTGGTAGAATTATCAACCTAATTGCCAAGACAGCCAGTGATGCCGCAAGTGTGTTGAGGAGTGTTCAGTTCCTTTACAAAGCAACCCCGGCAGGATTCCAGAGACTTGTCCAGAAGATGGGTGAAAAGGCAGGGGTTGTTATTAAAGACACAACCATGCAAAAGGTGGGTGATCTTTCCAATGATTTCCTAGCTAAAAAGAAACTCCATGAGGATTTGGCAAACAAGGCCCAGAACGCAGGAACAAAGATAGAGTATAGGCAGACACTCAAGGAGATGAAGAAAGCTGGTGGCGAGGCACTGAAGGCCCAAAACAAGCTGTTTGGCTATGTGGACAGCATCATGCCGAAGTCTTTAACGCAGGATGTTTACCCAACCCTCATTAAAGGAAATCTCCTCACTCCTATTTCGATTGCCACAAACATACAGGCAAACGCCTTGAGGACAGTTCTTGATGTGCCTTCCATGCTCACTGCTTCTGGAATGGATGCGGCCAGGGCACTCCTTACCGGGAAGAGGCGTGAGTTTGTTTATGGGCCAAAAGAGATTGCAGAATACTTCAAAACTCTTGCGGCACACGCACCAAAGATGGTTGCCGATATTGGAAAGTCGATTGTTCGTGCCCCTCTTGACATTGGGGAAACAGCAAACAAGGCAGAGATCAAGCAGAAGTTAAGCCCATTATCTGCATTAAAGCGGTTGGCTCAAAGCAAGGATGACAGGCTTTATGAGGGATCATACTCCCTAAAGCAGAGGGCGGCTGACTTGGCAGAAGGAATGTTTGGGCTTCCTGCCAACATCATGTTTGACCTTCTAGCCGCTGGTGATGCTCCGTTTAGGACTGCCGCAAAGAGAATGACTGCTTCTAGCATTGCTAGGCAGATCGGGCTTAAAGGACTTGAATACGAGAAGTTCCTTGATTTGCCAGAGAAGGGAATCCGTGAATATGCAAAGAAAGTTGGAAAAGATACATCTGATGTGGCAAGCATACAAAGAAAACTGCTTTCTTCATACAGATCGGATGTGAAGAAATCTGTGTTTGAGCAGGATAATGTGGTTGCTGAAAAGATTAGCAACACACTCAACTCTTTGGACAAGGTTCCTGTAGTGAATCTTTTGACAAGGGCAACCATTCCTTATGTCAAAACTCCTCTGAATGTTATCAGTGAGCTTATGGAATACACCATTTGGCCCTATGCACTTGGTCGTGGATTGCATTCAATTAAAAATGGCAAAGTTAAGGAGGGCCAACAGCTTTTAGCGAAATCTGCAATTGGTGCGGCTACTTCATTGGGTGCGGCATATTTGGTAAAGAATGGAGTTCTAACTCCTCCAGCAGATCCAAGGAGCAAGGAAAAGGAGCTTGGTTACGCAACCATGCCAGAATCTTCAATTAACCTTACTGGCATTGAACGACTTCTCCGTGGAGAAAGCGGGTCGCCACAAGAGGGGGACAAGATTGTTAGGGCTGATAAGCTGGGTCTTCTTGGTGGTATATTGGTAACATCTGCACTTCGCCAAAAGATGAAAGAGCAAACAACCCTCATGGAAGGAAAGCAATCACTTGATTCAAAATTGTTTAATGAAGCTACTGCCGTTCTTCCAAAAACATTGGCATTTGCTCTAAACCAGACATTTCTCAAAGGAACAAACGATCTTTTAACTTCCCTTACTAGAGGCGAGGGAGATCAGTGGATGAAGGGAGTTTTCTCTTCTGCAAGCTCCGCAGTATTGCCGGGAACACTATCGGCAATCAGTAGGGCAACTCGTGAATATATGCCAGATGCCAAGGACGATAGCCTTTACAAATCACTAGAAAACACAATCCGTGATAGATTTGGTTTTGCTGGTGCAATGAAAGATGTTCCGTTGAAGCTGGATTTCTGGGGAAGGCCAATCAAACAAACGCCAGAGGGGGCTAATCCCATCTTCTATAACTTCCTAGATATGTCCAAGTCTAGGTCTATTCCAAATGATCCTGTGTCTTTGGAAATGCTTCATCTGTTCCACACCACAGGAAACAAGGAAATCATCCCTCCAGTTCCTCAAAAGAAGTTCACGCTCAAAAATACCACATACGGACTCACTCCAGATGAATATACCTCCTATGCACAGAAGGTGGGGCAGGAACGCAGAAGGCTCATGGAGCGTCTTGTATCCTCTCCTTCATATCTGCGTATGTCCGACGAGCGTAAAGCAGAGGCATTTCAACGCAATATCATACTTGGCAAGAAGATTGGCACTAACAAGTTTTTGAGAGAGGTGAGGGAAGCTGGTGGTCTTAAAGGGCAAGTTATGAAGCTCTCACCAAAAGAACTTGCTCAACGGATGCAAGAGCAAAGGTCTGAAGCAAAGGTAGAAGAAGAGTTGACTAGCGAGTAGTGGATATTTAATACTGACGCTTTATGGCAACTTCCAAGCAACCAGTATTCCCACAGCCTCCTTTGGAGATTGGGGTTCCAAACTACCCAACTCCAAGTGTTCCAGACTTTTATACAAAATCTGGGCACATCATATTGGTGGTCAAGGAAAGCACCAACAAGGGGCCATATAACCCAAAGCCACTAGATGGATCAGTAACCTACACTGGCAGGGATGCGAATAAATGGCCCTCCACGCTTTATCTAGTCCACCAAGCACCAACAGCAGATAGTGAGTATGTGTATAACACCTATGCGAATGACCGTACTCTGGCATCCCAAGATCCTTGGAACTATGGCATCACATATAGCTCGGAGAATCCATCGTATCCAATCTATACCCGCCAATACATCGTTCCTAGATCCGAATATGATTCAGTAGCACTTGGGCAAGTCGACCCTGTTTTTGGAGGAACTGCTAGGATTGTTAAACAGGAAATGGCAGAGCTTGGAGAGGATAACAAGCTCCGCTCTCGCTATGTGGTTGTTCAAAGGGTTTATGAGAGCATTCCCGGCCCCACTCTTGCTGGCTTGTCGCTACAAGAGTTTGGTGTCGCTAATCTAGTGCAGGGAATTGTTGCACCAGATTCAACATTTACTCCAGACGAGAATACGATCAGTGCCCAACTAGACCCAGTTGATAGCTCTAAATCAAAGCTATCAAAATTAGTATATGATAGCACTCAAACGCTTAATTCGTATCAATACGACGAAGACCTTGGGCTTGTAGTCCACACAACAAAGGAGATCATTCCACAAGGGACATCACCAGTTGATCCCCCGGATGGTCTGATTTACTACAAGGATGAGCCAGTAAATGCCTATCAAACAATCCGCATTCAATCAAAGATTTCTGCTCTTCCAGAGCCTCGTGTTGAATACAAAGCTCAAACATACGCAAATCCAAATCTTTTGTTTAGTTTTGGAGGTAGCTACAATAGGTTGCCAAATGACGGAGGTGCAATTCACGCATATTGGTTGCCAAATATGGTAGCAAAAAGAAGCTATATAACTACTTGGAGGCATGAAACAACTTTCCAGTATGGACAACCATCAGAGCCAGCTGACACATTATTTGATCCAGTGACAGTAAATGTTTATTATGATGGATATTTTATTCATGTTAATGTTCCAGATTGTTTGACAAATCCCGACTTGCATCCAAGTATTGAATTAACGGCAGATCCATATTATGGCGACTGGTATGAGCGTTATATAATACCAGCAACTACTATTTCCGCAGATGATTACCTTGCATTGGCTGGATCATATCAACAAGTATCGTATGAAGTTGATTACTGGAAAGCAAACATTTGGAGGGTAACAAAACAATTTGTTCTATTGAAATGAGTATTCCTATACCAGATAAAGTTGGATTCGGTAGGCTACCATCTCCAAGGCCAAATTTTTCGCAAGGAATTAGCGTTTCTGGATCATTTGCACCAATTTGGACAACATCCCCAATAACAAGCGGAAATGCAGGATTGATGCAGGATCAAGCACAGACTCAAACAATAAGCGTTTGTGTCAATGGCTCACCGGGAACAATGGTTGTAGTTGGCGAAGACCCAATCCCAGACGCATAGTATATGTCAGACAGGGTGATTTCCACCAAAAGGCTTCCCACTTGCGTTATAACGGAAGTAGGTTCTTCGGGCGTTGGAATTGGAACATACTATCCAATAGGACTCACATACGATGAATTGCTATATTTTTATTGGGTTCCTAACTGGAACCAAGGCACATTTTCAGTAGATTCATCAGCAAATTCTTCTGTGTATGAAGTTACTGCATCAATAAGTATATCTGAAATAAATACCAGTGGATATAAACTTGAAATTGATGGAAGCCCATTAACAATAACAAGAGAAAGAAAACTTGTTTGTTCTGGAATTTATTCTGAATATATAAATAACGCATATCAAATAAATTATTCAGTAAATGGATCTTCGGTTGAGGTTAATATTAATTCCAGAATATTATTTAGTTTTAACCATATTACATATTATAATGGATCATATTACCCATTTGTAATTTGCGAAATAAGTGGAGGGGACAATATCATAGATGTTCCACTTGAAAGAAACTATTCAAATTTTGATTTTTCATTTTCTTCACTTAATACACCATCTGTGGACTATGACCTAACGATTCCATTAACTCTTTTTGGAAAGACTATAAATATTTCTGGTTTTTTAAATGATGTTGGATATGGAACTGGATATGGATACACATTGCCAACATCTATGTCGTTAGTTCCTACTTCTTATTGGCCCTACGCATCAACCAACAACACGCCGATTTACAATACTTCCACAGGGGCACAATTACAGAGTCCTTTTGCTTGACATGATTTAGGCATGGATGTAAAAGCATCCTACTGAAATGATAGTTGCAATCTCTTACTACGGAGCAGATAAGCCGCTTATGGAGCGTTGGGCGGCTCATGTGAAGAAACTTGGGCCTTATCCAAACCATAAGATCATTCTGCTTCCAGCCCATCATGCTACTACAGATGGCGTGATAGGGCCATTGCAAGAGTGCTTTGGATCGGTGGATGTTAGGCCATGCCACCACACACAGACTGGATGGCCTATTTCATGCAACATGGCGTTTGAGAACATAGCTCGTCATGCCGCCGACAACCTACAGGAGCCATTCCTTTTCATGGAGCCAGATGCAATTCCTCTTAAATCTGGATGGTTGGATTCTATTGAATCTGCATACAATGCTTGTGGACAGCCTTTTATGGGGGATTTTGTAGGTATTGCTGGCATCGTGCCAAATGGGATTGATCACATGAGTGGTATTGCCGTGTATCACTGGGATCTCCATAGGCTTGCACCATCCTTGTTTAACAACGAGCGTCTTGCTTGGGACATTGCTAGTGCAAAACATATTCTTCCTTTATTTTCCAGAACCCCTCTTATTCAGCATGACTGGGTTCCAACCAAAGCATGGAGGCGTGATAAGGTGGATGCCTCTTGCGTTAATCCTCTCGCTGTCATATATCATCCAGATAAGTTGGGTGTATTGTTCAACGATGGCTTATCTCCGAATGGTACGCAGGGAGATCCTGCGGCGGGTGTCCCCTGTGAGGGAAGTCCTCATGAAACAAAGGAAAAGCCATTGCCGGGAACTCAACCGGCAATAGACCTAGCAATCTCCAACGCTATCAATGTATTAATATTCCATGCAAAACAATCCAGAAAAGCCAAAAAGGAAATCACGGAACGGCTCTGCAAAGAAAACTTCTTTGCCAAAGCCAAGAGTGCCAAGCAGTCTCGAAAGAAAGTTCGATCTGCTTTGGGCAAGCGTAAAGGGGCCGATTCTGGAGACAGAGTATCGGTTCCATCCTACGAGGAAGTGGAGAGCAGACTATGTGCATCACGAGAGCCGCACTCTCATAGAGATTGAGGGAGGGGCTTGGGGGGGGAGGCATTCTAGGGGTGGTGGATTCCTTAAAGATGCAGAGAAATATTGGGAGGCTACAAAGTTAGGCTGGAAGATTGTTAGGTGGACAGCCCCTCTTATTACCATAGAGAATTGCGAGAATCTGAAGGAAATGTTGGAAAATGAAATAATTGATTGAAAAATGAGAGATCATTTGACGATCCGCCAGATAGAACACAGAGAATATTTAAAATCTCCGTTGTGGAAGTCAATAAGGGCTAATGCAATAGAGCATTATGGTGAAGTTTGTGGGAAGTGCGGTGATTATGGAAATGATGTTCACCATATTACCTATGATCGCGTTGGAGGCCAAGAGTTGCTGGATGACTTGCAAGTATTGTGTAGAGACTGCCATGAAGCACTTCATGCCATAGAGAGAGCGACTAAAAGACAAAAAACCAAAAGAAGAGGATGCACAATTGAAGTTTTATATTCAATGCTTACAGATAAACATAAAAAGAAGATTGAATCAAAATACTCTGGAAATGCGTATTCTGTATTAACTGCACCATCTAAAGAGGGATGGGAGGCAAGAAAAATGGCTAGAAGGTTTGTAAATATTCAATTTATAGTTGGAAATTTGCATCCATCATATCCAATAGATAAAAGGCAATTGAATGCAATTAACCAATTTTTTTACAGACAAGAATATCAATTGCTGAAAAATAGCGGGATTTTAACAAGCGAAATTTCTAAATCATTGAGAAAAAAGTATTTTTCCTGTTGACATATACATTGAGCTAGATGTAAAAGCCAAGTTAGCTGAACCCAGTCATACTGGCGAGAGGATAGCCACCACTCAAAAATTGGGCGTTAATTATGGAGACTAGCCCGATCCAAAAACAAAGAGATGTTTGTGCTTTGCACTTATATTTCATCACTAAACCAAACCAATAATTTTTTACTAAAATGGCGATAACCTGCTCCACAGTGAACGATTTATTTCAACGTGAGACGAACAGATTCTCCGTTGATGTTCACGAACGTTATTCTGTTGACGGCCCTTGGGGTCGTCTAGTCCGTGTTGGCAAATTCCCACAGGGAATGGGCGTAACACTTTCCGAAATCACAGTTGAGCGTGTCCTCTCTGGCTCGTTTGAAAATAGCTGGAGTGATGTTGGAACTTCCAACGGCACTTCTTCAAATGGTTGCGTTCCTGCACCCGCTGATCTCTCCTTTGGGCAGACGATCCGCACTTGGAACCTCCAGACGAAGAGCTATCAGACCCCTTGCATCTGCTTGGACGATCTGAAGACCGCCTTCCAGATTGAGAACCAGATCGCCAAGACTGTCACCCAGCTTACCCAGCTGACGAAGACTGTTCTGGACAACCGCCGCCGCTCGGAGTATCTCCGCTTGGTCAGCAAGGTTGCTTCTGGCTACAACACCGAATATGCCAGCCTCAAGGATGTTCCTCCGACTGTCAATCAGTTGGCACAGGATCAGCTTGACGAGCTTCGTGTTCGCCTCATCCGTGATGGTGCAGGGCACAATGCCCTTGGCAAGGAGAACGGCACTCCTGTTCTGGGTCTGATCACCAGCCCCGAAACAAGCCGCCAGTTGCTCCGTAACAACAGCGAACTCCGACAGGATCTCCGCTATGCCACCCCTAGTGAGCTTATCGCTCCTCTCGGTGTCGAGCGTTCCTTCGGTGGTTTCTACCACATGGCTGACCTTGAGGTTCCTCGCTTCAACTACACTGTTGGAACGAACGATCCTAACAATGGCAACTGGGTACAGGTGTATCCTTTCGTCCAGTCCAGCACGAACACTGGTTATAAGTGGGAGCCAAATCCTGCTTACAACACAGCCGCATACGAGGCCGCATACATCTTCCATCCCGATGTGTATGAGGAGGCAGTCCAGCAGGTTGGCCCGAACATCCCCGGAGCCGCCTTCGACGACTATCCGTATTATTATTCCGGCCAGTTTTTCTGGCTGAATATCCGTGATGCGGTGAACAACCCCCTCGGTAAGATCGGTCGCTGGATGAGCGTCTTCACTAGCGGAAGCCGCCCCATCGCCCCTTATCTGGGTCGTGTCATCCTGCACAAGCGTTGTGCTAATGACTTCACTGTCGCTACTTGCACTAACTCCTAATCGGAGATAGCACTCAAAGAAGGCCCCTTCAGAGAAATCTGAAGGGGTTTTTCTTTTTGCCCCTTGACTTAAAGAAGGGGAATAAGGTTAATTTACTCACTTATGTCTGCCGCCACATTTAATCTTGTTATTGAGCAGAACTCTGATTTTACTTTGTCCGTTACTTTGGATGATGGGGTGCAACCAACTCCTGCTCCAATTAATTTAAATGGATGTCAAATTACCGCTGACATAAGAAAGTCTTCCCTTGAGCCAATTATAGCTTCGTTTTATGTGGCTATCGTTAATGCGGCTGAAGGAAAGTTTGCACTTAATTTTAATGGGGCACAAACATTGGAATTGCCAATAACTACTGCGGCTGATCTTTTGAGATATGATGTATTGCTTGTTGATGCAAATGGAAATCAAGAAAGGCTTTTTGAAGGAACAATACAAGTTAGGGAAGCCATCACATTTTAATTATGAGTGATATTTCATTGTCGATAAACAATGGTGCTAGAATTAATGTTTCTCCATCTAATAATTCAAATGTAAATGTTGGTCAGTCTCCACAAATTTTGCAAGGGCCAGCAGGAGCAACTGGAGCATCTGGTCACATTGGCTTAACTGGTGCTAGTGGGGCAACTGGCCCACAAGGATCTACTGGTTTAGCTGGAGCCACAGGGGCAAGCGGTTCTACTGGAGGAATTGGTGGAACTGGGCCAAGTGGGCCAAGAGGTGCTACTGGAGCAGTAGGTTCAACTGGATTGCAAGGATCTACTGGGTTTGGAGCAACTGGAGCGACAGGGCCTGTAGGTGCAACTGGATCACAAGGCCCGACTGGGCCGTCTGGAGGGCCGATAGGAGCAACTGGGCCTAGCGGGGCAACAGGGCCAAGTGGATCACCCGGAGGCCCAAGCGGCCCAAGCGGAGCAACTGGTTCCACAGGGGCTACAGGCCCACAGGGAGCAACTGGTTCTGGGGCTACTGGTGCAACAGGAATTGGTGCTAGTGGTTCTACAGGAGCTACAGGCCCTATTGGTCAAACAGGAGCCACTGGTCAAAAAGGAGCTACTGGAGAAAAGGGATCTACTGGATTAACAGGGCCTAGCGGGCCTAGCGGGGCTATTGGAGCTACAGGGGCAGGAGCAACTGGAGAGACTGGTCAGACAGGGGCAACTGGGGCTAGAGGATCTGCTGGTGGAGCGACTGGCCCAAGCGGTGCTACAGGGGCAACTGGTGCAAGCGGTTCAGTAATTTATCAATTTCAATTTATTGGAGATCCAGATAATCCAGCACCAGATGGAAAGCCCGGAGATTATGCAATTGCAAATGATTTTGAATACCCAATTGAAGCATCTGCTTATTTTTGGAATTGGGCCACTGGTGGTGGAGGCGGTGGTTTTTGGAACAGACAATTTGAAATAAGAGGCCCCGGAGGTGGCCCTACTGGGGCAACTGGTTTTGGAGCAACAGGAGCCACTGGGCCAAGCGGAGCAAGTGGGCCAAGCGGCCCATCTGGCCCATCTGGCCCATCTGGGCCTACTGGCTTTGGAGCAAGTGGAGCAACTGGAGCTACAGGCCCAATGGGATCAACTGGCCCTATTGGGCCATCTGGTGGGCCGCAAGGAGCCACTGGCTCTACTGGCCCTGTAGGAGCATCTGGTTCGCCCGGAGGGGCGACTGGGCCAAAAGGATCTACTGGTGCTACAGGAACTCTTGGGCCAATGGGAGCAACTGGGCTTGGTGCTACTGGTGCTACAGGAATTACTGGAGCTACAGGCCCAAATGGGTCAACAGTTTATTTTAACGATACGCAATTCCCACCAAACACACTTGGAATAAATGGAGACTTGTGTTGGTGTAATTGGACTAATCGTGTAACTGGTGATCTTAATTATACTTTATACCAAAAAATAAGTGGATTTTGGTCAATTAGTGGTTCTTCTTTAACTGCAAGGACAGGAGCAACTGGCCCAGTTGGAAGGTCACCACAAGTTTTTAGTGGTTCTGGAGATCCAGCTTCTTTTTTGGGGCAAGTTGGTGATCTTTATTTTCTAACACAAACTAATGCATTTCAATTATATGTAAAAGTTTCTGATTTTGGATGGGGATTGGTTGGATATTATGGAACAGGAGGTGCAACAGGCCCCAAAGGAGCTACTGGTGCTACTGGGCAAATCGGGCCATCTGGTGGGCCAACTGGATCGACTGGTGCTACTGGATTGCAAGGCCCAACAGGCCCGTCTGGAAGCCCCGGAGGCCCAAGTGGCCCAAGTGGTGTTTCTGGTGCTACTGGTGCTACTGGGCTTCAAGGCCCTAGTGGTTTTGGAGCAACAGGAGCCACTGGGCTTCAAGGGCCATCTGGGCCAAGTGGTGGGCCAAGAGGAGCTACTGGCCCAACTGGTGCTACTGGAGAAACTGGGGCCACTGGTGATCCGGGGGGAGCAACTGGCCCTACTGGCCCAACTGGTGCGACTGGGCTTACACCACAAGTATTTGGTGGTTCTCAAGAACCATATTATGGACTTGGTAGTGATGGTGATATGTATTGGAGGCAAGAGACTGATCCAAAAGGAATTAGTCTATGGATAAATAGTGGTGGATATTGGCATCAAACTAATTTCTTTGAAGTTACAGAAGGCCCAAGAGGAGCAACTGGAGTTGATGGATTGGTTGGGGCAACAGGGGCTGGCCCGACTGGGGCTACTGGGTTAAGGGGATTAACAGGATTGACTGGCCCTACTGGGGCAACAGGCCTTACAGGCCCTAGTGGATTTGGTGCAACTGGTGCTACTGGTTCAATCGGTGCTACTGGCCCCGGTGGTGGCCCTACTGGCCCAACGGGAGCGACAGGCCCAAGCGGCCCCCCCGGAGGCCCTACTGGTTCTACTGGAGCCACAGGGCCGAGCGGCTCTACTGGCCCACAAGGGCCAAGAGGATACCAAGGAGATGTTGGCCCAATTGGGCCGTCTGGTGGCCCAAGAGGAGCTACTGGCCCAACTGGTGCTACTGGATTTGGAATACCAGAAAGGGCCGAATTTAATCAACTTTATGTTTGTGTTAATGGGGTTATTAAGGCAGTTGATATTTTATACATACCATAATGTCGATTTTAGATAAGGTTATTTCTTGGCCTTCAACTCATGTTGGACAACAATGCGTTTATCCAGTTCCAGAGAACAAGCCATGCTATATGCTTTGGCAAGTTGATCATCCATGTGATCTTGATCTAAATAAGGTTTATTTTTTTGATCCTTATTTTTTAAATGGATTATGGGAAGATCCTAGAAATTGGTGGATTGATTCAAATCACACAATACCATATTTAGTTGTTCCACCAAGCGGATCAAGCGTTGTTGTTGATTCTCCTCTTCTTGCAAGTAGTGGGCCAATACCAACTGTTTCAAACATAGTATTTAATGCCTCAAATGCAATTGCAATTAATGTTGAGTCTGGTGGATTTGCTGAATTTAAAGTAGCAGGAACAACAAACACTGGAATAATTAATGGTAATGTTAAAGTAACATATCCAGCACAAGGCCCGATTGGCGGCACTATTACTGGCGATATTCAGTATATTAATTTTCCAACACCTCCAGCCGCTCCGTTTCGTTTTTTGACTGCAAATAAAAATGGCAATTCACAAATACTAGACGCAGGAGAATCTTGGGATATGGATGTGAGATCCAATGATGAGTGTGGTATTGTTTATTTTTATTTTACAAATAATAGTGGAAGGGATCTTGGTTATAGAATTGATGGATTCGTTAATGATGATATTGAAATAAATGGTGTTATTTATGAAGATGGTCAATATCCATTCTGGGTTCCACCAGAATTTCCAACGCCTCCATGCGGAAGAATAAATGGGGCACATAGTTTTGGGTATCCAAAAGCACGAAAAGAATATCTTCCAAATGGTGGTGTTGTTTTAGTAAGGGCATTGGACAATGGTGGTGGCAGTGATTGGCATGGTTCTGACCTAACACTTAAAGCGAGTTTTATAACAATTCTATAATATGCTATCTGGAAGGCCGTTATATAATCCAGACGGAACCATGAACATGGATGTAAAAACATTGATGGATGGGCTTATGGGGATAACATCATCTGCGGCTAAATGGGTGAAATCTGGTCTAAAGATTGTATCCAATGAGAAAATAGAGGAAAGAATGGCTATATGCAGGGGGTGTGAATTGTGGGATAAAGATGGGTTTAATGGAACTGGGCAATGCAGACAATGTGGGTGTGCTTCCATTGCCAAACTACGCATGGCTACTTCAGTTTGCCCTGTTGGCAAATGGGGAGAGGAAATCCCCATTGACATCATGGAGAAGATTAACTAACAATTCCAAATCATGGCTACCTCCTTTCCTGTCCCCAAAGGCTTTTCTGCTCCAGATGGAGTTAAGGAAGGCAAAGAGTTCTCTGAAATTGCTTCCTTTAAGATTGAAGGCGGCAATATCTCTATCATTTCTATTGGGCAGGACAAGACCCCTGTGGCTGAAAAAGAGGACAAGTCCAGCAAGCCAAAGGGCGGACAAGCCGCTATGAAGGAACAGCTTGGAGCTATGGAAGATAAGAAGGGAAGTGCCTCAATGGAGGACACTGAAACGCCCGAAGAGGAAGCCGCACCAGAGGAGGAAATGGATTAATTATGCGTACATACACACCAACCACATCATCCACAACAGATGGATCTGACCTAACGCTTTGCAAGATCCTTGATGTTGCGGCAGGAACCCATGTCGGATGGGATCGCATTGATCTCTCTGATTACACGGATGCCAACCCCGGCACTGTGGAATACACTATTGGCGGCAATGTAGTTCAAACCCTCACCCTTACTTGGGACGGCGACAATCTCACTTCGGTTGTCCGTAGCTAGGACAACTCATGGCAACTTATTATTTTAGTCAAGTTGTAAGTGGGTATTTGCAGGATGTTGATAATTGGTTTTTAGATTCTGAACGCACAATACCATCAGTGGTGTTGCCAGATACTACTGATGATGTGGTATTTAGCGGAATGGAAACAATAGCTGGATATGATGCTAGTGGCACAACAGCCACATACAAAACAATATCTGCCAATGGAGTTTCTTTTTATGCTCCAGATAACACTTGGAATTTAATTGCAACAAATGGAATAACTGCAGCAAATTCTTACTTTTTTGGAATTTCAATACAAGCAAATGGATCTTATCGGTCTTGCAGTTTTGCATCTACAGATTACGGAAGTGGAATATTCACTGGAAATATAACATTGCGTAATTGTTTATGTATATCAACACATGATGTAGATTCTCCAGCAATTGCTAGTTTTGTTGGAAATGTTAATGCTTATTATCCAACATCAATTGTGACTGGTTCAGTAAATGGAACTCTTATTCGGCATGGATATGGACTTCGCAATACTTGCGTTGCACATTGCCATTTAGATGAAACAAGTGGAACTAGGGAGGTTTTGGATCTTTATGAAGAAGAAGGGATTTCTGAAGTTGTAATTTCTGGAGCAGGTGTTTTTATTGTAAATGGTACATATAAAAGATACAATCCATCTCAAAATCTAGCAAATACTAATCAAGCGGCAGAAATTGTTTATAATGGAAACGAGTATCAAATAGACCTTGGTGGTGGAGATTATTATTACACTACCGATTTTGTGGATTGGTTTTGCACAAATTCAATTTACAACCCGCCACCAACCACAGTTTCTACAACAAGTTTATTTCCAGTTGGATATGGAGCCGGGCTTATTGGCAACGCCGCAAAGTTTAATTTGAATTCATTAATTAATGATGCATCTGAATTGATTGCTGAATTTAGTATTTCTGTTTGGGTAAAGTTTTTAAGTGTGCCAACAGGATCATCTGATTGTATTGTTGGAACTGGACAAACATACGGAGAGAATTTTACTATTTATGGAAACAATAGCAGAATAAGGCTTTATTTTGATAGCAGTGCATCAGCCGATCTTCAATCAGATCCAATTAGTGCAAACACTTGGTATCACTGCGTTCTTACTGTTACTCTTGATGCAATTAAGTTTTATGTTAATGGTGAGTATATTGGTGAAAAAACGGATGTTCATGTTGTAAATTCTGGTGGATTTGCTTTGTCCAAATTCTTTGGAGGCAACAGGCTTCACGACAATGCACTTGTTGATGAGCTTAACATATTTAGTGTTGAGTTAAATCAAGCTCAAGTTAATGCCCTGTATAACAATGGTTTAGGATTTGCCTACCCATTTAGCATACCGGGGTCAAAAAAGATTGACCTTTACAAACTCCTTGGAATACCTTTCCCTGCAAAGGATTACAAATACAGCCGCCTACTGAACCTCCCTTTCTTTGTAAAAATATGATCACTTTCAAGAAACCAACTGATGTGCTGTTTCCCAACAAGGAAAAGGGGCCGTTCAATCCATTGAAGTTAAATTCTCTGGATTGGAGCGTCACCTATAACAACACAGACAAGATTGCTTTTGTTGTGTTCAATGGAATCAATAGAAAGCTCACGCTTTGGGAAGGCAAAGACTACGATAATGCTGGTGAGTTCACGGATACAGATGTTGATGCACGAGTTATTAAGTTGATGGGCATCAATAAAGGGGATGTAGCGTGATGAATGTTCCGTCACACCCAACAGATGGATTTCTAGGATGTGCGGCTAGTATTGCGGCTTTTGCCGCTTCATTTGTTCCTTCAGAGGAGAGCCTTCGGATTCTTTGTTTGCTCTTGAGTATGCTGGCTTCTATCGCCACGATTATCAGAGTGGCAAAAATGAAATGATTGAACTCCTTTGGAGATATGTCTGCACATTGGTTGAATATGTGTGGGTGTGTATCAAGATCGCTTTTGTCAGCCTTCTAGTCTGGCTATCTGGATGTGCCCATGTGGATAAGCAAAATGTCTTTGCCCCTTCTCCAGCGGCTGTGGTTGGCTCTGTGGCTAAAGCACAGCAGAAAGCGGCGTTGCTACAGGGGGAGGTGAGTCCTAAAGGCAAGGCCGTATTGGACGATCTGAACAAGTCCCTGTTTGAAGCCCAAGTGAATGTGGGGAAGTATGTGAGCGTTGTGGACGATCAAGCTAGGAGGCTGGCAGATGCACAGGCTGAAGTGATCTACTGGCATGATAAGCAGATCAAGGCACTCAAAGAACTTTGGATGTGGAGGCTGATTGCTATGGGGTCTATTCTCGCTGTTGTTGCCTATATTGGAATCAAGACCTCATGGCAGTTCCGCCTGTAAAGCTCTCCACGCCTTGGCAGAGGCTTGTCCTGTCCGTATTGGGCGTAATCACTATTGAGGGTAGCTGGAGGTGGGCCGTGGCTCATCTATACACGCTCCCGCCACAATCCTTGGCAGGGTTCGTCACCATCACTACCAACTCCTTCTATGTGATTGGAGCCATCGTGATATTCATGGTTACTGGAAGGCTGATCTACGAGTGGAAGCTAGGTTCACAGCAGATCCAGAGCGTTGCTTCAGAGACGCAGGAGATCATTGAAAAGGCTGTAAAGCCAAAGTGGTATGATGACGGAGCGGTTTAAGAAGGAGATCATTCCTTGGTTGTTCCGATGGGAGGGAACTACCTACGAGAATGATCCAGATGATCCCGGTGGAGCCACAAAGTTTGGGATAGATCAACGATCACATCCATCCGTAAACATCCGTGAACTCACGGCTGACGAGGCAACTCAAATTTACTGGGATGAATACTGGCAGAAGCTCCATTGCGATCAATACCCAATTCCTATGGACTGGGTGTGGTTTAACGCCTGTGTGAATTGCGGGGTTGGTAGGGCACAGAAGTTGGTTCGTCAAGCGGGAGCCAATCCAAGAAAGTTTTTAGATGCTCAAGATGATTTTTATAAAAATCTAGCAGAAGCAAGACCATCAAGCAGGAAGTATTTAAAAGGATGGTTGGCTAGAACAGCTGATCTACGCAAGGTTTGTGGACTCTCGTAGCTAAAATAGCTAGGGGATTGTTAAGGGGGGATTGGGGTTTGTGTCAAGCATAAAATAATTTTATTTTGTTGTTGCAATCCACAATCTGTTCACATACAAGGGCCACATGGAAAACGACACCACTATTGAATCCCTGCTCAACGAGAACTCCAAGCTCATCACAATCATCTCCCACCTTGAGGAGAAGCTGAAGTCTATTGACCGCAACATGAACGAGCTTTCGCCAGTCATTCAACAAATCAAGCAAAGGAATGAATCCCTCACTGCCGCAATCAACTTCGCTCTCACGGAGTATCCATCAAGCAGGGCCAGTGTTTATCTGGCTGGAGTGATGGAAAATCTTTTTCAAAAATAGTTCTTGCTATCACATCATCATCCAACTACACACGACATATGGCACAGACCAATCAACAGCTTAAAGACGAGAACGAACGCCTCAAGGCATTGCTGGCATTCATTCGTTCAGAGCTAGATGAAATCTTGGAATCAATCGACGAAGAAGCGGAGATTGAGGAAGAGGAGTAGAACACAACAAACAACACACATGGAAACAAACGCACAAACGCAGTATTCAGAGGCTCTCGTAGCCGCAATCGGGGAACTATCCAATGTTCCCAAGACAGCATCCAATCCGTATTTCAAATCCAAATACGCACCACTGGACGCAATCATTGAAGCGACACGCCCCATCCTTGCCAAGCATGGCCTTGCGGTTACGCAACAGCCTTTGTTCTTGGAGGGGTCAGCTGGCGTTGAGACAACGATTCTTCACAAGGGGGGTCACAGCACCACCACAACTCTCCTTCTGCCACTAAAGGATCAGTCCCCGCAGGGAGTTGGGTCGGCAATCACTTACGCTCGTCGCTATGCTCTAGCCGCAGTGCTTGGAGTTGCCGCAGAGGATGACGATGACGGCAATGTGTCAACTGGGCTTGCCAAGAAGGAGGAAGCTCGTCCTGCCATTGCAAAGGTGATGGACAAGAAGGATTCAGCACCTCGCCCAGCAGGAGCAGTCACAACAACTTGGAGGGGCATTCTCCCCACCAATGCGAAGGTGGCGGCTCAATCCAAGGATGGATCTGCTAGGAAGTGGACGCTCTATTCAGTAGAGTTCAGCGACAACGGCAAGACCATTGAGGCCATGACCTTCGATGAGAAGCTGTTCAATGCGGCAACGGCATTCGGCACCGATGGGACGATTGTTGACGCTGGCGTGAGTCCGGGCAAGAAAGATCCTAGCAAGTGGGAGCTAGTAACATTAACACCAACAGAGTAATAACAATGAAACAAAAAAAAATATATGCATTTCCAAACGAGCGTTGTTTTGGAATGACATTGCGTGAGTATTATGCTGGATTGGCTATGCAGTCATATTGCACCAGAGATGTAGAAAAAGGATGGACGAAAAAAGAAATAGCGTCAGATGCCTTTGAAATGGCTGACGAAATGATTGCACTAATTGAATTAGGAGAATGAAATCCAAAGCTAACAGGGGGGCGAAAGCCCCCCATATTGCCAAGAAATATGAGAGATTCATTGCCGTTGCCTGTTCTCACGGAAAGTATTCTGACCCTACTGCCATTGAAGCTGTCCTACGAATGCGGGATAGATGGAAGCCGTCTATCGTTGTTCATCTGGGTGATTGGTGCGATACAACCGCATGGCGTAGTGGTGCGGCTGGAAGCTCCGACGAGTCTGAACCTGTCGCTCCAGACATTGATGGTGGGATCTCGTTCTTGCGAAAGTATCGACCAACTCATGTGTTGGACGGAAACCACGAAGATCGAATACCCAGAATGCTCAATCATCGTAACGCCATTGTCTCCTACGCCGCTCAAAAGGCTACGGACTACATTGACAGAGCTTTCCTCGACATTGGTTGCCGCCGCATTCCGTATGACGGAGTATATCAGAGGCTGGTTATTGGTGATGTGACCTTCACGCATGGAACCATCTATAACGAAAACTCGGCTCGTGATATGGCAGAGATGTATGGTGGAAAGGTGATATTCGGTCACACGCATCGTAGCCAGATTGGAGAGGGAAGAACAATCAAGGAAAGCACAGGCTATTGTGCTGGAACGCTGACAAGCCAAGGAAGCATGGACTACGCAAAGTGCCGTAGGGCCACGCTAGGCTGGAGGCAGGGTATTGTGTATGGCGAGATTGGAGATGCAGATAGTGCCGTCTGGCTATGCACACGAAGCGAATTTAACAAAGAATGGAGGTTGCCACTATGAGTGTAAATGAATGGGCGTTAACAATATCTAAAGTCCTTTCACAGGGAGCAAAGGCAAGCTGTGATGTAATCCCAAAAGGGTTCAAAACGCATCCAGAGATAGCAAAGGAATCTGGACGCTCTTTGACTAGGTGCTATGTTTACCTAGAGAGGGGAGTTAAGATGGGTTTAATAGAAAAAAGAAAGCTAAAGACAAAAAGCGGAAACACAATCAAGCACATTGCATTCTACAGAATCATTAAAAAGAAATGACAAACGAATATTACATTGAACCAAACTTTTCTATTCTGGCTGGCCCATACAACGAGAATAGCCCAAGGGAAAAATCATTCCTCCAGAATGTAATCAATGACCTAAAAGCTGGTGGCATTGAATATAAACTTGAGCCTTCATTTGGCGATAATGGGAATCTCCGTGGAGTGAATGTGTTGAGGAGGGGAATGATTTTGCCAAAATGACCGCTGAACAACAACTTGCACTTTGTGCAATCTTATGTGCAGTATTCGTTTACTGCTTAATACAAACACGCTTATGAACTTTAAAAGAATAGGATATGTTAAAATCAACGAGCGAAGGTGGGAATACGGATGGGGCAACTGCAAAGATGCCCTCGGAATATGCGACTACAATAAACGCAGGATTGTTATATCACGGAAGGGTGGATGCGATCTCGTTGATGTTGTCGCACACGAAGCCGCCCATGCCAGATTTCCAGACATTAAAGAAGAGGCTATTAATGAGCTTGGAACTATCGTGGGAGATATTTATCGCAATCTTATTTATTCTGTTGCCCCCGGTGCTAAACCAATCAAAGCCAGTGCTTGATGACGAAGAGGAGGAAGAAGATGCCATTTACAAATAAAAATGCCGCAGATTACTTTGACGAGTGGATGAACACCATTGGGGTTAGGACATTCTCTCAACATCATGGCAGTGCAGAGGGCCACAGGGAATACCTAGCGGCGGCATATTTATCTGGCTTTAGGCAGGCAGAAGCCTTATACGGAAGACTTAACGATGAGACAGAAGCTCATAAAGACTAGCGAAGTTCCCCCCGGTTTTTTCCGCTATACTTGCCCAGAGACCGGGTTTAAGATTGATCGTGAGCATACCATGAATGGTTTGCTTGGCAGGGTTAAAGTTCATTACGAGGACAACAATATTCCACTCCCCCCAGATTGGAAGGAATCCGTAGAGGATCAGTTGTGCCGTCAACTCCCCGCTGGTTGGTGTAGATACGAGGATGGCAAGGAGCCAGCAGGGGCTAAATCCATTGTGTCAGCAGAGGGGATTATCAAGGGCATCACTTCCTTGGCTACGATGGCTATAGACAAGATGAAGGGCAAGGATGTCTTTGTTTCACAGGAGGAAGCTAACAGAAGGGCTGAAATCTGTGCTAGATGTTATAATAACATGACAACTAACTTCTGTGCTGGATGTGGTGCTATGCAACAGATAACATCCTTGGTAGCAAAGGTTAAGGGTGGTCGCTCAACCCCTTTAGATAGTAGCCTATTGACTTGTGGTATATGTGGTTGTAGAAATGAGGCAATTGTCCATATTGACAAAAAAGTGTTGCTTTCTGGTGAGAAACCAGAGACAACGGAGGCTCGACCAGACTGGTGCTGGTTAAAGAACGACGACCTAAACCAAGCATCGGCATCACTTAAAATATGATTCAATTTGGCCTAAATGATCCCAAAGTGGGCGAAAAACCTCCCCGCACAAGGGTTGAGGACGCTGGATCGGCTAGGTCAATGCTTTATGAACTGATCAATGATGATCAGATTGCCTCTTATCGTCGCTCCCAGATCCAAGGGATTATTGACGGCAACCCCCCATATAACGAGCAACAGCTTCGTGAGATGGGACAGGCTGACAGGATTAATGTAAATTGGGGTCATGCGGAAGCCAAGGTTGAGGCCGCAGTGATTCCTTACTTTGACATCCTCACCTCTGTAGGGAGCTATGCCACAGTTAAGACCAAGTATGGTAAAGACATGGGTAAGCGAGAAGAGTGGAGCAGGATCATCACAGAAGAGTTCCACAGGCTTCTTTCTAGCAGTAACCCTAACTTCCTAGCCCAGCATCAAGTCGCCCATAAGGAGCTTGTCATTCACGGACAGGCTTGTATGTATTTCCCAGACGGAACTGATTGGAGGGCTAAAGCTATTGAGCCTTATGCTCTGGTTGTGCCTAAAGGCTCCAAGGTGGATTGGGACAATTGGGAGTTCTGCTACATCCTAGACGAGCTTTATTGCGAACAACTCTACTCTTATATTGAGGATGAGGAAGCCGCCCAAAGGGGAGGATGGGATGTTGAGCAATGTCGTGAGGCTATCATGCAAGCTCGTGTGGACGAGCAGGATCAACGCCGTCCTTGGGAGTGGTATCAGAGGGAACTAAAGAACAATGCTCTGTATTATTCTTATGCCAAGAGCAAGATTATTAAGGTGGCTCACTTCTATGTGAAGGAATACGATGGTCGTATCTCCCACTACATCTTTGATCGGCTTAACTCAACGGAGTTCCTTTGTCAGAAGATTGGTCGTTATGACAAGTTTAGCAATGCCTTCACTGTCTTCCTTAACGGAGTAGGCAACGGATTCTATCATGGCGTTAGGGGCTTGGGCCAGAAAGTCTATAAATATGCCGAAGCCATGAACAGGGTTAACAACGCTCTTATGGAGGGCGTTATCCTTGGTTCATGCGTGATGTTCCAGCCTAACTCTGCCGCTGATGCCGAGAAGCTAAAGACTGTCCAGATTGGGCCTTATCGCATTCTTCCCCCCGGTCTTAACCTCACTCAAGCGAATGTCTCCAGCAACTTGTCTGCCGCTATGCAGACTGCCCAGTTCTTCCAAGGACAGGAGAGTGATGACATTGGTAGCTTCATGCCATCCGTTAGCGGTGGTGGTGGGCGGAAGAAGAGTAATAAGGAAGTCGAGATGGAGATTGGCGAGAAGAGCCGTCTCACCAACACTCGTGCAGAAATCTATCTACAGGCTCTGGATGTTCATTACGCAGAGGTTTATCGTAGGGCCGCTAACCCCAATCTGATCGAAGAGGATCATGGTGGAAGGGAAGCACTGCGATTCCAAGAGGCTTGTATGGACAGGGGTGTTCCTGCCGCCGCCATGCTTGACATCGACACAGTTAGGGCAACTCGCTCAATCGGACAGGGAAGCTCTGCCGCTCGTATGCAGGCTATGGAACTTATCGGTCAATACCTCCCTCAACTCCCAGAGTCCAATCGGAAGCGAGTTATTAATGCCAACATAGCGGCAATTGCGGGACAAACTGGGGTTGAGACTTTCGGTATCCCAGAAGAGGTTAAGCCAGATGGCAATGATCTTTCGATTGCTTCACTTGAGAACAATGCTCTCCAGCAGGGAGGCCAAGTGCTTATTGATCCAGATCAAAACCACTACACCCATCTAACTGTCCATATGCAGTTTGCTGGTAGCCTTGTGCAGGGCGTTCAGCAACAGCAAGTTGACCCTCGCCAAGTTAGCGGTGCTATGCAAGCCGCTATCCCGCATATGCTATCTCACCTCCAGTTCTTGCAGGAAGATCCTACAAGGACAGAGCAGTATGATTCCATGAACGAGCAGTTAAGCGAGTTGATGAAGATTGCCGACCAGCTTAATAAGTATGCCCAGCAGATGCAGGAGCAGGAACAGGCTCAAGCGGCACAGCAACAGGGCCAGCAACAGCAAGACCCTAAAGTTATGGTTGCAATGAACAAAATTGAACTTGATCGTATGAAATTCCAAAATGATGCACAGATCAGACAGGCCAAGGCCCAGCATCAGATGCAATTACAGGACAAGAAAACAGCACAGAGGCTGATGATTGATCGTGTAAAAATGGCCCAAAAGTATGGGTCGATCCAACCATAAATAATATGAGCGAAGCATGGACACGCAAAGAAGGTAAGAACCCCAAGGGTGGCCTTAACGCAAAGGGAAGGGCATCCTACAACAAGGCACATGGTGGCAACCTTAAAGCCCCTGCACCGAATCCTAAAACATCCAAGGATGCCGCAAGGAAGAAATCATTCTGTGCTAGGATGAAAGGGATGAAGAGCAAGTTGACCAGCGAGGCAACAAAGCGAGATCCCAATAGCAGGATTAACAAGTCCCTTCGGGCTTGGAAATGTCGGTAAACCTAAAACAAAACTGAAATACAATGAAATCCACTAGCTTCGATGCTGGTCGGGAAGAAATGCGGGAGCAGTTAGTGGCTCTCATCTATCACAACTATTGCCATCAAGTGACTTTCCACGGAAAAGATAGTGAGCAAGCGTTGATTCTCAAGAACCTAATTAAAGACATCAGACACGATCAAGCGGAAGAATATGAGCAAGTGCCTAGTAATTGACCACGGAATTTTCACCAGCTTCGCAAAGAGGCTGGGAGAGATGCACGAGGTTTATTACTTCGTTCCCTACGCTGACCGCTCGTTTCCAAAGCATGGCCCAGCTATGGTTGGGGATGGCATTGAAGGCGTGGAGCGGGTCGAGGATATGTGGAGGCTCGTGGATGAAGTTGACTTCATTGTGTTCCCAGATGTGGGATTCTACCAGTTGCAGGAATGGCTACGCTCCAGAGGCTACAAGGTCTGGGGGGCTGGTCTAGGAGAGAAGCTGGAAGTCCAGAGGTGGAGGGCCAAGGAAACCATGAAATCCTTGGGGCTTCCTGTGGGCAAGTGTGAGCTTGTTACCGGGATGAGCAACCTTCGATCTTATCTTGAGGATAACGAGGATGTCTATGTGAAGATAAGCGGCTTCCGTGGACTAGCCGAAACCTTCCATTCCAAAAATTGGAAGACAGCAGAGCCTCGCATGAACGAGCTTTGGGATCACCTTGGTGGAGCCTGTGAGGTGTTTCCGTTTGTTGTAGAGCATAAGGTGGAGAGTGTTGTGGAAGCTGGTTATGACGGCTTCTGCATTGATGGCAAGTTCCCATCTACTTGCCTTACAGGGGTTGAGATTAAGGACAAGGGCTACCTTGGTGCTATCCGTGATTACTCAAAGCTGTCAGATCCAGTTAGGATTGTTAACGAGAAGTTGGCTCCGTTTCTAGCTGAAGCTGAATATCGCCAGTGGTTCTCCACGGAAATCCGAGTTACGGAGGATAACACGCCTTATCTCATTGACCTCACTACCCGCTGTCCAGCCCCTCCATCTGCCCTGTATTGGGAGATGATTGATAATGTGGCGGACATTGTGGAGGGTGGAGCTAATGGTGATCTGGTTGAGCCAGAGTGGAGATATAAGTATGGTGCGTTAGCCGTCATCACTTCTGACTTTGCCGCAGAACGCTGGTGCCCAGTTAGCAACGATCCAGAAGTGGATCAGTGGATTAAGTGGCGTAACTACGCAAACATTGAAGGCCAAGGCTATATCATCCCCACAGATGGAGTTAAGATGATTGAGATTGGGGATTGCATCGGCGTTGGCGGCACTATGGAAGAAGCAATTAATGCTTGCAAAGATCACGCCGAATCTGTAGATGGATTTAATGTGGTGGTTAATACGGACTCTCTTATTGATGGTCTTGATGAAATCACTAAAGCTGAAGAGCATGGGATAATCTTCAGTGATGAAAAGCTCCCAAAGAAAAAAGACTTAATTAAATGACATACGAAGAGTGGAGGCATGATGTAAGTCTTGCCTCGCAGTTAAAGGAGGCACTTGCCTTGCCTGTTATCCAGAAAGCATTATCCGTTGTGGATTCGCTTACTGCCGCTAAAGCCCTTGGAAGCACTAACGCTATCCTGCAAGTGGCATCCAATAGCCATGTGCTGTTTGGTTATGATGCTGGACGAGCCAGTATTGTCTCTGACCTCCATAACCTTGCAGTTGTCCCAGAAGAAGTTAACGAAATCCCGCCATCCTATATTGGAGAGTTTTAATTTATGTCAGACCCAAACCTAAACACGACTGCACCCGCAGAACCAAACATCGGAAACACGCCACCCCCAGTGGACGAAAGTTGGGAGAGCCAAATCTCCCGCCAACTAAAGAGCAAGCCCAAGATTGAGAGGACAGACCTAAAGAGCTTGGAGAGTCTGCCAGAGATGGCTGTCCCTGTTCCAGATGGCATGGACGAGGTGTCCACGCAGGAGAGCGAAGACTTCCTCAAGCAGATGGAGGGAGGTTCCACGGAATCCAAGGCCGAATCCAAGAAGGAGGTTAAGGCCGAGGAGACAAAGCCAGAGAACAGTTTTGACATCTCGGACATTGATCTGTCCAAAGACCCAGAGCCTGTTGCCGAGAAGAAGAAGAAGTCCAAGGAAGACAACATCGCAGAGCTTCGCAAGAAAGCGGAGAGCTACGAGGAGACTCTTAAATCCAAAGATACGGAAGTCCAGACCTATCGGGAGAAGCTAGAGAAACTGGAAGCGGAACTGGAACGAACCGCATTTGAGCGTTCCCCTAAATTCAAGGAAAAATATGAAGCACCATACAAAGCAAGCATTGAACAAGCGGCGGCATTCGCCCAAGAGATTGCAGACGATCCAACCATTGCGGAGAAAGCCCTCTCGCTCAAAGGCAAAGAGCGGATTGAGTTCATCGACGAGAGCTTCGGCGGTGGAGCGGCTTCGGCCCAGTTCCTTCAGCTTGTCAACGATGCTGACAGCAAGCGGGGAAGTCTGGAAGGAGCTTTGGCAGATTATCGGAACACTGCCGTTGAAATTCAGCAAGCAGAAACCCAGTCCCAAGTCCAAACAGCGGAAACGATAAACAAAAACTTTGACCGCATGAAGGCTCACCTTGCCAATAAGAGTGAGTTCTTCCGTGAGGTGGAAGGGGACGATGACCACAATAAGGCCGTGAGTGCAAGAGTTGAGGCCGCTCGTGCAATCATCCACGGCAACGCCAGCCAAAATGAAATGGTTGTCGCCCCCTTCCTTGCGGTGATCGCAAAGGAGGCAGTTGCAGAGAACGAGAAGCTGAAGGCCGAGCTTGCCAAATACAAGAGCAGGGCGGCGGCTGATGCCGCAGTCCAGCCTCGTATCACAAAAGGAAGCTCGTCTGACGATGAGGGAGAAACTAGAGGAAAGCCGAAATCGGCACTTGACTCCATCCGCTCACAACTGCGAAGCTACTAATTCAGCGTGGGAAAAACGGAAGCCCCTCTCTCCTGCAAGTGCAGATAGGGAGGGGTTTCTTATTTTATGAAGCTACAGACATACGGCCTAGATTTCAGTAAGCACCCAGCCATAACGCAACTGGAGATAGAGTTGCTGATGGTTGCTGATCAAGACCCATCACGCATCACCGGGATTAGCCGGGGGCAACACATTAAGCATTGTATCTCCATGCTCTGGCCCGATGTGATTAAGTCATGGAATGACTGGAACGAACTGGCTCTATGGGCTTGGACAAACTACGACGAGATCGGGGTTACTGGCTGTGCCGCCGCTGGCAAGACCTTCACATTCACTCTCCTGTCCCTTGTTGAATACTTGGCTAGGCCGATGGGGACTCGTGTGGCCCTAACCAGCACAACTGTTCCATCCCTGCGTGGGCGTATCTGGGCCGAAATGATGAGGTTTGTGAGGCCATGCGTCCCGCTCTTTGGGCTTAATGTGGTGGACTCCCAGACCAAGATCCAGTTTAAGAAGGGCGACGATAGGAGTGCCATCATAGCACTGGCAGTAGATAGCGGGGCCGTGGAGCAGGCCGTTGGCAAATTGCAGGGCGTTCACTTGCCAAGGGTTTGCATCATGGCTGACGAAGCCGCCCAGACAAATCCAGCTATCTTCTCGGCTAGGGCCAACTTGCAAGTGGGAACGGATTTCTATCACTTTATCGCTATTGCCAACGCATCATCCATGTTCGACCCTCACGGCCTGTTCTGTGAGCCAAAGATGGGCTGGGGAAGCATTGGTGATGATGATGAGCATTGGGAAACCAAGAGCGGAATCTGCGTGAGGTTTGATGGGCTAAAGTCTCCCAACATCAAGGCTGGCAGGGTTATCTATCCTTATCTCTTCTCACAGGAGAATGTTGACATCATCAAAAAGAACTACGGAGAGGGTAGCTTGGAGTGGAATAGCTATTGCAGGGGAATGTGGAGCAAGAGCGGGGCGAGGAATACCATCCTAGACTCCGCAATGATCACGGAAGGAAAGGCCAGAGAGGGCGTTATATGGGCTGGTGGTGGCATTAAGACCATTGCTGGGCTTGATCCCGCATTCACTACGCAAGGAGACGATTGTATCTTGAGGTTTGCAAAGGTGGGCAAGGCCGCTGACGGAGACATCACGATGCTCCTCACCGATACCATCCGTCTTAATCTCATGGATGATCCGAACTACCCGCTGTTCTATCAAGTCGCAGACCAGACGATTAACGAGCTTGAGAAGCGTGGAGTTCAGCCAGAAGACTTTGCACTGGACTCAACTGGTGCTGGTGCTGGTATAGCCGACATCATCTCCCAGAGATGGCAGGGTGGCTTTACTAGGGTGAGCTTTGGAGGGGCATCTACAGACGCTCCAGTAAGCGTTGAGGACACAAGGCCAGCCAAGCAAGTCTATGCCAATCGGGTGACTCAACTATGGGGGCAGATCAAGGTTGTCGTTATGGGAGGAAGACTCCGAGGCATGGATGATCAAACTGCAAGAGAGCTTTGTGCCAGGATTTACTCGCTAAAAAATGAGAAGATTCTTCTTGAGAGCAAGAAGGAGTTAAAGCGGAGAACCAAGGGAAACTCGCCAGATAGGGCCGATGCCCTTGCGTTGCTTGTGGAGTTGTTTGTATCACAAAACGGCCTTGGAGAAGCCACTGGAAGTCAAGAACAAAATAATGACAACTGGGATGAATTTGTTATGGACAACGATATGGAATCTGACTATCGGTAGTCGCATGGAAAAAACAAAACTGGTGCGTAATGCACCTCATCAAAAATACCATCTAGCTGATGGAACCCAAGTGCCGGGGGGTAGCACTATCTGCAAGATCGGAGACGATCCATCTGCCCTAATCCACTGGGCGTGGAACCTCGGATCACAAGGCAAGGACTATCGCAAGGAGCGAGATAAGGCCGCTGACATTGGAACCATCGCTCACTTCATGATTGAGTGTATGCTTAATGGTAATGTGGCTGATCTCTCCGATTACGACGAGGCTGACATAGCCAAGGCTTTAGTCTGCTACACCAAGTTCCTCGACTGGTGGGAGCTTCAGAACCTCAAGGTGGTAGCTACGGAGATCCAGTTAGTTAATGAGGAGTTCCGCTATGGAGGCACGATTGACCTCATTGCAGTTAATGATGGCGGCGATCATGTGCTTCTTGACTTCAAAACTTCCAAGAAAATCAGCGATGGCTATTGGAGGCAATGTGCTGGGTACTCTGCTTTGTGGAACTGCAATCAAGAAGAATATGGGAAATGGATAGTTATTGATCCTGCAGGAGTTTTGAAAATCAAAGAAGCAGGGCATAAACAGATTCAATCCGTTGCCATCGTGCGTATCGGCAAGGAGGAGGAAGGTGACTTTGAAGTGGTATGGAAGGAGGATCTTTCCAAGGAGTGGTTTGTGTTCCAGAAGCAAGTTGACCTTTACTGGGCCTTGCAAGCCGCAAAGCCAGAGCCAAAGCGTAAGAAGAAGGCATGAACCTTCCATCCTCACAAGATGCAGAGAGGGCACTCCTCTCCTGCATCATGCAGAACCCATCCGTAATGGATGAGATTGCAGACCTTGCTTCCCCCAAGCTGTTCCATCACCCCTCGCATCGCAAGGTGTTTGAGGGGCTGGTGGAACTTTGGAAGGAGGGTAGCGACTGCGACCTTATCACCATCACCAACCACATGATGAACGCTGGCACTCTTGAGCTTTCTGGAGGGCCAGCTTTCGTGACGGAAATATTCACCTCATTTTCCGTTAGGTCAAACTGGAGGGAATACCTAGACATCCTACGCAATAAGCACACTGCAAGACTTTCGATCAGTGCCGCAGAGCGGATCATTGCCAGTGCAAACGATCCTGCACACGAAGGGGATTTGAGCGAGATCGTGCAGAAGGCTTTGGTTGCAGTAGCCGCCGATGCCGAGACAACGACCAAGATCCAGAGCATCAAGGAGGCCGCTGGCAACAGGCTTGATGAATACGAGAACATGGTCAAGAACAAGGGCAAGCTACTCGGTATCACTACAGGCTTTAGCCAGCTTGATGAGCTTACTGGAGGCTTCCGTGGAGGCCAGCTTGTGGTCATTGGTGCCCCTACCAAGGGCGGCAAGACCGCTATGGCACTCAACATGGCTATGAGAACGAGCGATGTTGGCGGCAATCCCACTGGAATCCTCTCACTGGAGATGAGTAGCGGAGAGCTTGTTGACAGGCTTGTAGCGTCTTATAGCGGGGCTGATGTGAGCCGCCTGTCCAAAGATCCCGACAAGGAGCTTATGGATAAGATCAGTCTTGGCGTGGCCCAGTTATCCAAGCTCAAGCTGTATATCCGAGATGAGTCGTCCATGAACTGCCTCCAGCTTCGTGCGGCAATCCGTAGGCTTGTAGCCGTTCACCAAGTCAAGCTTGTAGTCGTTGACTACATCCAGCTTCTGGAGCCTACAGACCGCAAGGACAGCCGTGAGCGTCAAGTGGCAGAGGCTTCCAGAACGCTCAAGATGCTTGCCAAGGAAATGAACATCACCATCGTTGCACTTACGCAACTCAATGCTGATGGAGCATCCAGAGAATCAAGGGCAATCGAACATGATTGCGATTTATTCTTGACAATCAACCAAGATCAAGAACGGCCCGAAGACTGGTATCTAAATATAAAGCTTGCAAGAGCCTGTCCAAGAGCTAGTATCCCTTTATCGTTCAAGTCGCAGTTCCTGCGGTTCGATGAGCGGTAATCAACAAAACAAAACAATGCCCGAATACGATAACACAAACAGCGGAGCCGCCTTCAAGGTGTTCAACGCTAATCCTAAAGCCCCTCAATACTCTGGCCCTCTCAATGTGGATGGCAAGGAGTTTGAGGTCAGTATCTGGGAGAAGACCAGTAAGGCTGGAAAGCCTTTCTTCTCCATCAAAGTTGGCCCTCCTCGCCCCAAGAAGGACTTCAAGAAGTCAAGCGAGGAAATCCCATTTTAGTTTCCAGTCGTAGTTGTTGACGATTGGGTGTGGGGAACCCCTCTCCGAGTTCATACGGAGGGGGGTTCTTTTTTTCTTGCATCGCCCCGAATTTCTGAAAGACTTTTCTCAAGCGGCACAACACCCGCCAACCACAATGAAAACACAACACATCGCACCGCTACTAAATCTAGCTCCCTTGTTCAAGGTGAGCATTGCACAAGCAAGACGACATGGGCTTGACGAGATCCGCATCTCCGTCCCTCGTGCCAAGGAAATCCTCCACGACATCGTTGTGGCAGGCAAGGCCATCAAGGAGAACAGATGAGCGTATTCGTTATTATCTGGGGCGGCTTGGGCTGTGCAATGGCCTATATGCTGGGCCTGCACTGCTATGGCCTCCATGTGAAGCAACAGCAACTCAAACAACTCGCTCGTCTCTTCCGAGATGATCGTGCCAACTTTGACTTGTATTTCTACAACATCGCAATCGACATCACCAAACAGGAGATCGCAAAACAAAATGCAGAATGACATCGACACCCTCAAGTGGGAGATCCGTGAATACCTCAACCAGATCCAAGAGCTTGTCAACACGCTCAAGCAGATCCAGACCCTCAACTCACTAGGCAAGACAAAGAAGATTGCCGACACCATAAACGAAGCACTATGCAAGCAGTCCTAAAGCATCGCACCCCCGACCAGTGGGCCGCTCACATTGAGCTATTGCCGAAGAAGATCCGCACCCAGATCGCCAAGATCGTATGGTGGGATTGGTTCGGCCCTCGCATCGTTTCAGATCGCTGGGATCACCTAGACAAGTATGTGAATCAGAATTGCAGAGAGCTTGAGGATCACGAGGTACTGGAGGGCCTAGAGCTTCTTGGATACACCGAGACGCAAGCCAGACAACGCCTCTATCCAGACGAGAGAATCAGCCAGAAAACACCAAACCAAAACAAAACAAATGAGTAACCTAATCGTGCCAGAAGAGTTTAAGGACAGAGCTTTAGTCCCCATGCAGTTCCCATTCCGAGCGGATGGTGATTGCATCCTAGATGCAGAAGGCCGTGAGGTGGCATCAATCTCTGCCGCCATCGCCATCAAGGAGAGCATCAATATAGCAAAGCTATTTGCCGCCGCTCCAGAGATGTTTGAGATTCTTGGCAGGGCTTATACCATTATCTTTATATTTGCCGCACAGCGGGAAGGATTCGACCACGGAAACGATGACGAGGATAAGACCGATTGTCCCCTTTGTCAGATGGAGGACATTCTGCGTAAGGTCAATAGCGGTATCCTGCCAGAATGAGCGATAACGGAACCCACAATGGAGTTCCTTTAAGGATTGAGGCCGACGAATCTGGGAGCCATGCTAATGAGCTACACTTATCCTATGTGATGAGGAAGGCCATTGATGGCTTCTGGAAGCGGAGGGGATTCGATAAGGAACCAGAACGCTTAACTACATTCATGCACGATAGGAGGAAGAAGAAATGAGATTTCACTGCTTGGGTATTCCCCACACAATTAGCAACGCTGACTACATAGCCTGTGCGTTCACGCAGAAGGTGGTTAAGTTCTGCGAGATGATGAAGGCCAGAGGCCACTACATAATTCACTACGGACATGACAGAAGCGAAGTGGTGGCTGATGAGATCGTCGGCACTACTAACGATGCCGTCCTAAAGGAAGCCTACGGCGACTACGATTGGCACAGCAATGTGTTTAAGTTCGCAATGGATGATCCTGCCTACAAGATGTTCTATGCCAGAACAAACGAGGAGATCGCTAAACGCAAGCAGTATGGCGACTTCCTCCTCTGCTTCTGGGGGCATGGACATCGCCCTGTAGCAGACGCTAACCCCGATATGATCGTCGTAGAGCCGGGGATCGGGTATCCCGGCGGCACATTCGCCCCATATAAGGTTTACGAATCGCAGTATATGCTAGGGGCCTTCCACGGAACCGAGGCCGTGGGAACGCCAGATAAGTTCAGCTGGTATGATGCCGTGATTCCTAACTACTTTGACACGAGGCAGTTCACTTTCAACGCAGACAAGGAGGACTACTTCCTATTCATTGGCAGGATAGGCCATCATAAGGGGTTGCATATCGCTATTGAAGTGACGCAAGCCATCGGAGCCAAGCTAAAAGTGGCGGGACAGGGAGACATAAAGGCTATGGGCTACACGGAAATACCTAGTCATGTGGAGTTCGTGGGCTACGCAGGAGTGGAAGAGAGGCGTAAGCTAATGGCAAACGCTAAAGGGCAATTCGTAGCCACCATGTATGGGGAGCCTTTCGGCGGAGTTCAGATTGAAGGTATGCTATCTGGCACTCCTATCATCTCTACTGACTGGGGTTGCTTCCAAGAGCTTAACCTCCACGGCGTAACAGGATACCGATGCCGCACCTTTGAGCAGTTTGTCTGGGCCGCAAAGAACATCCATACCATCGACCCCAAAAAGTGTAGGGCTTGGGCCGAAAACTTTAGCATGGAGAAAGTTGCCGCAATGTATGAGGAATACTTTACCAGCATATCCAACATTTATGGCAAGGCTGGATGGTATGAACTTAACGAATCACGAACAGAGTTAAGCTGGCTCTCACGCAACTACCCGCAATGATAACGAATATAATCATATTCCTAGCACTCATGTTGGCGTTCTGCCTTATCTTCATTGGGCTGTGCCTGCTACCGAAGGGCGACGACCCAGATCGCCCCGCATAATAATGGGATCGCCCTGCAAAGGCATCGCCCCGCATAATAAGGGGCGGGCGTGGATGTCCGAGTTGAGGTGGCACTAAAGCATCGAAAGGGCCGAGCGAAGCGAGGGACTATTTTTGCAACAAAAAAAAAGGGCCGGGAGGCGTAAGCCCCCCGACCCAGATTCTGTTATTGTCTGAAGTGATCGTTAACGCAAGTAGCCATTGCGACGAGCCAGAAGGCGATCAGCCATTCCAGAAGTCGTTTACGGCTGTTGCTCACTTGTAGTCTCCGATTCCGAGTTCGGAAGCGTCAACTGCGGCGATGGCATCCGCTTCAGTCATAAGCTCCCGCTGTTCTGCGGCCTCGTGTGCGGATAGCCAAGTAGCACTGCTGTTACTGGCTGATCCGTAGTTGCTATACTGCCAAGCCCCGGCTGATGACGCAGGGTATTCCTTGCGTTTGCGGTGCGTTGACTTGTCCCAGCCTTTGCCGAGGCTTTGCGAGGCAAAACCAAGCTGGCGGGTTGTCGCCTGCTTGTGCTTCCAGTCGCTTAACTCTGGCTCTTTGCCACCTTCGGCAAACTCAAGCCAAGTCCAAGCGGCTAGTGGATAAGCAGTGACTCCACTGCAGTTCCATGCATCTGCGACGGCTTCGACAATCTCTGGCGTGGTGCCAAAGATCCAACGCTCTTTGCTAGTTATGCCAGCGTAGAGCCTTGCCCTGTCGTCAACGGCAACGATAAGCTTGCCTTGCGGGTTAAGTGCAAGGAAAGCGGCGTAACCGCTGATGTGTTCCAATTGCTCCTTACGCTTGAGCATTGGCGTGTTGTCAGCCATTGCGATAAGCAAGTGCTGGCTGTCGCAAGTTACTTTCTCGTGTGATTTGCACTTTGGGCCTTCCCAGTTGATCACGCCATTGTGGGCGAGTGTCCAACCGCTCCTGCGGAACGGATGCACATTCTCTAGGTTGATGCCGCAAGTGGCTGTTCTGCCGTGACCGATCATATGACGGTCTGGCTTGTAACTGCCCTCGTGGGCTGTGCGATAGGTGGTTGCGAAGGCTTCTGCCATCTTGCCAGCTCTGCGATATAGATTCGGAATCCCATTCATATCGTGGAACTCATGCGGGTCGAGGTATCGGGCACGAAGGCCAGTCGAACCAGCCTGTGCGTAGCCGAAGCCGTCACGCTCGGTTTTTCTGATCTGATCGTGAGCGGCTTGTAGTGCCGCATCTGCCATTGCTTTTGCAAGTGGATTATTCTTGCTTGATGTCCATCCGACTAATTTACACATAATGTTGTTTCCTTTATTGTTGTTAACCGACGATTGTTGTCCATGCCTTTGCAAGTCGTGCAAGGAATGGTTTTTTGCGAAGCCTGTAGGATTTTTCTTTAGCAACCCTGCGGCTTCTTACCCTGTTGTATTCAATTTGCTTCTGGTAGGTTTCTGGAGAGAGCCAGACCTCGTATGTCTTCCAGCCAGATTTCCGCTTTTTATGCTGAAGCCCCCAGTATCTGAATCCGTCTTCTCTGGTGTCTCCAGCTTTGTGTTTTCTCTGTTTCATAATACGACTGGGTTACGGCGACGAAAGCCACGGACTCGGATGCCTGTTGCTTCAAACTCTTGCCAGAGTAGGTTGCAGGCTTCCCTGTCTTTCTGTGGCGTTGATGCCGCTCTGCACTTTTTGCGGATTACACGCAATGCATATGCAAGAGCCTCTGGTGCGTTAACTGATGACCAGCGAACGAACTCGGGCCAAGCAATGCGGGTTGTCTCTTCTGCAAGTGGATAGCTGTTAAGGCTATCTACATCTTGCCATTCTGACCACTTGGCTATTGCCTGCATGATGTCACGGCGACCGATCCAGTCTTCGACTTTCTTGGAAGTGCCCCACAGACGCATCTCTACAGTGCCTGTTCTGTTCCAAGTGTTTGCAGATAAGGCTGTTGCCTTAACTGATTTTGCACGATTGAACGAGCAACAGACAGTATTCATCTGCGACCAGTGCCCGGAGCGGCGGCTGTATGGAACAAGCCAACGCATCCAAGTCAGGTTATAACGCAGTGCTGAATAGACGCTCTCGCCTATGGCTTCGTTTTTGCCGCAGTTAATGTGGATGTGACCACCATTGCGGGATTGACTGCCCAGTGTGCGAACCAGACCGCATACAATGCGAGTGAGTTCTGGACGGATGAGGAACTGCGTCTCTGCCTGCCCTCCGCCATCACGAGCGAAGTTCAGATGAGCCGAGTGCTTCCAATACTCATGGCGACTGCTTGCAGAGCTTTTGCCTTTGGCAAGCTTGCGGATGCGGAATGTATCCATGCTGGTTGCCTCAAGCTCACCAGAGCAAGTGTAGAGCGGCATTGACTCATAGAGCGGCTTCTCGACTTTAGTTATGATATTGCTGTCGATGTGAGCCTTTTCCAGCTTGTGTATGGCATAACCAATTTCTTTTCGTAGTTGCAGGTCTAATTCGCAACCGATATATATATTTGTGCGTTGAGTTACTTGCCGCCACACATCTTTGACCGAGTATTTGCGGAAGATTGCCCTAAACTTGCGGCGACCTAATGCCATGCGGTAAACTTTACGCATAGTCTCACGCTCAAGCTTTGTGGTTTCTTCAGTGTTAGTTGCGTTGGTATACCATTGCTTGCGGCGATAGATGTCGTGCAAGCGTTTGAATTGATCACGCTCTAGTATGTCTGACAGACCCGCATTGCGAGGGGATGTGCCCCAGTTGCGAGCCTGCATGATGGTAAGGCCAGCGGCATATAGCGAGCCTTGGGACTTAACGATGGCTTGGTAGTTCATAGTTAATGTTGTTGTTTGGGTGTGGTTGCGTTTACACGAAGAAGATAACTGCTTCGATGTAGACAATGAATGCAAATACCGCTGTGTATGCGGCTGTTTTTGCTATTGCTTTGCGGATTCCGCCAGCTTGGATTTTGGCGGTTTCCCATTTTTGCCATTTGGCATCTTGTGTTGTTTTCATACTGCGTTTGGTTCAGTTAGCGAGCGACCAACTCGGTTGTTGTGTGATGCTAAAGCGGAAAGCGTTAGCAAGTTGGTAGAAAAGAAGCTTTCCGCTCCCAGCGGGAGCGGAAAATTTTTTTTCTTAAAAAGAACTAACATTGAACTAACATCAATGCTAGGTTGTTGATTAATAATACCACTAAATAAATGTTAGTGTGGGTGAATACTGCTTTACGCCTTTCGGGGAAGGTAGAGTAGGCAAAGGCCTTTTCTGACTTTATCGCATCGGTCGTGTCTGGCGGGGCCGCTAATAACGAGCAAAAGCTGTTAAGCGAAAATCTAGGCCACTTGAAGTGTTCCGTGTTTGCTTACCTTTGCCGACATTCTGGGGTGTGCTAATACTGGTCAGAGTCAATCGGGTGGGGCAGGGCAAAACACATTAAACACTTCCTCACAATTCAATGGAGGCAGGAACGAGCGTGTCAGCTACCATACTTGTCCGAGCGGTTCACGCTCGCATCTGCGAAGTAGGGGGGTCTCCCTAAAGCCTCCCGGAGGAGACCCGGCGATGGTGGTCGCCGATCGGCTTGGCAGGCATGGCTAAACCCGCCCGAAAAATCGGGGAAGGGCGTCCGTACTGCGGCCGCTATCGTCAGAATCGGAGTTGCTCACCTTGGCTGGTCTCGAGGGTCTCCGATACAGTTAAGATAACAGATAACAGGTTGGCGTATACTAAAGAATTGTTACAATATCGTAACAATAAAAGAGCGTGTGCGAATGTAAGATGGCACACTATTAGATTCCTGCGAAGCCTTCCTGTGCCCCAGCACATGAGCAATGTTAGCTACAAAGTTGATCAATTAATTCAGCATATAACATACCTAACATCTGGACAGATCCAATCAACAACCATTATACCATTTGGATCATAACAGGATATACCATGCCGTTGTAGCCAATTAAGGAGGAGCCAAAGCGACGACGATAAGTGGCGTAACAACGAGCAGAATACCAACCTACAAATGAAAACAATAGTGGACAATTAGCCGAAGGCTACACTGTTTCTGGGGGCGTTGCGGGGGGAACCCCCGCTAGAAAGGGGAGAAGGAGACAGCTTTGCTGGCTCATTCGGGGGGAAAGACCTTTCCCCCAAATGAACTCGACACGATGTAACGCTCATGATATTAAGTTAAATAAGCATATGGCAAAAGCACTCACAATCGACAGAGAACAAGTACGAGCAACCTTTGTAGCTACCGGCAGTTTAAAAGAGACAGGGCAACTCCACGGCATAAAAGAAAGCACCATCAGACAATGGGCTAAACGCTACCAATGGGAGACTGCCACCAATGTGCAGAAGCTACGAGCAAAAGCGGATGCGATTGTGGCAATCAAAAGAGAGAATGGACATGGAGATGTAACGCCTGTGTCACACAGTGCTGACGCACTTAACCAACACTTGGAGAACTCCTCGCACACATTCAAGACGAACATGGCTGGTGCGTTAGCACGATCTAGCTCGGCTTTAGCCGAGATGGATGGATTGTCTGCATTGGACAACAGCAGGAGGATGGTTGATTTGGCTACCGCCGCAAGCAAGGTATTCCCAAGCATGGCTGATGAGGCTGGGTTGAGTGTGAATGTGTTGAGTTTTAGTTTGGACTCGTTTGTGGCGGCTGGAGCGTTGCCAGAGCGAGCTGGCTAGCCAGTGGAGGCTTACTGAAGTCCCAGTCCTTGTTTTGCCGGGAGGCAAAATAAGACGGCCAAGAGTAAGCTGGAACGAAGCTAGACTGCGGTCATAGCGAGCCGAGTCCTTTATGGACGAGGGTTCCGAGGATGATACTTCATCCGAGGAACATCAGCCGAGCGAAGCGAGGCTGGGGGGGTTAACTCTATGCGAGGGCATTAAGCCCGAAGCATACGAGGATGATACTTCATCCGAGCGTTGTCCGAGTTAGGGTGGAGCGTTGCGGTGAGGGCCTTGTGCCCGAACTACGCCGAGCGGAGCGAGGCGAGGATGTGGCTTTCAGAGTTGAGGTGGCATGGTGCTTGCCAGTGAGGGCTTTGTGCCCGAACAACCGCCGAGCGAAGCGAGGCGGGGGGAGTTAACTTTTAAGCATTCTTTTTGCGGGAATAACAGCTGACGGGCACCCCCTTGGGCCAAGGAAGGTTCATTCCTCTTTTTTTCCAAAAGTCCCCATACAATTTTTTCTAAAATCCAGTGTCACTTCTTCTTTGGTTTGACTATCTGTGCTTTCACTGCTCTTCCGTAGATCGTCTGCTCGGCTACGCTTTCAGGCAACTGTTGGACGAATATTTTGAGGCGTAGGGCGTATTCTGCGTTTAGGAGGCCAACGATGTCGGAGAACTCGGCTCCTTGCGAGGCGAGTTGGGTTGCTTTGGAGTAAAGTTTTTGTTGGTTTTTGAGGTAGAGTTCGTCTGATATGTTTAGGTTTGTAGCTTTTTTAGACATGATTGGAAGATGTGTTTATGGTGTAGACAGATTGTAGAACCCGCTGGCGAAAAGAAAAGAAGGAAAATCCCTAAAAAGGAAGAAAAGAAAACTGCATAAGAAGCCCTATGTTGATAGAGCTTCTTGATTCCCCTCGGCTAAAGAACGACCTATGGAGCCTTGTCTGGATTGGTTGACTGGGAGTAGAAGGAGCCAATGCGAAGATGGCTCTCATTATTAAAGCAGGACGGCGAGTACCCTGCTTCTTTCCTTCACCAGCGAGGCCCTGTTCGGAACTACCTCGGTGGCTACACCATCCAACAATCTTGTTGCTGGATTGGGGGAATCTAGGATATGGAGTGATGCGTGTCAATTGATATTTTTTATAGGAGCTATGCAGGGGATGCGGAGTGGCTGAAATACAGCTTGAAGTCTGTGGAGAAGTATTGTGATGGGTTTGGGGGAGTCCATGTGGCGATTCCTGCTTCTGACATGGGGACGATGCCCTCTGTGGGGGGAGAGGTGGTTCATTTGGTGGAGCAGAGACTGACTGGGTATTTGGATCAGCAAGTGACCAAGCTCCATGCCGATGAGTTTTGCAGGGGGGAGTATGTGCTTCATGTGGATAGTGACTGCGTGTTTTATCGGGATACTAGGCCAGAGGATTTCTTTCTTGATGGGAAGCCTGTTATTTTGCGTGAGGAGGGCGTGGAAAGCCCTTGGTTTGAGATTTCCGCTAGGTCGCTTGGGTGGAAGTGTGATGGCGAGTATATGAGGCGTTTACCGATTATTTATCCGAGGTGGATTTACAAGGCGTTTAGGATCTGGATGGAGGAGAAGCATGGATGTAAGGTGGGGGATTGGATTGGGAGACAGCCGGGGCATGAGTTTAGTGAGTTTAATACTTTGGGTCAGTGGGCATATAAGTTCCATAGGAGAGAGTTTACTTGGTTGCATCCGAAGGATTGGCCTGTGTATTGCAAGCAGTATTGGAGTTGGGGAGGCATAGGGGAGCATAGGGTAGAGATAGAGAAGATACTTGCAAAGTAGGGAGGGTGGTTTTAATAGGAGAGGATGCCAGCAACTAGAATCCCAGAAGATAACGAGGCTAACTTTGTGATGGCCCAGTTAAGGGCGATAGCTGGAGAGCATTTTGATCATGGCATTATCATGGTTTCTAGGGAGAAGGATGGTGGGACGGAGTATTTCCATGCCGTTATTGGGAATCAGTTTGCTATTAAGGGGATGATTGAGGCTTATATTGATGGAGAGTTTGAGCCAGAGATAGAGATTGAATTTGAGGATGATGAGGATAACTAACCCCTTGACTGGTTAGTTAGGTGTGAGTAGCAATAACAACGATCATGCCCTCCCTTTCATTTGCACAAGCTAAAGTTCTTTTAGCTCCCTATTTCACATCACAGGGGCCTACTGATCCTGCTGTGGGGGCGGCAATTAACTTTGTTAACGAGAGGTTTATTTCTTCTGGGCAATGGAAGGGGAATCGGTTTATTAAAACATTCTCTGTGGGGGAAGATTCTGAAGGGAATTATTACTTTGATACGGAACCCGGCGTGGAGAGTGTGATGAGGGCAATTGCCGTGGATTACTCGCAAGGGAGTCCACAGGGAGAGATTGTCGAGATCATGGGGGATTGGTATCCATTTAATGATGCTGGACTTGGGTTTATTCCCCCTAACTATGCTGGTGACACGCAGATCATTCGGCAGGGGCAAACGACCGCCACATATGCTTTGGTTAGTGGAACTGGATCAATTGGGGATGGTCTTTATTCTTTGTTTTATTCTGAAGGAGATCCAACGCAACCTTATTGGCAGAATCAAAATGGAACTACGATTGAATCAAACAGCCCCGGATGGAGAATAAAGAATGGTGATCTACTTGAGATTACATCTTTGTCTGGAGATTATCCAACAACTTCCCCTTGGGATTGCATTTGGCCCACTGGCGTGAGTGTTGTTGAAAGCAAACAGCTTTCAGACACGCAACGCTATCGCATCATTGGCAAAGTTCCAGAGACACGCACGATGTATTGTATCGTGAAGAGAGGGTATGTGCCATTGGTTAAGAACACTGACCAGCTTGTTCCTTCTAACCGCAATGCCTATCGTTATGGCATACAGGCATTTAACTACGAGAATATAAACGAACTGGAGAGGGCACAAGTCTATTGGCAGTTGGCTTATCAGAGCTTAAACGAGGAAGCGGCTTCCTTTGAAGAGGGAAGTGCTGATCAAGTGGATATTCAAACCAAGGCATTCTCGCCTTCGCTGATTCAAAACCTAATCTGATATGGCTATTGAAGACCCAAACAGAAATCCATTTTTAGGGATCTACAAGAAGCCACAAGGTGGACAAGCAAATAATGCCGGGATGGGACAGCCGCAGGATTTCCTTTCTTCGGAGGAAGTTATTGGAAGGCCAGATGCCCAGAATACTGCACAGAGGAGCAAGAGCGTGGCGAGTGGAATGAAGGATGCATATGATGCAGTTCAAAAAGCAAAGGACTTGGTTCCTAGAACACCACAGCAAGAATTATCTGATTTTGACAAACAAAAGCAAGATGCATTTAAGAAGTATGGTAACATTCGAAAGAATCCTTTTTCTGGAGAAAAAGGAATGGCGTTTGATGCGGCAATGGGAAAAAGAGAGCTTACCGAAAAATTACAAGGAATTGTAAATACAAATTTTGCAGAGTTCCAAGCAGTTTCAGAAATACTTGATAGGAAGGAAAATCCTCAAAAGTATACAAAGATGGGTGCAATGGATCCCGGTTTAGGCGGAATAGAGCTTATGAAGTGGGGTGGTGGTGGCGTTGGAAAAGGTCAACACGCATCAACTTCAAAAATAAGCCATGAATATGATTTGTTTAAGCCAATGAAACCGGGTGGAGCGGCCCCTTGGGTTGGATTCTCATCTAAAGAATCTACAACCCCAAGACTTGACGCAATGCAAGCAAGGCAAGGACAGCCAATTGCGACTCCAACGCCAAGACTTGATGCAATGAAGGCAATGAATGAAACAAGTAAACCAAATGCACTGGTTCCCGGCACTGACTTTTCTGGACGCACAATTCAAGAAAAACCAAAATATGGAAATGGTGTATATGCACCAGAATACATGGACATTTATAACTCTTTTTAAATATGGACGAAGAACAGAGCAATTCACCTTACGCTGGAAGTTATTCTCCATATCAACCAATTGGAAGGGAGATTGGATCTCCTGTTAGTTCTTGGTCACAAATTGAAGGAGAGGCCAAATTAGACAGAGAACATCAATTTGATTTGATGGCTATTGAAGTTGCCAAAAAGAATGGTTGGAAGGTTAAAGATGCTCGTGATCTTATTGCAAAGAAGTGGGAGGCACAGCAATCCCATAAAAAGGCAGACCTTGAGGATCAGATCAAGCAGGCAACTTGGGATGATGATTATGGCAAGATGAGGCAGGAGATTGCCCAAGTTAATACTAAAAACCTTAACGCTCAAGAACGCATAGATGATATTGCACAAAAGTATTCTTATCTTGCTGGTGCAAACGATGAGAAGATTGCCAAGGGGTATGATCTTGCCGTGACTTCTGCAACCAAGAGCCATCAGTCATATAGGGCTGGAATACAGAAATATCTACCAAGGGGTGTTGGCGTAGATGAGGTTGGAACTATGGAGGGAGAACCAGATTGGACTTATGTTAGACAGCTTGGAACTGCAAATGCCCAGCAATTGTCTGATATAAGGGAGCAAAGGGCATCTAAATTGGCTAGAGAGAAGGCACAGCTTGAATTAGAGGCTTATGAGAAGAAGCAGGGGATTAAGTTGTCTCCAGAAGCCATTGCGGCAAGGGTGCAGGAAAAGGTGGACATCGCAAAAGGAGTTCAGCCATACAAAACTGCACCAAGTATTCTTTTTTCGGCTGGTCAGATTCCAACGCAAACAACTGGAACTCCAATGGCTACACAGCCAGCAAAGGAACCAGTTCCATCGCCAACTCCTTCTGCCGCTCCAACAACAAAATCAATGCCAGCGACAAAAGACGATGTGATGGGATACAGGAGGAAGAATCCAAACGCCACTAAAGAAGAAATCGTGGACATGATGACCAAAGACGGCTATGCCTTTTAATCAACTATGGGCGTTATTGATGAAGCATTTGCAGAGAACATTTCTACAAACCGAAGTGTTGTTGATGATGCTTTTTCGGAGGACTTGTCTCCCAAAGGAAATGTTATTGATGAAGCATTTGCAGAAAATTTATCAGATACACTAAAAGGAGGTGAAACACAAAATGAAGAAGTCATCAATCAGCCACAAACCAACTTGGAAGGCAATGCACCACGAGAAGGCGACCAACAAGAGCAACCTTCCTCTGAAGCAGGGATACGCACCAAACAAGTGCGGTTGCCAGAGCTTAAAAGGCAAGAACAGCGTGTCGGGGACATCAACGCCAGTGGGCAAGTAAAAGGAGGTGAATTATCAAGTGAAGAAGACACCAAAACAGAAGGCAAACGAACCCAAGAAAGGAGCCAAGATGGGCAAGGGATACGAGGCCAAGTCCCTTCGGGGAACCAAGAGGAAGTAAGTGGTGATTCACAAGGGGCGAGCGTTCCATCCGTAGCCTCTAAAATCGTAGGAGCCGTCACAGCCCCTATGGGGTATTTGTCAGAAGGAACATTGGGTTCTATTGCTGGCATTCAAAGATCCCTCGGTATGGACAGCCGAGCAAATGAAACGGCACTCATGGCTTCTACTGCCGTTGAGGATTGGGCAAGAACCTTTGGAGATGAGCCTGTTGCAAAGGAAGGGGCTGGAGCAACTGCCGCAAAGATTGGTGCTGGACTCCTTTCATTGCCAGCAATGGCACTAACTGGAGGTGCTGGGCTTGTTGGAATGATTGCATCTGGTTATGGAGGCATGAAAGAGGGCCTTTATGAAAAATACAAGCAAGAGGGCCTTGATGATCAAGAGGCAAACAGCAAAAGCACTACTCATGCGGCACTGACTACAGCCGCAACTATTCCTGCATATTTGATTGGAGGCAAGATTGCTGGAAAGGTTGCCGACACATTCATTGCAGAGTCTGCACCTAAAATACTAGAAGCGGCTGGAAGGCTTGGAATGAATGCCGTGGCAAATGCCGCCGCCAGTGCCACAGTTAGGGGTTTTGCCGCAGGGCTAGAGGGTGAAGATGTAATAAAAGCAGTTAAGGATGTGAGCCTTGAGGGTTCAATCCAAGACATATTCTTTGCCGCTCACTCTACAGCTGGTCATTTTAAGGCAAAGGCAGAGGCTGGCAGGGCAAAGGAAGCCGCAACTGAAGTTAGCGACGAGATGCTTAAAGTTCTTTCCAAGAACCCAGAGTATGCGGATGCCGCAAATGAGGAGATTAACAGAAGGGAAAAGGTGAGGGTTGGACAAGAGACAGAAGAAGCTGGACTTCCAATCACTGCATCTGCCGTCAAGCAAGGGAATGTTCTTCCAGAACAAATGACGGAGATCCCAGTTGAGGATCACATCAAATCGGCTGTTGAGGCTGGGATGCCAGATGAGGCCGCTAGTTATTTTGTTAATAAGCAAAAGGAGTCTGGGCTTGCTGATTTTGAAATATCCGCAAGGATTGCGGAGTTTAAGGATCTTAATGACCGCATTGATGCGGCGAAAAAAGCAAAAGAGCCTGTAAGGGCTGAAGAACCAAAGCCAGAGGAGCCAGTGGCACCAGAAAAGCCAACCGCTCCAACTGAACCAGCGATAGAAGCTCCAGAAGGGGCTAGAATCGCTTCTGCGGCATATATTGCACCAGATGGCACCACATACACTGGAAAGTCTCATATCAAGGCAATGGAGGCCGCTAGAGATGCCGGGGCAATCACACAGAAGGAAATTGATGCCAAAGAGGAGCCAGCCTCACGAAATACCGACGAATTTGGTTACGAAATAACCCTTCCAGATGGAACACGCACAACTACTACCAGAGAAGGAGGTGCGGCTGTGGCTAGGGCTTCTGGGCAGGCTCAAGAAGAACCATTCACTTTTGGCGAGAAGATGCACAGCAATGAGACGGCGAAGGACGATCATCCAGACCCAAGGGGTATTGCCGAATCCATCCATCATGGGGATGTGTTCCAATATGGCAAGGATAAGGTTAAGCTTGTGGCCCTACAGGACGATGGGGTTGTTGCAAGGAAGCTTGGAACCAACGAGGAGCTTCTTTTGCCAAAGGGAACTGAAGGTGGGCATCCAAAAGGCATTGAAGGACTGGAACTTGTAAAGCTTGCACAGGAAAAGAAGGCACCGATGAGTCCAAAGACGATGGAGGCCCTTCGCCTGCACCTCAATGATAGGCTTAACCCAGAGACAAACTCCATCCTGCGTAGAAGGAAGTCAGAAGGTGGGTTTATTGACCTAACTGCACTCAAGCCATACTTGGAGAACATCCATGACTACGGAAGGGCTGTTTACAAGAAAGGAATGGACTTTGCCACTTGGTCTGCACGAATGATCAAAGATCTTGGACAGGGAGTGGTTAGTGCCCTAAAGAAAGTTTATGACACAATCAGCCAAGGGCCATACCTAAAAGGAAAGAGCTTTGCTGGATCAATTGGCAGTGCTGGAGATGATTTTGCAAAGAGGGTGGAGGGCAAAATGAAAGCGAAGCCAGAAGCCAAGGCACCAGAAAGAGAAATGCCTCCAGAGTCTTATCCAACAGAGCCGACATGGATGCAATACGAGAAGCTACCAGAAACGGCAAAAAAGACCGCTGAAGTTATAAAGACTGATGTTTCCACAAAGGCCAAAGAAACAATCAAAGATCCAGCCGCTAAAACCGCAGTGGAATCAGCCTTCACTGAAGGAGTTAGGTTAAGTGAGCAAAAGCAGGAAAGTGCGTTTAGGAAAGGATTGCGTAAACTTGATATGTTTACCAATGACATGAGGATCTTGGGTGCAAAGATACCAAAGCTAGAAGACATTTATTCTGGATTTGAGGATGTAACTCAAACAGTTGCAGATAGCTGGGAAGGAAAAACAATTCCAAATCTTTCTAGGGCTGGAGTTAAGGTTCAAGCTAACGCATTGGCAAATGCAACTAAATGGGTTGATCCTCATATTGAAAACATTCTTGCAAAAGTTTTCCCAGATTCATATCAGAATGAAGAAGCAATGTCTAAAACAATGGAGATCCTTGCAAAAGATGACATTCTAGGCGGATATAATGCAACAAAAGAAGAGCTTAATAAAGTAAATGAAGAGCTTTTAAACCTAATGGACGAGTATGATGCTGGAACTGCACCAAGGGGTGCGGCTGGAAGAATTAAGGAACTCCAAGAAAAAGCAGATGACTTGCGTGATAGTAGAGATGCACTTTGGAATACCCACGATATTGCAAAATTTAAAGAAGATGTTGAGTCGGCAAAGGGAACAGTTATTGAAGAAAACATTAAACGATGGAAAGAAATAGTCCATCCAGCACAAGACGAGCTTCATTCAAAATGGGGGGATGAAAATGTTATACCTCTGGAAAATGCTGGTTCAGTATTTGGTGCCAGAATTAATTTATTGTCTAAAGATCAAGAATTAAGGATTAAAGACTTTAATGAAGACACCGAGAAAGACGGCAAGCTCCCATCAATGCAAGTTGTTAACTATCGCAATCCAGATGTTAAGCGTCTAAAGCTTGATAAATCCCAGCAATATAATTCAGAGTTTTCAACTGATGCCTTTAATATATTAAAGAACACATTTGCACCAAGGATTAATGATGCGGCAAAAATTGATTTGTATAATTCTTTAATTAAAAATGGTGCGGCTGTTATTAAGTCACCCGGAGGAAACGCACCAATGTTTAATGGAGAAGAAGGCAGAAGGTTCCCAGCAAAGATGCCAGTAAAAGATCCAACAACTGGAAAAACATCAATTATTGAAAGGGATATGTGGGTTGACCCAAAAATCCATGATGAATTAATGCAGTTGCTTGATGTAAACGGAAGGGTTAAGGCACTTAAAATGTTTTCTTGGGTAACTCAACTTCAAGTTCTTGGAATTGCAGATGCAGTTGCCCACCTTAAAAACTTACATGGTGCAGTTAACAATGCTCTTTCTGGAGATCCTGCATTAAAGCAGATTGCTAAAAAAATCCCATTTATTAGCTCTGCAAATACAATAAAAAAGATTTATAATGTGTATAAAGAAATTGAATTAGATACACCAGAAATTAGGCAGGAAATTGCCGATCTAGCAATGACTGCTGGGCTTCGCTCTAAATATGAGCAAAAGGGGATTGTAAGATATGTAAGTGCCCATAATTTATTGCACAATGTTGATACAGCCGCTCGTGTAATAATGAGCAGGAACTATGATGCTCTTGTAAAAAAGGGTCTTGCAGTTGACACGCCAGAGGGGAAAATTGATTTTGTATCCCAGATTGGCGAATACAATAGAAAGTTAATGTCAAGATGGCAATCAACACTTCGTGATGCTGGGTTCTCTCCATTTATTGTTGCTGGTAGGTCAATGAACCGAATTGCAAGAAGGCTTGTAATGGCAGACCCCGGATTTAAATCACCTTCAGATAAAGCCGCATTTGAAGCAAGGGTGATGCAAGCATCTGGACTTGTTTTAGCGGCAACCATTCCTGCGTTAATAAACATGGTAACAACTGGCAATATGGGTGGCAGATATGGAACTCCAGTTGGTGCAATTGATTTTGGCCCTAATGCAGATACAAAGGAAGGAAAGCGTAGGATTTTGGATCTATTTGCACTTACTGGAATACGAAGGGGCATGAGGCTACTTGGTCTTAATGCCGCATTTGAAGGAGTGAAGAATGGTGCATCTATTGAAGAGATTCAAAACAACATGAAGAATGACTTCACCACCACATCTCTTCATCCATTTATTGGGCCGGGAGTGAGTCTTGCTTGGCAAACATTAAAGGGAGAAAGGTTTGATTTAAGAACTGGATTCCAAGGAGTTTATTCTGCGAGGCAGATTGGAGGATACGAGCAATATCTTGAAAACTTGAGGGTTGGACTCAAACAACAACAGCCATTATTGTATTCAATGGGTGGAGGTGCATTGATTGAAAAGGCAGAATCAATGATTAAAACAAAGGATATGCCAGAGGGTATTCCAGCACCATCAGAAGAAACAAAATCAGATATTGAATATCCAAAGTGGTTAAAGCCGTTTGCAAAACCAGTTGAAACAGCCGCAGAGGTTGTTGCAAGCTCGGTTGGATACAAGGCTACTGTTTCTCCTGCGTTAAAGCTATCTGCCCAGCTTGGGATTAAACTCCCATACACGCCTCAACAGGATCTTCGATACGCCGTAAGAAAAGAAATATTGAAAGCCGTTAAAGAAGGAGATAAGCAAAAGGCCATACAAATCTTCAATAAAGGCATTCAAGATCAAATTCTTGTGCCAGCAGATCAAACAACGCTTTCTGGAAAAATTAAAGAGCCAGACCTTCTTGTTCAGCGTGTTAAAAAGCTTAAAACACCGCAAGATGCACTTGAAGTGTATAGGGTTGCATCTCCAGAGGAGCAAGACTCAATTGTTGAAGAGGTTGCTGGAAAAATCCAAAGATCAAAATCTGTTTTTAACAAAAGGAAGCTGTCATTAAGAGATGAAATGCTTTCTGTTACAAAAAAAGGATCTAAAGCATACGAAATCCTCTCTCAAAGGGGCCTTATCCCTGTTGCAAAAGGCAAATAAACGCCATATAAGTCCTAACTGATATGGCAACAGCAAAAAATCCAGCGTTTCCACACCCCGCTTTAGAGATTGGGGTGCCTCAATACCCAACGCCAATCATCCCATCGTTTGCCGACAGGAATGGGCATATCGTATTAGTGGAGAGGGTTAGCTCCGAAAAAGGAAGCTATACGCCACAGAAGCCAGCCATTACTGACATTGATCCTGTTATCTACAAAGGAAGGGATGCCAAGAAATGGCCCGAAACCTTGTATCTTGTCCATGAGCGTCCTACGGCTGATGGCGAGTTTGTCTATCGCTATTGGGCAAATGATCGCTCTTTAGCGTCTCAAGATCCTTGGAACTATGGGGTGAGCTATAGCTCTGAAAACCCTGCGTTCCCAATCTATACACGCCAATACATTGTTCCTCGCTCGCAATATGCAACAATTGAGCTTGGAAACATTGACCCTGTATTTGGTGGCAATGCGGTTATTGCAAGCCAGCAAATGGCAGAGCTTGGAGAGGATAACCCATTACGCTCACGATATGTGGTTGTTCAGAGGGTGTATGAGACTATACCCGGCCCAGTGCTTACTGGCACAAGCCTTACTGCAAGGGGAGATTTACAGACTACGACAACGCAAGTTGTTGAGTCTGGAACTCCATCCAATGCAGATGGGCTTTATGTAACCCAAACAAGCGTTGACCCTGTTGATTCAGTTAAAAGTAGTTTAAAATTTGGCACTGTTTCAAACTACGCAACACTTACATCAAAAGAAGAAAAGTCTGGATTGCTTGGTTCAACATATGCAACTGATGTTATTGTTGGCCCATCAACAAACCCAGATCAATTAAGTAAAACAATTCTTTCGTCTTCAGTTGAAGCAATTTCAGCTACAAAGAGCAAGAAAGTTACAATCAGATCAACTGGCCCAACTCTTCTTGGTGGGAGCGAAGTATCATCTGGGTTGCAAGGAATAAAATTTTCATCTGAATCAATTGTTGATTACGGAGCTTCGCCAGATCCTCTTTCACAAACAGTTCTTTCATCGCAAGTAACTCCTATTGATTCTTATAAATCAAAAAAAACAACCATTTCATCTTCTGGGCCAAATTCACTTTCTGGAGGCTCAAAGAAAAGCGGATTGCTTGGAGAAGTGTCAACAATAGAAAGAATAGTTGATTATGGTGACGATCCAGATGATTTGTCTCAAACTGTTTTAGAGTCATCTGTTGTTCCAATTGATTTAACAAAATCAAAAAAAACAACTATTGTTTCTTCTGGGCCAGTATTGTTGTCTAATCCATCAAAGAAGAGTGGATTGCTTGGCGAGGTAAATGTTGTTGAGCAAATTGTAGCCGCAGGAACAAATCCAGACCCGCTGGATATTTCTGTTGTTTATTCTGAAATAACTGCAATTGATTCAGCCAAGAGTAAGAAAACTACCGCAACAAGCACTGGCCCAACATTGCTTGGTGGTGCTTCTAAAAAATCTGGGTTGCTTGGAAATACTACAATTCAAGAATCAATAGTAGCATACGGAACATCTCCAGATGAAATTTCCTCTACTATCCTTTCATCAGAAGTAACTGCAATTGATTCTTCAAAGAGCAAGAAAACAACTATATCAACAAATGGGCCAACGCTTCTTGGTGGTGCATCAACAAAATCTGGATTACTTGGAAATACCACAATTGAAGAGTCAATAGTCGCATACGGAACATCCCCAGATGCAGTTTCTTCTTCTGTTATTTTTTCTGAAGTAAGTCCAATTGATTCATCAAAAAGTAAGAAAACTACTACTTCCTCTAATGGCCCAACATCACTTGGAGGGAAATCAGTCAATAAATACGGCACAACAGAAACAATAACAAAAAGCATTGTTTCCCCAAGTCAAGCAGTTGACCTTACTGGTCTTCTTGTATCTGATGAAATAGATCCTATTGATTCTGCAAAATCACAAAGGCAGAGGGTGGTAATGGACTCAACCCCGCCAGATGTTATTACTTACGAGATAAGCCATGATACGGCTGTAATAAAAAATACCACCTCCATGATACTGCGGTCTGATCTTACTGCTCCATCCATTACTGGTGCAATTTTAGATGTGGCTGATGTGGATGTTGGGTTCCCTTGGATTAAAAGAACGATCAAGAGCTTGCCATTAGATGGCTATGGAAACCCAGTCCTTCCTCCAAGCAGGGTGGAATACAGGAGTATACAGCACACATTCCCCGGCATCATCTATACTTGGAAAGCAAAACACACTGACGATGGCATTACTGCCAGCTTGTCATTCTTTGACAACCGCTATCCAGTAAGTATGACAGTAGCCGCAAGAAGCGTGATTACTTACCATGTTGGAGAGCAGGATTTGTCAAACGAGCAGTTTTTCAGCGTTACAACTCGCCCTTGGGCAATTCAATTCTTCAATATCCCAGACGGAACTATTCACCCACCAGCCCCTGTTAATTTGTCCACTGCTTCTATCAGCACTAATGGAATTGCACTTCAGATTGCAGGAGGACAGGCAAGCAACCCAACAACTTATAATGTAGGTGATGAAATTCTTATTGGTGGAGACTGCGAAAGATGGCAGGGTAATATCTTTATCAAAAGACTTGAATATGTAAAAGAACCAGTATAAACCTATAAATATATGCCCTACGACTTCACAACTGGAAACAACCTTGTATATGTTTACGAGGAAGACACAAACACAGGAGCAACATTTAAGCCATCTTCCTTTGTTTCTGCTTCAATTATTTGGAAGGCACTTGTTTCACCAACAACATATACAGACGCACACTATCCGTATGTTGCTATTGGTTGCATTAATGAGGTTAACCCAACGGCATTGATTGAATATAACCTTGGGGAGCCAAGGCGTAATACCGCAGGAGACGCAGATTTGACACTAACATATGCACAGGCACAGGCCGCTCTATCAGATGTTTATTCAGCAATTGATGCTTACTACACATCCATACTGGCGTAGCAATGATAACAATAAAGGCTCCCTATAAAGCCAGTAAGTATCAAGTTATTGACTTTGGCGACATAACATTTGAGTACCCAACAAAGGCTGGAGGACAGCCATCCACTGCAACTGGTGCAGTGATTGATGAGGTTATTCTTTCAAACAATTTGGACAGAGATCCAAATAGCATTGATTTTATCAAAAGATACAATACTTGGCTTTGCTTTACTGACATCAACGCATACGCAGTTAAGCCATATTCCATCATTTTTATTTACTATGATCGTGCCAATAAGGTAGCCTACACTCATACTGAACAGGCACTTATTACGCCATACGATCCGTGAAAAAGAACGAACCAAAGACATCGTTTGATAAAGCAATGTTCTCGACTATTGGGAATGTTGGAATTGCTGGCAATAGGCTGGTTAATAAACAATCCAATAATCCGTTTGCCAAAGATGGGTTGCCTGTTGGATATGGGCCACAAAGACTTGATGTTTGCGTAAATGGTGCGGCTGGTCACATGATGGTGATTGGAACCACTCCAGTCGCTGAATAGTTATGGGCAATAGAGTTGTCTCGGCAAGGAGACTTCCTGTATGTGAAGTTACTTCAAATGCAGTAGGTGTTGCCACTAATTTCCCAATAGGGCTTAATTACGAAGAGCTTCTTTATTGGTATTGGGTTCCAAACTGGAATCATGCAACTATATACTCAATTTCGTCAGCGTCATCTTCAGTTACTGATGACAATTTAAATACAACAAGTGCATCAACAAGTTTTGTTCCTTCAGTTGTTGGTGGATATTATAAATATGAAAACCCCATAACAATAACAAATGAAAATAAACTTGTTTGTTCTGGTATATACGGATTGCTTCAAAGACAATTTGACAATGGCTCATGCACAAAACAAATGGATGGAAAATATGCTTGTGTTACAGTTACGATAAAATCATCTATTGTTGTTGATTTTAATCAAATAAATTTACATAACAATCTTTATTATCCATATGTTTATGCGGAAATACTTGGTTTTGATTTTTTGCAGATTTATCATCCAGAATTAGAAGCGGGAAGTAATTTTGGATTTGGGTGGGCAACATACAGCCCTGTGGAAAATCCAACGCCAACCACCACAGATTGGTCTTCAATACCATTAAATGTGTTTAACAAAACTGCATATATTTATGGTGGAATTTCAGATTATGGACTACATACTGGCTATTCATATTCCCTTCCATCATCTTTATCTTTATTTCCAACAAGTTACTGGCCCTATGCTTCAAGGGCAGGGACGGCTATTTATGATACTCTTACAGGGGCACAATTGCAGAGTCCTTTTGCTTGACACGCTTTAAGCATGGATGTAAAAGCGTCCTACTGAAATGATAGTTGCAATCTCTTACTACGGAGCAGATAAGCCGCTTATGGAGCGTTGGGCGGCTCATGTTAAGAAACTTGGGCCTTACCCAAACCACAAGATCATCCTTCTTCCAGCACACAATGCCAATACTGATGGCGTGATAGAGCCATTGCGTGAGTGCTTTGGATCTGTGGAGGTTAGGCCATGCTACCACACGCAGACTGGGTGGCCTGTTTCCTGCAATCTGGCATTTGAGAACATTGCTCGTCATGCCGCTGACAACCTAAAGGCTCCGTTCTTGTGGATGGAGCCAGATGCCATTCCAATCCAACCGCAGTGGCTTGATTCGATTGAGCTTGCCTACAAATCCTGTGGACAGCCTTTTATGGGAGACTTTGTAGGTATTGCTGGCATCATGCCCAACGGAGTTGACCATATGAGCGGGATTGCCGTGTATCACTGGGATCTCCATAGGCTTGCACCATCCTTGTTTAACAACGAGCGGCTTGCTTGGGACATTGCTAGTGCAAAGCAAGTTATTCCATTGTTCGCCAGAACAAGCCTTATCCAGCATGATTGGGTTCCAACCAAGGCATGGAGGAGGGATAAGGTTGATGTCTCTTGCGTTAATCCTTTAGCTGTCATATATCATCCAGATAAGTTGGGTGTATTATTCAACGATGGCTTATCTCCGAATGGTACGCAGGGAGATCCTGCGGCGGGTGTCCCCTGTGAGGGAAGTCCTCATGAAACAAAGGAAAAGCCATTTGCTGGGACTCAACCAGCAATAGACCTAGCAATCTCCAACGCAATCAATGTATTAATATTCCATGCAAAACAATCCAGAAAAGCCAAAAAGGAAATCACGCAACGGCTCTGCCAAGAAAACTTCTTTGCCAAAGCCAAGAGTGCCAAGCAGTCTCGAAAGAAAGTTCGATCTGCTTTGGGCAAGCGTAAAGGGGCCGATTCTGGAGACGGAGTATCGGTTTCATCCAACGAGGAAGTGGAGAGCCGATTATGTGCATCACGAAAGCCACACTCTCATAGAGATTGAGGGTGGGGCTTGGGGAGGTCGCCATGCTAGGGGCGGTGGATTCCTTAAAGATGCAGAGAAATACTGGGAGGCTACGAAGTTAGGGTGGAAGGTTGTTAGGTGGACAGCCCCGCTTATTACCATAGAGAATTGCGAGAATCTAAAGGAAATGCTTCTAAATGATTAGAAAGCCGTTGACGATTTAGTAGAAGTTAAGGTAGTTGCTTGGTTATGGCGTATCTGGGTTCGCCGCCAGAAAATAAGCGTAGGAGGTGTCGCTTCTCCAAAACCAGAGTAAGCATCCGCTTATTCATAACCAAAACCAAACCAATTTATCTTTAACTTATATGGCTATTACTTGCTCCACAGTTAACGATCTGTTCCAGCGGGAAACCAATCGGTTCTCCGTTGATGTTCACGAGCGTTACTCCGTTGACGGCCCTTGGGGTCGTCTAGTCCGTGTTGGCAAATTCCCACAGGGAATGGGCGTAACACTTTCCGAAATCACAGTTGAGCGTGTCCTCTCTGGCTCGTTTGAAAACAGCTG
>Ga0209188_1000126_pt1 | contig 88004 bp, 82 predicted proteins | sample C_130625_EF_Meta_FD_187307 | JGI IMG/M metagenome (GOLD analysis project Ga0209188, IMG submission 187307) | Freshwater microbial communities from Lake Croche, Canada to study carbon cycling - C_130625_EF_MetaG (SPAdes) (version 2) | ecosystem: Environmental > Aquatic > Freshwater > Lake...
ATTCTCGTCTCTTAATTGAAGATCTGGAAATGTGAAGTCCAAGCCAAGTAGCAATCTTGTGGTGCGAGGAGGGGGACTCGAACCCCCACACCATTTCTGGCGTCAGGACCTAAACCTGGTGCGTCTACCAATTTCGCCATCCTCGCGAATATCCGCAAACTGCCAAGCCTAGACTTCACTCTAAAGACCGTAATTCTACAATGCCTAGGGTTTTAGAGGATATTTAGGCCTTGTAGAGCAAAGCGACCGCATGGACGGCAACGCCCTCGCCTCTGCCTAAATGACCTAGGGATTCATTGGTCTTGGCCTTGAGGTTGACATGGCTTGGGGTAACAGCCAAATCAGCGGCAATATTACGAACCATTTCAGGTAAAAATTCGGCTAATTTTGGCTTCTGGCAAATTATCGTAGCGTCAACATTACCAATCTGAAAGCCTGCTGCCTGGACTTTTTGCAAAGCAGCTCGGAGCAAAATCCGACTATCCATATCCTTAAACTGGGGATCGGTATCTGGAAATAGTTGCCCAATATCATTTAAACCAGCAGCGCCAAGCAATGCATCCGTTAGTGCATGTAAAAGTGCATCCGCATCTGAGTGCCCTAAAAGACCCCTCTCATAGGGAACATGAACACCACCCAAAATGAGTTTACGGTCAGCTACTAAGGCATGAACATCATAGCCCTGACCAATACGAAATTGCGGAATGTGGGAGCTTGATTGAGTCATATAGGATCTTTATTTATTTAGCGCTTGAACTTAGAAGCAATTGCATCAAATCCCAATCTGCAGGATGAGTCACCTTAAAGTTACGCGCAGCACCCTCTATTAATAAAGGCTTGGCGCCAGCCAACTCAATTGCACTCGCTTCATCAGTCACATCCGCCTCAAGACGAATGGCATTCTCTAAGGCATCATGCAACTGCTTCAAACCAAACATCTGCGGGGTTTGGGCCTGCCAAAGATGTTCGCGCGGAATAGTTCTCTCTGAGTGTGGAATATTGCCGGCGATTACCGAATCCAAGTCAGCTTGCTTTAGAGTATCTGCCATAGGAACTGCCAAGATGCCTCCAGACTGAGAGTCTTGGACTAAGGTAATTAATTTATTAATTAGCGCTGGCGTGATTCCAGGCCTAGCTGCATCATGAACCAAGATCCAATCATCTTCAGGAATACCTGACTTCAACATTGCAGCTAAGGTATTTCGAACGGTTTCTTGACGTGTTGGACCGCCTGTTGGCACAACGTGTATATCTACCCCGGAGTCGGCAATTTTCTGTAAAACAGGATTATCGATAAACCCAGGACTCACAGCAATCCAAGTTGACTCAATCTGAGATACCTCATTAAAAGCTTTTAAGGCGTAAGAGACCATAGCCTTGCCAGCTAGCTGCTGAAACTGCTTAGGCAATTCCCCGCCCAGCCTTGAGCCTGTGCCAGCGGTAGGTAAAAGTGCATGACAACGCTTAGTTGAATGATTTCCAGAAGCCATACCTGATTCTATAATGAGCCAAGATGTCTGACGCATTAAATCTAGCTCCCCCCATACCCGCTCCGCGGGCTGGGCAGCGCTTTACCTTTTCAGGGCTTGTCGGTTCATCTGATGCAGCCTTAATTGCCCAAACCGCCCTTCGCTATCGCGCTCAGTTTTCGGTCATGGTGATTTTCTGTGCCCAAGCCCAGGAAGCCCAAAGATTGCTGGAAGAAATTCCGGCTTTTGCGCCACAGTTAAAGACTAGACTCTTGCCAGACTGGGAAATTCTTCCGTATGACCACTTTTCACCCCATCAAGATTTAGTCTCAGAACGTTTAGCTACGCTCTATGAATTACTGAACGGCAGTTGCGATATTGTTTTGGTACCAGTTACTACCGCACTTCAAAGACTTGGCCCACCAGACTTTCTATCTGGACACACCTTTTTCTTTAAGCAAGGTGACAAACTTAACGAGGCTGCTTTAAAGCTACAGTTACAACAAGCTGGCTATGACCCTGTTAGTGCCGTAATGCGTCCAGGTGAATACAGTATTCGTGGCGGCCTATTTGATCTTTTTCCGATGGGATCCAATCTTCCATACCGCCTCGATTTATTTGGCGATGAGATTGAACAAATTCGTGCATTTGATCCGGACACTCAGCGCAGCCTTTACCCCGTAAAAGAAGTTCGCCTTCTACCTGGACATGAATTTCCATTTGATGATGCCTCGCGCACTGCATTCAGGGGCCGCTGGAGGGAAGTATTTGAAGGCGATCCTAGCCGCTGCTCTATCTACAAAGATGCCAACCTAGGAATACCTAGCGCCGGTATTGAATCCTATCTTCCCCTTTTTTTTGAAGAGAAATCTAATCTCTTTGATTATTTCCCGCGTTCCGGTGATCCTGTTTGGCTAGTCAGCATTGGTGATGCTGAGGATGCTATCAAGGGTTTTTGGAAGGATACGCTTTCACGCTATGAATTTCTCAAACATGATTTAGATCGTCCAATTCTTCCACCAAAAGAGTTATTTCTGGATGTAGATGAATTCTTTACAACATCTAAATCTTACGCGCGTTTAACGCTTGAGAAAGATAGCACAGAGAAAAGTCAATTTTTAGCTGTACCGGATATTGCAGTTCATCGTCGTGATGCTGATCCAATTCATCTTCTGCGCAAAGTTGTTGCATCAGAAAAGGTTCGTGTATTAGTTTGCAGCGATAGCGCCGGACGTAAAGAATCCATTCGTCAACTTTTTGATGAAAGTAATTCGGTTGCTGGCCTAGATGGCAAATCCCTTTACCCACTTAAGGCAGAAGGCTTTGATAGCATTTCTGATTTTATTAAGAGTGATGCTTTATTTGGGCTAGTTACTGCGCCCCTCTTCAATGGATTTTCTTGGCCATCTGAAAATTTACTAGTTATTACCGAAGCAGAGCTATTCACCACTACAGCAAGGCAGAGGCGTAAAGGTAAGGCAAGTGAAAATGCCGATCCTGATATGCTGTTTAAGGATCTGTCTGAGCTCAAGATTGGCGATCCGGTAGTTCATGCAGAGCACGGCATTGGACGCTACCAAGGTTTAGTACTTCTCAATTTAGCGCCACCTAAAGAAGCGCCTATTTTTGAAGAATTTCTCCATCTACAGTATGCCGGTGAAGCCACCCTATATGTACCTGTGCAGCAATTGCAAATGGTGACACGTTACGCTGGGTCGGACCCTGATTCAGCACCACTCCATCAACTAGGATCCGGCCAGTGGGATAAGGCAAAGCGCAAAGCTGCTCAGCAAATTCGGGATACTGCCGCTGAGTTATTGGGCCTGTATGCAGCCAGAGCTATTCGTAAAGGTCATGCGTTTGAGTTTTCCGCCCATGACTATGCCGCTTTTGCAGAGAGCTTTGGTTTTGAAGAAACGCCAGACCAGGCAAATGCCATTGCTGCGGTAATAGGCGATATGACGAGTGGTACACCTATGGATCGCTTGGTTTGTGGCGACGTTGGATTTGGTAAAACCGAGGTAGCGCTAAGAGCCAGTTTTATTGCCGTGATGGGTGGCAAACAAGTAGCCATCCTAGCTCCCACCACCCTGCTTGCAGAACAACATGTCGCCACCTGGAAGGATCGCTTTGCGGATTGGCCAGTACGAATTGTTGAGCTCTCTCGTTTTAAAACTACTAAGGAAATTAATGCATCATTAGAAGCCATTGCAAAAGGCGAGGCAGATATCATTATTGGCACTCACAAGCTGCTCTCCAAAGAAACGCAATTTGCTAATTTAGGCTTGGTCATCGTGGATGAAGAGCACCGCTTTGGTGTTCGTCAAAAAGATGCCCTGAAGGCTCTGCGTGCCGAGGTCGATATCTTGACGCTAACCGCCACGCCAATCCCAAGAACCCTAGGCATGGCGATGGAAGGACTGCGTGAGTTCTCGATCATTGCCACCGCCCCACAGAAACGCCTTGCCATCAAGACCTTTGTGCGTCGTGAAGGTGATGGCGTTATTCGTGAAGCAGTTTTGCGTGAGATTAAACGCGGTGGTCAGGTCTATTTCCTGCATAACGAAGTAGAAACAATTCAGAATCGCAAGCATGCATTACAAGAACTCATTCCGGAAGCGCGCATTAGTGTTGCTCACGGACAAATGCATGAACGAGAATTAGAATCGGTCATGCGCGAGTTTGTGACCCAACGCACCAACATCTTGCTATGCACCACTATTATTGAAACCGGCATCGATGTTCCGACAGCTAATACTATCATCATGCATCGCGCTGATAAATTTGGTCTAGCGCAACTACATCAGTTACGTGGACGCGTTGGTCGCTCACATCATCAGGCTTATGCCTATTTACTCGTTCCCGATCCAGAAGCACTCAGCAAGCAAGCGCAGCTTCGTCTTAATGCTATTCAAGCGATGGAAGAACTTGGTTCGGGCTTCTATTTAGCTATGCATGATTTAGAGATACGTGGAGCAGGTGAAGTTCTGGGTGATAAGCAGTCTGGAGAAATCCATGAGATTGGTTTTCAGCTCTATACCGAGATGTTGAACCGCGCTGTCAAATCTCTTCGAAGTGGTAAGGAGCCGGACCTGCTTTCACCATTACAAGCAACTACAGATGTCACTCTTGGCGTTCCCGCCTTACTACCAGAAGACTATTGTCCTGATGTTCATGAGCGGCTATCTTTGTATAAGCGCTTTGCAGGTACACATGACTTCTCAGAGTTAATGGGTTTGCGTGAAGAGCTAGTTGATCGTTTTGGTGACCTGCCCGATCAAGCAAAGTCCTTCTATGAGACTCACCGCCTGCGTCTGGAAATGACAGGCTTTGGGATTAAAAAGATTGATGCAATCCCTGCCTCTATACAGATCCAATTTATTCCGAATCCGCCGATTGATCCAATGAAGATTATTCAATTAATTCAGTCCTCTAAACATATTCAACTCAACGGGCAAGATAAGTTAAAAGTACTGCCCCAGAAAGACCGTGAGTTTGAGAGACTAGAGCAACGTCTGGATGCCATTCGCAATATCTTGCGACGCCTTAACGAATCCGCAGTGTTAAGCCCTTCGAAAGCCAGTTAATCATCTAATCATCCAATACCAATAATCCGATTATTATTAGGCCATGCCCAAGCACCAAGTTCTTGTAGCCCTATCTAGAACTCCTTTATCCGAGAAGTTGATCTTCTCCTTAAAGGATCAGGCGCTAAAGTATGGTGCCTCTCTGCATTCCATTGGTGGGCAAACTAGCAATGGTAGCTATTTTGTTGAGCGCTTCGAATCAAGCACTCATTTAGATACTAGCCAACGTGAACTACTCCGCAGCATTGCCGCAAAACATGATGCCGATCTGTGCTTTTTGAGATCTGATCTCGTAGCCCAGGACATTCGAGTTTTAGCAATGGATATGGATTCAACACTCATCAATATTGAGTGTATAGATGAGATTGCTGATTTCACAGGGAAGAAATCTGCTGTCGCCCAAATTACTGAAGCTACTATGCGTGGTGAGATTAAAGACTTTAAAGAAAGCTTAAGAAGACGTGTTGCTTTACTTGAGGGTGTGGATGCGGGTGCACTTGAATCTGTTTATCGCGAGCGCTTACGCCCCAACCCCGGAGCTGCCGAGCTTTTAGCTGGTGCAAATGAGCGCGGCATGCACACGCTGCTTGTTTCTGGTGGCTTCACCTTCTTTACTGAAAAGCTCAGAGAACAATTGGGCTTCAAGCAAACTCAAGCCAATACACTTGAAATTATTGATGGCAAGCTTACTGGCAAAGTTTTGGGCGATATCGTGGATGGCGCCGCTAAAGCAGCCCATTTGGATGCAGCTTGCGCTCGCCTCGGTTGTACGAAAGCCAATGCCATCACAATGGGTGATGGGGCTAATGACTTAATTATGATGAATGGTTCGGGCATTAGTGTTGCCTACAAAGCCAAGCCTGTTGTTAAAGAAAAAGCCGACGCGGCTTTTGACCGAGTCGGCTTGGATGCCGCTTTACTACTAATCTCTTAAGTCTTCGACCAAGAGATTAAGGTAATAATTTCTATTGAAAGGCTTATAGACGCTCAAAAATAGCGGCGATTCCTTGACCACCGCCAATACACATAGTCACCAACGCATATTTACCTTGAACGCGATGGAGTTCGTGAATCGCTTTTGTAGCAATCGCCGCGCCAGAACAACCAATTGGATGACCCAATGCAATTGCGCCACCATTCACGTTAGTTTTCGCTGGATCTAAGCCCAAGCCTTTAGTCACTGCCAATGCTTGAGCAGCAAACGCTTCATTTGATTCAATCACATCGATTTGGTCTAGTTTGAGGCCAGCACGCTCTAGGGCAATTTTGGTAGCTGGAATAGGACCTTCGCCCATAATGTGATTTGGCACACCAGCAACTGCATAAGAAACTAAACGGGCGATTGGTTTGTGACCAGCCTTTTTCGCTGTCTCAGCATCAGCTAAAACAAAGAACGCAGCACCATCATTGATACCGGATGCATTACCAGCAGTAACAGAGCCACCTTCTTTTTTGAATACGGCCTTCATCTTACCAAGCGTTTCCATAGTGGTATCTGGCTTAACATGCTCATCAGTATCAAATACGATATCGCCCTTACGATTTTTAATTGTGATTGGAACAATCTGGGACTTAAAGCGACCTTCTTTAATTGCGTTTGCAGCGCGACGATGTGACTCTACTGCTAAAGCATCTTGCTCTTCACGTGTGAGCTTCCATTTTTCTACTAAGTTCTCTGCTGTGACACCCATATGACCAACACCAAATGGGTCAGTTAATATTCCTACCATTAAGTCAATCATCTTGGTATCACCCATACGCGCACCACTGCGCATTGCAGGCGAACCGTACATACCACGGGACATCACTTCAACACCACCGCCAACACCGTAATCACAATCGCCCAACATAATTTGCTGCGCAGTTGTGACGATTGCTTGCAAACCTGAGCTACACAAGCGATTTAATGCCATCGCTACGGATTCCATAGGAAGACCTGCCTGAATTGATGCAACGCGTGCAACATAGCCATAGCGACTATCTGTAGGAATGGTGTTGCCAACAGTTACATAATTTATTAAAGCTGGGTCAACGCCAGAGCGCGCAACCGCCTCTTTCATCACAATACCGCCGAGCTCTGAGGGCTCAAAACTACTCAGAGCACCATTAAAGGTACCAATTGCGGAACGAACTGCACTTAAGACAACGACATCACGACTCATATCAATCCCCTTTGCTAAGCCTAATTATTAGGCCAACTTCGTAATAAATTAGTATTAATTCAGTAATTCAACTATTGTTTTTATTGTATTCCTCAAGTTTCGGCTATTAGGTCATGCCCTTGGGCGCCAATAACGCTTACCCGAATAATTTCGCCAGCACGATAGCGCTTAGAGGGTTTGCTTGCAGGTAAAACCCTCACTAAACCATCAATTTCAGGGGCATCGCCAATACTTCGACCGATTCCACCCTGATCATCCACCCGATCAATAATGACCTGAATCCGTTTGCCTAATTTTTTAGCAAGTCGCTTAATGGAGATATCTTCTGCTTTTGCCATAAATCTGGCACGGCGTTCTTCACGAATATCGTTGGGGACCGGGTTAGCTAATAAATTAGCAGTAGCGCCCTCCACCGGAGAATAAGCAAAACAGCCCGCTCTATCAATTTGCGCTTCATCCAAAAAGTTGAGAAGATACTCAAACTCTTCCTCAGTCTCACCAGGAAAGCCTGCAATAAAGGTACTACGAATCACCAAATCGGGACAAGCTTCACGCCAAGCTAAGATGCGCTCTAAATTCTTTTCACCGCTAGCAGGACGCTTCATGCGCTTGAGAACATCTGGATGGGCATGTTGTAGTGGAATATCTAAATAAGGTAGAACGCCATAACCATATTCCGAGAACTCCGCCATCAAAGATAAAACATCATCTACATGTGGATATGGGTAAACGTAATGCAATCGCACCCAAGCTTGATGCTCTCTAGCAATTTGGTTTAAAGCATTCACCAAATCAAACATCTTAGTTTTCACTGGCTTACCATCCCAAAAGCCGGTGCGATATTGAATATCAACGCCATAAGCACTGGTATCTTGGGATACAACCAGTAGCTCTTTAACGCCAGATTCAAATAATCGCTTGGCTTCAAGCAGCACCTCGCCAATCGGCCGTGATACTAGATCACCCCGCATATTAGGAATGATGCAAAAAGTACAGCGATGGTTACAGCCTTCGCTAATTTTGAGGTATGCATAATGCTTTGGTGTGAGTTTTACTCCAGCTGGCGGCACTAAATCGATAAATGGATCATGCGGTTTAGGTAGATGCAAGTGAATTGCCTGCATCACCTCATCAGTGGCGTGCGGGCCAGTAACAGCAAGGACTTTAGGGTGAATACTGGAAATCAGATCGCTGCCATCGGCATTTTTTCTAGCTCCTAAGCAACCAGTCACAATCACCTTGCCGTTCTCGGCCAAAGCTTCTCCAATGGCAGAGAGACTCTCTTCCACGGCTGAATCGATAAAACCACAGGTATTGACAACAACCAGATCTGCGCCTGAATAATCTTTGGCAGTCTCGTAACCTTCAGCGCTCAGTTGGGTCAGAATAAGCTCGGAATCTACCAGCGCCTTAGGGCAGCCTAAGGATACAAATCCAATTTTCCCGGCCACAACTATTCTTTTTCTGTTTTATTGGACTGAGGTGAAAACGGGAAGTTTCCAAAAATATTTTGTGAGCCCTGAACTTGCTCTTGCATCTTGATGAACAAATCTTTGCTCTGCTCCATATAACTACCCATCAAGCCTTGCATTAGTGGGTTTTGCAGGTTCATCATTTGCGACCAGGCCTCTGGAGTACTGCCGGCACCCAGGCCTTTAGTTTGATCGCCAAGCTTGTTATGGATGTCCACAAAGGACTGCATGGTCTTTTCGAGATAATTTCCCATCAAACCTTGCATGGAGTTTCCATAAAAACGAATGATTTGAGAAAGCATTTGTGTTGAGAAAACTGGTGCACCACCAGCCTCTTCTTCAAGAATGATTTGCAACAAAATATTGCGCGTTAAATCTTCTTCGGTTTTAGCGTCAACCACTTTGAAGACTTCATTGCCCATCACTAAGTTCTTAATGTCAGACAAAGTGACATACGTACTTGTTTGAGTATCGTAGAGACGACGATTTGGATACTTCTTGATGAGCCGATCTTCGCCTGCTCGTTTAGCACGGGTTACCATTTTTTTCCTTACTCATTACTGCATCGCAACATCAACGTAGTTTAGCCTTAGTTTGAACCAAAGGTAAATACGTTGTGTTGCGCTCTACAGGAACAACATTAATTGCTGCAACGCAATATTAACCAGTGTGAATGCCACCGTTTAATGAGAAGTCTGCACCAGTAGCATAGCCGCCATCTTCAGAAGCAATCCAGCAGCAAATAGATGCGATCTCTTCGGGCGTGCCTAAGCGTTTAACAGGGATGCCAGCAACAATCTTTTCAAGAACATCTTCACGAATTGCCTTCACCATGTCAGTTCCAATGTAGCCAGGAGAAACCGTATTGACAGTTACGCCTTTAGTGGCAACCTCTTGGGCCAACGCCATCGTAAAGCCATGTAAACCCGCTTTGGCGGTGGAATAGTTAGCCTGCCCAAATTGGCCCTTCTGACCATTAACAGATGAGATATTGATGATTCGGCCCCAATTGTTTTCAACCATGCCATCAATCACTTGCTTGGTTACGTTAAATAAGGAGTTTAGATTAGTATCAATGACAGCTTTCCAGGCGTCTGGAGTCATTTTGCGGAATACGCTGTCACGAGTAATACCAGCGTTATTAACCAATACATCCACGCGACCTACTTCGGCCTTGATCTTGTCAAAGGCGGCAACAGTACTATCCCAGTCAGAAACGTTACCCTCGGAGGCAATAAAGTCATAGCCGAGTGCTTTTTGCTCACCAATCCAACGGTCTTTGCGTGGTGAATTTGGACCACAGCCAGCAATGACCTTAAACCCATCTTTAGCAAGACGTTGACAGATAGCGGTACCAATACCACCCATACCACCAGTTACATACGCGACTTTTTGAGACATTAATTTCCCCTTTTAAAAACCTTCGTTAGTTGTTAGTTCAGCTTCTTTTTACTTGAGTTCCGGCGTTGCTTTTTCTTTGACATATACACCTGGTGCTGCTTCCATTTTTTTGTACTTAGCATTTCCAAAAGTAGTGCTTGCTGGTTTTTTCTTACCCGCAAATTGTTCTAACCATTTCGTGTAATCAGGCCACCAGCTTCCTGGTATTTGTTTTGCACCCTCAAGCCATTGATCAGCCGTTGGCGCAATCTTGCTGTTTTCAAAGTAATAACGTTTATTTTTAGCGGGCGGATTAATTACACCGGCAATATGACCAGATGCACCAAGAGTAAAACGATTCTTACCTTTCAGGAGATGGGTAGATTCATAAGCAGATTGCCAAGGAACGATATGATCCTCTTGCGATGCATACAAATAAGCTGGACACTTAATTTTTCCTAAATCAATCTTCTCGCCACAAATCTTGACCTTGCCTGGTTTGACTAAATCATTTTGTAAATAGGTGTGGCGCAAATACCAGCAGTACATCGCACCAGGTAGATTGGTAGAATCGCCATTCCAATAGAGCAAATCAAATGGTGGCGGTGAATTACCTTTAAGGTAGTTTTCAACTACGTAGTTCCAAACTAAATCATTGGGACGCAAGAATGAAAAAGTATTTCCTAAATCTATGCCTGACATCATGCCGTATTTGCCACCTTTACCGCCGATACTGTTCTCACGCATCTCCACCATATCTTCGTCAATGAAGACATCCAGAATGCCGGTGTTTGTAAAATCCAATAAGGTAGTAAATAAGGTCAAGCTTGCAGCTGGATGCTCATTTCGCGCAGCCAGGACAGCCAGCGCCGAGGTTGTTAAGGTGCCGCCCACACAAAAGCCCAAGATATTAATCTGCTTGGTAGTGCCAATCTCTTTCACTACATCGATAGCTTTGATAACGCCTTTACCAACGTAATCATCCCAACTGACTTGAGCCATTGATGCATCTGGATTTTTCCAGGACACCAAGAAAACAGTATGCCCTTGGCTTACCATGTGGCGCACTACTGAGTTATCAGGCTGCAAGTCCAGAATGTAGTATTTATTAATGCATGGTGGCACCATCAAATAGGGACGCTCAAATACTTGCTCGGTTAATGGCGTGTACTGAATGAGCTCAAAAAGCTCATTACGAAACACCACATGGCCTTCTGTAGTGGCAATATTTTTCCCCACTTCAAAAGCAGACTCATCCGTTTGAGAGACCTTACCTTTTTTCATATCTCCCAATAAGTTCACAATTCCTTTTTGAATGGATTGACCTTGGGAGCTAATAATGCTCTCTAATACCTCTGGATTTGTAGCGATAAAGTTTGATGGTGAGAGTGCATCAATCATTTGCTCTGTAGTGAACAGAATTTTTTGCTTTTGCTTTTCATCTGTATCTACTGCATTGGCTAATGCCATTAAATGCTTAGAATTAAGTAAATAAGTAGCGACAATGACTTTGCTCCAAGAGGAGTGCCATGCCTTGCCTGCAAAGCGACGATCTTTTACCTCAATCGCCTCCGGATTGGTTGCAATATGCGCAAGTTCTGTGAAATATTCTTTTTGTATTTCAGATAAGCGATCAGGCGGAATTAACGCCATATGGTGCGGCGCCAAAGATGGCGTAGCACCGGTATTCATGCCTGCATACATAGTAGTCTCATGAGTTAGTTAGGGATATTCTCCGCCCTTAAGCATTAGAGAGTTATACGCAAATACCCTAGCCCAAAGAATAAGATAGTAATTACCCTCATAAGCAATACTATAACTATTTTGTAATCCAGATTGCCGTGGCGAATCTTCCAGTTTGACCGTCGCGACGATATGAAAAGAAGCGTTCTTGATCCCTGACCGTGCAATATCCCCCGCCAGAGATTGACTCAAGGCCACAAGCTTCTAGGCGTCCTCTTGCTAATTGATAAATATTGGCAAGGTACTTTCCAGGTCTACTTGGAATTGCTATAAAAGAGTCTGCAGCAATGGGCAAATTGGAATCCGTAAAAGCCGAAACTACGTCTTGTCCAACTTCAAATTCTTCAGGGCCAATTGCTGGCCCTAACCATGCCATCAGATTTACAGGATTTTTATCTTCAGAGAGCTCCAAGAGTTCACCAATCGTATTTTCAAGCACGCCAGTGCAAAGACCCCTCCATCCAGCGTGAGCTGCACCTATAACAGTGCCGCTGGAGTTCGTAAAAAGTACAGGAAGACAGTCGGCTGTCATAATGACTAAGACTTCATCAGGGATATTGGTAACCGAGGCATCTGCTGCAATTGCCTTGCCCTGCTTAAAAAGTCGGTCTTGTGGAGTGCTGACGGTAGTTCCGTGGGTTTGCTTTAGCCACAGGGGCTCAGCCGGCAACTCCCTGACGAAAATGGCTCGATTTGCTAAAACATCTGTAGCTTCGTCGCCTACATGATCCCCAAGGTTGAGAGTATCAAAAGGATGCTGACTAAGGCCGCCTCTGCGGGTACTCACCAAGGACTGAACTGACTTAGGAGATGGCCATTGAGGCGCTAAAAAACTCATGTGCGTGATTCATTTTGAATGGACGCTAACACCACAGCCTCTTTAGGAAGATCCTCCTCGATCATGCCCATTTGTGGCAATAAATCCAATAAGTCTTTTGGTGGCAAACGAAACCAAGTCATCAATTCATTTTTCACGGGATGCTCAAGACTCAATGCAAAAGCGTGCAAAGCCTGGCGATTAAATGCGAGATTTTTAGCAGCAGCAGGTGCTTTTTTGCGATAAACCGGATCACCAACCAAGGGGAAGCCAAGTGACTCTAGATGAACCCGAATTTGATGGGTGCGTCCGGTCTCCAGTCGGCATTCCAATAGCGCTACAGGTGACTCTCCAACTACACCTTTGGCTAGGCGGCGAAATAAAGTAGCTGCAGACTTTCCTTGGGGGCTACCGGCAGCCATCTTCAGGCGATCTCGTTGATCGCGACCTACAGGAGCCAAGACCTTGCCTTGACTTGGTGTATCACCCCATACCCAAGCCAAGTAGCGACGCCCCGCTGTTCTATCTTGAAGTTGGCGTACCAATGAGGTTTGAGCCTGAGATGTTCTAGCAACCACCATCAAGCCTGAGGTATCTTTATCGAGCCTGTGCACAATTCCAGCTCTAGGCAGCATCTTAAGCTCAGGATAGCGAAATAAAAGGCCATTTAATAAGGTTCCCGACCAGTTACCGGCCGCAGGATGGACAACTAGACCAGGGGGCTTATTCACCACAATGACGGCCTCATCCTCATAAACTACATCTAATGTGATGTCCTCAGGACTAAAAGCGAATTGTTCCGGCATTTCTTGAGGAAATACCTTAATACTTTCGCCTCCATGCAGTAAATACCGCGCTTTAGTGACTTTTCCGTCTACCATGACGGCCCCAGCCTCAACCCAAGCTTTCAGGCGATTACGTGAATAATCAGGCAAAGATACTGCCAGCACCTTATCCAAGCGCTCACCAGCCATCTCCATGGGGATATCTAGGGAGATGAAATCCTCATCATCGATATAATCAACGGGATTCGATTCAGGAGTTTGCGGCAATGCCACGCTTAAAGAGCCTTTCAGTTATGTCCGACGTAATATCAGACGCAAGTTTAAGGCTTGCTGGGAATTCTTCCCTACAAAAAAAGAGCTTCCATGTCTTTAGTGGGCCAATCACCCTGCTGATTGCCCTCTTTTTTCTTGCAATGATTTTAGGTGGGTGTGCGGGCAGTGACGGCAGTAAAGATGACACTGATATTTGGTCTGAAGCAAAACTGTATTCCGAAGCAACCGATAAACTGAACGATGCTGACTTTGCTAAGTGCGGCAAATACTTTGAGAAATTAGAGGCGCGCTTTCCTTTTGGACCCTATTCGCAACAAGCACAAATTAATGCAGCCTATTGCTACTGGAAAGCCCAAGAGTCAGCACAAGCTCTGGTTGCAATCGATCGCTTTATTAAGTTGCATCAAGGAAGTCCTAGCCTAGATTACGCTTATTATTTAAAAGGTCTGATTACATTTAATGATGACTTAGGTTGGCTTGGAAAATTCACAGGACAAGATTTGAGTGAGCGTGATCCAAAAGCAGCCAAAGAAGCATTTGAATCTTTCAAAGTGGTTGTCGAACGTTTTCCTAATAGCAAATACGCGCCTGACGCCTTAGACCGTATGCGCTACATCGTGAACTCCCTCGCAGAGGCTGATGTTATCGTTGCGCGCTTTTACTATCAGCGTGGGGCTTATTTGGCTTCAGCCAATCGTGCACAGCTGGTCATACGTGACTATGATCGTGCACCTGCCGTTGAAGAAGCGCTTTACATTCTTACCAAGTCATATGAGAAGTTGGGGATGGTTCAACTTAGTAATGATTCTGCCCGTGTATTCAAATTAAATTTCCCAGATAGTCAAATGATGACCACTGGTCAACGTGTTCAGAAAGAACGAAGATGGTGGCAGTTTTGGAATAAGTAAGATCAATGATCTTTTGGTATCTAATTACCAGTTCAATAAAAAATCCTCCAACTTGGAGGATTTTTTATTTTCTACTTTGAAATTTAAAATCTTTATTTAATGGCAACTGGTACTCTAGGGGCAACAGCACATAACAACTCATAGCCAATCGTATCGCTCATTTGAGCAACATCATCAATTGCTATCTTGTCGCCCCACAGTTGCACGACACTTCCGATTTTTGCATCTGGAGCATTGCGTAAATCAATTGCCAACATATCCATCGAGACTCTACCTACTAAGGGACAAACAGCACCCTGATCACCATTACCGGTAGTAACCCATACCGGAGTGCCATCTTTTGCGTGGCGCGGATAACCATCTGCATACCCGCATGCAACAATACCTACTCGCATTGCATCGGCTGCTTCGTATCTGCCACCGTAACCAATACGCTCACCCTTTTGAAGCTCTTGGATATCAATAATTTCACTATGAAGTTGCATCACAGCCTGCAGATTGGCATGTTCGATATCGGCATGCTGACCAGTTGGTGACGCACCATAAAGCATGATCCCAGGACGAACCCAGTCGCCTAATGCGTTGCGATGCCACAAAATAGCTGCTGAGTTAGCTAAAGAAGTAGCTCCCTCTAGACCCGCAATCGTTTTGTTAAACAATTCTTGCTGAGCGCCAACTGAAGGTAATTGATCCACTTGGTCCGCATTAGCAAAGTGCGTCATGTGATGCATGTGATAACCAACTGCATGTAAACGATGAAACGCAATACGATAGGCTTCAGGTTTAAATCCTAAGCGGTTCATACCGGTATTCATCTTCAGAAAGACATTGAAAGGTTTATGGTTTTTATCCTTAAATCTTTCCAACCATTCGACCTGCGCATCACAGTGAACCACCAAGTCACACTCCAAATCTTTCGCTAGGGTTAGCTCGTTTGCATGAAAGAAACCCTCTAAAAGCAGAATTCGTCCTTTCCAGCCATGCTCCCGCAACCAAGTCGCATCCTGAATATCCAATAAGGCAAAACCATCCGTTGAGGCCAACCCCTTTAGAGCAGCATCAAAACAATGGCCATATGCGCGGGCTTTGATAACGGCCCAAATCTTGGACTCTGGCGCCAATTCCCGAACTCGGTTTAAATTATGCTGAAAGGCGGCAATATGAATAGAGGCCAAAATCGGTCTATTAATCATGCCGTTAACGGATTCACCCATTTTTACCCCTCCTTTCATGTTTTAATTGGACTAATGACTAGATTGTACGAATGAACCGTAGCTTTTACATCATTATGGCGGCGCAATTTTTTTCGTCGCTTGCTGATAATGCTCTCCTAATTGCGGCGATTGCCCTTTTGGCCCAGCTTCACGCGCCGGCCTGGATGACGCCTTTGCTCAAATTGTTCTTTGTATTGTCCTATGTTCTCTTGGCAGCCTTTGTGGGAGCCTTTGCAGATTCCCGCCCTAAGGGCAATGTCATGTTCATCACAAATACCATTAAGTTTGTCGGATGCGTGGCAATGCTGTTTGGTAGCCACCCACTCATGTCTTATGCCATCGTTGGTCTAGGTGCTGCAGCCTATTCACCAGCTAAGTACGGAATTCTCACTGAATTACTACCTCCTGAAAAATTAGTGGCCGCCAATGGCTGGATCGAAGGCCTCACCGTAGGCTCCATCATTTTGGGTACAGTTTTAGGGGGGGTTCTGATTAGCAGCACTGTGTCTCAAAGTCTTTTGGCGCTAGACATACCAAGCTTTGATACGGGCATCGATACGCCAGCTGAGTCAGCAATTCTGATCATCATGATGATTTATGTAGTTGCAGCGCTGATTAATCTTAAGATCCCGGATACTGGCGCTAGATATGTATCTCAAAAAACCAATCCGATCGATTTGGTTAAAGACTTCGCAATTTGCTTTAAGACGCTTTGGAATGATCGCCTGGGCCAAATTTCCTTAGCGGTTACTACTTTGTTCTGGGGTGCAGGTGCTACCCTGCAGTTTATTGTGATCAAGTGGGCGCAAGTTGCACTTCACATGAACCTGTCGCAAGGGGCGATTCTTCAGGCAATTTCAGCTGTGGGTGTTGCTGGCGGCGCAGTTTATGCAGCTTGGCGTATTCCGCTTCGCAAATCCTTAAATGTCCTGCCTTACGGCATTGCTATGGGCTTAGTTGTCTGCGTTATGGCTGTCTTTAACTCAGACATGCTGCCCAATGTCGCGATTTTCTCTATTGGTAAACTTCAAGTTTCTCTCAATCTATTGCCAGCTTATTTCTTATTGATTTTGGTAGGTTGGTTGGCAGGTTACTTTGTTGTACCCATGAATGCACTACTTCAACATCGCGGTCACGTTTTAATGTCTGCGGGCCACTCTATTGCTGTTCAGAACTTCAATGAAAATATTTCAGTATTAGCAATGCTCTTGATTTACTCACTACTGATTTGGCTAGATCTACCAGTGCAGTTTGTGATTATTGGCTTTGGTGTGACAGTCAGCATCATTATGTGGCTAGTAATTAAACGCCATGCCAGAAATCAAGCGGAGTATGACTCCATGCATCTCATTGGTGAACACAAACACTAGGATTGATTCCTTAGATCCTGATCAGTTATTTTCCAATACAGATTTAGCAAGCAGTAAATCTTGCCACAAGAGCGCTTTATCTTTTGACTGAGTTAGAACTTGATTTAATTCAAAGGAGGCAATTACCGGAATCTCTTCCTCGTTCCCCGTGTTGAGCGCTAATACTGTCTCACGCAACTGAGGTAAAGGGTCTCGCTCACCAGTAATTTTCTGAGCAACGGGTCCACCAAAAGCAACCGCAACCACTGGGGTATCTGGGCTTGATAACTGAGAAAAGTTAACTGAAGAATTTTTCCAAGACCATTCATTTTTTGCCAATCCCAATGCCCGAATAATATTTTGAAACAGAATTAGCGCTTCGCCCTGAGGCTCGTTACCAAAAAACCACCAAGTGCCATATGAGGTACGCTGTAAAGAAGCATTGTCAGAGGCAACGGCAGTAACACTTGGGGCAACTACTGTCTCAGAAACGGTCTGAGTAATATCACGAACGGTCCACTCGGTAATGCCCATTTCTTTTAAGAAGTCTGAAGGTGTGCTTGTCATGGCTCTAGCTTAATCGATTTGGCCATGACGAGTGCATCCTCACGAGAACCAGTTTCCGTACTAGCTGGATAATAATCCTTGCGAACGCCAATTTGCTCATAACCTAGTTTCTGATAGAGCGCCAAGGCTGCGATGTTAGTAGGTCTCACTTCTAATATGATGCGTGGCATTTTTTGCTGAGCGGCAACACCTTCAATAGCAGACATCATTCTTTTGCCCAAACCAAGCTTACGTAAGTGGGGTGACACCGTGATATTCAGAAGGTGTAATTCATCTACCGCAGAAAACAAGATACAGTAGGCCCACAAAACTGCTGGGTCTAAATATGATCCTTTGATTATTTGATCTACCTGCGGACGAATGCAATAAGCCCAGTGCCCAGCCGCTAAAGAATCAGAAAAATTGCCTTTAGTCCAAGGATGAATATGCGAAACCTTTTCAATTTTCAGAACTTCATCTAGATCTGCTGGCTGCATCGGTAAGAAGGAAAGCTCAGCCTCACCACTAGTGATTGAAAGCTCTGACATTACTTAAATACCTCTTCTCGCTCAGCAGTAGTGAGTGCCACCTTATTGCGCACGTATAAAGGCTCAAGCTGGTGTACATCATGCTGTCTACCTTCCAGAAATAAGCGCCTTGCACAGTCCATAACACCTAATGCAGATATTGCAATCTCTGCATCTAGGCTGCCGGAAAAATTTGGCAGGCGTTCCCGATATTTACCAATAGCGCTACCAGCAAGATAATCTGTGTCTTCAAGCGTTATATCCTCGGGCTTGGTGAGATAAATATCGCTTATACGTTTGGGCAGCTGATTGAGCTGAGTTTCGTAGCGAGCCCAATAGACCTCTTCCATGCGCGCATCAATGGCAACCACAAAATGTTTTGAATTGGTCTTTTGAAATGTAGGCGTTTTTATGAGTTGCGATGCGATAGCGTCTATGCTGCTCACAGAGATCACAGGAAGATTGTTTGAAATTGCCAGACCCTGAACAGCTGCAACACCCAATCTCACCCCAGTAAATGCACCAGGGCCAATCCCGACGGCAATGGCATCCAGATCTTTTAAATTAATCTTAGCATTGCTTAAAAGCGATTCAATCCAAGGCAATAGAAGCTGGCTAGCGCCAGCCGAGACCGCTTCGTGTCTTAGCTCTGGTGCTTGATCATCTAAAGATAAAGCCACCGAACACCAGGCTGATGAGGTGTCGATGGCTAATATATTTGCCACATGAAGCCTTATTTGCTTATTTAGTTACTTATTCGGTTAATTGACTAATCAATACAGTAAATTATGAACTTAATCCTAGAATGACTTCAGGGGGCGCTTGAACCAGCTCAATCAAGACCCCCTCACCACTAATGGGAAACTCATCATTCCCTTTGGGGTGTACAAAGGTGATGTCATAACCTGCGGCTCCCTTACGGATACCGCCAGGAGCAAAGCGAAGGCCGTTCGCAGAGAGCCATTCAACAGCCATAGGCAGATCGTCTACCCATAAACCAATATGGTTTAAAGGTGTTTGGTGAACAGCCGGTTTCTTTTCAATATCTAATGGCTGCATGAGATCAACCTCAATCTCATAGGGGCCTGATCCAATCGCACAAATATCCTCATCCACGTTTTCACGATCAGAGACAAAAGTACTTTTGTATTCAAAACCCAACATATCGACCCACAACTTTTTGAGTCGGTCCTTATTCTCACCGCCAATGGCGATTTGCTGAATACCTAAAATTTTGAATGGCTTAGCGTTCATGTTGATTAATCCCCTATTGATACCGTCATTCAAAACGAATGATCAATTGGTCAACCGCCAAACTATCACCCTCTTTAGCGCAGATTTCAGCAACCACACCATCTTGCATTGCAGATAGTGTATTTTCCATTTTCATTGCTTCAATCGAAGCTAATTTTTGCCCAGCAGTGACGGCATCACCAACTTTGACGGCAATCTTCGTTAATAGTCCAGGCATTGGTGACATCACCAATTTAGAGTTATCAGGTGGTAACTTGACCGGCATGCGGCGTTGAAGCTCTGCACCTAATGGGCTTAGAACCATGCACTCGTAATGAACTCCATCGAGGATCAGCGCATATTTAACGCCACGACGCTCTACTTGCGCAGTGATCTTATGGGTACCATTAACGGTAGCGCGCAGACAAATTTGTCCTGGACGCCAGTCACTGACGATATCGTAACGACTTACGCCATCTGCTTCATCAATATAAACTGAATAAACGCCATCTTTGAGCTCCACACGGATGGACACTTCGCAAGGATCATCCATAGATCCGGCTTTTTTACCTGTAACTACAATAAACTTTTTACCGATAATCATTTCATGACCAGCCAACTGACCGTCAATCATTTGAATATGTTGAAGGTAGCGATAGCGCATAAACGCAGCTAAAGCAGCAAGACGCTTAGGATCGGCTGGCTGAACAGAGTCCTTTTTAAAGCCTTTTGGATACTCTTCAGCAATGAAGCCAGTTGTAAAGTCACCATTCACAAATCTTGGGTGCTGCAATAGGGCTGCCTGGAATGGAATATTCGAGTGAATACCACGAATCACAAAATCATTTAAGGCGGCGCGCATCTTATCAATTGCCTCGGCACGATCTTTGCCATGAACAATCAATTTGGCAATCATCGAATCGTAGTACAACGGGATCTCGCCACCCTCATAGACACCAGTATCAACACGCACACCGTTAATAGACTCTGGTGGGCGGTATTTAACCAGGCGGCCAGTAGATGGTAAGAAGTTACGAAATGGATCGTCTGCATTAATACGGCACTCCATTGACCAACCATCTAGCTTTACATCCTCTTGCTTAAATGCCAGCTTCTCACCAGCAGCAACACGAATCATCTGCTCAACCAAATCAAGACCGGTAATACTTTCTGTTACTGGATGCTCAACTTGTAAGCGGGTATTCATTTCCAGGAAGTAGAAAGACTTATCTTTTCCTACGACAAACTCGACCGTACCGGCAGATTGGTAGTTCACCGCCTTAGCTAATGCAACCGCTTGTTCACCCATCGCTTTACGAGTTGCTGGATCGATAAAAGGTGATGGCGCCTCCTCAATCACCTTTTGGTGGCGACGCTGAATAGAGCAATCACGCTCATTGAGATAAACCACGTTACCATGGGAATCCCCCAATACCTGAATCTCAATATGGCGCGGACCTTCAACAAACTTCTCAATAAAGATACGGTCATCGCCAAAGCTATTCATCGCTTCAGTCTTGCAAGCAGCAAAACCTTCTGCGGCCTCCTTATCATTAAAAGCAACGCGCAAACCTTTACCGCCGCCACCAGCAGAGGCTTTGATCATGACCGGATAGCCGATACCCTGAGCAATCTTGACTGCCTCTTCCGTAGTATCAATCGCCTCGTTATGACCAGGAATCGTATTTACCTTGGCTTCTAAAGCAAGCTTCTTAGAGGCGATCTTGTCGCCCATTGCAGCAATGGACTGGTATTTTGGACCAATAAAGACAATACCTTCTTCCTCACAGCGCTTGGCAAATTGCTCGTTCTCAGACAAAAATCCGTAACCTGGATGAACCGCTTCAGCACCGGTATCTTTACAAGCCTGGATGATTCGGTCCATTACCAAATAAGACTCGCGTGAAGGTGCAGGTCCAATATAAACCGCTTCATCAGCCAGTTGCACGTGACGCGCCTCTTTATCCGCCTCAGAATAAATGGCAACAGTCTTGATGCCCATCTTCTTAGCGGTCATCATCACACGACAAGCAATCTCACCGCGGTTAGCAATCAGAATTTTCTTAAACATTTTCGTAGTAATCATTTGTCAGCGCCTTTACAAAGGAATATTGCCGTGTTTACGCGCAGGATTCTTCAAATCTTTATCTTTAAGCATAGCCAGTGAGCGAGCAATACGTTTGCGAGTTTCGTGAGGCAAAATGACGTCATCAATATAGCCACGACGGCCCGCTACAAAGGGGTTTGCAAACTTAGACTTGTACTCAGCTTCACGTGCAGTAATTTTTTCGGGATCTGACTTCTCTTCACGGAAAATAATTTCTACAGCCCCTTTAGGGCCCATTACCGCAATCTCGGCTGAAGGCCATGCAAAGTTCACATCGCCACGCAAATGCTTGGAAGCCATCACATCATAGGCTCCACCGTATGCTTTACGAGTAATCAAAGTCACCTTAGGTACAGTGCAATCTGCATAGGCATAGAGCAATTTTGCGCCATGCTTGATGATGCCCCCGTACTCTTGGGTAGTACCTGGCATAAAGCCTGGCACGTCAACCAAGGTAACTACAGGGATATTGAAGGCATCACAGAAACGGACAAAACGGGCGGCTTTAATTGATGCTTTGATGTCTAAGCAACCGGCCAAAATCAGCGGTTGATTGGCAACAATACCAACTGAGCGCCCTTCAATGCGACCAAAACCAATAACAATATTTTTTGCATAGTCAGGCTGTAATTCAAAGAACTCACCATCATCAACAATCTTCCCAATCAACTCTTTCATATCGTAAGGTTGATTCGGATTAGATGGCACTAATGTATCTAAGGAGAAATCTGGCTCTTCAGTACGATTAGCGCCTTTGATTAAAGGTGGTTTTTCACGGTTAGAGAGCGGGAGGTAGTTAAAGAAGCGACGCAGCATCATGATCGCTTCAACATCATTGTCAAATGCCAAATCACAAACGCCAGATACTGTTGAATGAGTAACGGCACCACCCAATTCTTCTGCAGTCACATCTTCGTGAGTCACAGTCTTTACTACCTCAGGGCCTGTAACAAACATATAAGAGCTGTCTTTGACCATGAAAATGAAATCGGTCAAGGCTGGGGAGTAAACTGCGCCGCCAGCAGATGGCCCCATGATGAGAGAAATTTGCGGGATCACGCCAGAGGCAGTGACGTTACGCTGGAAGATTTCTGCATAACCACCAAGAGAAGCAACGCCCTCCTGAATACGAGCGCCACCAGAGTCATTTAAACCAATCACTGGAGCACCAACTTTGAGTGCTTGATCCATGATTTTGCAAATCTTTTCGGCATGGGCTTCGGATAATGAGCCTCCCAACACAGTGAAGTCTTGCGAGAACACAAATACCAGGCGACCGTTAATCATTCCATAGCCAGTAACTACACCATCGCCAGGAACTGTCTGGTCACCCATGCCAAAGTCATGGCAACGGTGCTCTACGAACATATCCCATTCTTCGAAGGTACCAGCATCTAGCAACAGTTCAATACGCTCACGTGCAGTTAACTTGCCTTTTGCATGCTGGGCCTGAATACGCTTTTGTCCCCCACCCAATCGGGCAAGTTCACGCTTGGCTTCTAGCTGTTGAATGATTTCCTTCATTTACTACTCCTTAGAAAAATTCATGCCCCATGGCTTCCAGTAGTCTTCTTGCAGCCACTGAAGATGCCAAGGTTCCTTGGTTTACCTGCGTAATCAAGCTTGGTAGGAGTTCCTGCACTGCCACATTGTTACGAAATGCATTTTTGAGTCCTACATCGATGCGATCCCACATCCATGCGCCTGCTTGTTGTTTGCGACGAGAGTCAAATTTTCCATTTACCTTCTGAAGCTTTTCAAAATGGGAGACTTTGTCCCACAGCTCAGGCACACCCTTGCCTTCTAAAGCACTCAAAGTCATTACTTGTGGATGCCAAAATTCTTTATCGTGTGATGCATGGTCAGGGTTGCCCTGAAAACCCAATAGACGTAATGAACTAGTGATAAAAAGCTGTGCACGCATGGCGGCATCTGGGTCAATATCTACTTTATTAATCACAATTAAATCGGCAATTTCCATCACGCCTTTTTTAATTGCTTGCAAATCATCACCAGCATTTGGTAGCTGCATCAATAAAAACATATCTGTCATGCCAGCAACCGTAATCTCGCTCTGCCCCACGCCAACTGTCTCAACAATGATGATGTCAAAACCAGCTGCTTCAGCTACTAGCATGGCTTCACGAGTTTTTTCAGCGACACCGCCAAGAGTTAATGAGGATGGGCTTGGTCGTATGAAGGCATTCTCCAAAACTGATAAACGTTCCATGCGGGTTTTATCACCCAGAATAGAGCCGCCAGACAAACTAGATGATGGATCGATAGCCAAGACAGCAACACGATGACCTTTTTCAATCAGGTATAGACCTAAAGATTCAATTAAAGTGGATTTACCAACGCCAGGAACACCTGAGATACCCAGACGAAATGATTTACCTGTTTTAGGCAATAAGGTATTGAGCACATCATCAGCGCGATGACGATGATCTAGGCGTGTTGATTCCAGCAAAGTAATAATCTTTGACAATGCGCGGCGCTGTTTAAGCGATGGCACACCAGTAAGATCGTTTACTAAAGACTGATCAGCAGCTTCGAGCATTCTATGATCCACAATCCGTATTAAGCGGGCTTAACTGACTTGCGAATCTGCTCAAGCACATCCTTTGCTGAAGCTGGTATCGGAGTACCTGGACCGTAGATTCCTTTTACACCTGCCTCGTAAAGGAACTCATAGTCTTGTCTTGGAATCACGCCACCCACGAATACGATAATGTCATCTGATCCTTGCCTCTTCAATTCAGCAATGATGGCTGGCACCAAAGTCTTGTGGCCAGCAGCCAATGTGGATACTCCAAGCGCATGCACATCGTTTTCAATTGCTTGACGAGCACACTCCTCAGGGGTTTGAAATAAAGGGCCGATATCAACATCAAAACCTAAGTCGGCATAAGCTGTAGCAACTACTTTTGCACCACGATCGTGGCCGTCTTGACCCAGCTTTGCGATCATGACGCGCGGACGACGCCCGAAGTCTTTTGCAAAGTCCGCAATTTCTGTTTGGAGTTTTGCCCAGCCCTCGGCTGAGTCATAAGCGGCTGCATACACACCGGTCACCTTTTGAGTATCGGCGCGATGGCGCCCGTAAACCTTCTCTAACGCATCAGAAACTTCGCCTACTGTAGCGCGTAAACGAATGGCATTTACTGATAACTCCAATAAGTTACCAGAATTATCTTCAGCAGCCTTGGTCAATGCCTCTAATGCAGCTTGTACTTTTTGAGTATCACGTTTTGCCTTAATATCTTTTAAGCGGACAACCTGACCTTCACGAACCTTATCGTTGTCGATCATCAAGACATCTACAAGATCTTCTTTGCCTAGCTTGTACTTATTAACGCCAACGATCACATCTGAGCCCGAATCAATCTTAGCTTGCTTTTCAGCAGCGGCAGCTTCAATCTTGAGCTTAGCCCAACCACTTTCAACCGCCTTAGTCATACCACCCATCGCTTCAACTTCTTGGATGATTTCCCAAGCTTTGTCAGCCATTTCTTGAGTGAGGTTTTCCATCATGTATGAACCTGCCCATGGATCGATCACGCTGGGAATATGGGTTTCTTCTTGGAGAATCAACTGAGTATTGCGAGCAATACGGCTTGAGAACTCAGATGGCAAAGCAATCGCTTCATCCAATGAATTGGTGTGCAAGGACTGAGTACCGCCAAAAACTGCAGCCATGGCTTCTACTGTAGTTCTCACGACGTTGTTATAAGGGTCTTGCTCTGTCAAGGACCAGCCAGATGTTTGGCAGTGGGTACGCAACATCAGAGATTTGGGGTTCTTTGGCTCAAAGGACTTCATAATGCGCCACCATAGTAAACGTGCGGCGCGTAACTTGGCAACTTCAAGATAGAAGTTCATACCAATAGCGAAGAAGAAAGATAGGCGTCCAGCAAAGCCATCTACGTCCAAGCCCTTAGCAAGCGCTGTTTTTACATACTCTTTACCATCGGCTAATGTAAATGCCAATTCTAAAACTTGATTAGCACCAGCCTCTTGCATGTGATAACCCGAAATAGAAATCGAGTTGAACTTGGGCATGTGCTTAGCGGTGTACTCAATAATGTCGCCAATAATGCGCATTGAAGCCTCTGGCGGATAAATATAGGTATTACGAACCATGAACTCTTTCAGAATGTCATTCTGAATCGTTCCAGAGAGCTGTTCTTGTTTTACGCCTTGCTCTTCACCAGCAACAATGTAGCCAGCTAGCACAGGCAATACAGCACCATTCATCGTCATTGAAACAGATACCTTATCCAACGGAATCCCATCAAACAAGATCTTCATATCTTCTACAGAATCAATTGCAACTCCAGCTTTCCCAACGTCACCGGTAACACGCGGATGATCTGAGTCGTAACCGCGGTGGGTTGCTAAATCAAAAGCAACTGAGACGCCTTGACCACCAGCATCAAGCGCTTTTCGATAGAAGGCATTCGATTCTTCAGCAGTAGAAAAACCAGCGTACTGACGGATAGTCCAAGGACGAACCGAGTACATCGTTGCTTGTGGTCCACGTACAAATGGCTCAAATCCTGGCAAGGTATCGGTGTAATGAAGACCTTCAACATCTGATGATGTGTATAAAGCCTTCAGATGAATTCCGTCTGGCGTGTCCCAACCCAAGGAATCCACATCGCCATTGGGCGCAGATTTTTGCGCTGACTTCTTCCAAGTCTCAACATTTACCTCAGGAAATGAAGGCCATGTTTTGTTTTCTTTAGAACTCACAAAAACTCCCAGTTAATTTTTTGCTGCATTGCATCGAGATCATTCATTCTGCTTGACTATTTATCATTTGTCTAGTTATAATGTATTCATAATTATGAATACAAAACTGAATATTAGACCACTGTATGAAGATGTTGCTGACAAGCTGCGTGAGCAGATCTTTAGCAAGCAATTAGCGCCTGGAAGCTGGCTAGATGAACAATCCCTGGCTATTCAATTCGGTATTAGCCGCACGCCTATGCGTGAAGCAATTAAGGTTTTAGCCTCCGAGGGGCTTGTAACAATCAAGATGAGACGTGGTGCATATGTAACCGAGGTAGCCAGGAAGGATCTCGAACAAATTTTCACTATTCTCTCGCTTTTGGAAGGCCAAGCAGCTAAAGAGACGGCCACCAAAGCAACTGAAGCTGAATTAAACCTACTGGACGATCTTCATCACCGCCTGGAAAAAGCGGCTGCAGACCGCGATTTAGAGCAATTTTTTGAAATAAACGTCAAATTTCATGAATTAATTCAAGAAATTGCAGGAAATAAATGGATGAATGGCGTGATAGCAGACTTACGTAAAGTACTAAAACTACACCGCAGGGACTCGTTAACGAGCACTGGTAGATTACAGAACTCCCTAGTTGAGCATCGAGAGATACTCAGATCTCTTCTAAAGCGGGATGAACAGGCAGCTGAGCTAGCAATGCAAAGACACCTTGCAAGAGGTCTAGAAGCGCTTCGCTAAAATAATATAAAACTTTAAAAAATAAAGGCTTAGGAAATTATTCTAAGCCTTTTGATTAAGCAGCCTAGGCTAGCAAGGTTTACTTTTTAACAACAAAATTACCCGGCAAGGACGCCACGTAAGCACCAATATCCTTCATGTCAGCATCAGTAAAGTTTTGAACTTGTGAGCCCATCACTGCATTATTACGACCGAACTGAGGGTTATTGTTGCCAACCTTGTAGGCCTTGAGTGCGTAATAGACGTAGTCAGCGTATTGGCCAGCTAACTTTGGATACGCAGGAAGAATTGGGGCATTTAATCCAGCGCCATGACAGGCTGCGCAATTAGCCTTCTCTACCAATGCTTGGCCCTTATCCACGCTAGCAGCATTTGCTACGTTAACCAAACCAATGCTTGAGAGCAAAACTGCAGTAATTAGTGCGAATTTCATAAATGTATCTCTAAGTATCTTGATCAATGAATCACTTCAGTGGGTTATTGGGTGAGCTGGCAGTTTGCGCAGCATAGTATTCGCCAATATCAGCCATGTCTTGGTCAGACAAGCTCGCCGCAATTGAACGCATTGTTGGATGCTTTCTTTCGCCCTTTTTATAAGCGGCTAATGCAGTTGCAATGTAGGCACCATTTTGGCCGCCCAACATCGGAACTTTATAGACCAGAGGGTAATCAGCGCGGTAGTCAGGAATAGAGTGGCAACCTACGCAAAGCCATACCTTGGCATTACCAGCTGCAGCATTACCTTTAACTTCATCAGCCTGCGCAACAGAAGCAGCAAAAACCAAAGTTGCAGCTACGGCCAAATGAGGAAGATTAGGGAGTTTTTTCATAGAAATCATTATTAACAAGTTTGATTTTGATCAATTGGCAAGAGTATAGCGGACAGACACCCCCTCTCGCCATTTCAGAGGCCAAAATCAGCAGAAATACTGAAAATTTCGGCCCATTTACCTATACTCGAATGATTAATCCAGCACTATTTAGAGAAGAAAATGAGCAAACAGACCGCATCCCCACAGAACCGCTTTGATGGCAGCCAAAGCTATGTCGCTACAGATGATCTTAAATTGGCAGTGAATGCGGCAATTGTATTGCAGCGACCTCTCCTGATTAAAGGCGAGCCCGGCACCGGTAAAACCATGCTTGCTGAAGAAGTCGCTGCTGCACTAAAAATGCCTTTACTACAGTGGCATATCAAATCTACTACAAAGGCACAGCAAGGTCTTTATGAATACGATGCAGTTAGCCGCCTGCGTGATTCACAGTTGGGAGATGAAAAAGTAAATGATATTCGTAACTACATTGTTAAAGGTGTTCTTTGGCAAGCTTTTGAAGCTGATGAACCAACCGTCCTATTGATTGATGAAATTGATAAAGCAGATATTGAGTTCCCAAATGACTTGTTGCGTGAAATTGATCGCATGGAGTTTTATGTCTATGAAACTCGAGAGCTCATAAAGGCAAAGCACCGCCCTCTTGTTATCATCACTTCAAATAATGAAAAAGAATTGCCCGATGCTTTTTTGCGTCGCTGCTTCTTTCATTACATTACCTTCCCCGATGCCAAGACCATGCAAAGCATCGTTGACGTTCATCATCCCAACATCAAGCAAGATCTGCTCGATGCTGCGCTGAAGTCCTTCTACCAAATACGCTCATTACCGGGCTTAAAGAAGAAGCCGAGTACCTCTGAATTAATTGACTGGCTCAAGCTTTTATTGGCGGAAGATATTCCGCCCGAGGCCCTGCACAGCAGCGATGAAAAGATCGTGGTACCACCTCTACATGGCGCATTACTAAAGAATGAACAAGATATACACTTGTTTGAGCGCTTAGTGATGATGAATCGCAATCATCGCTAGAACATAGTAGCTACTAGACTTTTCATGTTGATTCAATTTTTCCTAAATCTGAAAGAGGCCAAGGTGCCTGTTTCGGTTCGAGAGTTTTTAACTCTTTTAGAAGGCCTAAAATCAGGAGTTATTAGCCCGTCGATTGATGAGTTTTATCAACTCTCGCGCATGACCTTAGTAAAAGATGAGCAACACTTTGATCGCTTCGATCAAGTGTTCGGCAGTTATTTCAATGGCATTGAGCAAATCATTGCGCTCTCACCAGATATTCCGCTGGACTGGCTTGAGAAAAAACTTCAACGTGTGCTAAGTGATGAAGAAAAGGCAGCCCTACAAAAATTAGGTGGGCCAGAGGCATTAAAGAAACGGCTTGAAGAACTCTTAAAAGAACAAAAAGAATGGCATGGCGGCGGCAACAAATGGATTGGCGCTGGTGGCTCCTCCCCATTTGGTCACAGCGGCTACCATCCTGAGGGAATTCGCATTGGTGGTGAAAGCGCTGGTAACCGAACCGCTATTAAGGTTTGGGAAGCCCGAGAATTTAAAGACTATGACAGCGATCTTGCCTTAGGAACGCGCAACATTAAGATTGCACTTCGGCGCTTGCGTCGCTTTGCGCGTGAAGGATCCACGCTTGAGCTAGATTTAGATAAAACTATTCACTCAACCGCTGCTAATGCAGGCATGCTCGATATTCAAATGCGGCCCGAGCGCCATAACCAGGTGAAAGTATTGCTCTTGATGGATGTTGGCGGATCAATGGACGATCATATTCAGCGCATTGCAGAATTATTCTCTGCAGCTAAAGCAGAGTTTAAGCATTTAGAGCATTACTATTTTCATAATTGTGTTTATGAGAATCTTTGGCAAAGTAATCGTCGCCGGCGAGATCAAGCAACGCCTACGCAAGACATCATTAATAAATATGGGCCAGATTACAAGTTAATCTTTGTTGGTGATGCAACGATGTCTCCCTATGAGATCCTCAGTCCTAATGGCTCAGTGGAGTACAACAACAAAGAGGCTGGTGCAGTTTGGATTAATCGTCTGATAGATCACTTTCCCCATTTTGCATGGCTCAATCCTGAGCCGGAATCAATTTGGCAATATCGACAATCCATCGATATCATGCAAAACCTGATGAAAGATCGAATGTATCCAGTCACCCTAAATGGCCTTGAGAGTGCCATGCGACAGCTTTCCAAGTAAGATTAATACACCCATCAAATCATTTCTTTCCACTTTTTTCTTTTTTATTAACTGACAGATATCCAATATGAGTACAACTATTAGCGAACGCCTCAAGGCCCTCGGAATTGATTTACCACCTCCAAGCCCTCCTGCTGCAGCCTATGTCATGGCCGCTACAACAAGCAATACTGTTTTTCTATCAGGTCATATTGCTAAGCGCGATGGCATGCCTTGGGTTGGCAAACTTGGTAAGGATATGGATACGGAGACAGGTAAAGCAGCAGCCCGCTCTATCGCCATTGATTTAATTTCGACCCTACAAGATCACTTAGGTTCATTAGATAAGGTGAAGCGCATCGTTAAAGTAATGGGCTTAGTGAACTCTACCGATAGCTACACAGAGCAACATCTTGTTGTGAATGGTTGCTCAGAATTATTATTTGAAGTGTTTGGTGATGCCGGTAAACATGCGCGCAGTGCTTTTGGTGTCACACAAATTCCACTTGGCGCATGCGTGGAGATTGAACTCATCGCCGAGATTTAATTTAGTCCTAATTTTTGGATGTCGTCTTGAGTGTCGACATCCAATATATAGGCATTATTTTCAGTGACATAACTTTTGACTAGCTCAGGGTACTGATCCATATAAGCTCTACATACCATCCCAGGTATCTCTAGAATTTTGTGAATCACTTCTCTTGAGAATAAGACCGGGTTGCCACGTTGACCATTGACTACGGGCAAAATGATTTCTTGGTTTGCGGTGCGTTGATTAAATTGCTCCAGTAACAATACAATCTCTCTCGCACCAACATTAGGTTGATCACATAAAGCAATCAATAAAACTTCATAATCACTTTTGAGAGATTCAATACCCCGTCGTACAGACGATGACTGACCTGCTCCTGGGTCTGGATTTCTGATCAAGACAATTGGCTTCTGCATGCCCCTCTGGATGGATCGAATTTCCGTCTCAATTTGATCTGAGTAAAAGCCAGTAACAGTCAAGATCTCGACTGGATTGAGACTTCGTGCTGAATGGATGAGGCGTTTTAATAAGCTACTCCCATCTTTTTTTAGCAAGCCTTTGGGATAGCCACCCAAACGACTACCCTCGCCTGCAGCCAATATCAAGATGGCTAGACGTAGTGTTGGGTTTTTGGAAGAGTTACTAGAAAGCGACATTAGAGTGATAATAATTAGTTATTACAAAAAGCATTCAAAAAGAACATAAAGAGAGTACAAAGAAGATTCCGCATGAATAGTACTGACTTAAGCGTCCTAAAATCTGCCGTTGAATGGCTCCAATCGGGTCAATCTGTTGCTATTGCGACGGTGGTACAAACTTGGGGTTCGGCTCCTCGTCCAGTAGGCTCATGGCTCGCTATTCGGGCTGACGGTCAAGTCGCTGGCTCCGTATCAGGCGGCTGCGTTGAAGATGACCTCATTAGATGCGTTCAAACTGAAATCCTCACACGCGATACACCTGAGATGGTGGTTTATGGAGTAACTCAACAAGAAGCAGCCCGTTTTGGCCTTCCTTGTGGTGGCACCTTACGCCTTCTGGTGGAGCCTAGGCCAGAGTTAGCTGTTTTAGAAAAATTACTGGGGAACATTACTTCTCACCAAATTACACGCCGCTCAGTCAACTTAGTCTCAGGAGCATCTACATTAAGTATTGGTGATCGCAATGATGAGTTTGTCTGCAACGAACAAGAAATGCAGACTACTTACGGTCCACGATGGCGTATGGTCATTATTGGCGCAGGACAACTTTCCCTATATACAGCTGACTTTGCTTTAGCTTCTGATTTTGAGGTGATTGTTATTGATCCTCGCGAAGAATATGCTGAAGGACTGAATCGCACTGACATCACCTTCTCAATGGGAATGCCAGATGATGTGCTGCTAGAGATCGGCGTTGACTCTCATACGGCAGTCGTAGCGCTCACGCATGATCCAAAGCTCGATGATATGGCTCTAATGGAAGCATTGAGGTCACCAGCCTTTTATGTGGGTGCATTAGGAAGCCGAAAAAATACTCAGAAACGTAAAGAGCGCTTACTAGAGTTTGATGTCAGTCGTGAACAGGTAGAGAAACTACATGGTCCTGTTGGGCTTTATATCGGCGCCCTCACTCCACCAGAAATCGCAGTATCGATTCTGGCGGAAGTAATTGCCGTTAAATATGGCTTAAGCGTTCCAGAGAAATCTTAAATTACTTTATCGGGTTCGCTAATTTAGTTAGCGGTCAGCTTGCCGTCTTTTAAGCATGGCTCAACAAAATGACCCTTACGCGCACGGTTACCCGCAAATGACTTTAAGGTCTTTGCATCTAAAGCCAATTCTGTTGGCTTACCGGCACGTCCAGCACCTGAATAAGTTGCGCCATCAGGTCCAACTGCGATGGCTGATGCTAAGTGCTCCTTATCATCTAAGCCCATGAGGATGACCCCTTTACCGCCAGTAGGCAGGCGTTTGAGCTCATCCAATGGGAAGACTAGTAACTTAGAGGCTTCTGACAAACAAGCCACTTGCTTCATTCCAACCTTCACCTTGGCTGCACCCAATGGAGCATCACCCGGAACTTTGGCATCCATACTCAGGAATGATTTACCTGCTTTATTGCGGGTTGTCATATCGGCTACATTAGCCAAGAAGCCAAAGCCTGCTTTAGTGGAGAGCAATACCAAATCATCGGATTGGCCAGCGTAGTAAGCAACCATTTGCGAGCCAGCAGCCAAGTTCACAAAACTCGTTAATGGCGAACCATCACCACGAGCGCCCGGTAACTCACTAACAGGAACTGTATACACACGGCCATCACTACCAAAGCCTTGTATGAGGTCCACTGTCCTCACCTCAAAGGTGGCATACAAAGCATCGCCTGCCTTAAAGGCAAACTGTGTGGCATCGTGCTCATGTCCTTGACGTACGCGTACCCAACCTTTTTGGGACACGATAACCGTTACGGGCTCATCGATGACCTTAGTTTCCGCTACAGCACGCTTATCTTCTTGAATGAGGGTGCGACGATCATCGCCAAAATCCTTCATATCAGATTCGATTTCTTTGATGATGCGCTTGCGCAAAATAGTATCGCTTTGCAATAATCCCTCTAAATCATCACGCTCAGTCTTGAGCTCTTTTAGCTCTTGCTCAATCTTGATACCTTCTAGGCGAGCTAACTGACGCAAACGAATATCTAGAATATCTTCAGCTTGGCGATCGCTCAGCTTAAATTCTTTGATTAAATCTGCTTTGGGCTCATCGCTATTGCGAATGATTTTGATCACCTTATCAATATTCAGAAGAACCGTTAAACGCCCTTCCAAAATATGCATACGGTCTTTGACTTTACCCAGGCGATGCTGTGTTCTACGAGTAACAGTAGCAACTCTAAAAGCAATCCACTCAGAAAGAATCTCTTTTAAGCCTTTTTGACGTGGACGACCATCATTACCAATCATCACTAAGTTCATTGGCGCATTAGACTCTAATGAGGTATGCGCTAACAGTAGGTTAACAAACTCGTTGACGTCAATATTTTTACTCTTCGGCTCAAATACTAGTCGCACTGCAGCATCTTTACTGGACTCATCACGTACACCATCAAGCACATTCAAAATTGTTGACTTGAGGTTGTTTTGCTCTGGAGTTAAGGTCTTTTTACCAACCTTCACCTTAGGATTGGTGATCTCTTCAATCTCTTGCAGTACACGCTGTGAAGAAGTTGCTGGTGGCAACTCATTGACAACAATCTGCCATTGACCACGAGCCAATTCTTCAACAGACCAACGTGCGCGTACTTTAATACTGCCACGCCCTACTTCATAAATCTGCGCAATTTCTGCGGCAGAGGAAATAATTTGACCGCCACCTGGATAGTCAGGTCCCGGCATGATTTCCAGCAACTCAGGCGTAGTCATCTTGGGAGACTTCATTAAGGCGACTGCAGCAGTGGCGACTTCACGCAAGTTATGTGAAGGAATCTCGGTCGCCATACCCACCGCAATACCGGAGGCACCATTTAGTAAAACAAATGGCAAACGCGCTGGTAATAACTTAGGCTCTTGGAACGAGCCGTCATAGTTCGGCGCAAAATCGACTGTGCCTTCATCGATCTCACTCAGAAGCAAACTGGCAATCTTCGTTAAACGGGCCTCGGTATAACGCATTGCTGCAGCACCATCACCATCACGTGATCCGAAGTTACCTTGGCCATCGATTAATGGGTAGCGAAGCGAAAAGTTTTGCGCTAAACGCACTAATGCATCGTATGCAGATTGATCACCATGGGGATGGAACTTACCCAATACATCACCAACGACACGAGCGCTCTTTACTGGCTTAGCATCAGCACGCAAACCCATTTCGCTCATAGAGAACAAAATACGGCGCTGAACGGGTTTTTGACCATCAGATACATCTGGTAGTGCGCGACCTTTAACAACGCTAATAGCGTAGTCCAGGTAAGCTCGCTCAGCATACACCGCCAGAGTCAAGCTGTCCTTGCCATCTTCGTTCAAATCAATCGTTTTAGGATCATGATTACCTGATCCGCCACCAGAAGACGTTACTGTTGATGTTGCTGCTGGAGATTCATCCGCCCGAACAACATCCATTTCAATGGGATTGGAAAATAAATCTGCCTGATCGGCTAGAGTATTTTTTCCGGGGGTCTTTTTAGTTGCCATTAAATATCCGCCTCTACTTCATTGCCGCGCTCTTCCAGCCAATCACGACGTGCGCCAGACTCGGATTTACCCATCAGCATATCCATTGTTTTAAATGTTTCATCCTCGGTCCAAGTGCCCAAGCTTACTGGTAGCAAGCGGCGTGTATCAGGATTCAAAGTGGTATCCCATAATTGCTCTGCACTCATTTCACCCAAGCCTTTGAAGCGGGAGATTTGCCAGGCAGTTTCTTTCACGCCATCTTTACGCAACTTATCTTCAATCGCTTGTAGCTCATTGGCATCTAATGCATAAATCTTTTGCGCTGGCTTTTTACCGCGCGCCGGTGCATCCACTCTAAATAAGGGTGGACGAGAAATATGCACATGTCCTAACTCAATGAGTTTAGGGAAATGCTTATAGAACAGCGTTAAGAGCAATACCTGAATATGTGCACCATCGACGTCCGCATCGGACAAAATACAAACCTTGCCGTAGCGTAAGTTCGAAAGATCGGGATTGTCATTTGCTCCATGGGGATCAACGCCAATCGCTACTGCGATGTCATGCACCTCATTGTTGGCAAACAAGCGATCGCGCTCAGCTTCCCAGGTGTTTAGGACTTTGCCGCGTAATGGCAAGATGGCTTGATATTCTTTATTGCGGCCCATTTTGGCTGAACCACCGGCTGAATCACCCTCAACCAAGAAGATCTCATTCATACCGATATCTTGACTCTCACAATCCGTGAGCTTGCCAGGAAGTACGGCCACTCCAGAGGATTTCTTCTTTTCAACCTTTTGCCCGGCACGCGTTCTTGCTTGCGCCTGTTTGATCACCAAGTCAGCTAATTTACGACCGTAATCAACATGCTGATTGAGCCAAAGCTCTAAAGCAGACTTCACATAACCAGAAACGAGACGTACTGCATCACGCGAATTGAGGCGCTCTTTAATCTGACCTTGGAACTGTGGATCTAATACCTTTGCAGACAAAATAAATGAAGCGCGTGCAAATACGTCTTCAGGCATGAGTTTCACGCCTTTAGGTTGTAATGCGTGCATTTCAATAAAGCCTTTAACAGCATTAAAGAGGCCTTCACGCAAACCACTTTCATGCGTGCCGCCAGCAGGAGTTGGAATCAAGTTCACATAACTCTCTCGCACTGGTGCACCATCTTCAGTCCAGCAAACAACCCATGCTGCACCTTCACCTTCAGCAAATGAATCATCATCTCCGCTACCGGTGGCATATTGCTCACCTTCGAATGGCGGAATAACTTCTGCGCCGTGCCCTGCTTGTGCAATGGCTTCATTTAAATAGCCGCGTAAGCCCTGTGCGTATTGCCAAGTCTGGCTATCGCCTGATTTTTCTTGGATTAGCGTAACCTTTACACCGGGTAACAAAACTGCCTTGGAACGTAATAGGCGAATAAGCTCAGGCATTGGAATCACCGAGCTATCAAAATACTTACCGTCTGGCCAAGCACGAACGCGCGTACCGTGTGACTTGTCTTCTTTAGATGATGAAATTGACTTTAGCTTTTCGATGACTTTGCCATCAGCAAAGGTCAAGGTCGACATTTGGCCATCACGCCAAACAGTGACTTCTAATCTTTTGGATAAGGCATTGGTGACTGAAACACCAACACCATGCAAGCCACCAGAAAATGCATATGCACCACCGGAACCTTTTTCAAACTTACCGCCAGCATGTAACTGAGTAAACACAATCTCCACTACCGGCAACTTCTCCGTAGGATGCATCCCCACTGGAATGCCTCGACCATCATCCTCTACGCTCACACTGCCATCAGTATGCATAGTGACGATGATGTGCTTGCCAAATCCACCTAATGCTTCATCCGATGAGTTATCAAGCACCTCCTGGATGATATGGAGTGGATTGTCAGTTCGGGTGTACATTCCAGGCCGTTGACGGACTGGTTCTAGTCCTTTTAGGACCTGAATCGACGATTCGCTGTATTCGGAAGTTTTACGGGTAGCCATGCGCGCAAATTGTAGTCATGTCTGAGATCTAAGCTGAAATTTTCGGGAATTCCCCTGTCATCCATGCCAAAATTGGGGGATGGGAGCCTTAAGTCATATTCGCGTTTTAGACCTTAGCCGAGTCTTGGCAGGTCCTTGGTGCGCTCAAAATCTGGCAGATTTGGGTGCGGATGTCATTAAAGTCGAAAGACCGGGCCTTGGAGACGATACCCGCTATTGGGGCCCTCCTTTTGCTAAAGACGCAAATGGCAATGAAACTAAAGAGTCTGCCTACTTTATTTGCATTAATCGCAATAAACGCTCCATTACGGTTGACATTGCTAAACCTGAGGGTCAGGAGATCATCCGAAAATTGGCCTCGGAGTCAGATGTAGTAATTGAGAACTACAAAGTTGGAGACCTTGCTAAATACGGTCTTGATTATGAGAGCCTTAAAAAAGTGAAGTCAGACCTCATTTATTGCTCAATCACTGGCTTTGGTCAAACAGGCCCCTTCGCGAATCGCCCAGGTTACGATTTCATCGTTCAAGGCATGGGTGGTTTCATGAGTGTTACTGGTGAAGCTGATGGCGTCAAAGGTGCTAGTCCACAAAAAGCTGGAGTCGCGATTGCAGATATCTTTACTGGGATGTACGCCTCTACGGCAATCTTGGCAGCAGTGATTCATCGTGACCACACAGGTGAAGGCCAATATATAGATATGTCATTGCTTGATACACAAATCGCCGTCATGGCCAATGTCTCTAGTGCATATTTAAGCTCTGGCGAAGTTCCTCGCCGAATAGGCAATGCTTCCGTAACCATCGTTCCCTATCAAACCTTCCCGACCTCTGATGGCTGGATAATTGTGGCTGCAGGCAATGATGGTCAGTACCGCCACTTCGTTACGGCCGGAGATGAGGCCCATCTTGCGGATAATCCACGTTTCGCCACCAATCCACTTCGGGTAAAGCACCGCGACGAGTTAGTCCCTCTGCTCGAAGCGATGACTCGCAAAAAAACAAAAGCAAGCTGGATCAACTTACTTGAGAAGGCCAATGTCCCTTGCGGACCTATTAATAATTTCAAAGAAGTTTTTGAAAACGAACAAGTCATTCATCGTGGCGTACAAATTGATGTTCCTCACCCCACTGTTGGCAACATGAAATTAGTTGCTAGCCCGATGCGCTTATCAAAGACGCCCACTGAAGTGCGGATGGCACCTCCGACTCTAGGCCAACATACGCAAGAGATCTTGCACGAACGCCTCAAGTTTGACGATAAAGCGATAGAAGCATTGCGCGCTAAGGGAATTATTTAAAGTCATGAGTACCCAAATACCAAAGGCAGGACTCTCAATGAAGGAGGTCCTCATCTATGGGGGGCTCATGGTGACACTATCCATGGGAATTCGGCACGGCTTCGGGTTATTCAACTTACCAATTACTTCAGCCAACGGCTGGGGACGTGAGACTTTTGCGCTCACCATTGCTTTGCAAAACCTGATTTGGGGTGCTGTCCAACCAATTACTGGCGCACTTGCTGACCGATATGGCGCATTTAAGATCATGGTCGCTGGTGGCGTTTTGTACGCGCTTGGTCTTGCAGGGATGGCTATCTCTACAGATGCTTTGAATTTCACACTTGCTGGTGGCTTGCTCATTGGTCTAGCTCAAACAGCAACTACATACAGCGTGGTTTACGGAATTCTGGGGCGTAATGTTCCAGCAGAAAAACGGGTTTGGGCCATGGGTATTGCTGCAGCTGCAGGATCTTTTGGTCAGTTCCTCATGATTCCAGCAGAGCAAGGATTACTCAGCGCCTTTGGTGCGCAAGATGCTTTACTCATGTTGGGCTTAATGGCCAGCCTCATGATTCCAACAGCATTTATGTTGCGTGAAAAGAATTTCACACACTCGCATAAGTTGGGCGATCAAACTATTAAGCAGGCTTTAAAAGAAGCTATCAGTAATCCCAGCTTTCGCTATCTAACCTTAGGTTATTTTGTCTGTGGTTTTCAGGTAGTGTTTATTGCAGTGCATTTAGCGCCTTACCTCAAGGACCTCTCGACTGCTTATCCTGCTGTAGGAGCACCGGCTGTAGCCACAACCGCCCTAGCCTTAATCGGTCTATTTAATATCTTTGGCACTTACAGCTCAGGCTTCTTGGGTCAACGTTTTCCTAAACGTTATTTGCTGTCTGCAATCTATATTGGGCGCTCCATTGCCATTGCAGTATTTTTGTTATTACCGCCAACCCCGATGAGCACTTACATTTTTGCCGCCGTTATGGGATTTTTGTGGCTATCTACTATTCCCCTGACCAATGGTATCGTGGCGCAAATTTTTGGTGTGAAGTATTTGACGATGCTTTCTGGCCTCATCTTTTTCTCGCATCAATTAGGAAGCTTCTGTGGGGCCTTCTTGGGTGGATATTTATTTGATCAGACAGGCTCATATTTAATTGTTTGGGAAATTGCAATTGGATTAGGCGTCTTTGCTTTCTTAGTAAACCTTCCTGTAAAAGAACGTGCAATTCAAAGAGTGGTGAATGCCTAAGTTAATGCATAAGTCAATGCAAAAGACAAAGCCAGCTTTTTGGAAAATCATTACCTATGGTTTTGTTTTATTTGTCTTGTTATTGATTTTTTCGTTGTACTTTGCGCCCGATATGATGGTGGCCGTAACTAATCAAGTATGGGCACTTTGTGGTTGGTGAACTCGAAAATTTGATGCCACGTAATATTTTTTATTTAAAATTGACTTAGCATATTTTTTGGTTTTATTCCAACTCGCCGTAGCACAATGGATAGTGCACATGCCTCCTAAGCGTGGGATACAGGTTCGATTCCTGTCGGCGGGACCATAATTTCTTCATAGTTATTCACAGGCCTTGTGGATAAATCCTCGAAAGTTTTTGTAAGTCACAGATTTGTAAAGGTTGACCTAGCTTGCCTAATTTGTGTGCAGAATTAATTTCACTATTTTGCGCATTTACTGATAAATATATAAGTAAATAAGAATGAAATTGTGTGTTAGAGAAGCCTGTCCATCAAAGCATGGAACCCTAAGTTCCCTTACACTTACAGCAATGAACAGCCTTTCTACCAGTACGCTAGCCGCCCTTGAGGAGATGCTCCAAAATACGGCACGCTCTGCTCCTGCAGATTTTTTACCGATTTATTTATCCCGTGGCGCGCTAGGTGAACAACTCATTGGCCACCTGAATCCAGAATTCACACCTTACCTATACGAGTCATTACAGAAACAAGCCATTCCGCTTATTTTTATGAGTCACGATAAGCTCACGCTTCAATTAACTAAGCCAAAAGATTTATCCAATAGTCTTTATCAATTAGCCAATCGCATGAGATTGGGTGGATTTATTCCTGGCTGGCGTAATGAAGACTTTGCATGGCTTGATCAAAATGGTCATAAATTCTTTCGTATGGAGCGCGCGGCGTTTCGTACATTTGGTTTTCGGAGCATGGCCACACATATCAACGGCTATACCCATGGTAGTACCATTTGGTTGGGCAGGCGCAGTGAAACTAAAGCCACTGATCCAGGCAAACTCGATAACTTAGCAGCTGGCGGCATTACTCATGACGAAACCCCTTGGGTTAGTGCACGTCGCGAACTTTGGGAAGAGGCTGGGGTTCCAGAACAGATTGCCGAGCAGATTGAGCCTGTAGGTCGGATACATATGCGTCGCCCAATATCTGGACGGGGGTTTCATGATGAGCAACTATTTGTCTATGATTTAGAGCTAGCTGACAACTTTGTGCCCACTAATCATGATGGCGAAGTAAGTGGTTTTATTGAAATCTCCCTTCCTGAGGCTGCCGCCCGAATTTTGGCCGATGAATTCACCTCAGACGCAGCTTTTGTGACTGCAGACTTTATATTGCGCCGCAATAAGTAAGCCTTTCGGCCCCAAAAACCGCGTTTGATCGAAGTCGTGCATCTAAGTCCTAATTCGTGGTTAAATTAACCTTAAGGATGAAACAGGGGTGCCCTTCAAGAGAATAAGCTTGAAGGCGCTGAGAAAGACCCTATAACCCGATCCAGGTAATGCTGGCGTGGGGAGTTACATCAGACCGACACCCGGTTTCGTCCATCTAAAACTGCTAGGAGATGGACATGAGTACAGGTAAGACCTCAAATAAAAACACTAAGCACGAGATTCCAAGTTTAAAAAGCTTGGAACGTGACTTTGGACAAAAGTTTGCCTATCCCGCCTCAACGAAAACTTATCTCCAAGGCTCAAGGCCTGATATCAAAGCGCCAATCCGCATGATTGAACAATTGCCTACGCGTGTTGGTGAAGAGATGTTGGCGAACCCTCCTGTTCCCGTCTATGACACTTCAGGTCCATATAGCGATCCTGATGTAGTAATCAATCTTGAAAAAGGTTTACCAAGACTGCGTGATACTTGGATCGCAGAACGTAATGACACTATTCAATTAGCGGGCCCTAGCTCTGAGTATGGTGTTGCTCGCTCTCAAGATGAAGCCACACAAAGTTTGCGATTTGCTCACATCAGCGCACCACGTGTTGCAAAAGCTGGTAACAACGTAAGTCAGATGTATTACGCACGCAAAGGTATTGTTACCCCAGAAATGGAATATGTAGCCCTGCGTGAATCCATGGGTCTCGAGCAATTACGTAAAGATCCTGCTTATAAGCAGTTATTAAAACAGCACCCTGGCAAGAGCTATGGCGCCAATCTTCCCGACATCGTGACTGGTGAGTTTGTACGCTCTGAAATTGCAGCTGGCCGTGCAATCATTCCAGCTAATATTAATCACCCTGAATTAGAGCCCATGATTATTGGCCGTAACTTCCGCGTGAAGATTAACGGTAACCTGGGTAACTCTGCTGTTACCTCATCGATTAATGAAGAAGTCGAAAAGATGGTGTGGTCTATTCGTTGGGGTGCAGACACCATCATGGATCTTTCCACTGGTAAGCACATTCATGAAACGCGCGAATGGATTATTCGCAACTCACCAGTACCCATTGGTACTGTTCCAATCTATCAAGCTTTAGATAAAACCGGAGGTATTGCAGAAGACCTCACTTGGGAAATGTTCCGCGATACCTTGATTGAGCAAGCAGAACAAGGTGTTGATTACTTCACCATTCATGCTGGTGTATTGCTCCGTTATGTACCTTTAACAGCAGATCGTATTACGGGCATCGTTTCTCGCGGTGGCTCAATCATGGCTAAATGGTGTTTGGCTCATCACAAAGAAAATTTCCTGTATACGAAGTTTGATGAGATTTGTGAAATCATGAAAGCTTACGATGTGTCATTTAGCCTGGGTGATGGTTTACGCCCTGGCTGTATTGCTGACTCTAATGATGCCGCGCAGTTTGGTGAACTTCATACCCTCGGTGAATTAACTGCTAAAGCATGGAAGCATGATGTTCAAGTCATGATTGAAGGTCCTGGCCACGTACCAATGCAGCGTATTGAAGAGAATATGACTGAAGAACTTAAGCACTGCTTAGAAGCACCGTTCTATACGCTTGGACCATTGATTACAGATATTGCTCCTGGCTACGATCACATCACCAGTGGTATTGGTGCAGCGCAAATTGGTTGGTACGGCACCGCAATGCTTTGCTACGTCACACCAAAAGAGCACTTAGGATTGCCAGATAAAGAAGATGTACGCGAGGGCATTATTACTTACAAGATTGCAGCCCATGGTGCTGACTTGGCTAAAGGCTTGCCTGGTGCTCAAGTACGCGACAACGCCCTTTCTAAGGCTCGCTTTGAGTTCCGCTGGGAAGACCAATTCAATTTAGGCTTAGACCCGGAGCGTGCACGTGAATATCATGATGCAACCCTACCTGCTGAAGGCGCCAAGATCGCGCACTTCTGCTCTATGTGCGGTCCGAAGTTCTGCTCAATGAAAATCACACAAGAAGTACGTGACTACGCTGCGACTTTGGATGCTGATGGCAATCCTAAAGCAAAAGTGATTCCAATCGCTGAAGTAACAGATGCGTCTAAAGGCATGGAAGAAATGTCTGCGGAGTTCCGTAAGCGCGGCAGTGAGATTTATCAGTAAGTTTTATCCATAAGCTATTTAGGTAAAAGGTTAAATAGGCAATCGATGACTAGCGCAAGCTTCTCCAATAGCAAATACGCCATTGTTGGCGGCGGCCTGATGGGTCGCCTGCTGGCAATAGCGCTTGCCAAAGGTGGTGCGCAGGTTGATCTATTTGACAAGGGCGGCTCTGATGGCGCTCATGCTGCTGCGCGAATTGCTGCGGCCATGTTGGCACCATTAGCTGAATCTGCGATTACTGAAGATTCAGTAGTGCGCATGGGTTTATACAGCCTACCTCGTTGGAAAGAGCTTATCACCAGCTTGTCATCACCTGTTTATTTTCAACAAGAAGGTACGCTCATTTTATGGCACCGCCAAGATGCCAGTGATGCCGAGAGATTTGCTGCTCACCTAGAGAAGAACTGTCGGTCTAACTCAGAATTAAGTGCTCCCTTAAAGTTAAATAATGATGCCTTGCGTGATCTAGAGCCTGGTATTGCTGATCGCTTTAAGCAAGGCTTATTTTTACCACATGAAGGGCAATTGGATAATCGTCAACTATTAGATGCTCTTGCAAAAGAACTAGAGTTAGCGACAGTCAATTGTTACTGGCATACCAAGATAGAGCCCGAGAAATTGCGTAAGCAATCATCTTTTAAGGCCGTGATTGATTGTCGTGGCACTGGAGCTAAGGATTTATGGGCTGTTGGCGACGCTCCGAATACACTACGTGGCGTACGCGGAGAAGTGATTCGACTGCATGCCCCTGAAGTAAAGCTACGTCGCCCTACGCGCTTAATCCATCCTCGCTATCCGATCTATATCGCCCCAAAAGAGAATGATATTTATGTTGTAGGTGCAACAGAAATTGAATCTGATGACCTCTCACAAATGAGTGTGCGCTCCGCAATGGAATTACTCAGCGCGGTGTACACCGTACATAGTGGCTTTGCTGAAGCGCGCATCTTAGAGATGGCCACTCAGTGTCGCCCTACTCTAAAAAATAATCTTCCGGAAATCCGGATAAATAAAGATAAAGGACTTACTGATTTAATCATGATCAATGGCTTATATCGCCATGGTTTTATGATTTCTCCAGCAGTACTGGATTGCGCTCTGCAAGTTCTTGAGCAAGGAAGCAGCAAGACCGCATTGGAATTAGGTTTAACGGTAATTCAAGATAGCAATCAGCTTGAGGCGGTATGCGCGTAATCGTGAATCAAGTGCCATATGACCTTCCTAGCCAGAGCATGGTGAGCGATGCGCTCGCCATGATTAACGCCAAACCGCCTTACGCTGTTGCGGTAAATCTCAATTTTGTACCCAAGACGAAACATGCTGATTTTGTCTTAAATGAGAATGACCAAATTGAGGTTATCACGCCCGTTACTGGCGGCTGACACTAAAAATTGAAGAAGCATTTGATATGAACGCACCCCTGCCAAACAATCTAAATAAGGCTGATACGCTAGTTCTCTATGGCGAGAGCTTTGCAAGCCGTTTGCTATTGGGGACTTCACGCTACCCTTCCCCACAAGTATTAGAGAATGCAGTCCAAGCATCTAATCCCGGCATGATTACTGTGAGCTTGCGTCGTCAAGGTAGCTCAACAGCCGAGACACACAGCGGCTTTTGGGATCTACTCAAAAAGATGGCTGTCCCTGTTCTACCCAATACGGCAGGTTGTCACAGTCCACAGGAAGTGATTACAACAGCGCAAATGGCACGCGAAGTTTTTGAAACTGATTGGATCAAGCTAGAACTCATTGGTGATGACTACACACTGCAACCGGATGTCTTGCGTTTAGTGCAAACGGCTGAGACCTTGATTAAAGATGGCTTTAAGGTATTGCCGTATTGCACTGAGGATCTGATTTTATGCCAACGGCTCGTCGATGTAGGGTGCCAAGCGGTGATGCCTTGGGCTGCTCCTATTGGTACAGGTCAAGGTCCATTAAACCCCTATGCGATGAAGTTATTACGTGATCGCCTCAAGGTACCACTCTTGGTGGATGCTGGACTAGGCCTCCCGTCACACGCTTGCACTGTTATGGAATGGGGGTTTGATGGTGTACTGCTCAATACTGCTGTAGCCTTGGCTGATGATCCTATCGTAATGGCTAAAGCTTTTGCAATGGCAGTGGATGCTGGACGTGCAGCTTATTTGTCTGGCGCTATGAAACCCCAAGAGTCAGCCCAAGCGAGCACGCCTTTAGTTGGCACTCCTTTTTGGCATCAATCCTAATTATTCAAGTTCAGTACACTGAAGCCATGAGCCTGATACGAGACCTTGCCGACCAAATCGTAGCAGCGCATCGCAATGCAGAGTTATGCATTCCGATTCCAAACTTTAGTCTTCATTCACCACCGCCATTGATTGACAATGAGGCCGCAGTTGATCATTACGATTTAGCCGGTGCATTAGCGGCCATAGATATGGGCTTTATTGAGTCGGATGCGAAGATTCTTGGTAAAGCCTGGTCACGGATGACATCACAAGATGGTGGCTTTAATCCGTTTAAGTGGCCCAGTAGACCAGAGCATTTTGATTTACTGCCCTGGACTCGCAATATGAATCCCAATGCTTTTAAAGAATGTCCTAAGCGTTTAGGTTTATATGGTGTGATGCCTGATGCTGATTGGATAAAACGCATGGTCGATGCAGAAATACCGACAGTACAACTACGCTTTAAGTCAAACGAAAAATCCAAGATCAGAAAACAGATTAAAGAGTCAGTTGCCGCTGCCAAGGATAGCAAAACGCTTTTATTCATTAACGACTATTGGCAAGAAGCAATCGACGCTGGTGCTTATGGCGTTCATCTAGGACAAGAGGATTTAGAAGAAGCTAATCTTGAAGAAATTCGTTCCGCAGGGTTAAGATTGGGTCTCAGTACTCATGGATATGCGGAGCTTGCTCATGCAGATCGCTTTTGTCCAAGCTATATTGCGATGGGCGCCGTCTTTCCGACCAATTTAAAGAAGATGCCCACAGCGCCTCAGGGTTTAGGTCGTTTATATCAATACGCCAAATTGATGAGTCACTACCCACTTGTTGCAATAGGCGGGATTGACGAAGATAGTATTCGTGCGGTATCTAAAAGCGGTGTGGGTGCAGTAGCCGTTGTTAGGGCCATTACGCAAGCCAAAGACCCTAAGGCCGCAGTAAAGCATTTACAAGAATTAATGCAATAAAGAATGGGGAAAATGGAATAGGAAAAGTTAATTCTTTTCTTTTTCGTCGAGCAGCGCTGTTGGATAAAAATCATGCATATGCCAAAGCGGGCCTGGACCTTCGCCAATACTCAAGAAGCGCCCTGCCTCCAAGCCAGCTTCAACATAAGCGATCGCCTTAGCAACTGCATGACTAAGATCATGACCATCTGCGAGGTAAGTTGCAATGGCCGCAGCAAGAGAACATCCAGTCCCATGGGTGTTCACGGTATTCACGCGGTAGTGTTTGAACTCTTTTGTTTGCACGACTTCTAAACCATCTTCAAGTGTTCGCCACATCAAGTAATCAGTAATTTGAGTATGCGTGCTGTCGAGATGACCGCCTTTAATGAGGACAGCGTGTGAGCCCATCTCAAGCAATTCTTCTGCAGCCAATCTGAAATCATTAGGTCCATTAATTTCACGACCGAGAAGTAATGAAGCCTCATCCAAGTTCGGCGTAATAAGAGATGCAATCGGAAATAATTCTGTAATCATGGCTTGAGCAGTGTCATCACCGCCTAAGCTCGCACCGGAGGTAGCGCGTAACACTGGGTCAAGAACGATTCGTTTAACGCCATGTTTACGCAATGATTTAGCGACTGTTTTGACAATTTCGGGACTGGCAAGCATCCCAATTTTGACAATATCAGCCCCAATATCCAATAAAACAGCATCGATTTGAGCTTCAACTACATCCAAATCGATATCCTGAATACGCGTCACCCCCAAGGTATTTTGGGCAGTAATCGCTGTGATGACAGACATTCCATAACCGCCCAAGGCTGTAATTACCTTGAGGTCAGCCTGAAGTCCCGCCCCACCACCACTATCTGACCCAGCAATGGTCAGTACTTTGGGGATCCGCACAGAAGTAGAGAGAAGTGATTGCATGTTGCTATAATATCGGCTTATTCCTCGATAGCTCAGTCGGTAGAGCGCCGGACTGTTAATCCGTAGGTCCCTGGTTCGAGCCCAGGTCGAGGAGCCAAATTAAAACCCTGTAAGCCCATAAAGCCACAGGGTTTTTTCTTGGGCAGGAAAAGTGCATTCATTTGAAAACATCAAGTAAGATTTAAATCAAATAATGCTACTTCTGACAAAAATGACCAATGCATATACCGTTATCTGCCTTTTTCTCATCTTTGGCGCATGCTTTGGTATTGCCACCTATTCAAAACGACACTTATTTAGCGAAGGACCTCAGAAGTCAGGGGACTCTGGTCAAACCTCATCTCTAAAGGGTCGTATTTTTTGGATTATGCTTTGCACCCTGCTCTGGCCAATCATGGTTATCACGGGAATTAATACGGCCTGGATACTTTTTAAACGTAAACAGCAATCTCAAAAGTAATGCTGTGAATGATGCCCAACACGGCATTGGAAACGCCTGAAGTTGGTTTAAGTGCTTCTAGGTACTTCTGAGTGAAATCGAGCCACCTTCTGGCTTTACCCCTCATTTGCTCTGATATGCTTAAATTAAGTTGTTCAGTAATCATCAGAATGATTCAAATAAGCAGGAGGTAGGAATGATTCAAAGTAGATCTATTCATGCGCTTGGTCGCACCATGCAATTCTTTGCAATTCTTGTAGCCTTATTTGGGGCTGTTCAAACCGCTTTTGCGCAAACGGACTATCCTAATAAACCAATTCGTTTTATTGTTCCTTTTCCAGCTGGCGGCGCTACCGACAACATTGCTAGACCACTCCAAAATGAGCTCTTAAATACTGCTAAGTGGAATATCGTTATTGACAATAAGCCAGGGGCTGGCGGCAATATTGGTGCAGAGATTGTTTCTAAGGCTGCTCCTGATGGCTATACCTGGCTCATGGCATCCGTGGGCACCCATGGCATTAACTTACCCCTTTACACCCAGGGTGGCGGTAAATTACCTTTCGACCCTGTTAAAGACTTCACACCCATTACATTAGTTGCAGAGTTACCTAACGTATTGGTGCTCAATCCAGATTTCGCCGCAAAGAACAACATCAATAGCGTGAATGATTTGGTTGCTTACGCTAAAGCCAATCCTGGCAAGGTCAATATGGCATCCAGTGGTAACGGCACCTCAATTCATATGGCAGGAGAGCTATTTAAGTCAATGACTAAAACGTACATGGTCCACTTGCCCTACAAGGGAAGTCCTCCAGCGGTTACCGATTTAATGGCGGGCAACGTTGACATCATGTTTGATAATTTGCCCTCGTCCATTAACTACATTCGTGCAGGGCGTTTGAAAGCATTAGCAGTGACCAGTGCCAAGCGCTCTCCTGCCTTTCCGGACTTGCCAACCATTGCTGAGGCAGCTAATTTACCAGGCTATGAAGCTACCTCTTGGTTTGGTGTAGTTGGGCCTGCAAATATGCCTGCAGATATTTTAAATAAAGACAGCACTACATTAATGGCCGCAATTAATAGCCCATCGGTGAAAGAAAAATATCTGGCTATGGGCGCACAACCTGTTGGCAATACACCTGCCCAATTTTCTACTTTCATCAAAAATGAAATTGCCAAATGGACCAAGGTAGTGAAGGACTCTGGAGCAAAGGTAGATTAACTTTCTCCGGAATATAAAAGGAGGGGTAATACCTCTCTTATTCATTACCGATAAGCTTTTTATTACTTTCCCAATTGCGATAGCAACTTACTTGGCGAGATAATCTCTTGGTCTAAAACTAATTCAATCAGGGCACCCTTCTTACTTACCAGCGCTTGAGCAAAAGCAGGTGCAAAATCTTCAGTTTTAGTAACCCTGAAGCCTGGCATACCAAAGCTGTCAGCAAACTTCACAAAATCAGGATTAGTTAAGCCTGTAGCAATAACGCGGGAGTTAAATTCTCTCTCCTGATGCATGCGTATCGTCCCTAACATGCTGTTATTGACGACAAACACAATTGGGAAGGCATCATAGCGCGCTGCAGTAGCTAGCTCCTGACAGTTCATCATAAAGTCGCCGTCGCCACATACTGCAATAGCTACTTTTTCTGGGTTAGCAATCTTTGCAGCAATTGCTGCAGGTAGCCCATAACCCATTGAGCCATTAGCAGGTGCCAGTTGAGTCTTATAAGGGCCGTAGGGATAAAAGCGATGTACCCAAGTTGCAAAGTTACCTGCGCCATTAGTGATAATGGAGTCGCGCGGTATTGAACTCGCCACTGAACTCATGATGTGCGCCAATTGCATTTCACCTGGAACAGTCACCGGACTTGAGAAAGTGAGGTATTCAGCATGTGCATCTTTCATATCCTCGGGATTGTGGTCCTTACCCATCTTCACCGAATTTAATGCTGCACAGAAATTTTCTGGGCTGCAATTAAGTGCAAATTCTGGGCGATACACACGACCCAACTCTTCTGGCCCAGAGAGAACATGAATTAAAGTCGCTTGAATTTGGGGGACTGTCAATATGCTGTATCCCGCTGTTGTCATCTCCCCTAAGCGCTCACCAATCACCAAGAGAACATCAGCCTGTGCGACTCGTTTCACTAAGGCTGGGTTGGCACCAATTCCCAAATCACCAGCAAATGCAAGATCTAGGTTATCGATGACATCTTGGGAGCGAAAACTCGTAGCAACAGGAACACCCTCTCTATTGGCCCATGCTCTTAAATCCTCGCAGGCAGTCGCATTCCAGTTGCCACCACCAGCAATCACTAGCGGTTTTTTGGCAGAGGTAAAAACTTGCATAGCTTGATTAAAAAGATTGTGATCCAATCCCGGCTGCACTATGTGCGCGGGCTTTACAGGCTTTTCTTGTCCAGACATATACAGCACGTCCTCTGGTAACGCTAACACTACAGGGCCTTTACGCCCTGCTTGTGCCACGTGAAAAGCGTGCGAAACAAATTCATCAATACGATCCACACGATCAATGCTACCTACCCATTTTGCGCATTCGGAATACATGCGCCGATAATCAATTTCTTGAAAGGCCTCGCGCTCTACCATGTCAGTGCCTACTTGTCCGACTAATAACACCATTGGCGTTGAATCCTGATAAGCCGTATGCATGCCAATCATGGCATTTGATGCGCCAGGTCCACGTGTCACCATCAATATCCCTGGCTGACCAGTTAATTTTGCATAAGCCTCAGCCATATAGGCTGCCCCACCCTCTTGCCGACAAGTAATAAAGCGAAAGTTTGAGTGATCTACTAGACCATTTAACAAAGGCAGAAAACTCTCTCCGGGAACACCAAAGGCAATATTCACACCTTGTCGTACCAGTGCATTTGCCAGAATCTGGCCACCATTCAGCGATTTACTTGCTGTCTCCATGATGTTTTTATACTTTCTAGTGAGTAATGATCTTTATTGGCTCTTGCTGGAAAGTTATCACACTTTATAGACCAAAAAGTCCATACAGAGTCTACTGGCTGACTTTTGGCCAAAGCAAGACTGACCTATACTTCAGAAACTGATGATAAATATACCAAGCCATTGGAGATGTTGAAATGAGATTATTTGGCTTTAAAGACCCAAAAGGGTATGAAGGAGTCGGAGCACTCTCAAAAGGTAGTTCGGATACTTTTGTAGACTTGCATAGGACAGACCCACTGATTCCCAATCAGATACAAGACATGATTCACTCTACAGAAATGATGAATAGAGCGGCAGTCGCTCTCACCAATCCAAATGCAGTGACTGGGAAAATAAGTGACATTACTTTCAAGGCACCCATTGAAAGGCCAGGGAAAATTGTCTGCATGGGCCTGAACTATGCTGACCATGCAAAAGAAGGCGGTAATACAAGACCAGAATACCCAAGCTTTTTTTTTCGTGGTCCTAGCTCTTTGACAGCGCACTTAAGCCCTATAGTAAGACCTCAGGTTTCCGACAAACTCGACTACGAAGCAGAGCTCGCTTTTGTTGTGGGCAAAAAAGCCCGCAATCTCACCTTAGAAAACGCCTTAGATTGTGTCGCTGGCTACAGCATCTTTAATGATGGCAGTATTCGTGACTACCAACGCAAAACAACGCAATGGACAATTGGCAAGAACTTTGATCAAACCGGTGCATTCGGACCTTGGCTAGTAACGCCTGATGAACTACCTCTCGGTTGTGATGGTCTGAATATTCAGTCACGCTTAAATGGACAAGTCATGCAAAACGCCAATACCAAAGATTTTCTTTGGGGTGTTGCTGAGACGATAGTATTGATTTCCGAATGTATGACTTTAGAACCAGGGGATGTGGTGATTACGGGCACTCCTGCCGGTGTTGGTTACGCCAGAACACCGCCTATCTTTATGAAACCCGGGGATATCTGCGAGATTGAAATCGAATCTATTGGCATCTTATCTAACACCATCGCTGACGAATAAGTAGCCCAGCTATTGAAATAAGCCCTAAATTAGGCCTATTTGCGCTAATTTAGGGCAATAGATCTATGAGCACAAATGGGCTAAGCAGGCATTAAAATAAGCTCATGATAAAAACGCCAGAACTCCTTGCCCCCGCGGGCAGCCTACAAATGCTCGAAACTGCTTTTGACTTTGGAGCAGATGCCATTTACGCAGGACAGCCTCGGTATTCGCTGAGGGTTCGCAACAATGACTTTGGCAAGATCGAAGTTCTCAAGCAAGGTATTGATACTGCTCATGAACTGAATAAGAAGTTTTATCTGGTCTCGAATTTATTGCCGCATGGCGGTAAGACGCGCACCTATATTAAAGATATGGATCCTGTTATTGCATTGAAGCCTGATGCATTGATCATGTCTGATCCGGGTCTCATCATGATGGCGCGTGAGGCATGGCCAGATATGCCAATCCACTTATCAGTACAAGCTAATACAGTCAATGGTGCTTCAGCCAAATTCTGGCGCTCTGTTGGAATTAGCCGCGTGATTTTGTCTCGCGAACTCTCCTTTGATGAAATTGAAGAAGTGCGTCAAGACTGTCCTGAGATGGAATTAGAAGTATTTGTGCACGGCGCTCTTTGTATTGCCTATTCAGGTCGCTGCCTACTGTCTGGTTATATGTCTCATCGAGACTCCAATCAAGGGGCCTGCACAAATGCCTGTCGCTGGGACTATAAAGTAAAGCCTGGCCAACAAAATACCAGTGGCGATGTAGTGCTACTACAGGAAGCACGCCGTCCTGATGATTTGATGCCGATGGAGGAAGACGAACATGGCACTTACATCATGAATTCAAAAGATCTGAGAGCTGTCGAACATATTGAACGCTTGACAAAAATGGGGGTTGACTCATTCAAGATTGAGGGTCGCACCAAATCACCCTACTACGTTTCTCGTACAGTACAGTCTTATAGGGCAGCTATTAATGATGCTGTTGCTGGTAGGCCTTTTAATACCGCTTTGTTAGGTCAACTAGAAGGCTTAGCTAACAGAGGTTATACCGATGGCTTTTATGAGCGTCACCATGATAAAGAATACCAACTCTATATGCGAGGCTACTCCTTATCAGGGCGCAGCTTATATGTTGGCGATACGCTTGATATTGACTCAACTACAGGGCGAGTTAAGGTAGACGTTAAGAATCGCTTTTCAGTTGGGGATAAGCTAGAGATTATTGAGCCCAATGGAAACACAGATGTGGTGCTGACCGAAATGTGGAATATGAATGGCGAATCTATTGATGTTGCGCCTGGCTCAGGTCACTTTGTTTGGCTAAACATCCCCATGACTAGCAAACATGCCTTTATTGCACGATATACACAGGAGGCGGCGCCAGCTGAAGTTGCAACTAGCTCTTGCTCTACTTGTGGCGATTAATATTCCATTCATTTGATTAAAGGTTTTCATGACCAATAAAGCCTATTCCCAAATAAATAATCCGGGATTAAAAATCAAACTCAAAGAAGAAATGAAAAAGGCTTTTGCCTTAACGCTTTATTTTGGCACTTGGTTTTGTGCGATTACCTTTATGGCTGCAACCGCTTTAGAGGAGCGCCCTATTCCCTTAGCCATTTTCGGTTTTGCATTAATCAAAGCGGGCTTATCAGCAAAATTTATGCTAATTGCTCAGGCCGCGTATCCAATCAAGGTCGATAAAGAAAATGGAATTGTTGGCTCTCTATTCATTGAGTCGATTGTTTACATTATTGTCATTATTGCCCTGAACTACTTGGAAGCTGGAGTTGAAGGCCTGATACATGGAAAAGAATTTTTCAGATCTATGGCAGCTTTTGGAAGTGGTGATCCATTGAGAGTATTTTCAATGTCGATCGTATATTGGCTCATTGTTTGGCCTTACTTGATTTTTGTAGGGTTCAATAAGGTTGAAGGCAATACTGAAACTCTTGCAGTTTTATTTGGTCCAAAAAAATAATTGTCTTACTTGTATTGCGTGAGAATTTTTTGGCTATGCTTATTTGGGTGCCTATTGGGATTTTTTTCTCAACAGGCTCAAGCCCAAGAGATTGAAGCCCGCGCATATTCAAATGCACCAATTGGCATTAACTTTGTTTCGGGCGGTATAGCGCAAGCTAAAAGTGGCTCCTACACCCTCACTACCGAGGCAGTAAACCTTACTCGTATCATCGACGTCTTCGGACAGTCGGGCAGGATTAGTCTCTTGCTTCCTTATTCTCAAATATCTGGTACTAGTACTCTTGGCTCTCAAAGTATCAATGCCTCTGCCGAAGGCTTATCCGACCCTGTTGTTAAGATCTCCGCCAATCTATATGGAGCGCCAGCACTCTCCCTGGACGAATTTAAAAACTACCAACAAGATCTCATTATTGGCACTAGTCTTGCTGCGTCAATTCCATGGGGTAAATACAGCAGTGAACAGATGCTTAACGTCGGCGCCAATCGTTCGCTGATTCAACCAGCTATCGGAGCATCTCAAGCAATAGGGCCATGGCGTTTGGAATTGGCAGGCATGGCAACCATCTATACAAGTAATACCAGTTTTCGGGGAAGCAATACGCTTTCCCAAAATCCCATGTACTCCTCAGAAGCCCATGTAATTTATTACTTTCAGAATACGGCCTATATTTCTGCTGACACTACCTATTTCACAGGTGGTCAAAAGTATGTCAATGGCACAAGCATAACGGGTTCACAAGAAAATTGGCGCTTTGGAAGCACCTTTTCCTACCCCGTCAACAAGCACAATTCGATCCGCTTAACTGCTAGCAAAGGTATTTATTCCAATACCAATACTGACTACACCGCACTAGGCATCTCCTGGCAATACCGCTGGGGTGGCGGACTCTAGCAAGAACCAATAGATTCAGTAACTTCACCATTCCATCGCTACAATAAAGCCAAAAGAACACTTAAAAGAGATTTGAGATATTTATGAGCAATAAACCAAAAGATCTTCCAGAGAGCGGATTACGTAAAGGCTTAACTAGCTATGGAGATAAAGGTTTCTCTTTATTCTTACGCAAAGCCTTTATTAAGGGCGCCGGCTATACCAATAGCGCCTTAGACCGCCCTGTTATTGGCATTATTAATACCGGTAGTGCTTATAACCCCTGCCATGGCAATATGCCGCAATTATTAGAAGCAGTGAAGCGTGGCGTCATGTTGGCTGGTGGTTTGCCCATGGAATTTCCAACAATCTCCATTCATGAAAGTTTTGCTGCGCCTACTAGTATGTATTTGCGTAATTTGATGTCCATGGACACCGAAGAAATGTTGCGCGCTCAGCCAATGGATGCCGTAGTCATGATTGGTGGTTGCGATAAAACAGTTCCAGCGCAAATGATGGGCGCTGCTTCTGCAGGGCTACCCGCTATTCAATTAATTACTGGCTCAATGTTGACAGGCTCACATCGCAGCGAACGCGTTGGTGCTTGTACGGATTGTCGTCGCTATTGGGGTAAATTCCGCGCTGGCGAGATTGATGAAGTGGAAAAGGATGAAGTCAATGATCAACTTGTAGCTAGCGTTGGTACCTGCTCTGTCATGGGCACAGCCAGTACTATGGCTTGCATCTCTGAAGCGCTTGGTATGACCGTGCCAGGCGGCGCAACTCCTCCAGCAGTAACTGCAGATCGTATTCGCGTTGCAGAGGAAACTGGCACTTGCGCAGTCAAGATGGCAAAAGAAGGTTTGACAATCGATAAAGTGTTAACTGCCGATGCATTTGAAAATGCGATGCGTGTGTTACTGGCGATTGGTGGATCTACCAATGGCATTGTTCACTTAGCCGCCATTGCAGGTCGTATGGGTCTGGAGATTGATTTAGAGGCACTCGATAAGATGGGCGATGAAACCCCTGTTCTGGTTGACTTGAAACCCTCTGGTGACCATTATATGGAAAACTTCCATGATGCTGGTGGTATGACAACACTCTTACGCGAACTCAAGCCACTTTTAAAACTGGATGCAATGACCGTTTCGGGTAGAACCTTGGGTGAAGAGATTGATGCTGCCCCACCGAGCTTTAAACAAGACGTTGTACGTCCTTTTGATAAACCAATTTATCCCCGAGGGAGCATCGCTGTACTGCACGGCAATCTTGCTCCTGGTGGCGCCATCATTAAGCAATCTGCTGCAAATGAAAAGCTGATGGAACATGAAGGTCGAGCAGTAGTGTTTGAGGATGCTGCCGATTTAGCCAATCGGATTGATAGCCCAGACTTAGATGTCACGGCCGATGACATTTTGGTACTGAAGAACATCGGCCCTAAGGGCGCGCCTGGTATGCCAGAGGCGGGTTACATTCCTATTCCAATGAAACTGGCGCGTGCTGGTGTAAAAGATATCGTGCGCATTTCTGATGGACGCATGAGCGGCACTGCTTTTGGCACTATTGTCTTGCACGTTACTCCTGAGTCAGCTATTGGCGGTCCCTTAGCGCAGGTACGTAATGGAGATCGTATCCGTTTGAGCGTAAAAAATCGTGAGATTAGTCTATTAATTTCTGATGAAGAGTTAGCTAAGCGCATGAAAGACAATCCAATCACTTCGCCGACTGCCGAACGTGGCTATAAGAAACTATTCTTAGATACCGTTACCCAAGCAGACCAAGGTGTGGACTTTGATTTCTTAAGAGCGGCCAAGATGGTTGGCAAGACACCACAATCCAAATAAACACACAGCAGAAATTCATCCCGTGATAAATGCAAATCTATTACGCAGAGGCATGAATTTATGGCCTCCATTCTTAGGTGCAGGCGTTACGGTAGAGCACATTGCTCAAGACTTTCGCCATGCTAGAGTGCGCCTCAAGCATGGTCTTTTAAATCGCAATATTGTTGGGGTTCACTTTGGTGGCAGTCTTTTTGCGATGACTGACCCCTTCTTCATGATCATGGTCTCCCAAAACCTAGGCAAGGGATACATTATTTGGGACCAAGCTGCCAAGATTGAATTTCTCAAACCTGGTAAAGGCAAGGTTCACGCTTCCTTCGATATTAACCAAGAGCAACTAGATGAAATCATTACCGCCGCAGAGTCTGGTGACAAAGTCTTAAGGGACTTTGTAGTCGACGTAAAAGATCAGGAAGATGATGTCGTGGCACGCATCACCAAGACTTTATACATACGCAAAAAGATCAAAAAGGCTGAGGTTTAATTGATATAAGCAGGCGCATCAAGTATACGCATTTCACCCTCAATCCAGACCTCTACTTCAAGTTGCAACTGCTCTTCTGTTTTACCGGCCACTGAAATCACTGGCCCAATCGATAAGGTAATAACTCCTGGGCGCTTTAAGAAGGTATTCCTGGGCCAAATGGCTCCCGAATTTTGTGCAACTAGAAGAATATCGGTTTGCGTACTCATAGCAAGGCGTACGCCACCCTTTCGATAAGGGTTAAATGAGCCGCGTGGGGTACGGGTGCCCTCCGGGAATATAGCAATCCATCTACCCTCTTTTAGGACCTGATTGCCTTGAGCAGAAACCGCTGCTCTAGCATTTTCTCTATCGCCACGATTGATATGAATCATTTTTAAAGATGCCAATGCCCAACCAAAAAATGGAACGTATAGTAGTTCTCTTTTAAACACAAAGCAAAGTTCTTTTGGGAATATTGCAGGATAAACAAAAGTTTCCCAAGCTGATTGATGCTTGCCTAAGATAATTAATTGTTTATTCGGGTCCTGAGGGATGTTTTCCAATCCCTTGGTTTGAGAGTGAATACCGCACAGCAGAAACAAGACCTTCTGAATTAACCGACACCAACTTACTGCTATTTTGTAACGAGTTTGAATACCCGTAAAAGGAATTACCAGAATTATTACGGTTGCATAAATGGTGGCGGAAGTAAAACCAAATAAGTAGAACAGTAAGGATTTAAGCCCAAGAGTCACGAAAGTATTTTTACTAATCAGAAGCTAAAAAACTATTTTAAATGAGTAGCCTTTGAGAGTTTCCTAGGGGGCTGAAGTCCCCCATTGATCTCATAAACCCCTTAATTCGCGCCTTAGTATCTTGCCAACGTTAGTCTTTGGTAAGTCAGCACGGAAAACAATATGTTTTGGACGCTTATAGTTTGTCAGGTTTTCTTTGCAGAACGCTAAGATAACCTCCTCTGTCAAAGACTGATCCTGTTTAACAATAAAGGCTTTGACAGCTTCACCAGAATCCTCATCAGGAACACCGATCACTGCGCACTCTAAGACACCAGGGATGAGATAGAGAACTTCTTCAACTTCGTTAGGGTAGACATTAAATCCGGAAACTAAGACCATATCTTTTTTTCGATCAACGATCTTCGTAAGACCATCTGCATTCATGATGCCGATGTCACCCGACTTAAAGAAGCCATCTGATGTCATGACATTCTTTGTTTCCTCTGGCTTATTCCAGTAGCCCGCCATGACCTGTGGACCGCGAATACAAATCTCACCAGGGGTTCCAAAAGGTACCTCAATACCATCATCCCCCAAGATAACCACTTCGGTACTTGGCACTGGGAAACCAATATAGCCCGTAAAACTCTCAATCAACGCAGAATTTACACAGGCTACTGGCGATGTTTCTGAGAGCCCATAGCCTTCAGCAATGGGTGCGCCAGTCATTTCTTGCCAACGATCAGCGACCACCTTTTGCATCGCCATACCGCCACCGATAGTTGCCAGAATATTAGGGAATTTCACAGAGGCAAACTCAGGTTTATGCATCAAGGCATTAAATAATGTATTTACACCTGGGAAGATATTGATGTCTGGATGTTTTTTCAGCAATTTGATGAAGCCATCAAAATCGCGTGGGTTAGGAACCAGAATTAATAAGGCCCCCTTGCGCATACCTAATATGGCACAGGCTGTTAAAGCAAATATGTGATACATCGGCAGCGCACATAAGAAAACCAACTGATCGACTTGCTTGCGCTTTAATCCTGGCTCAAGCCATAGCTCCGTCTGAATCACATTCGACAGAATATTACTATGCAAAAGAATGGCGCCTTTAGATAACCCCGTAGTACCACCGGTGTACTGCAAGAATGCAATGTCATTTAAAGAGGTATTGGGTTTATTCCAACGGTGACGACTACCTTCAGCTAAAGCTGCCAAGAAAGTGATGTGTCCTGGTAAATTCCATGAAGGTACCAGTTTTTTAACATTACGCACTACAAAGTTAACGACTGTACCTTTAAGGCCAATCATCTCACCTAGAGATGTGACAATCGTTTTCTTCAATGGCACACTTGCTGCGATTTGCTGGTAAACATGAGCAAAGTTTTCCAGTATCACGATTGCTGAGGTGCCACTATCTTTGAGTTGATGCTCTAGTTCACGTGCCGTATAGAGTGGATTGACGTTTACGACCACAAAGCCAGCCCGCAATATACCCAACATCGCAATCTGAAACTGTAATACGTTAGGCAACATAATCGCCACACGAGAACCAGGTTCCAAACCTAGATTCTGCAAATAGGAAGCAAAGTGTTTTGAGTGCTGATCAAGATCCCTATAAGTTAAAAACTTATCCATGTACTCGCAGGCACGACGATTGGAATAACGCTCAAATGCCTCATCAAACATATCGAGCAATGAGTTATGGCCAGAGATGTCCACTTCATGTGGCACGCCCGCAGGGTAGTGTTTTAACCAAGGTTTTGATGGATTAACCATATAGCTATTTCCAGTCTCGATATTGTTTTATTTATAGTCAGATTGTTAAATCTGCATGACTCATTCTAAACACAGCAAGCAATTAAATCCAAAGAAAAAGCCCTCTGCTAAGAGAGGGCTTTGAATTAACAATTAAAAACAATTAGAAGCGGTAGCCAACGCCGACTAAGAAGTCGAGTCCAGTACCTTTAACAGGCTGATTAATAACTGTGCCAGTGTCAGCAGTTGCGGTAGCAGACTTGCTACCGTAAGTTGCATAGTTAATTTCTCCAAGCATATACAAAGAATTCGTTACCATTTGCTTGTAACCTAGACCCAAGGAAAGTCCAGATAGGTTGACGGTATTGTAAGGGATGCCTCCACCAGACAGGCCAATGGTAGCCCCTGTATAGCCAATCTTTGCGTAGGCCAAACGGTCTTTATCAATCACATAACCAGGATTAACTGTGATGCTATAGAGGTTTTTGACGTTATAGGACAAAGTGCCAGCATTGTTATTTGGTGGAATCGTTGTTGAAGGAGCTCTAGTGCTAGTTAATGTAGCTCCGCCAGTAGCAAGCGTTCCAGTAGCACCTGAACTAGCGCCGGGGTAGTAATTGATACCAATACCAATAACGTAGTCCTGATTAACGCCAAAGTTATAACCCAGTCCCAATGCTGCGGTACCAGTATTTACATTGTTCACGCTTGATGCAGTAGTGCTTTGCGTGAATGAATCGCCATATACAGCTTTAGCTGCACCGGTTAAAGGAGTTGTTCCTGAACCAGTACCAACGCTAGGCATAAAAGTTCCATAACCAACAGATACTTGGCCATAAGCCCCTTCCCATGCATTTGCTTTCGCCGACTGTGCATTCGCACTAGTTGCAAATACTCCGGCCATAGCCAAAACTAAGGTGCTAATCTTTACTGTTTTCATTTGTCTTCCTGTGTTTGATTTTTCTAATGAATTTGAAACAACTCATTGGATCTTATTTAATTTCTGTGCTCTTTGGATCTCGGGTTTTCCCTTTCTTTGTTTTGCAGCGCAACAATTAAATTAGCCCTATCAACTGAGGGCATTCTGAAAGCCCTAAATGACGGGCTTTCATGGCTGTAGGATATTGATGTAATATAAACGAACGATCGTATTATTTTTACAACAATTTCAGTAAATATTGATACCCATGCTTGATACAAGGACTAATCAAACAGCTCTATCTGGTGAATCTAAAAAAGGATCGAATACTAAATCGATCATATTGCAGGCCGCCCTCGAGATTGCAAGTAAATCGGGCCTTGAAGGAATCACCATTGGCCACTTAGCTGAAACAGTCAATATGAGTAAAAGTGGAGTCTTTGCCCACTTTGGTTCTCGAGAGGAACTGCAGATTGAAGTCATTCGTAAGTACTACGAATACTTCTCAGAAATTGTCTTTATACCCGCTCTTATAAAACCAAAAGGATTGCCGCGTTTGCGCCAAATGATCGATTCATGGCTCAAGATTAGCGTTGGCGAAAATACCTCTAGCTGCTTCTTTATTGCAGGCGCCGCTGAATTTGATGATCGCCCTGGAATTGTTCGTGATGAATTGGTGCGCAGTGTAGAGGACTGGCGCTCTGCAATTCGCCGTGCAATTAAAGAATCTATTACAGCTGGGCACCTAAAGAAATCCATTAACGTGGATGCCCTCCTCTTCCAGCTCTACAGCATTGTTCTCGGCGCACATCATGACTCTAGATTTCTACAGAACCCTTTAAGTCTTGCGCTTGTGAACAAACTTATAAAAAATGTTTTTCTTGCCCACCAAGTAATCAAATAGTCATTTTCTTTATTTAATTTCTTTATTTACATCCTTAACTGACTCTCTTTATTCACCCTCTTCAATTTAATCACTCACATTAGATCTGGACCCTATATGCCTCAATACAACCCACCCCTACGTGATATTCAATTTGTGATTCATGAAATGCTCGATGCTGGTAAGGAGTTCTCTGCTTTACCCGCTTATCAGGATGTTGATAAAGACACCATGAATCAAATCATTGAAGAAGCTGGAAAGTTTGCGAGTGAAATTGCCTTTCCCTTAAATCAGATTGGCGATAAAGAAGGTTGTACGCGTCACGAAGATGGTTCGGTTACAACGCCCACTGGTTTTAAGCAAGCTTATGAACAATATGTTGCTGGTGGCTGGCCTTCTTTGTCATGTGATCCTGCCTATGGAGGCCAAGGTTTACCGCAATTACTCAATACCGTTCTTTATGAAACTTTGAACTCTGCCAATCAGTCATGGACCATGTACCCTGGTTTGTCTCATGGTGCTTATGAGTGCTTACATGCCCATGGTACTGATGAACAGAAAAAGACTTACTTAGAAAAATTGGTTTCTGGTCAATGGACTGGAACCATGTGCCTCACTGAGCCACACTGCGGCACTGATCTTGGCATGCTAAAGACTAAGGCCGAACCTCAGGCTGATGGCACCTACTCTATTACCGGTACCAAGATCTTTATTTCTAGCGGTGATCACGACCTTACCGAGAATATTGTTCATTTGGTGTTGGCTCGCTTACCTGACTCCCCTATTGGAAGCAAAGGTATCTCGCTGTTTGCTGTTTCTAAATTTCAGATTAGTGCTGACGGATCTCTGGGCAAGGCAAACGCAGTATCTTGCGGCTCTCTAGAACACAAGATGGGTATTCATGGCAATGCCACATGCGTCATGAACTTTGATGGCGCAATTAGCACCCTCGTAGGTGAACCACACAAAGGTCTTAATGCTATGTTCGTAATGATGAATGCGGCGCGTTTGGGTGTTGGCATGCAAAGTCTTGGCTTAACTGAGGTGGCTTATCAGAACTCTGCTGCTTATGCAAAAGAACGTTTGCAGATGCGCAGCTTAACTGGCGCTAAAGCTCCAGATAAGGCTGCCGATCCAATCATCGTTCATCCAGATGTTCGCAGAATGTTACTGACTCAAAAGGCTTATGCGGAAGCTGGTAGAGCTTTTTCCTACTGGGTTGCACTCATGATTGATAAAGAACTCAATCATCCAGACGAAAAGGTACGCAAAGAAACCGGTGAGATGGTCGCCCTTCTTACGCCCATTATTAAAGCCTTTTTAACCGATAACGCATTTACCGCCACTAATGAAGGTCTGCAGGTATTTGGTGGTCATGGCTATATTACTGAATGGGGCATGGAGCAATATGTGCGTGATGCTCGTATCAATATGATTTATGAAGGCACTAACACTATTCAATCCCTTGATCTCTTGGGCCGTAAAGTTCTTGGTGATATGGGCAAAAAACTGACTAAGTTTGGCAAAATTATTGAACAGTTCATCGAGGATGAAGGTGTTCGTAAAGAGATGCAGGAATTTATCGACCCCCTTTCCGATATCGCTGTCAAGGTAGAAAAGCTTACAAAAGAGATTGGTATGAAAGCCATGATGAATCATGAGGAAGTTGGTGCAGCCGCTGTTCCTTACTTGCGTGTTGTGGGTCATCTCATTTATGCCTATCTATTTGCGCGTATGGCAAAGATTGCCCTAGCGAATAAATCCAGTAATGATCCTTTTTATAACGCGAAGTTGGCCACTGCCCGCTTCTACTTTGACAAACTCCTTCCTGAGACAGCCATGCTGATTCGTCAAGCACGTGCTGGCTCTAAATCATTAATGGCAATGCCCGCTGAATTTTTCTGAGAGATTTGATATGAGTGAAAACAAGATCATTAAAAAGGTAGCTATTTTGGGTGCTGGTGTTATGGGGGCTCAGATTGCTGCGCAGTGTATTAATGTAGGCTTACCTGTAGTGTTATTTGATTTGCCGACAAACTCTGATGACGGCAAGCCTTCTGACAAGAATGCGATTGCCCTCAAAGCAATCGAGAACCTTAAAAAGTTGAAGCCTGCTCCGCTTGGCCTATCTTCGGAAGCCAATCTAATTATTCCTGCAAATTATGAAGAAGACTTAGGTCTTCTCGCAGATTGTGATCTCATCATTGAAGCGATTGCTGAACGCCTCGATTGGAAACATACCCTCTATGAGAAAGTAGCTCCGCATATTCCGGCACATGCTCTTTTTGCCACCAATACTTCAGGCCTTCCTATTGGTGAATTAGCCAAAGGCTTCTCCGGTGACCTGAAGAAGCGTTTCTGCGGCGTGCATTTCTTTAACCCACCCAGGTATATGCATTTACTAGAGCTCATTCCAGCAGCAGATACAGATCCTGCTGTATTAGATGCTTTAGAAACCTTTATGACCTCAACAATGGGTAAAGGTGTTGTGCGAGCTAAAGATACGCCAAACTTTATAGGTAATCGTGTAGGTGTTTTTTCAATCTTGGCCGTATTTGCTGAAGCGCAAAAGTTTGGATTGGGCTTTGATGAAGTGGATGCCATTACTGGCAGCAAACTAGGACGCGCTAAGTCAGCCACCTTTAGAACCAGTGATGTTGTTGGTCTTGATACTATGGCTCACGTCATTAAGACCATGGAGAATTCACTACAGGGTGATTCTTTCTCATCTTTGTTTAAAACTCCAGAAGTTGTTAGCCAGCTTATTGCCAAAGGGGCTTTGGGCCAAAAGACGAAAGCAGGCTTTTACCGTAAGGACGGTAAAAATGTTCTCGTCCTGGATGCTGCCACTGGTGAGTACAAGCCCTCTACTGCAACGATTGAGCCGCTCATTGAACGCATTCTGAAAAAGCCGATTGCTGAACGTCTTGGACTCTTGAGAGAGACTGATGAACCTCAAGCACAGTTTCTATGGGCCATCTATCGCGATATCTTCCATTACTGCGCTATTCATCTTGGTGAAATTGCACAATCTGCCCGTGAAATCGATTTTGCGATGCGTTGGGGCTATGGCTGGAATTTGGGACCCTTTGAGGACTGGCAAGCTGCTGGTGTAAGCCAAGTCGCTAACTGGATCAAAGAAGATATTGATGCAGGTAAAGCATTAAGTAAAGAACCATTACCTGCTTGGCTCTTTAGCGGACCAGTTACCGATAAGCAAGCATTTCATACGCCCGAAGGCTCATGGTCTGCATCTGAAAATCAATATATTCCACGATCTTCCTTGCCGGTTTATCGGAAACAAGTCTTTAGAGCGCCATTACTAGGAGATGGCTCGCCAGATCCTAAGACTGCAGGCAGCACCATTTATGAAAATACAGACTTCCGAGCTTGGGTTGATGCTAACCAACCTGAGGTCTTAATTGCTTCGTTCCGCTCGAAGATGAATACCTTTAGCCCAGATGTGTTGAGTGGGTTGCAAAAGGCAGTTGAGATCGCAGAAGCAAACTATGCGGGATTGGTGATCTGGCAGCCAACATCGTTAAAGCTTGGTACACCTGGCGGCCCTTTCTCTGCAGGCGCCAATTTGGAAGCTGCGATGCCCATGGTCATGAAAGGCGGTCCAGCTGGGGTTGAGCCATTCGTCAAAGAGTTTCAAGACACGATGATGAAAATCAAATACTCCCAAGTACCAGTTGTTGCAGCAGTCTCTGGGATTGCTTTAGGAGGCGGTTGCGAGCTTGTTCTTCAATCTGCACGTCGGGTTGCTGCAATAGAGAGCTATATCGGCTTGGTAGAAGTTGGTGTTGGGCTATTACCTGCTGGTGGTGGACTTAAAGAAGCAGCCATTCGTGCAGCTCAAGGCGTTTCGCTTGCTGGTAATACCAATTATCTGGATTTTACAAAAGCATCATTTGAAAATGCAGCGATGGCTAAAGTTTCTTCATCTGCTAAAGAGGCAATGAAGATGGCTTATCTCCAAAAAGGTGACATTATTATTGCCAATGTCTATGAGTTATTGGCTCAAGCACAAAATCAAGTCAAAGCCATGCACTATTCCGGATATAGACCACCTATCCCAACTTTAATTCCAGTAGGTGGCCGCTCTGTAGCTTCCACCGTAATGGGTCAAGTGGTCAATATGCGTGATGGTGGATTTATATCTGAACACGATGCTCATATTGCGCAAAAAATTATCGAGATTATTACTGGTGGTGATGTTGATGCGGGGACATTGGTTACCGAAGAATGGCTACTCAAGCTTGAGCGTCAGGCTTTCGTGGAGCTTATTGCCCATCCCAAATCGATGGAACGCATTATGGGCATTCTCCAAACTGGCAAGCCTGTTAGAAACTAATTGACTGAGATATCACTATGAAAAATATTCAAGATGCATATATCGTTGCCGCTACACGCAGTGCTGTTGGTAGATCTGGACGTGGCGCTTTAAAAAATACCAGGCCAGATGATCTCTTGGGCAATGCTTTAAAACACATCCTGACACAAGTCCCCACCCTTGATCCAAAAGCTATTGAGGATGCCATTATTGGGTGCGCTATGCCAGAAGCCCAACAAGGCTTAAATGTGGCCCGCATCGGATTGCTCCTTGGCGGTCTACCCAATACCGTTGGTGGCATTACCGTAAACCGCTTCTGCTCATCAGGTTTGAATGCTATTGCTATGGCTGCTGACCGCATTCGGGTTGGAGAAGCCGATGTCATGATTGCTGGTGGTGTTGAGTCCATGAGTATGGTTCCTATGGGCGGCAACTCCCCCTCCATGTCACCTGAAATCTTTATGGGTGATGAAAATATTGGCATTGCCTACGGCATGGGTTTGACTGCTGAGAAGGTTGCGCAGCAATGGAATATTAGTCGCGAAGATCAAGATGCCTTTGCATTTGCCTCGCATCAAAAAGCGATGGCCGCCCAAGCAGCCGGTGAATTCAACTCAGAAATCTTTCCCCTCAAAATAGCTCATCGCTCAATGAATCTAGGAAAAGGTCAAGTAGATATTCAATGGCGTGAGTTTTTGAAGGATGAAGGTCCAAGAGTTGATACCTCACTCGAAGGCTTGGCAAAATTGAAGTCTCCCTTTGCATTAAGAGGGAGTGTTACTGCTGGCAATAGCTCACAGACCTCTGATGGTGTTGGCGTACTCATCTTGGCGAATGAAAAAGCAATAAAGACCTTTGGTCTGACTCCTTTGGCACGCTTTTTGAGCTTTGCCATCAAAGGTGTTCCTCCAGAAATCATGGGCATTGGACCCAAAGAAGCCATTCCAGCCGCGCTCAAACTTGCAGGACTTAACTTGCAAGACTTAGATTGGATCGAATTAAATGAAGCATTTGCTGCTCAATCATTGGCAGTTATCCGAGATCTCGGTTTAGACCAGAGTAAAGTTAATCCGTTAGGTAGCGCGATTGCTCTGGGACATCCTTTGGGTGCAACTGGTGCAATCCGTGCGGCTACTGCGATACATGCTTTACAGAGAAGAAATCTCAAACACGCTATGGTCACCATGTGTGTTGGCACTGGTATGGGTGCTGCTGGCGTTTTTGAACGTTGCTAATCAATTTAATCCTATATCTGGAGGCTTCAGAATGTTAAATAAACTATTCATCTTATCTGCATGCTTTCTTGGGCTGATTGCTAGCAATGCCTATGCTCAAGCTAGTGATCCAGCGGTTGGAGTGTGGAAGACGATTGACGATAAGACCAATGAGCCCTCCTCTTTAATTAAGATTGATGAAGTGAATGGCAAACTTGAAGGCACCATTATCAAAACCTTCTCGAAGCCAAATGAAAAGCCTTTGCTATATTGCACACTCTGCAAAGATGATCGTAAAGATAAGCCCATTCTTGGTATGAAAATCATGACTGATCTGAAGCGCGATAAGCCTGGTGTATGGTCTGATGGCAAAATTTTGGATCCAGAGGAAGGTGAAATTTACCGAGTAAGAGTATCAACAGAAGATGGCAAGAAAATGGATGTCCGCGGCTATATCGGCATTCCATTACTAGGTCGTACCCAGGTTTGGTACAAAGCGGAGCAGTAATCTAATCCCCTATTGAAAATAAATATGAGTAATCAAGCTCTTCCAGAAGTTCTAAGCAAACATTTGGCGGACGGTAATTTACCCGTCATTGCAGCCCCTCTCTTCATCGTCAGCAATCCTAAGCTGCTCATTGCACAGTGCAAAGCAGGAGTGATTGGCTCGATGCCAGCATTGAATGCCAGACCAGCCGAGCAGCTAGAGGAGTGGTTGATTGAAATTACTACTGCCTTAAATGTATACAACCAAGAGCATCCCGATAAACCTGCAGCGCCATTTGCGATCAATCAAATCGTACATAAGAGCAATGATCGCCTTGAGCATGATATGGCTCTGTGCGTTAAATATAAGGTGCCTATCATCATTACTTCCCTGGGTGCCCGAGAAGAAATTAATATTGCTGCCCATAGTTATGGCGGCATTGTATTGCATGACATCATCAATAATACTTTTGCCAAAAAAGCGGTTGAAAAAGGTGCTGATGGTTTAATTGCTGTTGCTGCTGGAGCTGGTGGACATGCTGGTGTTAAGAGTCCATTTGCATTGATACAGGAAATTCGGGAATGGTTTAAAGGGCCTTTAGTCTTGAGCGGCTCGATTGCTACTGGTGGCGCTGTTTTGGCCGCACAAGCCATAGGCGCTGACTATGCTTATATTGGGTCAGCATTCATTGCCACCGAAGAAGCGCGGGCAAGTGACGCCTATAAGCAAGCAATAGTCGATTGCAATTCAGATGATATTGTCTTGAGCAACTTATTTACTGGTGTATCTGGCAACTATTTGGCGCCATCCATCCGCAATGCTGGCTTAGATCCAGATAATCTGCCAGAAAGCGATCCGAGCAAAATGAACTTTGGCGGAGCAGCTCAGAAAGCTTGGAAGGATATCTGGGGTTGCGGTCAGGGCATTGGGGCCGTAAAAGCAGTTACATCTACAGAGCAATTTGTAGCCCGTTTGAAATCTGAATACGATCAAACTAAGCTAAATCTACTCAAAGATAATTCATAGATCTCATGATTAACCATCATCTATTAGACGGTATTCTTAAGATCGAACTTAACCGTCCTGAGAAAAAGAATGCATTTACCAATGCCATGTATCGGGAACTCACTCAGATACTTTCTGAAGGAGATCAAGATCCCCAAGTGAAGGTCATATTACTTTCTGGTGCTGGTAATGCCTTTTCTGCCGGAAATGATATTGCTGATTTCATGAAATCCCCCATTACACATGAAGATGCTCCGCCGATTAATTTATTAAAGACACTAGCAGGCCTTACCAAGCCATTAATTGCAGCGGTTGATGGCGTTGCAGTTGGTATCGGCGCAACACTGCTGTTTCATTGTGATTTAGTGTATGCGCAAAAAGATGCGCGCTTTATTTTTCCATTCGTTTCCTTGGGCTTGGTTCCAGAAGGCGCTGTCTCACTATTACTACCCCGTCTGATTGGTCATCAAAAAGCTTCAGAGATATTGATTTTCGGGGAACCTATCAGTGCTGACGATGCGCAGCAAATTGGCTTTGTAAATAAAGTGCTTGCAGAGCCATCCGCCCTGCCTTATGCAGAGCAGCGAGCCAAGAAACTCACAGCTCTATCCTTAGGTTCCGTGTTGAGAACTAAGTCATTGTTAAAGGGTAATGATCTCAAGACTGCGGTACTCAATCAAATTGATCTTGAGGGCAAACTTTTTATTGATAGGCTTCATGGCCCAGCAGCTAAAGAGGCACTTACCGCTTTCTTAGAAAAGCGTGTGCCTAATTTTGAAGGCTTAGATTAGCGATCTGCTCGAATCAATAAGCCGTTTTCCAGGGTTCGCAGTGACGGTGTATCAATAAAATCTAATTACGCAATATATATTTGATTTGATCTAGGAAAAGGTCTTGGCCATGGTGGACTTTTGCCTGCCAATCCTCTCCAGAGCTCTCATTAGCTTCATCTGTAATGTATTTAAACGACTGCCAAGGTATGTGGTGTTCGTATGCGATTGCAGCAATGGCGAATAACTCCATATCCACAACATCTACCCCCTGGCTATGCAACCAAGAATCGTGTGCAGTCACAAAACTATCGCCTGTTCCACATAGAAACTTTCCCGTAGAAAGATATTCCTGCGGACGATTGCAAAAAGGAGTGCTGCCACGTGGTGCCAAGGGCTCAGCATCCATATCGCGTTGAATCACTCTACCAATCTCGAGCAAACCCTGTAATTCTGGTTTGATTTTGCCGGCAGTGCCAAAGTTCAAGATTCTTTTTGGCGAGTACTGCTGTATTGCTTTGATGCTGGTCATGGCAGCATTAATCTTGCCAATACCGCAATACACAATTTCCACACCACTCGGGAGAGACTCACGCTTGAGCTCAGACTCTAATGCGGTAATAATCAATAGTTCTGTTTTCATATTGGCTTGTGATGAATTTATTAGATTATCTACCCGGAGTTCCTGATTTTCCAAAACCGGGTATTCTTTTTAGAGATATATCCCCATTATTGGCCAATCCGGCTGCTTTTAAAGAGGCAATTCGTCAACTTGATGAAATAGCCAATCAGTTTGATTACACCCATATATTGGGTATTGAATCTCGCGGCTTTATCTTTGGATCTGCTTTAGCTCACCATGCTCATAAGGGTCTAGCTTTAGCTAGAAAACCAAACAAACTTCCCTTAGCAAGTCATCGCGAGTCTTATGGCCTGGAATACGGAAACGATTCCTTAGAAATTCAACAAACCACCTTACCTAAAGGCTCAAAAGTTTTACTCTTGGACGATGTATTGGCTACTGGCGGCACAATGGTTGCAGCCGATAAATTAATCCGTAGCGCTGGTTTTACAGTTGCTGGTGCAGTGACTCTTTTGGAAATTACATTCTTAAATGGCAATAATCTATTAAATCAGAATGGCATTCGTCATCAGTCAGTCTTAAAAAGCTAGATAAGCTTTTTAGCGCTCTTGACGATATTCATAGCGCCCCAACCTACTGCAAGGACTTTGCTTGCAAGCTTTGGCTTGTAATGTGCCAATGCAGCAAACGCGCTTGTCCACAAGAAGGGATTGTTTTTAAGGAAATGGAAAGCATCAACGCCTTTATCAGCCCAAGAGAGTGGCTTCTCCCAGGCATCAAAATGCTCAGCAAACTCTTTACGCTCACGGTTTGCCTGAAGCATTAACTCATGTTGGCGGTGCTGTAAGGTCTTTAAACACTCGCTCATTTTGAAAGGGCTTCGTGATCTTTTGCCAATTCAGTAATAGATGCCTCAAAAAGTCTAGGCATCGTACGCAATGATTGAGCAATCAGCAATACCAAGATTAGCCCGACTGATAAGAATGCGCCGGTCAATAAACCTAAAGCCATCATGCGATCAGTTTCCCAACTGTAAATCACAATAAATAGAGCCAACATTACCAGGCCGAAAAATAAAAAGAATAAGGCGCTCACAATCATGACTAGTAAGCTAATGAATTTACTTCTGGCAATTTGAACGTCAACCGATAAAAGCTCTAAACGTGTTTGCGCAATGGATACTCCAGTTGAAGCAAAACCCTTAATTGAGGAAAGCAAGTTTTCTTGTGACATATAGACCTAGCGACGTCCAATAAATAGGCCAATTAATAAACCCAAGCCAGCTGCAACGCCTACTGCCTCCCATGGATTGCGATGCACAAAATCATCGGCGCCTTCTGCAGCTACCTTCGCCTTATCCAGCAACTTACCTTCAGCACTTGAAATGCTTTCTTTAGCTCCGGCCAATGTTTCGAGGGCTTTATTACGTATAGAGCTGATTGCTGCGCCTGGATGATCTTCAGTTGCCTTAATTAAAGCCTCAGCATCTGCCATCAGGAGTTTGAATTCAGAAATGAGACTTTCTGATCCTGTTTGCTTAGCATCATGTAATTCTGAGTGGTCGATTTTTTTAGTAGTCATAAGTTAGATCCCTGATTGATAAGGCTTTAGTTATATGAATAACCTTATTCTAAGCACTTCATATTACAGACTTTAGTAATAAAACTGTCATCCCAGCATTCCCCTCCTTAAACCGCTTGAGGTATGGTTTTAGGCCAGGACGGCGCCTCAGCAGAGCGTGATAAGCCTCGCCTCCAAAGGCGACAGCTTCGCCAAAGTGGTATTCATCTACCCGATCGGCATAGCGATTGTTTTGCAAGGCATCGTGGATGGCCCATTTAATTCGGCCGCCCTCACCTCTTGATCCATAGCCATGTATCAAAACTATTGCTTTAATGCGTAAATCTATACATTTACGTAAATAGTCAGTTAATCGATCCAAGGCTTCATCAACATAAGGCCCGTCCTGTTTAATATTGAGCTCGATCGTATCCGAACCCAATATTGGCAAACTGTCAGAACCACAATGCGGACACTGATTAAACAATGCCCGCATATTCCCACAATCAGGACATTGCGCGTTATGAGCCAACTGAATTAACGAAATGACATCTTAGGAGCAGTACTTCCCCTCTAAACCTCTTGCATCAGTGTTTTTATCGTCCACCATGAGATTCAAGGTCTTTTGTGCGAGGTCCCGATTTTCTGGAGTCTTAAGACTCGCGTTAATTAATGTAGATACATCTTTACGAATTGAAGTATTGCCATAACGCAAGCCTTTTAAAGTGGATACGGCTTCAGCAGATATCTTGCACTGCTGATTTACCAACTCAGAAGAATCCGACGGTGATGTATTTGCATAAGCAAATGCAGCAATGGAGATGGATACGGCTGCTAGTAGAGTCTTTTTCATCTTAATTCCTTATTTTGTGACCACACGTTGGACAACAACCCACTTCTTTTGCCTTTGTCTTTCTGAGGGCGGCATACACACTGGATTCTGAAATTTGCATTTTTCTAGCTGCCTGAGCAGCAGTCATGCCCTTCCCTACCCACTCCAAGGCTTGATGTGTTTTCGGTATTTGTCGCTTCATTTCATCTCCCAGTGCTATGACTATATCACAACTTGTGATGTTGTGAAGTTGTGAAGTGTAATAATTACCTAGTGAGATACCCTAATAAAAGCTCGCGGGTATTTATGTGAGGCATTGGTGCCAAGAGCGCATCTAGGCTACTTTGGTGTTATAAATACTGAATAATTAAGAAATTAGGGCTTATCAAGTTTGTTCTGGTGAAGACCATCCATAGGCACCTTGTATTGGAGAAAACTATGTCTTTAAAATTCATGCCTAAAAAAGGTTTGCTGACTCTTTTTGCCGCACTCATCACAGCAAATGCGATTCCGGCTTTAGGGCAATCTTCAGCTTCATGGCCGACCAAACCCATTAAGATTATTGTTGGTTACTCTGCAGGCGGCGCGACTGATGTTTTAGCCCGCCTAGTATCAGTTGGCATGGGTACCACCTTAGGTCAATCTATCGTTGTTGAAAACCGTCCTGGCGCCAACAGCAACGTTGGCGCAGAGATTGTGGCTCGTTCAGCACCAGACGGATACACACTCTATGCGTTCTCAATTGCAAATACGATTAACGCTACGCTCTATCCCAATCTCAGTTATGACCCTATTAAAGATTTTGAACCGATTGGGATGATTGCGAAGATTCCAAATATCTTGGTAATTAATCCAAATCTTCCTGTTAAAACTCTTGCAGAATATGTGCGCTATGCCAAAGACGCCAAAGATGGCGTAACCTTTGCCTCCTCTGGCAGCGGCTCTTCCATTCACCTTTCTGGTGAAATGTTTAAGATGCAGGCCAAAATACAGATGCTGCATATTCCTTACAAGGGTAGCGCCCCTGCTGTAACCGATTTACTTGGTGGTCAAGTAGATTCGATGTTCGATAATGCTCCTTCAGCCTTGCCGCATATCAAGGCTGGAAAACTTCGTCCGATTGCTGTTACCAGCGCACAGCGCTCTCCTTTTTTACCAGACGTTCCAACGATTGCTGAATCAGGTTATCCAGGCTTTGATGTGCAGTCTTGGTTTGCATTGGTTGCTCCTACAGGAACACCCAAGCCAATCATCATGCAATTAAACGCCGCCTTAAATAAAGCACTCAACTCACCCGAGGTGCGTCAACGCATGCAAGAACTGGCTGCGACACCAGAGCCTGGCCCGCCTGAAAAGATGGCTGCTTTTGAAGTATCTGAAGTAAAACGTTGGCGAGATGTAGTCAAAGCGTCTGGTGCCAAAGCTGAATAATTAATATGTTTCCAATTGATTTTTTCTGGAGGGCTGCGCAGCGTTGGCCCGATCGTATAGCTATTGATACTCCGCAAGGTCCAATCCATTACGCCACTTTAGCTAAGCGCGTCAGATCCCTAGCAGCGGGACTTGAGGCTCTAGATCCTATCCTTCAAAGCCGAGTAGCAATTTGTGCTGGCAATAGTGCCGATCATATTACTGCCCTGTTAGCTATTTTGGCTTGTGGCAAGATATGGATTCCGCTTAATCCCAAAAGCACACATCCTGAGATACAGCGCATCATCAATGTGACAGAGCCATCTATTGTGATTTTGGATTCTGCCAATCAAGAATTACTCAAGGCTGCGCCAGCGGCCTGGGTTTATACAGGCGCAGATTCTGATACATCTGCACGTAGTATGGATGAACTAATGCATCTACATGACGATGCCCCACAACCCGCCTTTGAGTTACCCCCAGATGCAATTCAGGCCATCAAATTTACTGGCGGTACTACGGGCGCTCCCAAGGGAGTGATGCAGCCATACCGTGCCTGGATGGCAAATATCACTAATCAAATACACGTTTGGGGTTTTGATGAGCATGAGCGCTATGTTGTAGCAGCACCAATTACTCATGGCACTTCTACTTACATAGTACCCATCTTGGCACAAGGTGGTTGTCATGTGATTTTGGATGGTGCTGGCGCTGAGGTGGTGAGAGCAGCATTTCGTGATCGTCGCGGCACCGCTTGCTTTATGCCGCCAACCCTAGTTTATATGTTGATGGCGCTACCAAATGCGTCTAAGAATGATTTTCCTAAGTTGCGTAGACTTATTTATGGTGGCGCTCCAATGCCACCAGAACAAGTCCGTAAGGTACGGGATTTCTTTGGTCCAGTATTAGGAACTACCTATGGCCAAACAGAAGCACCACAAATTTTGACCGTGATGCGTCCAGAAGATTTTGAAGATCCCAACAATTGGGCAGCAGTTGGCAGACCAACTTGGTTTAGCGATGTGGCCATCATGTCACCCGAAGGCAAGCTTTTACCTAACGGTGAAATCGGTGAAGTCGTCGCACGTGGTGATTTACTTATGAATGGTTACTGGCGCATGCCTGAAAAGACTGCTGAGACTATTATTGATGGCTGGCTCCACACTGGCGACCGTGGCCTGATTGATGAACGGGGATTTTTATATCTCAAGGATCGACTCAAGGATATTGTCATTACTGGAGGCTTTAATGTGTATCCAGTCGACGTTGAGAATGCATTAAGCCAGCACCCTGCTGTTCATGAATGCTTAGTCTTTGGTCTTCCTGATGAAAAATGGGGTGAAACTGTTCAAGCTGCAGTGCAATTGCATCCCGAACAAAAAGTAGACGAAGCTGAGTTGATTGCTTTTGTCCGCAACCTTCTTGGACCAGTTCAAACGCCTAAGCGTGTCCACTTCTATGAATGCTTGCCTCGCTCTAATGTAGGCAAATTACTCAAGAGCGCTGTGATTGAAAAACTAAAAGAACCTGTATAGCCAAACTTGATAGGCTAATCGATAAAATAAAAAATTTAGAATTGATAACCATGACTACTAAAAAAACTCCCGTTACCAGCCTGTGTACACATACTCTTACTAGCCTACATTACCGCGATGCAGATTTAGTCGATGACTTGATGGGCAAGAAAACGTTTACCGAAGTCATGTTGATGCAAATTTTAGGTAGAGAGCCTCGTGATGTTGATATTCGCATTACAGACGTTGTATTAATTGTATTGATGGAACATGGTTTAACACCGAGTGCCATTGCAACTCGCTTAATCTATATGAGCGCTCCAGAAAACCTTCAAGGCGCTGTATCTGCTGGTTTGCTCGCTGTTGGCAGCTCCTTTATTGGCACGATGGAAAACTGCTCTACTTTGCTCGATAGAATCATTGCATCTAAAGACCAATACGCTGAAGCCCTTTCGATTGCGCAACATTACAAGAGCATAAAAGGCGCTGTTCCTGGCTTTGGTCATCACCTTCATAAACCAGTGGACCCAAGGGCATACAAACTCCTAGATATGGGTCGCGCTGAGAAAGAGCTGAAAGGTGATCATATTCGTGCACTAGAGACCTTATCCAAGGCAGTGGATGAAGTAGCTGGTAGACCTATCACTATTAACGCCACTGGTGCTGTTGCTGCCCTACTTGGTGAGATTGGTATTCCGACTGCAGTCATGCGTGGCTTTGCTGTGATCTCGCGTTCAGCTGGCTTAGTAGCTCATATTGTTGAAGAACAACAAAGCCCATCCGGTCGCTTTATTTGGGATACCGTTGAACATGCTATTCCCTTTGTGGATGGCGCCAATAAGATTGGCTAATGGTTAAAAATGGGCTACGAAGTTAAAATCGCTAGAGAATGTGTATTAGTTACGGGCGCTAGCCGAGGTATTGGTCGCGCTATTGCAGCACGTCTTATTGCAGATGGCATGTATGTCATTAATTTTGATAAATCGCAACCTGCGGAAATATTAGCTCATGAGAGTTTCTACGACGTAGATGTCTCCGATGAGAAAGCGTTGCGTGCTGCACTCGCTGAAGCAATATCAAAATACCAAATCACACGTTTAGTCAATAATGCCGGAATAGTACGCCCCGCTACAATTGAGAAGACCACTATCGAAGATTTTCATGCAGTGATGGGCGTCAATGTGGCTGCCGCTATTATTTGCGTTCAAGCTGTCATTCCTACGATGAGAGCGGCTCATTTTGGTCGCATCGTGAACATCTCCAGTCGTGCGGCTTTAGGTAAGGAGGAGCGTATTGCCTATGCAACCTCTAAAGCGGGCTTAATAGGATTAACACGTACCTTGGCTTTAGAGCTTGCTGCAGATGGCATTACAGTCAATGCTATTGGGCCAGGACCGATTGCTACAGAGCTCTTTCAGAGTGCCAATCCTCCAGGCGCACCTGCTACGCAACGCATTTTGGATAGCGTTCCCCTGGGTCGTATAGGTCAACCAGAAGAAGTAGCTCATTTTGTTGCTTCATTACTTGATCAACGGGCTGGTTTTACAACTGGTCAGACGGTATATGTCTGCGGCGGCATGACGGTGGGTCTTGGTTAGTAAATGTATCAGTCACTGAGTCAATAGATGAATACGAAATCACACCCAACTGGTTTACCAATAGATCTGATTGGTCGCGTGATCTTTGTTTCTGGTGGCGGCTCAGCTGGTCCTGGCTGGAGCATTGGTAGAGCATCCTGCGTCACTTATGCAAGAATGGGCGCCAAAGTCTGTGTAGTTGATAGAGATCAGGCTACAGCGCATGAGACTACCCAGATTATTTTGGACGAAGGTGGTATTGCACAGACTTTTGTTGGAGATGTTTCTGAAGAAGATGATGTGAAAAGACTCTTTAGTGAGGCGCGAAGTGCATTTGGACCTATTGATGTACTGCATCACAATGTAGGCATTGGTAAAGTTGGTGGCCCCATGGAAACCAGTGCCGAAGATTTTGATCGTATTCACAAGGTAAATGTAAGAAGCCTATTGCTAGCAGCACAAGAAGTTTTACCTGAAATGGCAGCTCGCGGTACCGGTAATATCATTGCTATTTCTTCAGTAGCAGGTATGCGCTATCTTGGCTATCCTCACCTTGCCTACAGCGTTACCAAGGCTGCCAATACTCAATTTATTCGCATGATTGCCCAGCAATATGCCGGAAGTGGTATCAGGGCCAATACCGTAGTTCCAGGTTTAATCGATACCCCGCGAATTGCCCATACTGTTGCTAAGATGTTCTCTGAAAATAGTATTGATGAAGCTCGTGCGGCCCGTGATAAGCAAGTACCTATGGGACGCTCTGGAACAGCCTGGGACGTAGCATATGCTTGCGCCTTTCTCATCTCAGATGCGGCAGCCTACATTACCGGCACTGAATTGGTGGTAGATGGTGGCCTAACCGGGAAATACGCCTAAACACCCTGAATTCGAATCCCCATCCCAAGGGATAGTATGATTTGATGATTCTCAAGGAGTTTTATATGTACCGCACGATCTATCGAGTAGTTTTATTACTAGCAATCTCTGCTAGTCTCATTGCCTGTAATCAGAACGATAAAAAAATTAGTGGCTGGGAGATTAATGACGTCTATCATTCGACCATCATTACACCAAATTCAGTAACAGGTGGAAAAACGTATCAAGGCCCTCCTATCAATACGATGGATGAAGCCAATACCTATGAAATGTTTAGTCTCAGAGCTGAGCAGCCTAAGCAAGGTGCTAAGACCTATGAGCTCAGTGCACAACTGACCTATTTCTCACAATGGCGTTATTACGATTCGGCAATGCTTGAAAACACTCCTACTACTACATTTAAAGTGGTAGGTAGAGAGGCTGGTGCATGCGGAGATAGGGGTTGCATCTTTAGGGAAGTAGTCTCCATTCAAATACCAGAAGCATTCCTTAAAGAAAAAATGAAGAAGGGTTTTATCATTACCCTATCCGCCAAGAATGGCATGAAGACTGAACTCTTTGTGCCTGCGCAATATATCCAAGGCTATATGCAAGCAGTGAATGGGTTTAACTGATTATGAAATCATCCATCAAGACAAATAAAGAGACTGATACCCCCTTTATTTGTCTTGATGGATGCTGCAGTTAAAAACTTTAGATCAAATTTATACCTTTTATATAAATGCTGTAATAAAAAAGCCACCCGAAAGTGGCATTTTTTTGTTCCCACATACTTTACCAAGAATACGTATACTCATTTGGATAATAGGTATTTAACGCAGTAGCACTGGTAGAGGTTCTATTTACATACAAGGTATTGTTACCACTAGTAGTGTAATTGGCAACATCATTTGGCAACAAGAAGCCTTGTGCAGCCAAAGCAGTTGCAGCATTAGCGCGCGCTGCAACCCACGCAGATTTTGACCCATATAAGGTTGTTAGAGAAGGTCTCGGATCGCCAGCCAACTTGGAGACGTCGTCCTTTGCAAACGGAACGGAATGACCAGTACCCTCACAACCATCAAGTCCATCAGCTTTTCCTCCGTAGCTTGCTGAACGTAATGCCCAGCCACTGTTCGATGCGAAAGGAGCGACTATCTCTGGAAGATTTATCCCGCCCAAATCATTTCCATTAGCATCCGTTTTGGGAACAGATGCTTTATAGAATCTACCTGTCGGAGTTCCAGGAATAGTATCCAAAATACCTTTATCGTAATTTGGGCCAAAATTCCAGTAATTTCTTACTGTGACCAATCCAGAGAATTGCTGCAAGGTTGAAGGTAAGTCAGGATAGCCAACATCAGCTCGGGGAACTTGACCAATGCCTAAAGTCTGCGCATAGTTACCATTAGTTGGAATAAAAGTAGCAGTCCCAGCAGATACGCTTGGATTCACGCTTGCTGGTGGCGCAGTGCCGGCAGTAATCCAGCTATCAAGCGCAACCCAAAGCCCCCTTAATAATGGATTTGGGTCCACAGTTGTTGAAAATTGAGAGCAGGTTGTAGGTGCAGTGGTGGAAGGGGCGCCATTTCCATGAGTTGAACCAGCAATAAAATAATTGCGTACATTGGCTGGTTCAGTCACGGGTAGACCGGTTGAGGGGTCGGTAGTTAATAAGGAGCCTGTTTTTACCCATAATTCATTTGCAGAGTAAATGTTCATAATTTTGGGGCAAGTATCACTTGCAGCACAACGCACATTCTTGCCATCTGTTTTTCCAGTAAATGGATCAGTGGTAGTTGTGTATGAAAATGGAAAGACTCCCTCTAACTGTGCAATATGGTTTTGACGATTGCGCTCAGTTCTTCCCACTTGAGCAAAGCGGTAGTTAATACCCAAACCATTACCGCCACCAATCCAGTTAAACATGCCGTCAAAAACCTTCTTTCCATTAGTGTCCTGGTTAAATCCAAGCCAAACATAGTCATTCCATAGACGCGCAGGCTGAGATAGACCCCATCCAGTTACAGCTTGAATATCACCTGCCAGAGGATTAGCAGTGCCATACGCATCTTTACTAGAATTACGTAGGAAAGAAACAAAATCACGAATTGCAGCCAAGCCTACAGATGCAACATAGGGGTCTTTAGCGGTATATGTCAACTCGTAGATCGCACTCTTTGTAAAGTTTCCACTCACCAATGAAATTGAATTGGAAATCGCAGAAGTCGAAGAGCAGCTGCCCGCACCATTCCATTTCCAACTTGCAGCTGGAACAGCTACCGGAGTATCTGTCATCGAATTGCGTACCGTTAAAATAGACTGCGCTGTATCAGTGCTTACTGGACTGTAATATGTAACAGCGCAGGTTGCAGTCGTATTGTCATTAACAATATATTCATACATTGGTCCAGTAATGGATGAGCCATCAGGCTTTTTGGCAACCGGTAAAGTTGCAACTAATAGCTTATTGGTCGTAGAAGTCATCGGCTCCATATCCCAGGCCGACCAAACCAAGGTGTAGCCCTTATTCATCAAAAATGATGGATAAGTTGCGGCAGTAGTTGCTGGGACCGTAGTGGGCGCAGAAGACGCATCAGCAGCAACCGTGCCGGGGTCATTTGCCGAAGTTGCGCCAGATTGGTTGAAACTACCAAACTGCTTCCCACCACGATTGGGCGCTTCATAGAAAACCTTATGGTTGCCTTTGCTCAAATCAGATGGCTTAAGAATATAAAAAGGCGCTTGATATTCAACCATTCCAGCTGAGTTAACAGGAGCATAAGCAATATCTGCAATCACCTGGTTTTTTGGGTCATTGGGATCAATCTGACCATAAGCAACGCCCTCAATTTTGTCATAAGTACCAACAGATCCAAATGATGTTCCTCCGAATACAGCGGGGGTAGTTGATGTGATCACAATCTTTGTGATTCCCTGTGGTGCCGCTGAACTATAGCCCGTTGATGCACTCCCACTGCCACCGCAGCCAGATAATATTAAAGCGGCTATCAAACCACTTAAAACACCTAAATGCTTGAATATTTTATTTTCCATGCGTTGTTTCTCCCTTGGGGAACTTTTATAAGAAGATGGTTCTATTTTTTTGTTAAATTTATTCTTGAAACTAAATCCTATAAAACAAAATACTCCTGATCTGGATCAATGCGCAGTAAATTCAGGGATAGTACTAAAAAGGGTTTTTACTAACATTTGTTATGCTGCAACGCAAACAATTTAGTATGTTGATAATTGGCGACACGAAATCTTTTGATGCTCAACCAAATCTTATAAATTAATCACTGAATTGCTTAAAAGCCAATTTAGCAAACTTATCCCAATGAAAAGAAATAAAAAAATACTTTTTGTAGCCGCTCTATTAGTGACACTCATAGGATGCACTTATCTATTTATAAATTACAAAAATACATACTCCTGCTCAGTCACTGGTGATTTTTTTCAGTACAGGGAGGGAGTGAATATTGCAGACAAAAATACAGCTGGGAGGCCTATTCTGTTTGATCTTACCTACTACAATTATTGGCCTAAATTCTTAATGACGGATCCAAACAATAACTTTCCAGCGCATCAAAAAACTCAAATTCCATTAGAGGAAAAAAAGAGTTCTTCTGTAGATAAAGTATTTTTATATGATCAAATTAACAAAGAGACGAAATTTAGAACTGTCACCTCATTGATATTTAATACTACTAGTGGGGATATTGTTATATTTCATCATTACTGGATACCACCAGATAATTGGCAAGATTCAGTCCTTTATACATATTCAGGGTTTTGCCTACCCAAGAAATTGTAGGTTGCAAATAGATCGATCTAATTGCATATTTTCTTTAATATACTAATTGGGCTGCCACTAGGTATTCAGCTGATTGGTAATTACCAGGAAGATGAAAAGTTAGTCAATCTGGGTACTTTTTCTGAAGAATGCTTTAAAGCTAACTGATGCATGACCTGAGATGATTTACAAACAGGACAACTTTGAGGAGCCAGAGTTAAAACTGAGCACATTGAGTAGATCTAGCGGTGTTTATTAATAAACTCCCGATGATGCCTGCTCATGCCGATCGAGACAGCAGTTGCCCAAGCAAATGAAAAAAATCCAGAAAAAGCAACAATCGATGGAATCAATCGCCAGCCATAAGGAAAGGACATATCAAAATTCCCCACAGAGGTGAAATAACTAGCTGTAAATACTAGTGCGGTGGGCCAGTCGGGAATTAATCCAGACAAACCAAGTGCGACCACCCATATCGAAAGTGAAAAGAGCATAACTGTTACCAGGAGCATAACAAATAGAGAAAGCCTCATCATTTCAATATGCTTGTTATGAAATACAGATCGATCCAGCATCTGCTGGTAAGCGGACGAAATCCACCCAAAACTATAAATATTAAAAATCACCACCACACACATTACTGAGAGGCCAAAAAAAGACTCTTTTAATACCAGCTCCATGGTTATATTGGTCAAATTCATAGAAATCCCTATATAAGAAAAATGGCAGGAATAAATCGACTTGGGCTTAATAAATCTCCAAGAAGGCCCTGTAAGCCGCTTATAGTGTGTAGTAGCCTATCGGGGTAAAGATGGAGCAATTTCAGATCCTACTTTAGCAAATGCACGGCTTTGGGCAGCAAGCAGAGCATCAAGCCCAGGACCATTTGTGGGCTCACGGACTAAAGAGCGGCCCATCATCATGCGTGACTTCACCGCCGCATCTCCATTAGGATTTGGATTTTTGACTACCGCCATATTTTTATCGTCCATAGGTTTGATGGTCCACAGTACATCAACCACGATTCCAGAATCAGAGCTACTCTCTACATTTTGTACATCAAGCAGAATTTGATAATCAAAATTGGTTTGAGTACTTTCTGCAAAGTTCCATACATTAGGAGTAGCTAAATCACGCGCCAAACTTGCACCAACTACACGACCAATATCACTTTTCAGTGATCCAGCCCAACGCTGATACTCATAAACTTGGACCTCATTACTGCTGGTTTGCACCACTAATTGAGGGCGATCCATTCTCACTGGGACGCTGACTGGACCGACCATGACCCGTATTTTGGCGCTCGCGTCCGCCATCATCGGAATGGGGTCAGAGTTAAGCTTGTAATAGGCTGTTTTCGGGGAACTACACCCTAGCAATATCAAAGCGACTAGTAAAGTAGTAACAAACGATCTCATTTCTTAGTTTCCTCTGCAGGTTTACCAAATATCAGGGATTGCGGCTGTTGATCCAACATGTCTGTTAACGTTTTAATTGAGGTTGCCGCTTTGGTTAACTCTCGCATGGAATCTCGCATATCCGTTATCAAAGGCGAATTGCTATCGGTAAGCGCATTGACATTGTTTAATGTTTTATTAAGCTCAGGAATAGTTTGTTCGTCCAGTTTTTTAACAATACGATCGGTATTTTTGAGCACATTGCCGATGGTCTTTTCTGCATCCTCAAGGCCACCCGCAATAACCGGTAACTCAGGGGGGTACTTGGAGGGATTAAAAGTATATTTTGGTGCGTCTGGGAAAAGATCCAAGGCAATATACTGTTGGCCAGATAAAATGCTGAGCGTGCGCATTTCAGCACGAAAGCCCCTCTTAATCAGCTCCCTCAATCGAGCTATCTCATTCTCTGGAGGGGGTAATATAACCCCTGTTTTTATGTCACGTACTTTAAGACGATCGGGAAATACAAAGATTTCAACGGGTTGAACCACCTCAAAAGTCTTTGGATCCATTGCAGTTTCAATGCTAACGACCTCACCAATAGTTACCCCCCTAAACTCTACTGGGGCACCTACCGATAATCCGCGCACCGATTGTTTGAAGTTCAGCACAAAGCGCTGAGAGCGGGTATCGGGTTGCTTCATCGCAGCCGTCCGTGTCGGCGCAATCATAAATACCGTATCTGTTTTGGCGCGTTCAGAACCGAAGGAGATCTCCTGCTCAATTTCAGTTTTAGCGCTTGGAGAGGGATTAATATCAGTGCGATTCGGTCTGGAATCAGAATGATGTGGTGACTCAAACGCAATACCACCCGCGATCACCGCCACTAATGACTCTGTCTGCACATTAATACCAGACGCATTGAGGTTCACATCAATGCCACTGGCATTCCAAAAACGTGTGTCGTTGGTCACATATTGATCATAGGGTGCATTAATAAATATTCGAATCGAGATATTCTTACCATCCTTATCTAGATCATAAGCAACCACTTGACCCACAGTGAGTCGACGGAAATAGACTGGTGTACCAACACCATGAGACCCTAAAGTGGGAGCTCTTAATATGAACTGCCTACCAGGAGTATCGCCCGTCAAGATAGGGGGAACTTCTAGTGCTGTAAATTTGTCGTTTTTATCATCTGATTTCCCTAAATCAGCGGCAATAAAAGGACCATCTAATAAAGTGCTCAAGCCTGAGACTCCGGCAGCAGTAATACGCGGACGCACAATCCAAAAGCGAGTATCTTTTCTGGCAAAATCAGCCGCATCTTTATCCAGCGCAATCGTTGCAAGCACTTGCTGATGATCTTCAGACAAAATCACTGTCTTCACTAAGCCAATATTGACATCTTTAAATTTAACGAAGGTTTTACCTGCCACCAAACCATCGCCCGAATTAAATGACACAGTAATGGTTGGCCCACGGTCTGCTATCGACTTGTACAGCAAGCCCAACCCAACCAAAACAGCAATAATGGGAATAATCCAAATGATTTGCAGTGTCCAAGATCGCTTAGCCTGCGCAACTGCAGAGGGCAAATCGGAGGGCATAGACCCTGGTGATAAATCAGACATGTAATTCCTCAGCTAAATGGTCATCATTCTTTAGACGATCCGCAGCATCCCAGATGAGCCGAGGATCAAAACTCTTTGCAGCAAAAATGGTTAACACCACTACAGAAGCAAAAGCGATGGCACCAGCGCCTGCTCGAATTGACATGAGGCTACCAAATTGTACGAGAGCAGTCAGCATGGTCGCAACATAAACATCAATCATGGACCAGCGCCCAATTGCCTCAACTGCCCGATAGAGTTTTGCCCGTAAGTTAGGCTTCCATGTTGACCGGATTTGCACAGAAATCAACAAAAAACTTAAGCTAAAAAGCTTTGCAAACGGAATAATAATGCTGGCGCAAAATAAGATGATCGCCAATACTTCCGAGTCTGAGGTCCACAGGTAAACAACCCCGCCAAAAATCGTATCTTTTTCAGTACCAAAGAGTGAACCAGTAGCCATTACCGGCATTAAATTGGCAGGAATAATTAATACATAGGCGGCAATCAAAAGGGCCCAAGTACGGCTAATACTATTTGCCTTTCGAGCATGCATAGTGGCAGCACAGCGAGAACACTTTAAGTGTGTCGAGGTTAATGGGATGCGCTGCACAAATCCACAGCCATCACAGCCAATAATCCCTTTTGAGGCTGCAGTCAACATACCTTCACCTGTAGCTCTTGTAGTTCGTCCACCTGCTTCCAAAAACTCCGGGCATCAAAGTTTACTGACGCGGCAGTGACCACAAACATGAGTAAAACAAAAGAAAATAAACCAATATCTGGCTTCACTGTGGCCAAGGCGTTGAGCTTAGAAATCGTTACCAGAAGGCCCAACATAAACACCTCAATCATCGCCCAAGGCTTGACAAGATGTACCAATCTAAAAGCAAGAGGAAGTCCAGGCGGGAGACGCCCAAAATGTAATGGCAAGAGCAAATAGATCAATGCCATAATTTCCAGCGCGGGCATTAAAAAGGTAGTTGCAAACACGAGCACTGCAATACTAGGAATGCCATCCTTAACCAGCCGATCTGCTGCATCGAGTAAGGTAGTTGAATTAGTTAGGCCCTGCGAATCAATACTGACAATGGGAAAAGAGTTCGAGATCAAAAATAATGCGGCTGCAGTCAACGAAAAAATCAAACTACGTCTCAGACCATCTGGTTGAAGACGATATAAAACATTACCGCAACGACTACAAAATGCCTTGCCGCCAGGCTCTAAGGGAGTCTCTACCTGCGGTAAATCGCATTGTTCACAGACGATGAGCTCATTTAGTGCCATACACCACATAACCAATCAAAAAAGTAGCCTTTTAAGCTAAAACCACCACATACTAGCAAAACCCCAATATTTATAAGGAATTATCACCTATTTCTGAGGGGTAGTTTATCGGCCAATAATATGACTAAGGGCCAACAACTTGTCATCAAAATGCCATTTAAACAAGTAATTGATGCCTTTATAAAAATATCAAACCCACATATATAGCTTTGCCGCTCTAAAACAGAAACTCCAGCGTCAAAAACAGGGCGGAGAGGAAAGATGAAGTCAGGGGTCGATTTGAGCCTTTTACTCCACTACCCCCCGCTTGGCTACCCATAAGGATTCATTATTAATCTCCTGATAGGGGCTAGTAATCTCAAAAAAGAGGTCAGGATTTAGCTATTCATGCCAGCTAGCGGATAGACATAGGTATACAAATTTTGTATCGCGAGCTTGTATAGGTTAGGTTTTTTGCCAACTATAAGCCCTTGATGATATACACCAATGCTGAACCAACTAATAACGTCCCCCATAATCACGACGATATTTGTTTGCTTAGTTTGAGCTAAGGCTGTTAAAGACAAACGGCACTAATCAGAATACTCACCAACCGTTTTTTAAAGCGCATCCGCATCCTCAGTGAACTAAAGGTCTTACCATGTTATAGATGACTGATAACTCATTCAATGTCATGATCATATCTTCATAACAGATGTATCTGGAGTAGCTACTAACACTAGTCCTTAAAAATTTTATGCTTTAAATTTTGCAAGGTATTTCCTATGAGATTTTCCACATCTCCAACGCGCCCATTCAATATGGCTTTAGCACTATAGGTCGCCATACCTACTACGTTCTCAAATTGAACTACCGGGGGCATTACTAGCTCGGATCGATTAGTATGCACATCGAGAAGTGCTGGGCCTGGATACGCCAGAAACTCTTGCATAGCCTTGTCAAGTTCATTAGCCTGTTTTACCTCGATTCCTTTGATGCCAACAGCCTCTGCGATCTTGGCAAAACTGGGATTCTTTAAATTAGTATAGTGATTTAATAAACCTTCGGCCTTCATTTCTAGCTCAACAAAATCTAATGCGCCATTATTTACGACCACTATCTTAATGGGTAAGTTCTCCTGATTGATAGTAAGCAAATCACCCATCAGCATCGCCAGACCGCCATCACCACACAAAGCGATCACCTGGCGATCAGGGTAAGCTTTTTTAAGACCGAGTGCCATAGGCATACTGTTGGCCATCGTTCCATGTCTTAAACTCATTAAGAATTTTCTCAAGCCATTGACCTTAATATGGCGCAATGCCCAAACCCAGCATGTCCCAGTATCAGCAGTAAATAATGCATCTTGATCGGCATACTCACTCAAAAGCCGCGCCATGTATTGCGGGTGAATTACCTTGCCATCTCCCATCTCCTCTTCCGCCCTGAGGGATTCCTGAGTTTTTTTTGCAAGCTCAAGACAGGTGTCCAAAAAGTCTGTGTCTGAGCGTTGCTCTAACAAAGGAATGAGCCTTTTTAATGTGGGAACAACATCCCCTTGAAGACCTAAGGTAATTGGATGCCGCCTACCTAGACGAGAAGCATCTTGGTCAATTTGAATGATCTTGGCATGTTGAGGGTAGAACTGACCCCAAGCAAAGTCGGCCCCCAGTAAAAGCAAGGTGTCACACTCTGACATCATGTGATAGCCCGATTGGATCCCCAATAACCCGGTCATACCTACGTTAAACGGATTGTCATAGGCCACAATGTCTGTAGCTCGTGAAGTATGCGCAATCGGCGCTTGCAATTTTTTGGCAAGATCAAGCAAAAGATCGTGGGCGCCTTCACAACCTATGCCCGCATAAATACCAATCTTTTTACCAGTCGATAGAATTTGTACCGCTTTCTGTAAATCTACATCATTGGGAATGCAAATAGATTTTGGGAAATGCACAGAATATGGAACCGCATCCTCAACCTCTGTTTTGCTAATATCAACCGGCAAAATAATGATGGCTGGCCCTTGTTTACTGATGGCAGCCTGGCATGCTAAAACGGCAACTCGTCTAGCCTGTTCAGCGTTATAGACCTGCTCACAAAATACTGAGCAGTCAGAAAATACCTTTTGGTAATCAACCTCCTGCGGCATATCCATGCCTAAGGTCATGGTATCAATTTGACTAGCAATCACAATCAGTGGAACACGAGCCCGATGCGCTTCATATACACCATTAATTAAATGTAAAGTGCCTGGTCCACAAGATCCTGCACAGCCAGTCAGATTACCAGTCATATAGGAATCTGCTGTTGCCGCAAATGCACCAACCTCTTCATGCCTCGTATGGATCCACTCAATACTGCTTTTGGATATTGCATCGGTAACATAATTTAAGGTATCCCCCACCACACCGTAGATATGCCTTACGCCTGCAGATTCTAAAACTTGCACAATGACTTGGGCTGCGTTTTTTTTCATTTCATTTTCCTCGAGAAATACTTTTCAGTTTCTGATTAAGATAGATCTTTAATTTAGGCTTTCTATGCTTCGTGCTGGATTTTCTCCTCAAAAAAAGAAATCATTCTTTTTTTACTATCTACAAATATAGCGTAAATATATGTAAATAATGGGAAGGCTTTAGTCTAAGTAGTTTTTCTATAAACTATCCCTGAATCCTTAAGACCAAATGAAAAAAGCCACCCTGTAGGATGGCTTTGGTAACAGGGCGTCCTCCTGTAGGCTGTGAGAGGCTAGAACTAACGGACCCAGAACAATTAGCCCTCGCCATACAAAGAACTCTACCTAACAAATAATCAACACTATTTAGTGAACTGCTGTCAATTTAGGTCCACAACCAAAGAGAGTTTTTCTATAGTAAATCATTGCAGTAAAATGGGTTGAGTTTGGATGATTTTGGGTACTTGTGCCTGGGGTGCTGGTGGCCTGTAGCCTAA